>Ga0302325_10019039_pt1 | contig 14456 bp, 14 predicted proteins | sample Palsa_T0_2_FD_201948 | JGI IMG/M metagenome (GOLD analysis project Ga0302325, IMG submission 201948) | Peat permafrost microbial communities from Stordalen Mire near Abisko, Sweden - Palsa_T0_2 | ecosystem: Environmental > Terrestrial > Soil > Palsa > Peat permafrost | place: Sweden: Abisko... | reverse complement strand
AAGCACCAAGCAGCGATGTCCCCTTTCTCAGCGCTCGGCGATCGGCGACGGTGTGCAGCGGGCCAAAAATTCTGCAACGGCTTCGCGCCATCGAGCCGAATCGGTGGACAGAAACGAGCAATGCCCCGCCTGCTCGTACCACTCCAACTGCTTGGGTCCCGCCAGATTGTCGAAGACGGCTTTGGCCTGCTCCGGCGTGACCCGGATATCCAACTGCCCGTGGAACATCAGCACGGGACAGTGGACATGCACCGCCGATGCGGCGGGGTTCAGGCGAAATGCCCAGTAACCCTGCTGAACTCCGCCCCAGAAGACCAACAGCTCGGCCAGCGGAAATGCCGGCAGGCGCATGGTATGACAGCGATCGCCGACCGTCGCAAGCAAGCGGTCGTAGGGCGATTCGATGATGATGGCATCCGGCGAGACACCCAGATCACCCACGGCCCGCAGCACCGCGGCCGCTCCCATCGACTGGCCGAACAGGATCAGCGGCTCGTGTGCGGCCAGACGGTTTTGCCGGGCATCGTCGGCTGTCGCGCGGACATCCTCGGCTTCGCGGAATCCCAGGGTGGTGCTGTTGCCGCTGGAACCGCCGCTGCCGCGGAAGTCCACCATTTCAACGGAATACCCCAGTTCGTGAAATTGCCGGGCGGCCGCGAGCAGACTGGATTTGCTGGAAACGTAGGCGTGATACATGAGTACCAAGCCGCGCGGACTTCCATCGGCTGGAATCGACCACACCTCCAGATCAACGCCATTGTCCCGAACGTGACCGGTCTGGTAGGCCAGGCCGAAGTCCGCCGGGCTGCGCCAATTCACCGGCCGCGGAATGTTCACGCCCGTCAGCAGCACCCACAGCTTCCCCTGAACCGACAGCTTCTCCGGCGGCTGCGTCCGCTCTCCGCCGGCCACGAAATGCGTCATCGACCACGCCTGCATAAACGCAACGGCGTTGACGGCCAGGATGGCCGAGAGGATCAGCGCAACGAGAAATTTGCGTCGACGCCGACGTTTCATCAGCCGTAATCTAAAACGGCGAGGCCCCGCCCGCCACTTTTTGTCGCCGCTGCGACGCGGCTAGAGAGGGCGGAATCAACTGGGCGGAGCCCGTCGGGTCCCCTCTCCTGGTACTCCGGGAGAGGGTTAGGGTGAGGGCGGTGTTCGAGTGCGAATCGCGGTCCAGTTCGACCGAAGACCCTCACCCCGACCCTCCCGCGCGGAGTATCGCCGATTTGCGTTGTACTTGGCGTCCGTTTACGGCAGCAACCTGGCAAGGTTGGCGTCTGCGCGCAAGAGGGTCTCACGTCCGGCGATTTTGGATAAGCGCTCGCGCTCGGCCAGGAGGCTGTCGCGGCGCACCACGGCCGGATCGTCGGGGCCGGGCTCGAGGGGGACGACAATGCCAAAGCGACGCATTAACTCCATCGCGGTGCGGGCGTCGCCGGTGTGGATGGCGTCGCCGATCGTGGTGACGGCATCGTCCACGATGCCGATCAGGCGGTGCTGGGCGGAGGCGATGGCTTCGCTCTGCCAGGCGTTGACAAGCGCGAGGAAGCGGTGGTCTTTTTTTCGCCAGTTGCGGAGCGTCTGACGGGTCACCCCGGCCGATCGGGCGGCCTCGCCGAAGCCGCGACCCGCGGCCAGTGCCGCCAGCGCGGCCCGCTGACGAGGTGGAAGCCCGGCCAGCTCGGGGTCCACGCGGGACAGAGCCGATGACGGCAGCGGAATTGGGGTTGGAACCGCCGACTCGCCCTTGGCGGGGGTGGGTTGACTGGGCCGATTGGACTTGGGACTCGCTTTCATGGGCACTTTCCTTTCATTGTTGGGGCGGTTCGTACCGCGCTGGGGCGGCCGGAAACAACATTCATTCCGCCGCAATTACTTGACAAATGAATCGCATGGTGGAATGGAAAAGAAATGGAAAAGAAATGGAAAACGAATGGAAAAAATGGAAAAGGGCAATGGCGTTTTCGGGCTGAAATCGCGGTTTTTTGGGGAAGCGGCGATTTGAGGGAAAAAGGGAAAAGGGGAGGGACTGGTGATTTGTGATTGGTGCGTGACCGGGGGATTGAAACGTGAAGACGTGCGAAGACTTTCGCTCCGGTCACGTTTTCACGTTTCACGTCTTCACGCTCCCCGTCACGCACCAATCACCAATCACCAGCGCGAGGCACGGAAGCACGAAGTGGGAAGCGACGGCCGCTCCCTCACTCGCCATCCGCTTCGCGGACCGCGGCCACGAAGCCGGCGATTTTTTCCGGCGATTTCTGGCGCACCACCTCTTCCACGCCGCTGCTGACATCGACTGCCCAGGGGCGGAGCTTGCGAACGATGTTGGCGACTGTGGCGGGGTTCAATCCACCGGCGGCGATGATCGGCGGGAGATCGTGGAAGACCCCCGCGGAGTGGGCTGCTTCGATGGTTTGCCAATCGTTGGCGATCCCCGAACCGCCGGGTTTAGGTGACGCGGACTCCAGCAGCAACCCCTTGAGGTTGTCGAGATGCTCGGCGGCGATGGATTGCTTCCAGTCTTTGAGCACGGCGGGGAACGTGGCTCGCTCGACTCGCAGGGCTTTGAGAACCGCCAAGGGCTTGAGGGCGGCGATCAGCGCGGGGGATTCATGGCCGTGCAGTTGAATGCAGCGTAAGCCCAGCGTTTGGGCGGTGGCGAGGATTTGTTCGAGCGGGGCATCGACGAAGAGGCCGACGGGAGTGACGAACGGGGGGACCCGGGCGAGGATTTCGCGGGCCTGCTCAACGGAGAGATTGCGCGGGGACGCGGGGCAGAAGACCAGACCAATGGCGTCGGCGCCGGCATCGGCGGCCAGGCGGGCGTCTTGCGGGCGGCAGATGCCGCAGATTTTGATCCGTGTGCGTCGCATTGAATTCGCAATCGGCTACGATAACGCCAGTCCTAGCGGAGAGACAATTCCATGGCGGCGAAGAACTATCTGGCCTTCGATCTGGGGGCCGAGAGCGGCAGGGCGGTGCTGGCAACCTTGCAAGACGGCAAGGTGACGCTGGCGGAGAAGCATCGGTTCGCCAACCCGACCGGGCGCATGAACGGGCATTTGCATTGGAACCTGCTCTCGCAGTGGGAAGAGCTCAAGACCGGGCTGCGCAAAGCGGCGGGAGCCAAGCTGGACGGGATCGGCGTGGACACCTGGGGCGTGGACTACGCGCTGATCGGGAAAGACGGCGCGGTGCTGGGCGAGCCGTTCCATTACCGTGATCGGCGGACGGATGGAATGCTGGAGCGGGCATTTGCCAAGGTGTCGCGGGAGAAGATCTTTGAGGCGACGGGCTTGCAGTTCATGCAGATCAACACGCTGTATCAGTTGATGGCTTCGGAGCCGGGACTCCTGGGGTTGGCGCGGAAGATGTTGTTCATGCCGGATGCGTTTGGATATCTGTTTACCGGCGTGGCCAGGAGTGAGTTTTCGATTGTATCGACCAGCCAGATGTACGACCCGCGGAAGAAGCGGTGGGCGACGGAGTTGCTCACGGAGCTGGGCGTGCCGACGCATCTGCTGGCGGAGATTGTGCCGTCGGGCACGGTGCTTGGAGCGTTGCAGAAAGAGGTGGCGGAGGAGTGCGGCGTGCGCGGGGAGGTGCCGGTGATTGCCCCGGCGTGTCATGACACGGGCAGCGCCGTGGCGGCGGTGCCGGCGGAAGGGGAGGACTGGTGCTACATCAGCTCGGGGACGTGGTCGTTGATGGGGGTGGAGTTGAAGGAACCGGTCATCAACGACAAGTCGCTCCGTTACAACTACACCAACGAAGGGGGCGTCGGCGGGACCATCCGGTTTCTGCGCAACATCATGGGGCTGTGGCTGGTGCAGGAATGCCGGCGGTACTGGACGAAGGAGGGGTACGAGCACAGCTACCAGGAATTGACGGAGATGGCGGGGCGGGCCAAGGGGCATTTGGCGATGTTGGATTTGACGTATGCGCCGTTTGGTTTGCCGGGGGAGATGCCGCGGAAGATCGAAGAGTTTTGCCGCAAGACCGGGCAGCCGGTGCCGCAGACGCGCGGAGAGTTTGTGCGCGCGTGCCTGGATGGGCTGGCGCTCTCGTATCGACAGACGCTGATGGGGCTGGAAGACGTGCTGGGCCGGCGGATCGGAACGATCCATATTCTCGGTGGGGGATCGCAGAACCAGTTGCTGAATCAGATGACCGCCGACGCGTGCAATCGGCCGGTGGTGGCCGGGCCGATCGAGGCGACGGCCATCGGCAATGTGCTGGTGCAGGCGATTGCCACGGGGGACATCAAATCACTGGCCGAGGCGCGGGCGATCGTGCGGCAGAGTTTTGACGTGAAGCGATACGAGCCGCGGGACTCGGCGACGTGGGATGGGGCCTTTGCGCGGTATCAGCTTGTGGCACGGGCGTCCCGCCCGTGTTAGTTGTGTAGAGCCTAAGAACGCTTTGATATTAAATGCCACCTACGTTCCATGCAGCTAACACGGGCGGGACGCCCGTGCCACAAATCGATTGCCATGTTCATGTTTCCGCCTGCACGCCGCGGCATGGTTCGATGTCGCCGCGGCTGCTGGAGAGTTGGCCGTTTCGGTTCATGCGCTGGCGGTTTGGGATCGAGGGAACAGACGAGCGCTCCGAGCGCACGCTCGAGCAATTGCTGGCCGATACGCTGGAACAGACGGTCGAGTTGGATGCCGCGGTGGTGCTGGCCTTCGATGCAGTACACGATCGCGACGGTCGGCTCGATGCGGCCAACACGCACCTGTACGTCACCAATGATTACGTGATCGAACTTGCCAAACGGCATCCGAAGATGCTCTTCGGTGCGTCGGTGCATCCGTATCGGAAGGATGCGGTGGCGGAGATCGAGCGGTGCGTGGCGGCGGGGGCGGTGCTGCTGAAATGGTTGCCGATCGTGCAGAATTTCAACCCGGCTGATGAGCGATGTTTCCCGGTGTACGAGGCCCTTGCTCACTTCAAGCTGCCGTTGCTCAGCCATACCGGCGGCGAGAGGACGCTGCCGCGGCTGGATGATTCGGTGGCCGATCCGATGTTGCTGCTTCCGGCGGCAGAGCGCGGGGTGACGGTGATCGCGGCCCATTGCGGGACGCGGTCATGGTGGGGGGAGCCGGACTATTTGCCGCAGTTTATGCGGCTGGCCCGCGCGCACGAGCATTTTTATGGGGACACCGCCGCCCTGAATATGCCGCCCCGGAGTTACGCCTGGAAACAGATGCTTGCCGATCCGGAAATCCGGCGCAAGCTGGTGCATGGGAGCGATTGGCCGATCATTTCGCTGCCATCGCCCGGCAATATCGGGTGGGCACGAGCGTTGCGCCTGCTGCGACAGAAGAATTGGATGCGGAGGGACGTGTTGATCAAGCGAGAACTGGGTCTGGAGCAGGATTATTGGACCCGAGGGGCCACAATCTTGCGACTGGCGCCCCGGTAGGACGACCTGCCCCGAACGCCCACGGAGCTTGCTCCGTGGGTTGCCGCCGCGGGCGTTAAGCTCCGAATAAAGAATCTTCCCAACGACGGAAGAAAATCCCCCCATGCCCGGAACTATCTCCTCAGAAACTCCCACTGCGGTCCGTGGGATGGAGTGGCGCGCAGTGCAGAGCGATCGGGAGCTGGTGGCGGCGTCGGCCAGCGGTGATCCGCGGGCGTTCCACGCGCTGGTGGATCGACATGGGCCGGACTTGCTGCGGCTGGCGCGTTCGCTGTGCCGGACGCGCAGCGATGCCGAGGACGTGGTGCAGGAGACGTTCGCCGGTGCGTTCCGCGGATTGAGCCGGTTTGACGGGCGCGCGTCGGTTCGCACGTGGTTGTCGAGGATTCTGGTTCGGCAGGCGGCCAAGGCGTGGAATCGGTCACGCCGGCAACGCGGTGTTTTGACGCTGGAGTCGCCCGAAGCGCAGTCGGGCGGCTGGCGGATGCCGGATGGCCGTGGTGGCGCGGCATCAGCGACATCGAGCGTCGATCAGCGGCTGGATCTGCGGCAGATTCTGGAATCGCTCGGTGAAGACCATCGGCAGGTGATTCTTATGCGGGAGATTCAGGGGCTCAGTTATGCGGAGATGGCCGAGGCGCTGGACGTGCCGCGGGGAACCATCGAGTCCCGGCTCCACCGGGCTCGCGGCGAGTTGCGGCGACTGCTTGAGGGATATGTCAGTTGAACATCGGAATGAGCGGCGCGATGGATGTCTGTGAATTCAATTCTCGTCTCGACGCTTTCCACGACCGCGAGCTGGACGCGACAGCGGCCGCTGCCGTGGCGGAGCACGTCAGGCATTGCCCCGCCTGCGCGGATGCGCTGGAGCAACTGCAACGGGTTTCGACACTCTTCTCGCATGACCGGGAGGAATCCGCCGCGGCGGAGGTGAGCGCGGCGGAGATTCTCTCAATTCATGCGGCAGTGGATCGCCAGATCGCCGGTCGGTCCCTGTCGCCGGTGGATCGCAACTTCTGGCGAACCGCGGGGATGCTCAGCGCGCTGGCGGCATCAGTGCTGATCATCGCATCGGCGTGGCTCTGGGAAACGCCCGCGGCGCGCCCGCATTCCGGGGCGGTGGCGTCGGCTGGGCCCGCATGGGAACGGGTGGCGACCACGCTGGATGTCGATCCGTTGCCGCAGGTGAATGCCGACCCGCTGATTGACCGCAGCGCCGTGGCCGACGCCCACATGGATGTCACCGATTGGATGCTGGCGAAACTGAAAGGAGCCGTGCCATGAAATTTTCCCGGCCAACCTTGGCCTTGTTCGCCGTGTCCATCCTGGCGCTGGGCGCTGGCGTGGTGACCGGCACTCTGGGCGCCCGCGTTACCGGCGAGTCGGCGGCGGGTGGATCGAGCTTGTCGGCGGAACTGGGACTTTCGCCCCAGCAGCACGATCAGATGCAGCAGATTTGGGAGAGCGTGCGAACGACCGCCCATCAATGCCAGGAGCAGGCCCAACAGCTTCAGAAGCAGAGGGATGATCAAATTTTCGCGATGCTGAGCGACGAGCAGAAAGCGCGCTACACGCAGATCACCACCGAGTGCGTGGGCAGAATTTCCGCGCTGGCCTCGCAGCGGGACAAGGCATTTGCATCGGCCGTGGCACAGACCGAAGGCATCTTAAGCCAACCGCAACGCCAGATGTACGAGCAACTTATTCAGGATCGCCTGGGCCAGCGGATTTCGACCGATAATGCGGCCACCGGGTCGCAGGAAATGGCGATGGCGCGGCCATAGGGATAAAACGAACGTGGCGTGGGAGCCTTCGCGCTCGACGGTGCGCCCCCGAGGGCGCGAGGCCCCACGCAGTTTTTTTGGCGATGAGCCGTTACAATGGCCAACTGGTGAGGTCGGCTCATGCAACAGCCCAATCGCGTCGGACGCAGCGGGGGGTCCGCAGCCACGCCGGTGGCGCTTGGCTACCGATTGGAAAGTCTTGAGCCGCGCCGGCTCCTGACCGGCATCGGGCTTCCGTGTGCCGGCATCACCACCGCGGCCGTCTCGGGTGACTCCTCAATCCACGTCCGGATGGTCGCATCGCTGGAGCATCCTGCCACCTCCGCGCGGTCGGAGCTCAATCGACTTCTCCCGATCACAAACGGCCGACTCCTGCATGGCCGGTCCCATGGGAAAGGCTCTCCGTCATTGACGCACCCCGGCGGCGGCGACGGGAGAGGGCAACCAGGGCAGTCGCGCGGGGGCGCCTCCTCGGGCCAGGGCGGTGTCTCTGATCAGCATGGAACCGGGCCACTGGAGGATAACTCGGCGACCACCGGCGCGGGCGGATCACTAGGTGGACCCGTCGAGGTGTCTGCCGGGATACTTTTTCCCAGCGCCGTCGGGCCGGAGGAACTCTCACCCGGCGCGCCGGTCGTCGACGTGCCCGGGTCCTCCAGCGCGCCTCAGGTAACCGCTGATGGCCAGAGCGCCATGACCGCCTACGCCGAGTCGGTGGAGCCGGTGGTTCGCGGCCTGACCCGGCCCGCGCTGACCGCGACATTCTCGGTGCTGCCGTTGGCCCTGAAGGAACTTCAGATTGCATTGCGGGGCACCACCGGCGTGGCGCAAAGCGCCGCACGCTCCTTCGCGCGGCCAGCCGATTTGCACGGCACGGTGGTTGAACCCGTTGAGAACGGCATCGCCGCCGCGGCAGCATCGACCCGAACGGTCATGGTCAACCTGTTCCACGTTGACGCCCTGGCGACGTTCCGCGACGCCATCGGCTCCTTCATCGACGACAGCGCCGCAAGCGCCGTCCGCCATCCGCCGGGGCATCGACGCGCCTGGACCATCACCGCCGCGGTCCTCGCGGCCGATGTGGCGTTGATGGCATATTGGTTCGCCGCCCGCGAGGTCCAGGCTTCGGACCAGGGCGAATCCGCCGATCATCCCCGCTCGCGCCTGTCGCTGGGCATGGCTGCACTACAGCGCTGAGCCGCTGGCTTCCTTGGCGGGTGGGACCAAATTTATTGTGGCCACACTGTGGAACATCCCTTTTAGCGGCAGTCCCCAAGGGACGCGATTCGAACGCCAAAGCGCGTCCCTTCGGGACAGCCGCTAAAAGACTGCGGCAGTGCGCCACAAATCCCGGCCACTTCCCCTTTTCGGTCAAGAAATCGGCGCGTTGATCTTTGCACGTCAAGCGTGTAAAAGTGGGAAGCTTCAGACGGGTACGTCTTGGGGACGCCCAACCCAACGGCGAACCGTGGGCTGAGGCCTGTGCGACCCGCGCCCGACACCTCCAGTGTAGGACATTCACGGTGCCCGGTGACTTTAAATGACAAGAGTTCGGCACGGACCGCGCCGCGACATCGGGTCGGATTCTTCAATGACTTTCGGCGTTTTTTCATCCGCGGGCTGGCCGCGGTTTTGCCGACGCTGATTACGCTTTGGCTGCTGGTTTGGGCCTGGAATTTCCTGTGGGAAGAATTGGGACAGCAAATCGTCTTGGGCCTGCGGTGGACGTGGCAAACGCTGGGGGGGTGGTGGATCATTCCCAGCGAGCCCGCGGCGCACATTCACGCTGTGTTGAACGACGATTTTCTGCGGACGCGCATCCTCGGCGTCACGCTGGCGGTGCTGTTGGTTTACATCGTCGGGGTGTTCGTCGGGAATTTCATCGGGCGTCAGTTCTGGCGGATCGCGGAGCTGGCGGTCATGCGCGTGCCGCTGGTGCGGGCGATCTATCCGTCGGTCAAGCAGGTGACGGATTGGCTCCTCTCGGAGCGCACGAGCCAGTTTCAGGGGAGCCGGGTGGTCGCGGTCCAGCCGCACGCCAAGGGAATCTGGTCGGTCGGGCTGGTGACGGGGAACGGGCTGGGTACGCTGAACGACGCGGTGGGGCAGGAGATGATCACGGTGTTCGTGCCGTCGTCGCCGACGGCGTTCAGCGGGTACGTGCTGGTGGTGCCGCGGGAGTCGGTGGTGGATTTGCCGCTGAGCGTGGAGGACGCGATGCGGTTGCTGGTCAGCGGCGGGGTGATTGCGCCGCAGTTGTTGCCGCCGAAGATCGGGGAGCAATCGCCGCCGGTGGTCCTGGAGGGTTCCGGGCCGGCCGCGGAGGCCGCCGCGGATCGCGCGGTCCGGGCCGCGGGTTAGGATTTGGGCGAAAGGAGCAGACCGTTGTTAATCACCGTATCGTCCCGGCACATGGAAGTGACGCCGCCGCTGAAGAGCTATGCCGAGCAGAAGGCGACGAAGCTTGAAAGATATTATGACCTGATTCAGGAGATCGAGGTGGTGCTGGATGCGGCCAAGGACAGAACCCGCGTCGAGATGATCGTGAACGCCGAGCACAAGAACAGGTTCATCGCCCACCATGAAGGGGGCGATGCCTATGCGTGCATCGACGAATGTGTTCACAAGCTCGAGCGGCAACTGACGGAACACAAGAAAAAGTTCCGCAACCGCAAGCATCCGAATGACTAGTGACTGGAGCTCAAGACCATGAAGTTGCGAGATTTTATCGTGACCGAAGCAATCGTCCCGGAGTTGAAAGCGGCCGACCGCGACGGCGCCATCCGCGAGTTGTGCATGACGCTGGCCGACGCCGGAACGCTGCCGCAGTCCGCGGTGGACGAGGTGGTGGCGTCGCTGGTGAAGCGCGAGCAGAACGGGTCCACCGGCTTTGGCAAGGGCGTCGCGGTGCCGCACGTGAAGCATCCCAAGGTCAAGAAAATGGCCGGCACCATCGGGCGCAGCGCCACGGGGATCGATTTTGCCGCGTTGGATCATCAGCCGGTCTTCAGCATCGTGCTGTTGCTCTCGCCGGAGAATCAGCCGCAGCAGCATCTGGCGGCGATGAACATCGTCTTCAGCAATCTTCAAAAGGACATGTTCCGCCGGTTTCTGCGGCAGAGCACCACGCGAGAAGGAATCGTCGAGTTGCTCGACGAAGCCGACCAGGCAAAATGACACGCTCTTGTGGGCGCGCCCGAATCGCGCCGTCTATCCGTCCTGTCCCACGCTGTTTTCCTCGACTGAGTATGCCCAAGGTGTCAAAAGAAATTGTCGTGACCAACGCTCGCGGGCTGCACGCGCGCCCGGCGATGCAGTTCGTGGACGCGGCCAATACCTTTGCCTCGCAGATCGTGGTCCTGCGCGGCGGCGAAGACCCGCTGGAAGTGGACGGCAAAAGCGTCATGCAGATGATCACGCTCGAAGCCGTGCAGGGCACGCCGCTGCAAATCCTCGCCGACGGTGAAGACGCCGACGCCGCCGTCGAGAAGCTCGCGGAACTGTTCGCGTCGAAGTTTGGTGAGGAATAAGGGGCGGGGTTCATGGTTCCATCCCTTAGCCCCCCGCTTCGCGGGGGACCCCAACCCCCGCAAAGCGGGGGGCTAACGGAGTAAGGAACCGGGACCCTCGCTTGGACCTGATGGAAATCAAGAAGGGAATCGGAGTCTCTCCCGGCGTGGCGATCAGCACGGCTCTCGTGCTGCACGCCGAGGATTTGCTCATTCCCGAGCGACATATCGCCGAGCCCCAGGTGGCGGAGGAACTGCGCCGTTTGGACGGAGCCGTGGCCACCGGTCTGGCCGACCTGAGCGCCCTGCGCGAGTCCATCAAGGCCTCGCACAGTGCCGATGTCGGCAACATTCTGGACTTTCACCTGGCGATCCTTCAGGACAAGTCGCTGATCGCGCAGATTCATCACGAGATCACCGCCAACAAGAGCACGTCGGAATTTGCCGTCAGCACGGTGATGACTCGCTACGCCACCACCTTCGAGAAGATGGCGGACCAATATCTCTCCGAACGGGTCAAGGACGTTCACGACATCGAGAAGCGCATCCTGCGAACGCTGATCGGCCAGCGGCAGGGGGACCTGCTGCACCTCGAGAAGGACGTGATCCTCATCGCGCACGATCTGCTCCCGTCGCAGACCGCCGCCCTGGACCGCGCCCACGTGAAGGGCTTCGCCACCGACGCCGGCGGGCGAACCAGCCACACCGCCATCGTCGCCCGCGCCATGGGCATTCCCGCCGTGGTCGGGCTGGGGAACATCACCTCGGAAGTCAGCGCCGGCGACATCGTCGTGATCGACGGCACCCGCGGCGTGGTGATCGTCAACCCCGATGCCGAGCAACTGGCCGAGCACGTCGAGGCCGCCAAGCGGTATGTCGAGCTGGGCAATGAGCTGGCCTCCTTGGCCAATCTTCCCGCCGAGACAACCGACGGGCATAGCGTGAGCCTGCAGGCCAACATCGAGTTTGCCGACGACATCGACGACGCCCTGCGGCACGGAGCCCAGGGGATCGGGCTCTATCGCACCGAGTTTCTCTACCTGGCTTCCGCTCACGAGCCCAGCGAGGACGAGCAGTACGCCGCCTATGCCGACTCCCTGCGCCGCCTGGGCGGCCGGCCGCTGGTCATCCGTACGCTCGATCTGGGAGCTGACAAGTACACCGACGACCAGGCTCAGAGTCCCGAGCACAATCCCTTTCTCGGCGATCGCTCGATCCGCATGTGCCTGCACGACATTCCCATGTTCAAGCGCCAGTTGCGGGCCATTCTGCGCTCCAGCGTGCTGGGGGACGTGCGGATCATGTTCCCCATGATCTGCACGCTCATGGAACTGCGGCAGGCGAAGATGGTCCTGCGCGACGTCGAGGAGGAGCTCGAGGACGAGGGGATCGAATTCCGCAAGGAAATCCCCGTCGGGATGATGGTGGAGGTGCCGTCGGCGGCCCTGATGGCCAACCAATTTGCCCGGGAAGTGAATTTCTTCTCGATCGGAACCAACGACCTGATCCAGTACACCCTGGCGGTGGACCGGACCAACGAGAAGGTCGCCGGGCTCTATTGCCCCGCCCACCCGGCGGTGCTGCTGTTGTTGCGGGACATCATTCGGGCCGGCACCAGAAACTCGATCAGCGTGAGCGTCTGTGGTGAAATGGCCGGCGACCCCATGTACACTCTCTTGCTGCTGGGCCTGGGCCTGAACACGTTCAGCATGAACGGGCCCGATGTGCCCGAGGTTAAAAAAGTCATTCGCTCGACGACCATGGAGCACGCGCGCCAAGTGGCGCGGCGGGTCATGAGCTTCGACAGCGAACGACAGGTCATGCACTTTCTCCGCGAGGAGACGCGAAAAATTATCCCCGAGGTATTTTAAGGAGACGGTCCAGGGGGAAGGGTTCACGGTTCACGCATTTCCGTTAGCCCCCCGCTTTGCGGGGGTTTTTGAAACGACCCCCGCAAAGCGGGGGGCTAACGGAAATGTTCAATCCCAAACCCTCCCCCTCCCAACCACGAATGAAAAACGAAATGTTGATCAACGTCTCGGAGGGCGAAGAATGCCGAATCGCCCTCCTCGAAGACGGAATGCTCGAAGAGCTCTACATGGAGCGCACCAGCGCCACCAGCCATGTCGGAAACATCTACAAGGGCCGCGTCACCAACGTCGAGGCTTCGATCCAGGCCGCGTTCATCGATTTCGGCCTGGGCCGCAACGGGTTCCTGCACATCTCCGATCTGATGCCGACCTATTTCGGTCGCGGCGGCGGGGAGATTCACGAAACCGTCGGCCGCAAGATGGCCCGGCGCGATCGCCCGCCGATTCAGCGCTGCCTGCGCCGCGGCGATGAGATCGTCGTGCAGATCATCAAGGAGGGCATCGGCACCAAGGGCCCGACGCTCAGTACCTATCTGTCCATCCCCGGGCGCATCCTGGTGATGATGCCCGGCCTGGGGAAGATGGGCGTCTCGCGCAAAATTGAAGACGAGGAAGAGCGCCGTCGCCTGCGGCAGATTCTCGATTCGCTCAAGCCGCCCAAGGACGTCGGCTTCATCATCCGCACCGCCGGCATCGGCAAAAGCAAGACCGAAATCCAGCGCGACCTGACCTATCTCACCCGCCTCTGGCAAACCCTCGAAAAGAAGCGCACCTCCGGCCCCGGACCGATGGAGCTCTACACCGAGGGTGATCTGGTCACGCGCACCGTCCGCGACTTTTTCAGCAACGACATCGACGCCATCGTCGTGGATAACAAAGAGGTCGCCCGCCGCGTCCGGGAAGTCATCAAGCTGGCCAACCCGCGGGCCAAGGACAAAGTCGAGCTGTACGAAGACCCGGTGCCGCTGTTCCATCGCTACGGCATCGAGCGCGACATCGAACTGATGTACAGCCGCCACGTCCCGCTGCCCAGCGGTGGATCATTGGTCATCGATTCCACCGAGGCGGTCGTCGCCATCGACATCAACAGCGGCAAATTCCGCGATCACAGCGACGCGGAAACCACCGCCTTCAAGACCGACATGGAAGCCGCCGACGAGATTCCCCGCCAGCTGCGCCTCCGCGACCTCGGCGGCGTGATCATCTGCGACTTCATCGACCTGCGCTACGAGCGCCATCGCCGCGAGCTGGAAAAACGCCTGCACGACAACTTCAAGAACGACCGGGCCAAGACCAAGGTGCTGGAGATGAGCCAGTTCGGCATCATCGAGATGACGCGCCAGCGCATGCGCCCCTCACTCAAGCGTTCGATCTATTTCGATTGCCCCCACTGCAAGGGTGCCGGGCTGGTGAAGACCCCGGAAAGCATGAGCCTGGACGTGATGCGCCGCCTGGCGATCGCGCTGACCGATCAGCGCGTGCTCCGCGTCGAACTGACGGTCTGCTCCGACGTGGCGTTCTATCTTCAGAACCGCAAGCGCCAGCAGATCGCCGACCTGGAATCGCGGATGCGCAAGCGCGTGATCGTCCGTTCCGATCCGCTGCTGGGTTTGGACGAGATGCGCATGGATCCGTTCGACAGTCGCGACGGACTGGTCGTCATCGAGGAGTTGGCCGCGGTGCTCAGTCCGCAGCCGCACGTCTCGCAGCTTGGCCCGCGCCGGCCGGCGCTTCCTCCACCGCCGCCGGGCCGCCGGGACGATCGGCGCCCACCTATGCCCCCGCGTCGTCAGCCGCCGCCCCGGCAGGCGGAGGAGCGCTCCGAGTTTGAATCCGCCGAGGAAGCTTTCGAGGA
>Ga0302325_10019038_pt1 | contig 14456 bp, 11 predicted proteins | sample Palsa_T0_2_FD_201948 | JGI IMG/M metagenome (GOLD analysis project Ga0302325, IMG submission 201948) | Peat permafrost microbial communities from Stordalen Mire near Abisko, Sweden - Palsa_T0_2 | ecosystem: Environmental > Terrestrial > Soil > Palsa > Peat permafrost | place: Sweden: Abisko... | reverse complement strand
ACCTAGCCCTGCTGACCTTCCTGGCCTTCGAGGATCACCGACATCCGTTCCCACATCGCGCGGTCGCGGGAGTCTGTGAACCCTGCCCAGGCCAACGCCATAGTCAGGTCGGTATTCGGTTGGGGCCACGTACTCTCGAATAGGTGACGGCTGTGTGTGCGGAATCCCCGGAGTTGGTAGCTCTGCTGGCCGGCCGCCGTGTCGCGGTGCTGACCGGCGCGGGGATGTCGACCGACTCCGGTATTCCTGACTATCGCGGGCCCGATTCGCCGCCGAGCAACCCCATGACGATTCGCCAGTTCACCTCGGACCCGGTGTTCCGGCAACGGTACTGGGCGCGCAACCACGTCGGCTGGCGGCACATGGACGACACCCAACCCAACGCCGGACACCGCGCGGTAGCTGCACTCGAGCACCGCGGTGCGGTCAACGGCGTCATCACCCAGAACGTCGACCTGCTGCATACCAAGGCCGGCAGCCGCAATGTGATCAACTTGCACGGCACCTACGCGCAGGTGATCTGCCTGAACTGCGGCGAGTCCATGAGCCGCACGGCGCTGGCCGAGCAACTCGACGCGCTGAACCCGGGTTTCACCGAACAGATGGAGGCTGTCGGTGGGCTCGCGGTGGCTCCGGACGCTGATGCCGTCATCGCCGACACCGCGTCGTTTCGCTACCTCGACTGTGCGTCGTGCGGCGGCATGCTCAAACCCAATATCGTGTATTTCGGCGAAAGCGTTCCTAAAGATGTTGTCCAGCAATCTTTTTCACTCGTCGAAGGTGCTGAAGCGCTGTTGGTCGTCGGTTCGTCATTGACAGTGTTCTCGGGCTACCGGTTCGTGCGCCACGCAGCAGCACTGGGGATCCCGGTCGCCATCGTCAACCGCGGACCAACCCGCGGCGACGAACTGGCCACCGTGAAGGTCGAGAGCGGTTGCTCGGAGTTGCTGACGCTGCTGGCCGAGGAGTTATCCGCCGTCTCGGCCCGCTAGAAGGTGCAGGGCATGCTGCGAATCCCGTGGATGAAGTTGCCTGGCGCGTATGCGGGCTCGCCCGCCTGGATGTCCGGCAACTGATGCAGCAACTCGCCGAAGATCGCGCGCAGTTGCGCCCTGCCCAAATGGGCGCCCAGGCAGAAGTGCACCCCGCCACCACCGAAACCGAGATGCGGGTTGGGCGTTCGGCTCAGATCCAGGCGCTCCGGATGCTCGAAGACCTCGGTGTCCCAGTTGCCTGACGCATAGAACATCACCACCTTCTCCCCGGCACGGATGGTATGGCCGTTGAGCTCAAAATCCTTTGCGGCAGTGCGACGGAAGGTCATCACCGGGCTGGCCCAGCGGATGAACTCCTCGACCGCCCCGCCAATGCGGTTGTCGAAATCCTCCAGCAGCCAGGCGCGCTGGTCGGGAAAGTCGGTCAGGGCCTTCAACCCGTGGCTGATCGTCTGGCGAGTGGTGTCGTTCCCAGCCACCGTGAGCAGCACGAAGAACGCGGCGATGTCGGAGTCGGTCAGCCGGTCACCGTCCACCTCGGCGTTCACCAGGCTGCTGAACAGGTCGTCGCCGGGATGCTGCCGGCGCTCTGCGGCGAGCATCCCGGCCACCTGATGCACATAGGTTTGCGCCTCGAACAAAACCTCCAGCGGGTGGCGACCATCGAGGTACTCCGGGTCGCCTGACGAGACCATGGCATCGGCCGCGTGCGCCAGGCGTTGGCGCTCCGATTCGGGGATGCCCACCATGTCCGAGAGCGTGCGAATGGGCAGCTCCTTCGCGCAGTGGTCGACAAAATCGGCACCGCTACCTGCGGCTTTCAGCTCCTGCACGATGGTCTTCGCGTTTGCCTTGATCGAATCCTCAATGCGCCTGACCTGCCGTGGGGTGAACGCGGCGCTGGCAAGTTTGCGAAGGAAAGTTTGCCGCGGCGGATCCATGGCCAGGAAGGACTGCGACGCTTCGAGGAGCTCCACGGGAAAGTTCTCGAACATAACCCCCTTCCCGGACAGGAACACCTCGTTGTTGCGGCTGACGTCAGCGATGTCGTCACGTCGGGTGATCGCCCAATAGCCCGGGTCGTCAGCGTCGTTCATCACGGCGTCTTCGACGGGGGGATGCCAGCTCACCGGGCGCTCGGCCCGCAGCTCGGCGAACGAGCGTTCCCGCTCCTGGGCGCTGGTCGACCAGAACGCGCGTGACGAGAGATCGACGGGGTCGTACGCACGGGGGGTCGCCGTGGTTGCTGTCATGGTAGATCCTCCATCAGCTATGACGCCGGTCACAGTTCCGAACACTGACGACCCTAAATCTAGACATAGTGTCTAGTCAAGGTGTCGTATTGTCGGTTATGCTCTGGCCAGCGGTGGGACAGGAGGAACCATGCCGTCAGTCACCCGCAAGCCGCAGGCCAAGCGGCAGGAGCGTCGCGAGGAGATCGAACGCCGGCTGCTCGATGCCACCGAACGCCTGATGCGACACGGCGCGAGCTTCACCGAACTCAGCGTGGACCGGCTGTCCAGCGAGGCTGGGATGTCGCGCGCCAACTTCTACATCTACTTCGAGGACAAGGGCCACCTGCTGCGCCGCCTGGCCGGCCAGGTGTTCGGCGACCTCGCTGACGGCGCCGAGCGCTGGTGGAGCGTGGCCTGGCGGCACGATCCCAGCGATGTCCGCGCCGGCATGGCCGCCATCATCGCCAGCTACCGACGGCATCAACCCGTCCTGGTTGCACTCAACGAGATGGCCGGTTACGACCCGCTGGTGGCCGCGACCTACCACAATCTGCTGACCGCTATCACCGGGCGATTGACCGTTGTCATCGAGGAAGGTCAGACCGATGGCTCAATTCGCCGCGAGCTGCCGGCGCCGACCACCGCCAGCGCGCTGACCTGGATGGTCGAGCGGACCTGTCAACAGAACCTGCCGAATAACCCGCCGACATACGACACCGAGCTCGCTATTACCCTGACCGAAATTGTCTGGGGCGCACTGTATCTCGCGCCCACAGCGAGAAATTAGACGGCGACCAGGTCGTCGGCATGCACCGCGGGCCGACGCAACTCGGCGGGCAGCTCCGAGGTCGACCGGCCCAACATGGCGGCCAGCTCGGCGGCGTCATAGGCGACCACTCCGCGAGCCACCAGGGCCGCATCCGGCCCGGTCAAGTCGACAACGTCACCGCCGTGGAAACGGCCGGACAGCGCGGTGATCCCAGCGGGCAACAGCGAACGGCGCTGCCTCAGCACCGCACGAACGGCGCCGTCGTCCAGGGTCAGCGAACCGACGGATTCTGCGGCGTACCGCACCCAAAACCGACGTGCCGACATCCGGTTGGGCCGCGCAGCGAACACCGTGCCCACCGACGCATCCACCAATGCCGTGGCGGCATTCGCCGCGGCCGCCAACAGCACCGGGACCCCGGCGTCGGCGGCCAACATTGCCGACGACACCTTGGACGCCATCCCGCCGGTACCCAGGTTGCTGCCCTGACCCGCGATCACGCTGTCCAGGTCGGCCGGCCCGGACACTTCCGCGATGAAGCGTGCGGCGCCGGCCTTGCGCGGGTCGGCGTCGTACAGCCCGTCGATGTCGCTCAGCAGTATCAACGCATCAGCGCCGACCAGATGAGCCACCAAGGCCGAGAGCCGATCGTTGTCGCCGAACCGGATTTCGTTGGTGGCCACTGTGTCGTTCTCATTGACGATGGCCACCGCATGCAGCGCGCGCAGCCGGTCCAGTGTGCGCTGGGCGTTGGTGTGCTGTACCCGCATCGAAATGTCATGCGCGGTCAGCAACACCTGCCCAACGCTGCGCTGGTAGCGAGCGAATGCGCTGCTCCACGCGTTCACCAGGGCGACCTGCCCGACACTGGCCGCGGCCTGCTTGGTGGCCAGGTCGGTGGGCCGCTTGGACAGCCCCAACGGCTCGATACCGGCGGCGATCGCACCTGAGGACACGATGACGACGTCGGAGCCCGCTTTCATGCGCGCCTCGATGGCCTCGACGAGCCCGGCCAGCCGGCCGGCGTCGAACATGCCGGTCGGGGTAGTCAGCGCGGTGGTGCCCACCTTGACCACGACGCTGCGCGCCGTGCGAATGGCCTCACGCGCGGGCGTCATCAGCGCCGCTCTCATGTTCCCGGCGCTGGCGGCGGGCGGCTTTGCGTTCGTCGGCGCCGACCCGATCGGTGTTCTCCAGGCGTGGGTCGGTGCCTCGTCTCGTCATCACGGTGTCGATGCCCGACGGTGTCTGCGGCTCCCAGTCGAATGTGACCTCGCCGATGGTGACCGCGCAACCGGGCCGTGCGCCCAGCCGCATGAGTTCGTCTTCGACGCCCAAACGGGCCAGCCGGTCACCGAGATAGCCGACCGCTTCGTCGTTGTCGAAGGCGGTCTGGGCGATCCAACGCTCAGGGCGCCGGCCGCGGACCACGAACCCACCCTGACCGTCGGACTGCACCGTGAAGCCGGAGTCGTCGACGGGAACCGGGCGGATCACCGGCCGCCGCGGCACCAGCACCGGCTGCGCGGCGTGGTATTCCGAGACAATGTCTGCGAGACCGAATATCAACGGCTGCAAACCTTCTCGGGCAACCGCCGACACCATGAACACCGGCCATCCGCGCTGTGCGACCTCGTCACGAACGAACTCGGCCAGCTCGCGGGCATCCGGCACGTCAATCTTGTTGAGCACCACCGCCCGCGGCCGCTCAACAAGATCAACCAGCGCGGAATCTCCTTGCAGCGTTGGCGTATAGGCGGCCAACTCGGCTTCCAGCGCATCGATGTCTGAGATCGGGTCACGGCCCAATTCCGCAGTCGCACAATCCACCACGTGTACCAGCACGGCACACCGCTCGATATGGCGCAGGAAGTCCAGGCCCAGCCCGCGGCCCTGCGACGCGCCCGGGATCAGGCCCGGCACGTCGGCGACGGTGAACGTCCGCTCCCCCGCCGACACCACCCCGAGGTTGGGGGCCAGCGTGGTGAACGGGTAGTCGGCGATCTTCGGCTTGGCCGCCGAGATCGTGGACACCAGCGAGGATTTGCCGGCTGACGGAAATCCGATCAAGCCGACGTCGGCGACGGTTTTGAGTTCAAGCGTGAGGTCTCGGGCTTCGCCCTGCTCGCCGAGCAGCGCGAACCCGGGCGCTCTGCGGGCCCGCGACGCGAGCGCGGCATTGCCCAGCCCGCCACGACCTCCGGCGGCGGCCTCAAACCGGGTGCCCGCACCGACCAGGTCGGCGAGCATCCGGCCGTCCTCGTCGAGCACGACAGTGCCGTCGGGGACCTTGATTTCCAGATCGGAGCCGGCGGCGCCGGCGCGGTGGCCCCCCATTCCCTGCTTGCCTGACGCGGCGACGACATGTGGACGGAAGTGAAAGTCGAGCAGGGTGTGTACCTGCGGGTCGACGACCAGCACAATGCTGCCGCCGCGGCCCCCGTTACCGCCGTCGGGCCCGCCGAGCGGCTTGAATTTCTCGCGGTGGACCGAGGCGCATCCGTGACCGCCGGAGCCTGCCCGCGTGTGGATGACGACGCGATCGACAAACCGAGGCATCGGGATCTCTCTTAACTAGTCGAGCGTGAAGCAACTGGTGCTTCACACCCGCGACGCTCAGTCGGCTGCGAGCGCGGCCGTAACGATGTTGATCGTCTTGCGTCCGCGCTTGACGCCGAACTCGACAGCGCCGGCCGCCTTGGCGAACAACGTGTCATCGCCGCCGCGGCCGACGTTGACTCCGGGGTGGAAGTGCGTGCCGCGCTGGCGGACCAGGATCTCGCCGGCCTTGACGATTTGACCGCCGAACCGCTTGACGCCGAGACGCTGTGCGTTTGAATCGCGCCCGTTGCGTGAGCTGGAAGCGCCCTTCTTGTGTGCCATGTCTGTCGCCTCGTCTACTTGATGCCGGTGACCTTCAGGACCGTCAGCTGTTGACGGTGGCCCTGGCGCTTGTGGTACCCGGTCTTGTTCTTGAACTTGTGGATACGAATCTTGGGACCCTTGGTGTGCTCAAGTACCTCACCGGTCACCGCGACCTTGGCGAGCGCGGCGGCATCGGAGGTGACGGTGGCACCGTCGACGACCAGCGCCACCGGCAGCGACACCGCAGCACCGGGCTCGGACTCGAGCTTCTCGACCTTGACGATATCCCCGACAGCGACTTTGTACTGCTTGCCGCCGGTTTTGACGATTGCGTAGGTCGCCATGGTTACGTCTACCTTCTCTTCTGGTCTATCTGGGTCTCTCGGGTCCCAGCGGGCGCCGCGCAACCAAAGATGCGCGAACTGGTCTGGGAGTGTCGGCCAGCTACTTGTCCCACTTGGCAGGCCAGCGGGCCTGGCGACAACTGGTTCAGGGTACGTGACCAGCGGCTAAAGGGTCAAACCGGCCAGTCAGTCCTCGTGGATCGGCGGGCCGGCCGGCCGGCCGGCGGTCCGACGCCGACGGGGTGGGCCGGCGGACGCGCCGACCACGGCGACATGGGACTCCAGCGGCGCGGGCGAATCGTCGTCAGCGTCTTCAGCGTCTTCGCCGTCCAGGTCGACGTCTTCATCAGCGTCGTCGTCGTCATCGTCGTCGTCATCGTCGTCTTCGTCGTCTTCGTCGTCTTCGAGGTCGTCGTCTTCGTCGTCTTCGTCGTCGAGGTCCTCATCGTCGTCGAGGTCGACCTCGTCGGTGTCGTCATCGGCGTCCTCATCCTCGGCGTCCTCAAGGTCGGTGTCCTCCAGGTCTTCGTCCGCCGCCTCACGCGCGACCTGCTCGTGGATCTGACCTTCGGTCTCGGCGTCGTCGCGGTCCTGGCCGCCGACGGCGTCTTCAGTGATCGCAGACTCGTCGAAGTCGCCGTCCTCATCGTCATGGTGACCATTGGCCGCGGCCATCGCCTTGAACATCGGATGCTCGCCGGGCGAGTGGGCGGGCACCGAGGCGACCGCCGCTTCTTCGGGCTTGCCCTTCTTGGAGCGTCGGCCGCGCCTGCCGCCGGACTCCGCTTTACGACCGGTCGCCGGAGCGGAGTCGACAGGATCGGCATGCAGCACGATTCCGCGGCCGCTGCAGTGCGAACACGTCGTGGAGAAGGCCTCGATCAGCCCAGTTCCCAACCGCTTGCGAGTCAGCTGGACCAGCCCCAGCGAGGTCACTTCGGACACCTGGTGACGGGTGCGATCGCGTCCGAGCGCCTCGGTCAGCCGTCGCAACACCAGGTCACGGTTGGACTCGAGCACCATGTCGATGAAGTCGATGACGACCATTCCGCCGATGTCGCGCAGCCGCAGCTGGCGCACGATTTCCTCGGCCGCCTCGAGATTGTTCTTGGTGACGGTCTGCTCGAGGTTGCCGCCGGAGCCGGTGAACTTGCCGGTGTTGACGTCGACGACCGTCATCGCCTCGGTTCGATCGATCACCAGCGTGCCACCAGAAGGCAGCCAGACCTTGCGGTCCATCGCCTTGGCCAGTTGCTCGTCGATGCGGTGCACCGCGAAGACGTCGGGGGCCGCCACTCCCCCAGAGGACTCAGCGGGCTCATACTTGTTCAGCTTCGAAATAAGCTCGGGTGCAACTGAATTCACGTATTCGTTGATGGTGGTCCAGGCGTCCTCGCCGGAGACGATCAGATGACGGAAGTCCTCGTTGAACAGATCGCGGATGACCTTGACCAGGACGTCGGGCTCTTCGTAGAGCGCCACCGCGGCGCCGGCCGCCTTTTCCTTGGTCTCCTGCGCGCGCTCGGCGATCTCCGTCCACCGTTCCTGCAGCCGGTTCACGTCGGTGCGGATGTCGTCTTCTTTGACCCCTTCGGAGGCGGTCCGGATGATCACCCCGGCGTCCGCTGGCACGACTTCGCGCAGAATCTCCTTGAGTCGTTGGCGTTCGGTATCGGGAAGCTTGCGGCTGATACCGGTCGACGATGCGCCCGGCACGTACACCAGATAGCGGCCGGCCAGCGACACCTGGGTGGTCAGCCGGGCGCCCTTGTGCCCGACCGGATCCTTGCTGACCTGCACGACGACATAGTCGCCGGGCTTGAGAGCCTGCTCGATCTTGCGGCTGGCCCCGCCTAGGCCGGCGGCCTCCCAGTTCACCTCGCCGGCGTAGAGCACACCGTTGCGGCCGCGGCCGATGTCGACGAAAGCCGCCTCCATCGACGGCAGCACGTTCTGCACGATGCCCAGATAAATATTGCCCACCAGGGACGCGGAACCGGCCGAAGTGACGAAGTGCTCCACGACGATGCCGTCCTCGAGCACAGCAATCTGGGTGTAGCGGCCGCCGGGATGCGGCGGTTCGGCGCGGACCTTGTCCCGCACCACCATCACCCGCTCGACCGCTTCCCGTCGGGCCAGGAACTCGGCTTCGGTCAGGACAGGCGGGCGGCGACGGCCGGCGTCGCGCCCGTCGCGGCGGCGTTGCCGTTTGGCCTCCAGCCGGGTGGATCCGTCGATGCCCTGGATCTCGGAGTTACTGGACGCCCTGCCGGAGTCCGACTTGTCCTTGGCTCGGGGCGCCCGCTCGTGGACGACGGTATTCGGCGGGTCGTCCGGCGACGGATTGTCATCGTTGTCATCGACGGAACCGGATTTGCGGCGACGGCGGCGACGGCGGCGCTTGCTGCCGCCTTCGCCGGAGTCGTTGTCGTCCTCGGCGGTGTCGGAGTCGTCGGAGCCGTCGTCGTTGTCGTCGTCGTCGTTGTCAGCCGACGCAGCATCCGACTTGTCCGATGTGCCGCCGTCCGCAGCGTCTTCGTCGCCCTTCTCGGTTCCGTTTTGCTCGCCTCGGCCGCGACCCCGTCCGCGACGCCCGCGGCGACGCCGCCGGTTGGCCGGAGGCTCACCCTGCTCGTCATCGGCATCGAGGTCATCGTCGTCGTCGGATTCCGCAGCGTCGTCGGAGTCGTCGGAGTCGCCGCTGTCATCCGTTTTTTCTGGTTTCTGGACTGGCTGAGGCGCGACGAATAGCGGCATATACTCCGGCCGGTCGACCGCGGTATCTGGGGCCGCCAGCATCAGCCGCGACTCGGGTTCGTCCGCCTCAGTAGCGGCGCCCGCCTCGGTCGCGATGACCGGCGCGGTGGCCAGCAGGTCGCGGACGCGCATCGCGTCGGCGCGCTCCACACTGGAATGAGCGCTGCGGATCCGCCCGTCAAGCTCGGTCAGCGCGTCGAGCACCTGCCTGCTGGTCGTCCCCAGCGCCCGCGCCAGGGAATGAACCCTTAGCCGCTCTGGCAAGTCCTCGTGCTGAGACAAGTCTTCTGGAAGCTCTGAGGATGGGCCACCGTCTATCACGTATTCTCCTCTAGCCCCCGGGCGCGTCCTTTCGACGCGGCCACGCGAGGGCTTCGCTATGCGCCCGGGTCACGTACTCCCGGACTTGTGATGGTCTTGCTCCGAGCGGTTCGAGTCGAACGCACTCGGTGCCGGTCTGAATGATGGCTGGACGGTCGGCGCCGCATCGCGGGTAGCGGTGGTCGCGCTTGTCGAAGTCTTCATTCGGGCGTCGGAAGCCGGTCCGGCGACGTTCACCCGTCGACAAGTATCCCATACCGTCGTGTCGACTTGGACCAAGTGCGCCGATACTGTGCCGGGCAGTGTTGTCGGCGGGCTAGGCCTGGGGGAACCAGAGCGCGATCTCACGCTTGGCCGATTCCGGCGAGTCGGAGCCGTGCACCAGGTTGAACTGCGTTTCGAGACCGAAATCGCCGCGGATGGTGCCAGGCGTGGCCTTCTCGACGGGGTCGGTCCCGCCCGCCAGTTGCCGCACCGCCGCGACCGCCCGCGGGCCCTCCACGATTGCCGCCACCAGCGGCCCCGACGTGATGAACTCCAGCAACGAGCCGAAAAACGGCTTACCGTCATGCTCGGCATAGTGCTGGCTCGCCAACTCGTCGCTGACGACCCGCAATTCCAGCGCCGCGAGGGTCAGGCCTTTGCGTTCGATGCGGCTGACTATCTCGCCCACCAGACGTCGCTCGACCCCGTCGGGCTTGACCAACAGCAGGGTCCGCTCAGGCATTGGCGCCGCTCCTACTCATCGCTTCGTCCCCCGCAAGCGGGAGCCCGCACTGCATCGTCACGGCGGACAGCGTACCGAACCGACCTGGCGCACCGGCGACGGCGGATCAGTCTGGCGGCCCGTCCTGGCCGGGGAGCAGCCCATGTCGTTCCCGCCGGAGAACTTCGGACCGGACGTAGGCGATCAGCGCCCAGACCGCGGCGAACACCAAGCCGATGAAGCCCAGCCCCGGGTAGATGACGAAGCCCACGATGGGGATCAACTGCACGGCCACGTCCGCCCAGATGGCCCATGACCGGCCCTGCAGTCCGGCGAGCACGATCAGGACCGCCGCCAATCCCAGCAGATATCCCAGAGCTACCGGGGTCAGCCCGCCGCCGACGGCGCCGACCACCGGCAACGCCAGCAACACCACGATCGCCTCCAGGATCAGCGTGCCGGCCGTGACACCACGGAAGCTTTTCCACGGATCGGATTTCGGCACCTCGGGCGGCGGTTCTTGAGACGTCACGCGGGATCGCGACCGAACAACGTGCGCGCGGCGCCCGCGGTGACCACCGACCCGGTGATGACGATGCCCGTTCCGGCGAACGCCTCCTCTTCGGCACCGGCCTCGTCGACCAGCGCGATGGCGGTATCGATGGCGTCGCCAAGGTTCTCGGCGGCGATCACCCGATCAGGCCCGAACAACTGCTGCGCGAGCAATTCCAGCGATTCGACGTCCAGCGCTCGCGGTGATCCGTTGTGGGTGACCACGATCTGGTCGAACACCGGCTCGAGTGCGGCGAGGATGCCGCCGACATCCTTATCGCCCATCACGCTGAGCACGCCGACCAGGAACCGGAAATCGAACTCCTCGGCCAGCGTCTGGGCCAGCGCCGCCGCGCCGGCCGGGTTGTGCGCGGCGTCAACGAATACTGTTGGGGCGCTTCGCATCCGCTCCAACCGGCCGGGGCTGGTCGCGGCGGCGAACCCGGCCCGAACGGCATCGATATCCAGTTGGCGCTGCGCGCCCGCGCCGAAAAACGCCTCGACTGCGGCCAGCGCGATGGCCGCGTTGTGGGCCTGGTGTTCGCCGTGCAGCGGAACGAACACGTCGGAGTACACCCCGCCGAGACCCTGCAGTTGCAGCAGCTGGCCGCCGATAGCGACCTGATGGCCCAACACCGCGAACTCCGAATCCTCGCGCGCGACTGCGGCGTCCGCGCGCACGGTCTGCGCCAGCACGACCTCCATCGCCTCCGGCACCTGGCGGCCGATAACCGCCACCGTGTCCGGAGCGTCCTGGTCGGCTTTGTGGATAATGCCGGCCTTCTCACCGGCGATGCCGGCGATGTCCGCACCGAGGTATTCGACATGGTCGACGCTGATCGGGGTGATCACCGCGACCGGCGCGTTAACGACATTGGTGGCGTCCCAACGCCCACCCAGACCCACCTCGATGACCCCCACCTCGATCGGCGCGTCAGCGAACGCCGCGAACGCCATTGCGGTGAGGACCTCGAACTTGCTCAATCGCGGCCCAGCCTCCCCGAAAACACCGTCTTCCGACTGCCGGTCGATCATCTGCACGAACGGCTCGAGTTCGGCGTAGGTCGCCACGTAGGTCGCGGGGCTGATCGGCTTTCCGTCGATCGCGATGCGCTCGACCGCCGACTGCAGATGCGGGCTGGTTGTGCGTCCGGTGCGTCGTTCCAGAGCGGTCAGCAGCGCATCGACCATCCGCGCCACCGAGGTTTTGCCGTTGGTGCCGGCGATGTGGATCGACGGGTAGCTGCGCTGCGGCGAGCCGAGCAGGTCCATCAGCGCCGAGATGCGAGTCAGGCTGGGTTCGATCTTGGTCTCCGGCCAACGCTGGTCGAGCAGATGCTCGACTTGCAACAGGGCGGCGATCTCATCCGGGGTGGGAACCGCGCCGGTGATTCCTGAGTCGTCCGGCTCCAGCGTCACTGCAGCCCGGCCAACCTGGCCGTGATCCGGTCGGCTTCCTCGCGCGCCACTCGCTGACGCTCTCGTTGCTTGTCGACTACAGCGGCCGGCGCCTTGGCCATGAAGTCCGCGTTGCCCAGTTTCGCTGTGGTAGATGCTAATTCCTTCTGCGCAGCGGCCAGATCCTTCTCCAGGCGGCGACGCTCGGCGGCCAGGTCGATGGTGGACGAGGTATCCAGTTCGACGACCACGATGCCCCCCTTGAGCCCGACCTCCACCGATGCCGAAGGGCTGAACTCCGGTCCCGGTGCGGTCAACCATGCCAACGAGGTGACGGCGCCGACCTGGCCGCTCAGGTCGGCGGTGTCGATGCCAGACAGGCGCGCCGGCACTTTCTGCCGATCGGCCAGCCCCTGATCACTACGGAACCGGCGGATTTCGGTCACCAGCTTCTGCATGTCGGTGATCCGTTGCTCAGCAACAGGATTGATGTCGATTCCGGAGCGCTGCGGCCAATCAGCCACGACCAGCGACTCCTGAGAGGTCAATGCCTGCCAGAGTGCCTCGCTGACGAAGGGAATCACCGGGTGCAGCAACCGCAGCAGGGTGTCCAGCGCGGCGGCCAGCACAGCAGTGGTGTGCGAGAGACCGTCGGCGACCTGCGTCTTGGCCAATTCGACATACCAGTCGCAGAATTCGTCCCAAGTGAAGTGGTAGAGAGCTTCGCATGCCCGGCTGAACTCGTAGGAGTCGAAGGCTGAATCCACTTCGGCGCGAACTTCTTCCAACCGGCCCAGTATCCAGCGGTCGGCGTCGGTCAGCTCGCCGAACTCCGGCAGCGGTGCCAACGCTGCGCCGTTGAGCAGTGCGAATCGGGTGGCGTTGAACAGTTTGGTGACGAAGTTGCGCGACGCCCGGACGTGGTCCTCGCCGACGCTGAGGTCACCGCCGGGGCTGGCGCCGCGAGCCAACGTGAACCGCAAGGCATCGGCGCCGTAGACGTCGAGCCAGTCCAGCGGATCGATGACGTTGCCCTTGGATTTGCTCATCTTCCGGCCCGACTCGTCACGGATCAGCCCATGCAGGAAGACATCGGTGAACGGCACCTGGGCGCCTCGCCGGCCGTCCAGCGTGATGGCCTCGTCTGTGCCGACGAAGGTACCGAACATCATCATCCGGGCCACCCAGAAGAACAGGATGTCGTAGCCGGTCACTAAAACGCTTGTCGGATAAAACTTTTCCAAATCCGGCGTTTTCTCGGGCCAGCCCAGGGTGGAGAACGGCCACAGCGCCGACGAGAACCAGGTGTCCAGCACGTCGGGATCCTGCTCCCAACCCTCGGGCGGTGTCTCGTCCGGGCCCACGCACACCTGCTGACCGTCCGGCCCGTTCCAGATCGGAATGCGGTGGCCCCACCACAGCTGGCGTGAGATGCACCAGTCGTGCATGTCGTCGACCCAGGCGAACCAACGCGGTTCCAGACTGGCCGGGTGAATCACCGTGTCGCCGTTGCGCACTGCATCGCCGGCAGCCTTGGCCAGCGATTCCACCCGGACCCACCACTGCAGCGACAGCCGCGGTTCGATCGGCTCACCGCTGCGCTCGGAGTGACCGACGCTGTGCAGGTAGGGACGCTTTTCCTCGACCACCCTGCCCTGTGCCGCCAGCGCTTCGCGGACCGCGACACGGGCGTCGAAACGGTCCATACCGTCGAATTGCGTTCCGGTGTCGGCGATACGGCCTTTTGCGTCCATGATCGTTGGCATGGGCAGTTGATGGCGCAGCCCGATCTCGAAGTCATTCGGATCGTGCGCGGGGGTGACTTTGACTGCGCCGGTGCCGAATTCAGGGTCGACGTGGTCGTCGGCGACGATGATGAGCTGTCGGTCCAGGAACGGGTGCGGCAGCGTGGAGCCGACGAGCTCCCGGTAGCGTGCGTCGTCGGGATGCACTGCGATCGCGGTGTCCCCCAGCATCGTCTCTACCCGGGTGGTGGCCACCACGATGTGCGGCTCGGAGTCGTCGAGCGAACCGTAGCGGAACGACACCAGCTCGCCTTCGACGTCCTCGTAGCGGACCTCGAGATCCGATATCGCCGTTTCCAGCACCGGCGACCAGTTGACCAGCCGCTCGGCTTGATAGATCAGGCCTGCGTCGTAGAGCCGCTTGAAGATGGTGCGCACCGCCCGCGACAGACCGTCGTCCATGGTGAAGCGCTCGCGGGTCCAGTCCACGCCGTCGCCGAGCCGCCGCATCTGACCACCGATGGCACCGCCCGATTCGCGCTTCCAATCCCACACCTTGTCGATGAACAGCGCGCGGCCGAAGTCTTCCTTGGTCTTGCCGTCCACCGCGAGCTGCTTTTCGACGACGCTCTGGGTCGCGATACCCGCGTGGTCCATACCCGGCTGCCACAACACCTCGTAGCCCTGCATGCGCTTGCGACGGGTCAGGACGTCCATCATGGTGTGCTCGAGCGCATGGCCCATGTGCAGGCTGCCGGTCACGTTGGGC
>Ga0302325_10019037_pt1 | contig 14456 bp, 12 predicted proteins | sample Palsa_T0_2_FD_201948 | JGI IMG/M metagenome (GOLD analysis project Ga0302325, IMG submission 201948) | Peat permafrost microbial communities from Stordalen Mire near Abisko, Sweden - Palsa_T0_2 | ecosystem: Environmental > Terrestrial > Soil > Palsa > Peat permafrost | place: Sweden: Abisko... | reverse complement strand
AAAGTGTGTACCACGATTGGCGCTATTGGTGTCCAGCAAGAGTTAGCAGCATTTTCTGGCAAACGAAAAGCCCGCCTATTTAGCGGACTTTAGCGTTAGATAGTTGGTAGCGCCAACGGGAATCGAACCCGTGTTTTAAGATTGAGAATCTCACGTCCTAACCCCTGGACGATGGCGCCATTGAAATCAATGAGCTAGAGCATTCACTCGACTTCCATCCGTTTTACTATCCAACCGGCCACAATGCCGAGCGGGGTTGGACCTGATGCGGACGGCAACCGAGAACCTCGAGTCGTCTTCAACCATTATCGCCGGAGGAGGAGAAAATGGCAATCTGTCCGGCATACAAAAAACTGCTGCACCTCCTCGAATTCAGGCTCCTCTTTACGCACCCGCGCACCGTCAAACGCATCTAACCCGAAGAAAGTGCGAGGCAGGTTCATGAAAGCAGTTGTGCTACACGAGTACGGCGGCCCGGACAAGCTGAAATATGAGGATTGGGACGATCCCCTGGCCGATGACGGCCAGATTCTCATTCGCGTCGTTGCAGCGGGAATCAATCCCATCGATTGGAAGATTCGCAGCGGAGCCATGAAGGCTTTCATGCCGCTGGAACTTCCCGCCATCCTCGGCTACGACTATTCCGGCGTCGTTCGCTCCGTCGGCAAGGGCATCGAGGGCTATGCCGTGGGGGACCGGGTCTTCGGCCGCGCCGGCAATGCTTACGCCGAGCTGCTGCTGGCCGATCTGACCGGCTTGGCAAAGCTTCCAAAGAGGCTCGATCCCATGGAAGCCGCAGCGCTCCCCGTCGTGCTCAACACCGGCGAACAACTCATCGTCCAGGCCGGCAAGGTGCAGCCTGGCCAGACTGTCGTCATCACCGGCGCGCTGGGCAGCGTCGGCCGCACCGCCGTCTGGGTAGCAAAGAAGCTCGGCGCCCACGTCATAGCCGGTGTCCGCGATTCACAAAAGAAGGCGGCGGAGGAGCTAGGGGCCGATGCCCTGCTCGCGCTCGACAGCCGCCAGGAGATGGACTCGCTCGGTCTCGTCGACGTCGTCGCGGATACCATTGGCGGCAGCGTTGGAGAATCGCTCCTGGCTAAAGTGAAGCCGGGCGGAACCTTCGCCTCCGTCGTTGGGCCTCCCCAAAACGCTCAACTTCACTCTGCCGTAAAGGTGGAGGCGTTTGGCTCGCATCCTGACGCAACGAACATGTCGTTGCTTGCGGAAGACATTGCAAACGGAAAATTCAAGATTCCCGTCGCACGCCAGTTTCCGCTCGCCGACGCGGCGAAAGCGCACGACGAAGCGGAGAAGGGCGGCGTTGGCAAACTTCTCCTGCTGGCATGACGGTCAAACGGCGTCCACAACACCGAATTTTTGCGCGTTTTGCAGCAGAGGCACTTCGTAGTATTCCACCGTGGCCGACGCGCCCGTCAATGTCATGATCGCGAAGCAGTTGTTGTACATCTTGTTGGAGGCTCCAAGCACAGTATCGCCATCCCACGCCGGCATCGGAAGATCGTTCACAGTCGTAAGTCCCGATGCGGTCGTATAGGACTGTTGATCCTGATATACCGGCACTGCCGAGGCCCCTACACAGCGGCCGCGATTCAACCCCATATAAGAGGCGTACAAAGCCAAGGTATGTTCATGCCCCCAGAACCACCACTCGACCTTCGGCAGAATGGAAGAAAAGACCTGATAAAGATTCGGGTTATAAGCATAGGCGGCGCCATTCTGCGAACCTACCGAACTAAACGCGGAGAATAACTGGTGGTGCGATAGCAGAACGACCTTGCGATCTCCGGCTTGTGCGATCTTGTTCAGGTGCCAGTCGGCTTCAGACCAACCGTTGGCGTTCACCAACTCCGTCATATTGGTAGCAACGGTAAAGGGATTGTCGTCATGGAATCCCGTATCCATAGCCAGAAAAATCCAATCGTCGTTTTGCAGGCAGAAATAGCTGGCCTTCTGGCCAATTTGATCCAGCAGCCAATAGTAGCCGCTACCGCCGGAATACATGTCGTGATTGCCGCACAGGCTGTAGAGCGGAATGCCAGGCAACACGGTGCTGCAAATCTCGAGAAAGTTCTCCTGGGCCTCCTTCTGAGTCCCGGCATAGTAGACATCGCCGACGTGCAGCAATACATCCGGTTGTAGAGCGGCAACCTGCTTGAGCACATTGGTCGCAACATCGTCTCCGGTGCCCCAATCGCCAATGATCGCGATCTTGGTATTCGCCGCGAGGCTCACCACGACATCTTCGTTCGGGCGGTACTGCGGCGTCTGTAACAAAAGCTTATAACCGAGATAAGTCGTCAGGCATTGGGCCCAGCCCACCGCATCGCATACCGACTCCTTAAGCTGGCCGGCGTAGAGATCGGCGTCCTGCTGATTTCCTTCGAGCTCCGCTTTGAGAAAGAGAGCTGCCGACCTCGCGCAATTATCCAATGGGTTGAATATGTCTTTAAGAAAGTCGAAGCCTTTCACCAACTCGTTGGCTAGAAACTCGAAGGGTTTCCCCGCCACCAACAGCGTATGACCGACAACATGAGCCGGCGTCACGAGGGTTGTCTCTATGGAAGCCTGCGCCGCTGCGCTCAGAGAAGCGCCGCCCTGCTGCTGGCAATTTTGCGCGACCTCATGCGCCGCCGTTTGCCATAACGAAAGCCTCGCATCCCGATAGCTGTATTCATTGGACATAACGCTTCTCGCTCCTGTCTCTGGATCGATCCATAGACCGCCTTCACGTTATCACAAGTGTTCGGTAGCGAAGATGAGTTCTCGCTCAATCCTTTGCAATCGCATGAATTGGCCTGACTACCAATGGGATCGCGATTCGGGCCGGAAACGCCTCAAGGGTACCTGCGAACTGAGCGCCAAAGGCGCGCCAATATACCAGCCCAGGCCATCGGCCTGGGCCTCGGGTGACCATGGGGAGATCGGAGGGCTGAAGGCCCGGCCTATTGTCCGCAATCTCTCTTCATGCGATTGCCCTCGCTCAATCCTTTAGAGGAGGTGGAAATCCCATGACGACCGGGAAAGAGTTGCTGTTCTCTGTGAAAACAATCTCTGCCCGCCTGTGGAAGCGTGACTGTCTGGCTTTATCTTCAGCGCTGAAGCGGCCCGCTAGATCCCCAGCCGCCGCACTTCGTCGTTGTAATACTTGCGGTACAGGATGTCCCACTCCTGCGTGCCTTCCGGGATCAGCTTCTTTTGCGAACTGATCTTCAGCCGGGCAGCCTGGTCGATCTTCGTCTCTTCGGCAAAGAGCGTTTCCAGCGCCTTGCGCGCCTCCTGGCGGATCGTGTTGCGATCCTCCAGAAAATCGACCTCATTCACGTCCGCCAGCGTATCGGCGACCACGTGAGCCAGCTTGTTGAGCTTGTCGCGGGAGATTCTCATATCACAACCTTGTAGCGGCGCACCAACTCGCCCTTGATCTTCTTGAACATCTCCGCATACTGCGCGCCGGACTTGAGCATCTCCTGCTGAATCGTTTCGAGAATCACTCGAACCTCATCGTTGATGCGGTCTTCGACAGAGAGTTCCTCGATCATGCCTTCCGTGACGCGCGCCTCAACAAGGGCTGCCTGGTCGGTATGGATCATTTTGGCGTCTACCAGTTGCTTCACGGTGCGACGGGCCAGATATCCGATGTATTCTTTGGAGAAAATCATGAACTGAGGTCAAGAATACCGTACTCGACCTTGGCCTGTACACCTGGAGTCCGGTGCGAAACCGCCTCCCAGTTCCACTCTCAGCTCCGGTGCGGGCATTCCTTCGTGTTAATGCACCCGTCGGCCAACCGCAGCCGCTCCACCGGCCTGCCGCCCACCAGATGTTCGGCGACAATCTCCTCCGCGTCATCAGCCTGCACATGGCCATACCAGACGGCCTCCGGGTAGACCACCACCACCGGGCCGTGTTCGCATTGATCCAGGCAACCGGCCTTGCTGATCCGGATCACTCCGTCCAGCCCGGCAGCCTTTGAGAATTTCTTCAACTGCGTCGACAACTCACTCGTCCCATCCCAAGTACAGGACCGGCGCGGCGCACCTTCCGGACGAACATTCCGGCAGACAAAAATATGGCGTTCAAATGGAGCCAAAAGAAAAAATCCTCCAGGACTTATCGTAACCGGCTGAGCCAATGCTGCCCCAATCCCGACCCAATCGCGGCTCAAACTTCCAGCGGCCGATTTTTCCGCAGCCATCCCTGCACCCAACCCGGTCCCATCTGCGACAATGAAAAGCGACCTATGGAAACCGATAACCTTGTAGCACTCAAAGACGACATGGTGGCCTTCATCGAAGGGCACGGCCTGCGCCGCCTGCCCGGATACGTCACCGAAGACATTTCTGCCATCCTCTGGGAAGGCGAAGACAATCCCGACTCCTGGAAAGACTTCGTCGAAATGGCCAAGCACGCCGGCGCGCTGTTTGTGACCATCAGCGAAGTCAAGCTCGACCGCGAAGAACTCGACGAACTCGTCGAAGAAGCCGGCGAACTCAACTTCCCCGACGAAGAATCCTCCGAACTCGTAGAAGCCCAGTGGCTCCAGAAATATGCCGGCAAAGTCGGCTATATCCAGCTCGGCTTCGTCCACCAGGGCATCATGTTCCTGCACGAAACCACCACCGAATGGTACGAGCGCTACCAGGAACTCCTCGAAGGCATTGAGTCCTTCGGCGACATCCTCCTCGACGACCAGGACAGCGAAAACGAAGACCTGTAAGCCGGGGATCGATCCCCGGCGCAGCACCCCTGGATCGCTTTGAATGGACACGACTTCTCCGCTGGCGGAAAGACGCGGCTTTGGGGTAGGCCGGGGATTTATCCCCGGCGCAAAGCCGAGGAATTCAACGAGGCCTTTAGGCCCTGAGGTATGCTTCTTTCTTTTCAACCCATCCCTGAATGCCGCCAATTGAATCAAGCTCCGACGCAAGACCGCTAGTCGCGCAATCCCCTCCCGAACCTGTCTTCACTCCCCCGCCTCAACGCTGGCAGCTCGCTCCTCAGCACCCGGAAGAATCCTCCGCACTCGCAGCCTCCGCGCACATTCCCGCCGTGATCTCGCAACTGCTTCTGGCCCGAGGAATCGCCACTCCCGAAGCCGTTTCTGCATTTCTGAATCCGGAGATCGCCCAGCTTCACGATCCCTTCCAGATGCTCGGCATGGCCGCCGCCGTCGATCGCCTGGAACTGGCCATCGCCCGCTGCGAAACCATCCTGCTCTATGGCGACTACGACGTCGACGGCACCACCGCCGTAGTCCTGCTCAAGACCGCCATCGAAATGCTCGCCGGAACCAAAGGGACCAGCGGCTGCACCGTGCGCTTCCACGTCCCGCATCGCATCCGCGAGGGCTACGGCATCCAGTCCGCCGTCCTCGAATCAGCGGCAACCGAAGGCGTCGCCCTCGTCATCAGCGTGGACACCGGAATGCGCGCCTTTGCCGAAGCCCGTCGCGCCCGCGAACTCGGCCTGGACCTCATCGTCACCGACCATCACCTGCCCGACGCCGAAGACGAACTGCCCGTCGCGCTGGCTATTCTCAACCCCAACAAGCCCGGCTGCCCCTACCCGGAAAAGTTCCTCTGCGGCGCGGCCATCGCCTTCAAACTCGCCCAGGCCATCCTCCAACGCCACGACCAGCGCCACAATCTCACGCGAACCCGCGACAAAATCCTTCCATCCTTCCTGAAAATGGTCGCCATCGCCACCGTAGCCGACGCAGTTCCGCTCAAAGGCGAAAATCGCGTCCTCGCCGCCCTCGGCATCCGCGAATTGCATCGCCCCGCCGGCCTTGGCCTGCGCGCGCTCTTCCAGGCCGCGCTTATCGACCCAGCCGCCAAGCCCCTTACCAGCTTCGATCTCGGGTTTCGCCTCGGCCCGCGCATCAACGCCGCCGGACGCATGGACATCGCCGCCGAAGTCGTTGAGCTCTTCACCACCCGCGACGCCGCCCGCGCCCACGAGCTAGCCTCCAAGCTGGAGCGCCTCAACACCCAGCGCCGCGAAGCCGAAGCTGCCGTCTTGCGCAAGGTCGAGTCGCGCCTCGCCACCGATGCCGCGCTCGCCACTCACAAAATGATCGTCATGGCCGGCGAAGGATGGCACCGCGGCATCATCGGCATTCTCGCCTCGCGCATCGTCGACCGCACCGCAAAACCCGCCATCGTCGTCAGCATAGAAGACGGCGTCGCCTACGGTTCCGGCCGCTCCATCGACGGCTTCCCGCTCCTCGAAGCCATCGAGACCTGCGCCGATCTCTACACCCGCTTCGGCGGCCACGCCTTCGCCGTTGGCTTCGCCATGCCGGCCGAAAATCTCCCCGAAATGGAGCGCCGCCTCTACGCCTTCGCCGCCGAGAAGCTAGTTGGCCGCGCAGCCGAGCAGATCCTGCGCATTCACGCCGAACTTGCCCTGGATCGCGTCACGCCAGCCCTGGCAACCTGGCTGCGCAAGCTCGAACCCTACGGCCACGGCAACCCCGAGCCGGTCTTTATCGCGCGCAATCTCCGCCTCACCAGCCCGGTGCGCCTCATGAAAGAAAAGCACATCCGCCTCGAACTGGTTCCCACAGACCAGGCAGCCATCTCCAGCGCCCCAATCAAAGCCGTCGGCTGGAATCTGGCCCGGCGAGCCGAAGAATTGGGCCTCCAAGCGGGCTCCGTGATCGATCTCGCCTACAAAATTCGCGAAAATGACCATCCCCAGTACGGCGGCCTGCAAATCGAAATCGCCGGCATCGAATCCTCCTCCTCCGCAACGCCGGCCCTATAAAGAAAAATGCCCCTGCAAATTGCTAGCAGGAGCACTCGAAATTCAGGGCCGAAGGCCCGCTCCATACCAGCCTGGGGCAACGCCCCAGGTCCGGTTGCAAACATTTCCGAAGGGCTGAAGGCCCGAACTATCTCGCCCAATCTGCAGCAAAGACAATTAGGGACGATGCCAAAGGTGGTCGGTCGCCACTTGATAGCCGCGCAAAAAGCCGCGCCGAAAAGCCTCTTTATCCCGATCCGACACACTCGGATGCCGATACGTCTCGTGCCGGTTCACGTCCGGCTCCTTATGATCCTTGTAGTCCGAACGAGCAGCCTCGACGCCATCGTGGAATCCGTGGCGAGTCATCTCGTCGAACTCAGCCGGCGGCACATCCCAGCCATCCTGCACATAGCCAGCCGCCGCAGGAAGCACGCGCGGAGCAGCCGTCATGGGGAACGGCATCATGAAAGTTGCCAATACGCCCGTCATGCAAATTCCCATAAGTTTCTTCATATTTCCTCCTGCCAATCGTTTCCTACCATCGAATGGATGAAAAATTGAGCCCACGGGTTGGCCGCCCGCTGCAACGCTTTCCTGCCACCGGGACTCGCCCGTGTCCCGCAAGGAAGAAAAAACAGCCCGCACGGTGAGCGCGGGCTGCCTTTTCTTCCACCGATTGAGAACTAACGTCCTTTAGGCTTCTCTTCCTTTTGCGGCTTGGGAGCCGGGTGCGACGCCGGTTTCGCTGCCGGATGCGACTGAGGCGCAGGGTGAGACTCTGGCGCCGGCCGCGCTTCAGGACGCGACTGAGGCGTAGGACGTGCTTCAGGACGAGCCTGAGGCGTAGGACGTGCTTCAGGGCGAGGCGCTTCCGCATGAGCCGGCGCAGACATCGGACGCGCCGCGGCTACAGTCGCCGGACGCCCGTGGTTGGCGCTGAAGCGCTGCTGAGGATCGCGCGCAGCCGACTGGATGTGCTGCACCTGCACCGCCGTCGGTGGAACATGCCGCTCGGCAGAGAACGACCGCTCTTCCGCAGTCGGCTGGTGCTGAATGCCGCCCGGGCCGCCAGAGTACGCAACATGGTTGTTGTTGATGATGGTCGTGTTGTGCACGATGGTTACGTTGTTGTAAACATTGTGGAAGCCACCGCCGACATGCACAATCGCCGTGTTGTACGCGAACACACCACCGCGCCATTCACCGCCGGAAAAGCCGACGCCCATGAAGCCGAAGCCGTAGTTCACACCGCCGTAATAGCCGACGTGCCCGCCCCAGTATCCATCATGGAACAGGTAGTGGCCGCCTTCAAATCCCCAATAGGGCGGCGTCCATAGGAAGCCTGGCTGCGGCGCAGGCACCCACGCGCCTGGAATCCAGTAATAGCCTTCCTCGCCGTAGGCCCAGTAGCCCGGAGTCCAAAGGTAGCCCTCCTGCGGGCAGATCGGCTGTTCATACACCACCAGCGGCGGCGGCGCAACGCCGATGCTGATAAACACTCCGGCAAAAGACGATGCCGGCACAATCGAGAGCAGAGCCGCGAGCAGCAAAAGCCGCATTGAGCGAATCAGTTTCATCGAAATCCTCCGAATACTTAGTCTTGGGCGATCGAGCTGCCGGGGAAGGTTCCGGTGCTGACAGCCAGTGAATTGTTCGTTCCGTCCATCCGCAACTGCCAAACGTTGCGTACTGATTTGGGAACCCCTACCCGCAACGGAAGTTGCCCAGGGAAACCAATAAAAACAAGGGAACCTAGATGTTATACCGCACTCAACCGGCCAATGTCAGATTACTCCCGCTCCCTTTTTCACTTTAAAAGGAACCTCGGATTAAACCGGCGTTTTGAAAGGGCGTGGCTTCAGCCACGCCGTAAAGCCAAACAAATCAATGTGGCTTTAGCCGCCGAGGGAATGCTGGCGACTTGTTCAGAGCTTCCTTAAGTGTCCGGCCAGTCCCAATCCTGCTTTTACCCTTCTACTCCGCCTAAGCCTTAAATCGGAAATGGAAAATATCCCCGTCTTTCACAAGGTAATCACTGCCCTCCAGCCGCATCTTCCCGGCATCTTTCACAGCAGCCTCGCTGCCCGCGGCGACATAGTCCTCATACGCAATCGTTTCCGCCCGGATAAACCCTTTTTCAAAATCCGAATGAATCGCACCGGCAGCCTGCGGAGCCTTCGAGCCTTTTTCCACAGTCCAGGCGTGCGTCTCCTTCGGCCCAACCGTAAAGAAAGTCAGCAGACCGAGCAGCCCGTACCCAGCCCGAATCACCCGCGCCAACCCGGTCTCCTCAAGCCCCAGCGACTCCAGAAATTCCTTCTTCTCCGCCTCATCCCCAAGCTGCGAAACCTCCGCCTCGATCGCCGCCGAAATCACCACCGAAACCGCACCCAGCCCCTTGGCAAACTCCGCCACCTTGGCCGAAAACGCATTCCCCGTCCCCGCAGAAGTCTCTTCCACGTTGCAGACATACAGCACCGGCTTCGAAGTAATCAACCCCAACCCATGCAGAATCTTATGTTGTTCATGATCCAGCTCCGGCAAAATCGTCCGCGCCGACTTCCCGGCCCGCAGCGCCTCCAGCGCCAGCTCCATCACCGGCAACTGCGCCTTGATTTCAGGATCGCCGCTTTTCAGCTTCTTCTGCGCCGCCGTCACCCGCCGCTCCAAAGAATCCAGATCGGCAAGCATCAGCTCCGTCTCCACCGTCTCCGCATCCCGCACCGGATCGACCGAACCCTCCACATGGGTCACATTGCCGTCCTCAAAGCAACGAAGCACATGCGCAATCGCGTCCACTTCGCGAATATGCGCCAGAAACTTGTTCCCCAACCCCTCGCCACGCGAAGCCCCGCGCACCAGCCCGGCAATATCCACAAACTCAAGCTGGGTCGGAATGATCTTCTCCGACTCCGCCAGCCGCGCCAGCACCTCAAGCCGCGAATCCGGAACAGCCACGCGCCCCACATTCGGCTCAATCGTGCAAAAAGGGTAATTGGCAGCCTCTGCAGCCGCCGTCTCCGTCAAAGCATTAAACAACGTAGACTTGCCTACATTCGGCAAACCCACAATCCCGCAATTAAATCCCATTGGAAATCCTGACTTTCAAGGTTGCCGCACACAAGCGGCTCAAGCGAATCGACATCGATCCGCTCTCCCTATCATAAGGGGTCAGTCAAAACCACACCGGAACTCAGCATTTCAGGGCAATTGCATGAAAAGCACACAATCGAAAGCGAATGCGGTAGGTCAACCAAATCGCACGGGAGCCGAACTGCTTTCCATGCGCCAAAGGCGCGCCGTCATACCAGTCCGGCCCAACGCGCCAGGTCGCAGCTCCGGCTATTCAGGCACGCTCCCTCAGAGCAACACCTGAAAGATCCGATCGCAACCAAGAGCTGAAGCGGCGATCCCACTCCCAGCTCCAGTTCTCCAAACTCACTGAGAAGAGTGCATAAGCTCCTCAAGAAGACAAAATCCTGCGTGAAAATGAACCGCGCCGAGGCAAGGTCGCGGTTTGTGACAAAATTGGCCAATAAGCCTTTGCCGAAGCCGTTACGATAGAGTCGGCCGTCAGCAAGTAGAGGAACGCAGTGTCTATACGCCGTCAATTTTATGAACACATCCAGCCTTACCGACCGAGCGTACTCCCCAATTGCCGGAAACAGCGAATTGGCCAATCGCATCCGCGCCTATGACTGGTCGGCGACACCTCTGGGTCAAATTCAAAACTGGTCCGAAACCCTGCTCGCCACCGTCAATCTGATGCTGCATTCGCCCTTCCCGACCATTCTCTCCTGGGGGCCGGAAATGGTCTTCCTCTACAACGATGCGGCAATTGCAACCTTGACCGCCAAGCATCCCAGCGCGTTGGGCGCTCTCTATCGTGACGTTTTTCACGAGGCGTGGGACCTGGTCAGCGCCGATCTCGAAGCCTGCCTCTACCGCGGCGAAACCGCCGTGCGCGACAACATGTTCATCCCCGTCCTCATCGACGGCGCATTGGAGGACCACTACTTCAGCTATTCCTTGATTCCCGTCTATGAAAACGGCAGGATCGCCGGCATCTACGACGCTTTCCGCAACATGACCGAGACCGTCGTGGGAGCCCAGAGACTGCGCGAAAGCGAAGCCAGGCTCAAGATGGCCGCCGAGGTTGCCAGACTGGGAGTCTTCGTCTGGGATACCCTGGAAGACAACGGAAGCTGGGAAAACGACCAGATATACGAGATTTTTGGACGCACCCGCGACCAGGGTCCTATCAATGGCGACGCCTTCGTGCGAGAGATCGTGCATCCCGACTACCGGCTTGCGTTCCAGCAAGCGATGAATAACACGCTCCAAACGGGCGAGCCCTTCCACTTTGAAGGGTTGATGCGCCTCCCAAATGGAGATCTTCGATGCATTGAGGTCCACGGAAATCTCCAACCGCCTGTGGATGGGGCCACCGGCAAAATCCTCGGCGCCATCCGGGATGTTACAGAAACTCGACAGGCCGAGAAGGAAATTCGAGAAAACGCCAAACGCCTTGGCGAACTCGCGGCTATCGTAGCTTCCTCGGACGACGTGATCCTGAGCAAAGACCTCAACGGGATCGTCACCAGTTGGAACTCGGCCGCAACCCGCGTCTTCGGCTATACCGCGGACGAGATGATCGGCGAGTCGATCCTCAAGTTGATCCCCGAGCACCTCCATTCCGACGAGAAGAAGATCCTCGCCAGCGTCCGCGCCGGCCGACCCGTGGAGCACTTCGAGACGGTTCGTGTGTCCAAAACCGGTCAGCTTCTCGATGTCTCTCTCACCGTCTCTCCCATCCGGGATGAACGCGGCACCGTCATCGGCGCATCCAAGATTCTTCGCGACATCTCTGGGCGCAAACGGCTGGAAAAATCCTTGGTACAAGCCGAAAAGATCGCCGCTACCGGCCGCATGGCGGCCACCATCGCCCACGAAATCAACAACCCCCTCGAAGCCGTCGTCAATCTCCTCTATCTTCTCCGTCCGAAAATCACCGATCCCGAGGGCATCGACTACCTCAACTCCGCCGAAAGTGAAATCGACCGCGTCTCGCACATCGCCAAGCAAACGCTGGGCTACTACCGGGAAAACGCGTCTCCAAGCCGCGCCTCGCTCTCGGATATCGTCCAATACGCAACCGCAATCTACGAGCCGCGATGCACCGCCCTCGGCATTGAGATCGTGAAGTCGCTCGATTCCTCACAGAAAATCTTGCTGCGCCGCGGCGAAATGATGCAGGTCATCTCCAATCTCATCGCCAACTCGATAAACGCAATGCCCGACGGCGGCACGCTATCCGTCTCCGTACAAAACGCCGAAGGCGAGCCGGATGGAATCCTTCTCACCATCCAGGATGACGGCGCCGGTATCGCACAATATGACCTGCCAAGAGTCTTCGACGCCTTCTTCACCACCCGAGGCACCGTCGGCACTGGCATCGGCCTCTTCGTCGCCAAGCAGCTCGTCGAAGGCCACGCCGGCCACATCGAGATCTAAAGCAACACAGACCCGGAGAATCACGGCACCAGCGTCCGCATCTTTATGCCGCTAACCACCGCATACGATAACTCCGATAACTAACTTGCGTACCACGCCTGGCGCCTGACCTCTGATCACTAACCACTGACCACTAACCACTAACCACTAACCACTATCAAAACTTATAACTAGCCCCAACCCCAAACACCTTCCGCGCATCCAGATTCACCGGCACCACCGCCGGCCCGGCAGGCGTAGGCAACTCCGTATACCCAATCTGCCCCGCAACCTGCCCAATCCCCGCATCGAAGCTGAATCGCGGATCTTTCCGCTGCGTGATCCTCACCGCATAATCCAGCGTCGTCGGAATATGCCCGCCCCCCGGCACCAGCAGCGCCAGATTCTTCACATGCTCAGGCTCCTGCGTAAATCCCGCCGCCGGCACAATCGCCGTATGCCACGGCCCCGGCAGCGGAAACCCCACCCCACCAAACAGCCGCCCTCCAAACCGCGTAGCCTGCCCGCCAATCCCGTAAATCGAAGCATTGGTAGCCTTCCAGCCCACATTCAGCAATAGCGGAATCTTATCCTCCACCAGCGTCTTGGTAACAGCCACATACACATCGCCATTGGTATAAGTCTTGCCGTCGATCGCCCCCGTAACAAAGTGGTCTCCCGCCCGCACCACAAACCCCGCAGCCACCCCCGGCGTCCACTTACTGCCAAACGCATCCTCCTTCAGCACCACCCCTTTGCCGTGAAAAATATTCATCCCGCTATACTCCCACAGCCCGCTGAAGTAAGGGTTGTCGCCGTTCGTATGAACACTCCGCGTATACCCCGCCTCAGCCCAATTCCCAAACCCCTCCGTGATGCTCAAAGTATGCACATCCCCAATCACATCCCCGGCATGAATGTAGTGATACCCCGCAGCCGGCCGCGAAAAGAACGAGCCCTTCCCCGACTGCACCACATAAGCCGTAGGCGTAATAAACCCGCCAGTCTGCCCCTCAAGCGTAAGATTCTGCGCTACAGCCCCGACGCCCAGAAACACCAGCCCAAACCCCACCAAACACCTGATTCCGTTCGACCTAATCCAACTCATCCGGCACCACCTCACAAGGAATCTATGGATTGTGCATCCCGCCATAGCTGCTTTGTCAAATCTCAAACGATGACCAACGCGGGTGCCCCATCCTTCCCCGATTTTGGGGCGGGCCACAACCTCTTTCTGAATTCACTCACGGAATAAAACTAGCGTTCGCAAGTTCTCATGTGCATGGAGCAACATGAGCAGATCGGAACGTCTTGGTTTGATCCAGACTTCAGACCGTCGCCACCTGAAGCGCCCTACTTCGACACAACCTGTGGCGCGTGGATTCTAAGTCGATATACAGACGTTGTCGCAGCGCTGAGAGAAAGTGCGCTTCATCTCTCCTCGCCGCGAGGCGAGACCTTTCCCGATGGAGAAAACGAAATGGAAAGGTCGCGTCAGTTTGCACAGGTGCGAGCTGAGATCGCATCGATGGGCACAGATAAATGGCGTACTGAAACGAGAAACATCGCGGATCGCGTCATTTGCGATGCAATCGGCAAGCAGCGGATCGATCTACTCGGAGATATAACTCTACCCTGGTGCGTTGGAATTCTGCTTGCGATGAGCGGTGCGGATCAGCTATATGCGGAACGCATATCGGACATTGCAGCATGTTTGCACTACAAGGGTGCACCAAGCGCAACTTCTCTACGAATGAGGCCCCCGGTCAGGTTTCCTCTCACCTGCCGATCCCCATTCAAGTTCGACGCGGAAGCCCAACTGGACCAAATGCTAGAGCGAAAGGAACTTGTGCTGAGTAAGCCAATGTTCCATGCTATCTCTCACACCTTGCCGAGCTTCCTTGCCAAGTCGTGGCTTGCTTTGCTTCGTAATCCGGCGCAGGCGCTTCGGCTTCGAAAGGAGCCGAATCTGATTGCCGGCGCGGTTGACGAACTGGTCCGATATGCCGGGATTGTACATACGCTCTATCGAAAAGCCCATAGCGATGTCGCTGTGGCGGGCATTCGAGTCGCAAAAGGAGAGCTCTTGGCGCTGAAAGTGGCATCGGCAAATTTTGATCCTGCAAGATTCTCAGACCCGTACCAACTCGATCTCGCGCGGAAGCCTGCCGGGCAACTAGGGCTTGGAT
>Ga0302325_10019036_pt1 | contig 14456 bp, 10 predicted proteins | sample Palsa_T0_2_FD_201948 | JGI IMG/M metagenome (GOLD analysis project Ga0302325, IMG submission 201948) | Peat permafrost microbial communities from Stordalen Mire near Abisko, Sweden - Palsa_T0_2 | ecosystem: Environmental > Terrestrial > Soil > Palsa > Peat permafrost | place: Sweden: Abisko... | reverse complement strand
CGCAGCCATCACGCAGTCTGACAACAGCGCGATCCTGGCCCTATTCAGCGATCTGGAAGCCGACAAGGGCGGCCTGCTCGGCGCCAGCGCCTACGCCACCAGCCTGCTGCGGAGAGTGGGCGACGATCAGACGCAGGTCACCACCGCGCCTCCGCCGCCCGGCTACGCCACCACCTTCGGGCAGACGCCGTGGACCCCAACCGCGGAAGTGAGGTTCTTCCGCGCACTGGCGCTGAGTTGCGTCCTGCCGCGAGCCGACACAGATTTCGAGCTGGGGCTGATGCGCGACATCGAGCCCTCAGAGAGCTTCGGCCTTGGATCAGCCGGGTTCCCACAGGTCGCCTTCAAGGGAGGCTGGGGCCCCGAGCCCGACGATCAATACGGCGTTCGGCAAACCGGGATCATCGGCGCCGGTGACTCCGGGCTCGTCGTATCCCTGATCGCCGACCCCGTCAGCACATTCGCAGTCGGCCAATCCGTGCTCGACCAAGTCGCCCAATGGCTCCGCGGGGAAGTGCGACTGACCCCGCGCCCGGCCGGCGGATGCCCAGCATGAACCTCAGCCGCCGGCGCCCGAAGCCCCGCCGGAACCCGCGGCAGCCGGCCAGCGCGTTGGTCGACGGGCGACGCTCGCGCTTCGCCCGAGGCCATGAGCAGGCGCCGCGCCGGCTCGGGCGCAGTCGCTGCTTATCGTGAGCACCCACGGCCGTCGCCGCTTTCATCCCCTCGGGCGCGGTCGGCTCCCTTTGGATCCGCGGGGGGTGCAGGCGCAAGGTCCACATTGCCGGAACCTCGGCGCTCTCCGAGAGCATGACTCTCGTTAGCGACGCGAAAAACGTGCATGTGCATAGGCGGATCTCGTCGGGCGGACCCGAGCTCCAAGCGGGCGCGGTGTGGGTGCTACCCGTAGGGTGCTGAGGATGCTCGAGTTCGCCCGGGGATTGTCTGATCGCGCTCTGCGCGGGATCGCGGAGCTCGAGGCGCGGGTCATCGCCGCGGACGGTGGGCGGTTGAAGCTGGAGTGGCGCGTTCTGCGGGTTCGGTCCGGGCGGGAGGTCGAGGATCTGCTGTGGTGGGACGGTGGTCGGTGCCTCGGTTTCCTGGGTCTGTATGCGTTTGGCGCGCCGGCGGTCGAGATCGCCGGTATGGTCGATCCGTCGGCCCGGCGGGGCGGGATCGCCACCGCGCTGCTCGACGCGGCGTTGCCGCTCTGCATCGAGCGGGCGTATGACCGGGCGTTGCTCGTGACCCCGCGCTCGTCACCGGGCGGGCGGGCGTTCGCGCTTGCGCGGGGGGCCGCGCTTGAGCACTCAGAGCATGCGCTGGTGCTCGACGGGCCGCCGGCCGACGGCCCGGTCGACCCGGAGCTGCGTCTGCGGCTCGCTGCGGTGGCTGACGCCGATGAGCTGGCACGGGTGCTCACCGCGGCGTTCGGCGCGCCGGCGGGGCGACATGGCCGCCCGGCTGGCCGAGGACGCGTCACGCACGATCGTCGTCGAGCGCCACGGCGCGATTCTCGCCACCGTCAGCCTCGCGCTGGAGGGGGATGTCGGCAGGATCTACGGGTTCGCGGTCGATCCCCCGCTGCAGGGTCGCGGGATCGGCCGCGATGTCCTGCGTCGGGTCTGCCGACAGCTGCGAGAGGACGGCGCTGGGCGCGTCGGCCTTGAGGTCGCGGTCGACAACGACCACGCTCTCGGCCTGTACACGTCGCTTGGGTTTGCCCGTGTCACGACCGAGGACTACTACGAGCTACCGCTCGGTTGAGACCGGCTCGGGGTGGCTGGCTGCCTGCGAAACTCGGGCACGTGGCGCAACCGAGGCTGCACACAGAGCGGTTAGGTCTCGTGCCGCTGGCCGATGAGCATCTCCCGTTCGAGATCGAGTTGGACTCCGATCCGGAAGTCATGAGATACATCACCGGACGGGCTCTTCCACCTGCCGAAGTCGAGCAGGCGCACCGGCGGCGGCTCGCCGCCGCCAAGGAGGTGCCCGGTCTCGGATTCTAGGCGGGCTTCGCGGACGATGATTTCGTCGGCTGGTGGATTCTGCGGCCGCCCAACGGACCGGATCAGCCAAAGGTCGCCGGCGAGGCCGATCTGGGCGACCGCATTCTGCGCCGGCACTGGCGCCGTGGACACGCCAGCGAGGGCGGGCGAGAGTTGATCCGCTACGGCTTCGAAGAGGTTGGCCTCGATCTTATATCCCCGGGTGCAGCCGGGATGAACTCGAAGGAGGGTTCTTGGGTCTAATGGCTTACCCAGATCCGAAAGGTGAACGGGACCTTCGGGGCCGGCCAGGTACCTGTCGCCCCATCGCATCAGCATCAATGCCGGTGCGAACAACTGACGACCAGCCTCGGTGAGCCGGTATTCACAGCGGTCGGGATCGCGGGCGTGTGCGACGCGTTCGAGCAGACCGGTGTCGACCAGCGAACGGAGCCCTACCAATAGCGTCGGTCTCGGGATTCCGAGGTTGCGCGCGAGCTGACCGTAGCGGCGGACGCCGAACAGTGGCTCGCCGAGGATCATCAGCGTCCATTGATCCCCAATCAAAGCCAGCGCCCGGCTGACCGGGTCGCCTCCAGCCCGATCTCGACCGTCTCGTCCTCGGGGCGGGCGAGCCAGAAAGGCAGCGCGACGCCGAGTTCGCGTCTCACAGCAGCGTCGCGTCGGTGGGTTGTTCGAGCAGCAGCCGGCCGGTCAGCTCCCACGTGGCCGGGTTGACCTGGAAGTGCGCGGTCGCGGTGTGCGCGTCGCGGAAGCGACGCTGCAGCGGGGAGGTCTCATAGATCGCCGATCCACCCCCCAGGTCGTACATGCTGCGCGCGACGTCGGCCGCCGTCCTCACCGCGTGCGTGGCCGCCAGCCGCAGGCCGACGCGCAGCTCGACGGACACCGGCTGGGTGGATCGCGCCGCCGCCCATGCCTCGTCGATCGCCTGGTAATAGAACGCGCGCGCCGCCCGCAGCGAAGCCTCCGCGGCTGCCACAGCAGCCCACGTGGCCGGTCGTTGCCCCAGCGTGCGGCCCGAGCCGAATCCAACCTTGTTCACCGCCAGCTCCTTCAACTCATCGATCGCGCCCCGCGCGATCCCCAATGCGGCCGCCGAGATCGACAACGCGAAAAACGAGAAAATCGGAAACCGGTACAGCGGCGCGGCCGATGTCGGCGGGTCCAGCAGCCACAAGCCGCGACGCTCGGGCACGAACACGTCCTCGGCGACCGCATCATGACTGCCGGTGCCGCGCAGCCCGCTGGTGTGCCAGCTATCAACCACCTCAAGCTCGCTCACCGCCATTGCGAGCACACGAGGCGTTGGTGAACCACCCGACCCATCCTCAACCATGCACCCACCGAACAGATAGTCAGAGTGCACGATCCCGCTGCAGAACGCCCACCGCCCCGAAACGCGATAGCCACCATCGACGCGTCGCGCCGCCCCGCGCGGCGCCCAAACGCCCGCGGCGACATTCTCGGGACTACCAAACACCTCGGCCAGCCCCTCCCCAGAAAGCCAGCCGCCGAGCAGGCTACTCGTCGCCGCGATCGACACGCACCAGCCAGCAGAACCATCACCCCGGGCAACCTCCTCCGCACACCCCAGCATCACAGCCGGGGGCGCCTCAGCGCCACCAACCCCCGCAGGAGCCCCAGCCCGCAACAAGCCAGACGCCCGCAACCCGCCGACCAGCTCCTCAGGCAGCCGCCGCTCCCTCTCGATCCACGGCGCCGCCTGGCGGGCGAACGCGGACAGCTCCTCAGCCGCACCACCCAAAGCACCGTTGGATTCGACAGTTCCGGCCGAGAGTTCAGCCATACGCCACATCCCGTTCGATTAGCAAACTGGCTCACTACTCTTGCCAGCCTGCCCGCCGCTGTCAAGCACCCGCACCCCGCGTTCAACGCGCGACACGCACGTCGGTAATCGACAACGCCAGACCCTCCGCGCGCAAGACATCTTCCCTCCACGAGATCAAAACCAGCGCCTCCCGCAAGTGCGCTCGCGGGATCGCGCCCGCGCGAGGCCACGAGACACGGGCTCCCACGTCGCCGAGACCAGGGCTCACGCAACGGCTTGGAGCACTGGCGAAATGTCTAGGCGCCCGCCCCTCGCTGGATCAGACATCGGAGCAGCCGATGCGGTCGGATCCGCGCGGCCGTCCCTTCCACGCGTGCGAGCAGCGGCGCCGACCGGGGCAGTGGATGCCGAACCTGGCTAGCGGTCCGCGCGAGTGGCCTGCGAGCACGCCGCCGCACACCTGATCTCGGTGTATGGCGAGGGTGGTCTGTTAGCAGCCCGCCGGTCAGGCCTCCTCAGATCAGGGTCGGAAGAACGACTGGATGTACCGATCGGGTGAGCCGACGCCGGTCGAGTCGTCATAGCCGGGGGTTGCCGGAAGCGCCGCCGCACCTTGACCGTCGATTCCCATAGCCCGGAGGTAGGTAACGAGCGGTCCCGTCTCGGTGGAGGGGTCGGTGTAATTGTTGCGGACCTCGTACTGGCCGGACGGGCTTTGCGTCACATCGTGGAACGCCGAGCTCCCGTACCTGGCGTAGATCGCCGGATTTGCGAACCCGAGGTCGTGCCCCGCGGCCTGCTGGGCGTCCGCCTCGATTCCCGCGAACGTCGGACTGGCGACACTCGTGCCGCCGACCCGGCTGAGCGAGAACGCGTAGGTGGTCCCGTTCGGCTGCAGCGTGGTCTGGCCGACGAGCATCCCGGTGCTGGGATCGGCCAGGGCCGAGACGTCGGGCACGACACGCATCGGGGTTGTTGTGGTCCCCTGGGGAACCGCCGTGGCGAGGCGGTTGGGAACGACGCCCCTCTGGTACCAAGGCTGCGTGTAGGCGGTGCTGACGCCGCCGCCGCTCGACCCGTCGTAGAGCCAATCAGAGCTGCTGGTGCCGTATTGGGGTGGGAACGGAAGCGACCACGACGTGCCGCTCGCCGCCAGCGGGTTGAGCAGCGTGCCCCAGGGGAGCTCCCACTCGTAGTTGTTACTCGACCCGATCGCGAGGCTGGTGCCCCCGACCGAGGTCACCCACGGGCTCGAGGTCGGATAGTCGACCTGGAGCTTATCCGAGCCTGGATCCTCGACAGCGGTGTCCTCGTAGCCGCTGTCCCCCGAGGCGAAGAGGAACCCAATCCCCTCGACCGCTCCGGCCTGGAAGATCTGGTCCCACACGGGCTGGATCACGGCGACGTCGTAAGGCTCGCCGAACGAGTTGGTGACGATGCTGGCCAGGTGACGATTGACGACCTCGGCGTCCGCTGCGGCCAGATCCGTGTCGTTGCAGCTCGCCGCGCCGATGAAGTGCACGTCGGCGTCCGGGGCCATGTCATGGACTGATTCGACATCAAGCGTCTCCTCGGGGTACCACCCCTGGGCGTCGCACTCGCTGCTCGAGGTGTCGTAGAAATAGCGGGCGAGGAATTGCTGATACTGCCCGGGGCGGAACAGCTGGTTGCCGGTCACCCGGGAAAACTCGTCGGCGTCTGACTCCATCGTCGGAGACGCGTAAGCGTCCACGATCGCCACCGTCTGATCGCGGCCCGTCATCCCCGAGGCCGTGACGTCGTAGGCCCCGCGGATCTGCTGTGGCGTGTAGCCGCCAACGCTCCACGGCCAGTGGACGCCGTCGGCCGTCGGCTCGTTGGCAGCGATCTTCGACCCGTAGTAGGTCGACGTCGGGGGCGCGACCCAGTAGTTCGGTCCCGGGGGCGGCAGCTGGTCCTGGGGCTTCATCTCATGATTGCCGGTGTCCAGCCCGGATACCGCCAGCACCGCGCTGGCGAGCGAGCCGGGGACGGTGGCGGGGCTTTCGGGCGCACGTGCCGTCTGGCCGGTCGAATCGGTGTAGTCCGCGAAGCTCACGCCGAACGCCTGGCTCGCCTCGGCGAGCGTGCCGGTGACCTCCACGTCAGCGCCGACGCCGCCGCTGACGTTAGTGACGGTGAGCCCGACGCCGGTCAGCCACGACCGTACGGCCTCGATCTGAGCGCTTGTCGCACCGAAGCGGGACTGCACCTGAGCCGCAGTCAGATATTGACCGTAGGCCGCATTGCTCGGATCGGATACGGCTCGGGCGTAGGACTCAAGCCCCGCCGAGTCCTGCCCGGCGAGGTAGACGCGCAGATCGACGCTGCCGCTGGTAACGGCGCCGGGCGACCTACGGGCAGAGCTAACCGCCCAATCGGGATGGGTGCCAGGGATGGCAGCACGGCCGGGCGCCGCCGCGGCGGTTCCGGTTGAGACACACCATCCGAGGATGGCCGCGCCGATGGTCATACAACAGGCAAGCCTCCGCTGACTATGAAACAGGGACATACCAGCGCTCCCTCTACGTGGATTCCGGCTGTGAACGACGCTTAGCGGTCCTATGTCCGTGAGCCCGGCTTATCGCGGATGGATCCTTTCACATGGACACTCAAAAGTCATCTGCCGACCGAAAGGCCGTCGCCAGGTGCGAGCGCGCCAGTCCAGAAGCCCGCGTTGATGTCCGTGCGAGCCCAGTGTTCATCTGTGCTTTGACTCGACCGGAGCGTCCAGCTCGCCTTTGCTTTCGCGCGTGAGTCCGAGCGCGCCGCCGCGCTACGTCGGGGGCGTCGCGGGCAGGAGCGCGTACAAGGCCCCTTGCCTACGCATCACCATGATTTCTGCGCGCCGCCGGCGGAGCCCTGCAATCGACGACGCCTGGGCCGGCGAGCGGGACGTGATGCGGCCTCGGCGCGGGCCCCGGACACCCCCCGCGGGCGAGGCGGCCCGTCGGTTGCCAGGATGCGCGGGCGCGGACGAGGGGACTCGAAGGGGCCTGAGGTGGCGGTTGGAGAGGGTGAGCCGGTGTCCGTCGTCTCTGCACGGTCGCGGAGACGCTTCGTCACGGGGCCGGGCCGCCCGACCCTACGCCCTTTCGTCAGTCGGTCTCTTCGAAGCTGACTTTTGCCAGCGGGCTGCGCGCGACCCATTCCTCAAGGACAGCTTCTGGCCACGGACTGTCGGGCCCGTGGCGCTGGTTGAAGTCCTCGACAAAGTCGCTGAGGATGCGACGACGCTCGGCTGGATCGGTGATCACCGTCGCCGTCGCCGGCAGGTCGGCGACGACGCTGTTCTTGAGGTGGAAGATGAAACGGGGATCGGCGGTCAGGTTGAGCAGCCAGGACCGTGGTGGTCCGGGGATCCCGCTCAGATAGATGAAATCGTGGAACCGGTAGAAGGCGATCTCGATCCGTCGCGGCTCTCCGGAGCGGCGACCTGTCGTGGTGATGTCGATGGTGCGCTCCTCAACGGTCGACAGACGACCGATCGCGAGCGCTTGACGGACCTCGTCACGCATGTGGACGCCAAGGCTACCGCCGAGTCATCGCGAGCTGCCGAGTCGGCACAAGTAGGCAGGGCGCTTACGACGGTGTGGAGAATCGGCCGAATGCCTACGCATGCTCGGGCGTGGGCGATCGCCTTGCCGGCTGGTGACGGGATCCGAGCGTCGCGATCGAGTTCTATGTGCACGGCAGTCGCGTCATTCGCCCCGGTCGCGAGCGCCCCGCCCCGCCCCGCCCCGCCCCGCCTTCGAGATTGGCAGAGAGCGAGACGGCGCAGGCCGGGTGAGGCGTGTCCCGCTTCGGTTGTGTATGCGTAAGGTCCGTCCGGTCGAGATGAGCTCGACGGTAGCCGCCGGATCTGCCGGGGCGCGAATCGCTGGACAGGGCGCTGGCGAGCGGGTTAGGCTTGCCGGCGGGGTATGAGTGCGAACGCCGAGCATCTCGCCGACCCGGAGTTGGTCGCTGCAGTCTGGGACCTGGAGCCACTGGTTGACGGCGGTGGTCCTGACGGCGCGCGCCGGTTGCTTGAGGACGCGGCGATGCGGGCTGCCGATTTCGCTGTGCGTCACGGCGGGCGCGTGGCGCAGCTCGACGCTGTCGCGCTGACGGCGGCGATGGGAGACCTGTCGGCGATTCGCGAGATGACGATGCGGGCGTTCATCTATGCCCAGCTCCGGCACGAGGGCAATCTCGACGACGAGGCCGCAAGCGCCCTGTATCAGGAAGTCGCGGAGCGGCGTTTGCCGATCGAGCAGACCGCACGGTTCTTCGAGCTCGAATGGGCTGCGCTGCGGCCGGCCGACATGGAACAGCTGCTCGACTCTGCGGGCGCGGCGCTTGACTTTGCGGCCCACCATCTCCGCAGGACCCACGACGCCGGCACCGAGCTGCTCAGCGCGCCCGAGGAGCGAGTCCTGTCAGAGACTGCGCCGACGAGTCGGCTCGCCTGGACCCGCTTGATCGCGGAGCTCTGCTCGGCCGTCCGCTTCGAGGTCGATGGCGAGGCGGTCGGCGTCGGCGCGATCCTCAGCCTGCGCGAGGATCCCGACCGCGGGCTGCGCCGACGCGCTCAGAGGGCCTATGCGGCGGCGCTTGAGCCGGGTTTGCGGACCCGGGCGTTCGCGTACAACGCGCTGATGCAGGGACATGCGACGCTTGACCGGCTGCGCGGGCGTGGCCACTGGCTTGACGCGAAGAACCGGGAGAACGGAATCTCCGGCGCCGAGGCGCAAGCGCTGATCGACGCGGTCGTCGGCCGCTACGACATTTCTCATCGTTGGCACCAGCTGAAGGCGAGGCTGCTCGGGCTTGACCGCTTGGCCGACTACGACGTGATGGCTCCCGTCGGATCCATCGAGCGCCGCTACAGCTACGCCGAGGCGCGGGAGCTCGTACTCGACAGCTACGGCTCATTCTCACCACGCGCGCAGGCGATTGTCTCGCGCTTCTTCGACGAGGGCTGGATCGACGCGCCGCCGCGCCCGACGAAATTCTTCCCCGCGTTCTGCGAGTCCGAGGCCCCGTCGGTCCACCCGTACGTCCTGCTCAACCACACCGCCCGTTTCGGCGGTGTCATGACGATGGCCCACGAACTCGGCCACGGACTGCACGGTGTTCTCGCCGCGCCACGCGGGATCTTTCACGTGCAGGCGCCGACGATCGTCGCGGAGACCGCGTCGATCTTCGGCGAGACCCTGTTGGCCGAGCGGATGCTCGCGAACACCCGCGACGATCAAGAGCGGCTGGCGATCATCGCCCTAGACATCGACGGGGCGATGAAGGCGGTGCACTGGCAGATCGCCTTCAACCGTTTCGAGGACGCGGCCCACACGAGGCGGCGCTCAGACGGGGAGCTCACACCCGACGTGCTTGACGAGCTGTATGCCCAGGCTATGGGCGATTACCACGGCGACGCTGTGGAGCCAACCCCCGGGATCGAGCGCGAATGGTCGATCGTGCCCCACTTCTTCTTCGACGTCCCCGGCTACGTCTACGGCTACGCGTTCGGGCAGCTCCAGGCATTGGCGGCATATGCCCGCTACCGACAGGTCGGCGAGCCGTTCGTCGAACACTATCTAGCGATGCTCGCCGGCGGCGGGTCGCGGAGCCCGCACCGACTGGCAGCGATGATCGGCATCGACCTCAATGACCCGGGCTTCTGGAACTCCGGCCTTGACCTCATCGACACGCGGCTGCGTGAGGCGGAGACCCTAGCGGACGCGGCGCGAGATGAACTCGGGTGAAGCCGACCATTTCGATGCTGCTACGGCAAGAACGCCGCCGCGAAACGTAGCTGACAAATGCGCCGATAGCGGGGCCGGCACGGAGGCGTACGCGAGCCCGTCGTTGCGTAGGCAGGCCCTGCGTGCAGCCCTCGAGTCTGGCGAATCTCAGGGCCGCGCGCCACGGCGAGCGAGAGCCTGCTCTTCGGTTGACGCACTACCGCATCCCCGCTCCTCGCAACTGCAGGGAAGGTGCGCCCGAAATGCCTCTGCGACCGAGAGCCTGCTTCGCCGCTGACTCGTGCCCGCTTGGGACGACCAGCAGGAGCGACCCCTCGGGCGCCGTCAGCCACCGCGCCTTGGCGGCCGGAGCGTGAAATAGCCCGTAGAACCTCCAAGTTTTCCCTCCGCCGAATGTCACGGAGGTAAGGTCGCGCCCGGAGCAATCGAGAACCCGAGGTCGCCGTGAGGAAGGCATTGCTGCTGCTTGTGGTACCGGTCCTTGCGCTTCTTGCGACAGCCTGCGGCTCGAGTAGCAAGAAGTCGACCACGAGCACTCCCAAGGCCCCCCGAGCACCCAGACGACCGCGCCCACCAGCGCGGGAACCAAGATCTCAAGCGCCACCATCTCCGGTCTCGGACCAGTGCTCGTCGACGCTCAGGGTAAGACGCTCTATGTCTTTGCGCCCGACAAGGCGAAGGCGGTGACGTGCACCGCGAACTGCGCCGGAGTCTGGCCACCGGTGACGATGTCCGCCAGCAAAGCCGTCGCGGCGGGCGCAGTCAAGGCCTCGCTGCTCGGCTCGGACCCCAATCCGCGCGGCGGCAGGGTCGTCACCTACGCCGGCTGGCCGCTGTACACATACACCGGCGACGGGGGCTCCGGAACCGCAAACGGTCGGACCGTGGACCTTAACGGCGGGTATTGGCACGTGATCTCGCCGGCCGGGCAGGTGATCAAGAAGACCCCAGGCTCTTAGCGCTTCTCGCCTTCGGTGTGGGCGCTTAGGGCTCCCCCCAGGCGCGCTGCCTTGAGACGCAGGAAGGGGCCGGCCTCGAACGTCGCCGAAACCAGGCCGCGCCCGTTGGTGTGCGGAATCAGGCAGATACGTAGGCAGTCGCCCCCACTGCGCACCCGGTTGTGACACCTGGTCGACGGCGGCGGTGCCGGGATTGGGCGATTCCGCAAGCGCCGCCTGACGCTCGCACCGCTCGGTCCGGGCGATCGGGACGTTGCCGAGGCATCCGCGAAATCGAAACTGCCGCTTCCCGCCGGCAGCAGCCACGCTGACGAAACCGGACGGCGCTGCCCCGGGTCGCGTGCACTGCCATGACTCAGGTGATCATCGCTGCCCGCGAGTCGCTGCGACACCACTGGCGGTGCCCCCCGTCGGTCCTCGGCGAACCGGAAGTGTCAGCCTGTGCCTCTGTGGGCGGATCGCGTCAGGGTTCTGCCGCGCGCGGCGAGGCGGATCGCCGACACGGCCAAGGCGTGTCGACGATCCGTTCTCACCTGTGTTGTCAGGGACCGGGGGCGATGCTGTCCCAGAACGCGCAGTTGTGCTGCGCGGAGACCTCAGCTGCGGTCACCGGCTCGGTGTCCCCGGCCGGCTGGAGCGAAAGCTCCGTCGGGTTGTTGTTTGGGTCGAAGCGCGGCCACGGCGGCGCTCCGTTCGTTGTGGGATTTCCCGTACGCGCAAACGTCGTCACGTACGCGACTTCCTGGTTCTGCAGGACCTGCTGATCGGCATCCAGAGGCGGAGTGACCGGGTTAAGGAACCACGCCCCGACATGGGAGGCGCCAGCGGCGATTCCACCCGTGGGATACGGCGGGATGTCGTTGTCGTCGAGCTCGTACCCGTAGACCGGCATCCTACTGGCCAGATCGGCATCGGTCTGCAGCGATGGGCACACCGTGTCGGAATCGGCCGCGACCGTTCGCCACGCCACACCCGGCGAGTCGAAGTGGCTGAGTGGATACTTGGCCAGTACCTGTGACGCGTGTGACGCGTACTGCGTGGTCACAAGCGAGGTGTACTGCGCGGCGCTCGTCGCCGTGCCGACGAGGTCCTCGTCGCGGTCTGTCCCCGCGATTACCTGAACCTTGTTGACGTGTCCCGACTTCAACGCCTGTCGGAGCGTCATCTTCAGTGTCGACCCGTTGATCGTCGGAGCGACGGTGCCCTGGCCCCCGTACTGGTACCCGTCACCAGGTGTCCAAGCGGCTTGCTCGATGGTGGCCAGCGGCAATGCCTGCAGACAGGCGGTCACGGCCGCCGCATCGCCCGATCCGCAGCCAACTGCGGCCGCGAAGTTCTTGCCCGCCGAGTCCGCCTGGGCGTGCGTTGGGAGCGCCGACTTGCAGTCCTGGGACTCGAGATCCTCGGGTGTCCGCGGGGTCTGCTCCTGCGTTCCCAGGAGAGTGTTGTACTCCCCGCTGGTGCTGATCGCGCGTTCGAACAATCCCTTGGCCGTGGGCGACGCGATCTGATCGCAGACGCTGGAACCGCCGGCGGACTCGCCGAAGATCGTCACCGTGTGAGGGTCGCCGCCGAACGCCGTGATGTTGCTCTGCACCCAACGGAGCGCTGCCTGCTGATCCTGCAGGCCGTAGTCGCCAGAATGCGAGCCGAGGGCCTTGTCGGCGAGGAACCCAAAGATGTTCAGCCGATAGTTCATCGACACGATCACCTCGTGGCCCGTGGTGGCGAGGAGTGTGTTGTCCCCGTTCCCATTGCCGTTGAAGAATCCGCCTCCGTGGATGTGGACCATCACTGGGAGGTTGGTGGAATTGTCGGCCGGCCTCCATACGTTCAGATACAGGCAGTCCTCGCTTCCTCCGGACACCTGGACACATTGGTTTCCGTATTGGGTGGCCTCAAGCGTCGAGGTCCACGGGGTTGGTGGCTGAGGCGGTTTCCAGCGCAGCGCTCCGACAGGAGGAGCCGCGTAGGGGATGCCGAGCCATTCGTCGACGCCGCCGGAGACGATCCCGCACACCGGGCCGTCCGCGGTCTGGACGACCGTTCCGGACGCGCACGCCACCGCTGCCGGGGCCGCATTCGCTGACCGTGCCGAGGCCGCGATGAGCACGATGGCTCCTACGGCCAAGACGGTCGCGAGCAATGCGACGCCGGCAAGTGGATGTCGCAATCGCAGCAATCTCATAAATCACGAACCTTTCATCGTCTGGGCCGCGCTCGTTGACCGGACGCTGGCCACAGCCTCACTAAAACGAAGAGGCGTCACGCCGTACGGGACGCCTGACAGTTCCGGCGACTACAGCACTCGGCCGGTCGCACCAGGGGACACGGTGGCGGGGCACGGCTGATACGGGCCGGGCGCACAGACCGGCCGCGGATGAACCGAACAGACATGGCGCTCGCGTCTCCTCCCTATCCTCGCTCGACGGTCCCGTGTGTCAGTTCGCGCAAGATGCTGTTGGCCGACTCGCGCAAGCTCGGATCAATAGCTGAGGACTAGTCTCTAGCTATTACTGTTTTCAGCGCGACTCGTGGCAGACTCGTGATCGCCGCCAAAGGTTGAACTCGACCCCGCGCTGGGGTGCGTTAGCCCTCGCGGATACGCACGTCGCCGCTGGCCGACACCGAACCCACACGATGACTCACCTCCCCTAATGGACTGGCCCCCCGCACCGTATGTCCGACGCGCAGGGCCAAGCGCAGTGGCATTCACTGTGATGTGCGTGACTCGCCTTCAAGCAGAACACACGTGATGCCGCAAGGCAGTCACTATGACGACAATGTCAAAGCGGACGAAGTCACTCCGCCGCTAACCGATCTGGCTCATTGCCTCATTGAACAAGGCAAGCCGATCGCCGTAACCTCTCCTCGTGACGCTCTCCCAAATACTAAGTGACGCCCGCCACAATACTGTGCAGAATGCCGGGTGTCAACACCTCTCGCGCGAGCGAGGGCGACTTCGCACCGTTTGGCCACACGAAATGCTTCGCTTACGCAGACGACCACCTCACCGCTCGCGCCCGGGGAGGTGCGTTGACGAGCAGTTCACATCGCGATTCCGTCGCCTCCTTCGGTCAGCCGACCCGACCGGCGGCGGCTCACCCCAATTTGGCGCTGACAGGCGGTATCGGCGATATCCTCGACCCAAGTTGTGCTGCTCACGCGAGAGAGCGGACTGCCGATGCTGCACACACCGGGGCTCGTCGCACGGCTCAAGCGGCTCAGACTCGAGCGCGGCCTGTCGCTAGCCCAGCTCTCCCGCGCGACCGGCATCTCGAGTTCCTTCCTGTCGCTCGTGGAGCAGGCGCAGTCAGACATAATGGTGGGGCGGCTCGGTCGCCTGGCCGAGTTCTTCGGCGGACTTGCTCAGTGGGCCGCCCACGGCGCCCGGAGAGCACGTGCACATCCTGCGCGCGACGACAGAGCACATGATGCATTCCGCCGCCGAGGGAGTCGACGTTTACGACCTCGCACGCGGCGCGCGTTGGACGCTCGTCCCCATGCTCAGTATCTTCGAGCCCGGCGGGAGCATCGAGATCGAGGATGAGCACGGGCAGGAACGCATGGTGCTCACACTCGAGGGCACGTTCGACCTCGCATTGGAGGGCGAAGCGCCGACCCGTCTGCGGAGCGGCGAGGGCGCCGCATTCCACAGCGTGCGCAGATATCGGATCACCAATGTTGGGCGCGGCCAAGGCCGGATGCTCGGAGTCCGTCTGCACCCGCCACCGCCGTAGTTCGCAAGCTGCGAATCGACCGTTCTGTGCGACCTCGGCCCTGCGAGCTCGTGCGACGAGTGGCGCCACCGCCGCTGCCCCCTCCCCGGACAGGACATGAGGCCCGAACAAAACCACGACCCACATGGGCGTGCGGGCACGCCGTTCGCGGACCTCTGATATCCCCAGCTTGCCCAGCAAACCTTCCTGAG
>Ga0302325_10019035_pt1 | contig 14457 bp, 18 predicted proteins | sample Palsa_T0_2_FD_201948 | JGI IMG/M metagenome (GOLD analysis project Ga0302325, IMG submission 201948) | Peat permafrost microbial communities from Stordalen Mire near Abisko, Sweden - Palsa_T0_2 | ecosystem: Environmental > Terrestrial > Soil > Palsa > Peat permafrost | place: Sweden: Abisko... | reverse complement strand
AGGGATTGTTGGATGTTATCAGAGGTCATTATATGTGGTCAGGGATTGATGGATGTTATGAGGGGCTCATGCGATGCTGTTGAGGATTGTCCTAACTCGTTAAGGGAGTATTCTATCTTGTCAAGAATTGTTCTATGTTGTGAGGAGTTGTTGGATGCTGTGGGGGAAAATACTATGTCGATGGGGACTATACCATCTCGTCCGGGGTTACTCCATCTCGTCAGGGGGTACTCCATCTCGTTAGGGGCTACAATGTGCCAGAGGCACTTGAGTTTCATTGGTCGTGATCATCGTTCATTATATGAGGATAAGTATTTGAGATAGAGTTCATTCAATTGGATAACAGTTCTATAGTGTGAATATGGGTCTAGATGATTTCATTGGAGTATTTCCGATGGCTCCCCTTTGACTTGTGCGTAAAAGGCACGCCCCTTGGTCTTACTTGTCGGCAAGGTGGTTTTGGAGGCTTGATCTTACCTAAATGGCGGCCTCTGATTGACTGGGACACGGCCGATCTGCGCTGGGACACCACACAAATTTTGTGTGTGTCCGCACTCGGTGGCTGGGACCAGCCTGGTAGACCGTGATACCAGACCGTCCTTCCTTAGGAATAACCCTAAGGAAGGACTAGGGCTGGGCACGAGACTACACCGTCGCCATGATGTCAAGCCCCACCGCGAACACCGAAGACACCTACAAGATCGAGCTTCTGCAGGGCAGAGCCAACTATCGGACATGGAAGTTCTCGATAAAGATGGTGTTGCAGGCGAAGGATTTGTGGGAGGTAGTCAGTGGCGAGGAGGTGAAGCCGGAAACGGAGAAGGCAGCACAGACTTGAAAAGGGGCATGAGGATCGCAAGCATCCCAAGTACGCGATGTAGTTAGAGAGGGAATAGCACTGCGGTGACGGAAGGTCTGGCCGCTATGGGGCAATGTCCCTTCTGGCTGCAAGTTGCATCAACACGCACGCCCCAAAAGCTTCCTCGTGGTTCCCTTTTTGCGTCATGCGCTCCGGTGTCCAAGGCCTTGAACATGCATTGATGGACCGATAAGGGTCATGTGTGCAACAAATACTGGATGCAAATCATGCAAAGCATTGATTCTATCGCTTTGGTGCCAGTGCGCTGGTGCAGATGAAACGCACTGGGCATGCATGATGTGTGTTGTCAAGTGTAACCTTAAATTTGGGAAAGGAGATGGGAGGCGAGGACAGGCGAGGGGGGCCGGGAAGGTCATGTGTTGGGGGAAGGGTTTGATCACTTTGATGGGATAGGTTATGGGCGAGCTCTTGCCACCGCTTTGATCGTTGAGGTTTGTTGAGTCATGGGACTACTACGGTCAATTCTTCCAGTTGTTTGTAAACACTTTTCGTAAAGTGACAGCGGGAACACTGGTAAGAGGTGTCGTAATAGTCTGATCACCTATTTACAATGACGCATTCTAGGAACTACTCCGTCGCGGGGCTGCCATGGTGTCGTTTGTGGAGGAGTCGAGTTTGGTTGACGTCGGTTGATCAATCGCTGATTGGATGGCGATGGGGGACGGGTTGGTCGGATGGAGGTGTGTCCGGACTCGGTCGAGGAGCTTGCGATTATAGCTACTGCGTACTCTTGTCTTTCAGCAATGCCTATTTAAGAAATGATATTGGAATTAGGTTCCTCTGTAAATTTGGGGAGTATCTTGTGCAGGAAAGGTGGGGAGTGTTATAACAGAGCGGATGTTTGAATAATGTCGTTGAAGGCTCTATGTCAGACCATCTCATCTGCAAAGTTCACTCCCAAGAACACATAAATCTGACTTCAAGAAGTTGGAAGCCAGAATAAGATGGTTTACGATACGAGAAACTGGCCATATTCTGATGCATTTCATTGCTAAGGTTGCCACAAGTGCTGGAAGCTCTTAAGTGCAGTGATCTCTGAGATGCAACTTAATTTGGCGGGATTTCAGGGTCGTGTGATCTGCCGAATCAGTGATCAGCTATACTCTCTTCCATACAAGCAGCACCAGAATGGCCTCGCTCTGCTAACCACAGAATGATCATTGATGCGCGCAGTTCTCATTCTTCCACTCGCCGGACTCATCTTCGTTGCCGGATACATCACAGCCCGCTACTCGATCGTCAATCGTCTCATTGACTCGGCCTCGCTGCTCCTCGTCGAGCTCTGCAACATTCTCTTCCGGGTCCCTCGCCCTTGCTTGTCCATGGTGGCTGATGGTAGTCCTACCTGGTGTTGGCGACACTTGGGCTCTCGTTCCTGTTTATCATTATCCTGGTGCCGTTGGAGAGAGTCGCTGAGCTGGAAGCGAGTTCGGTAAGAGACGTCCCGTGGAAAAGGGGCTAACTGGAGAATCCGCTGAATTCACGACCACGCACCTCGGCCAGGGAACAGCTGCGACGCAGAGGGAGCTTCTGACATGTCTTCGACGGCATTGAGGAGAGTGTTCTGGCCTGTGACGGCTGCGAGGGGCAGATCCACGCCTGGATGGATTGTCGGATGGATGAACTCTGACAATGACTACTTTGTTTTTGCGATACTCAATGAGGAAAGTATAAAGGTAAACAAGCCTTTGACGGAGTTGATAATAGATCAATCCTTCTCGATCGGGGTCATCGCTTATGATCCTTTCCTCTCGACATTTGGCATTGTTTACTTACGACCTATACGACTCACGACAAATCGAGGTTCTCGGGATGTTGAAGTACGAGGACATCGCTCCCTCCAATTCCAATATCCAGCCACGAGCACGATTAAAACTAGAAGCATCAATCAACTCCGCGTCAACTATTCCTCAAATAAAGCTCCTTGATACTGCAAAGGTGGAACTTCAGGTTATCTTGTTTACACCTCCCAATCCGCACGAAATGCAATTCTTCTCATTGACACCTATTACTTTGGACCTTTCTGCTTCGGACGTTATCATCGGACGGCGACGAGCAGATAGTATGATCGTCGACGAACGGGACGAGACGGAAACTCGCAGGATGGATGTCCTGGTGCACAAAATGACGCAACATTTTCCCCGGAGGGAAGATCAGCCAACTCAAGGCGCTGAGATCCTGCAAGAGTCAATTAGTCAGGTATGCCTTAACTATTTCTTTGCTAATAGTAGATTAACAGTACCTGGGAATTATCAGATCTTCTTCTGCGAGACAGTCAACAGCGATACCCCCAACCTCGAAAACGAGCCCTCAGTGTCTCCGACCGCGTCCGCGAACAAGCCACCAACATCAGCAACAACGTGCTAACCCAATCCCGTCTCGCAGTGAAACGTCTCTGGACCACCATCTCCCCACTAATCTGGAAACTCTTCGTCATAATAATAATCTTCGGCCGGTGTCTCTCGGAACTCGCCTTCTGGATCTTCGAACGCCGCGTCCGACCAGGCTGGTTAACTCTCAAAGACCTCTCCGCCACGGCCCAACAAATCGACCTGCGACTCCAACAGACATGTTACTGGCCACTGCAGTACATGACGTTGCATAAACGCCGCCGCGACTGGGCTAGTATAACAGTGAACCACCCGGATTATATTCGGTATTATAATTCTCTTTGGTTGGTTGCGAATGATATCATCATGGGGGTTGCGTTTGGGACGTACTTGATTGAGAATAATGAGGAGGTGGCAAAGGGGATTACATGGGTTGGGAAAACTTGTATGGTTGAAGGACTGGGGAGGATGATTTCTTGGTTGAGGGATTGGCCTGCGGGGTTGAAACTAAATAATGAGTTGGCTGCTTTTCTCGCTGAATTGTTCACCTACTTGATCGACTTCTGGGCTGGTATGCTGTGTCGTCTTGACTTTCTAACCGTAGGATACGTCACTGCTCTGCAACCCCATTTCCCGCTAATCATCACCGTGGTGGGATACTCCGGCTTCATCGGGATGTCCCTCTCCATCTCCCTCCTCTCCGACCTTCTCTCCCTCCTAACAATGCACATCTCCTCCTTCTATATCGCCTCCGCTCGAATCTACGACTGGCAACTCTCCATCCTGATCTCCCTATTCCATCTCTTCCGCGGCAAAAAACGAAACGTCCTTCGCGACCGTATTGACTCCTGCGACTACGATCTCGATCAACTGCTCCTGGGCACAATCATGTTCACTCTCCTCGCCTTCCTCTTTCCGACGGTCATGGTGTTTTACTTTGCTTTTGCGATGGCCAGGGCGGGCGTCCTTGTAGGGAAGGTGGTGCTTGATATTGGTCTTGCATGTCTCAATCACTGGCCTCTGTTCGCATTGATGCTCCGCGTCAAGGATCCCGCGCGAATACCAGGTACCCCCCCACCCCGGGACTATCATAGGAATTAACACCGCAGGAGGGATCCGATTCGAATTGATCAGTCCTGCATTCGAATCACACAAGACCTCGTATATCTTCATGAAAAGCGTCCCCCTGCCATTCACCGCCATCTTTTCGTCCTACGAACGCGTGTTCACAAGGTTGAGACAACATTATCTTGTATCGGATGTTTTGCTGGGACTGTTGACGGGGAAACCGATTCGTGAGATACCGTCGAGGAAATTGTATAGTATTCAGTTTGGGATGTTGCCGAAGCGCAGGAAGAGGATCAAGGAGGTTTGGGCGGTTCTAATGGGCAAGTCATAGTGGTAATGAATGTAGCATTAATCCATGTTCTTAATATGTACATCCCGAGAGGTTATCTTTACGTCTCGTAAGTTGGGATTTGTCTGCTGATCTGTGAGATGGTTCTCTGGTCATAGGCGAAGATTGTCTCGGAACATCCCTCGGGGAGTTATCGGAGCGACGGGAAAGCCTTCGACTGAGGTAGTGAGTAGACTCGGATGAGAGACACAGAGAAAGGTTCTAAGCGGTTTGCTTATGGTATACTTTGTAGGCTGTGAATCAGTCCCGCGAAATAAGAATAGTACATCGACTTGCTCAAAGGTGAACACGTACAATTCAGTTTTCTGATGGTGATGATGTTTGGGCGTCTGCGATTGAATTGAGTTTCTCCAGAAGCATCAAGTCCCACCCCTGTTTGAACAGAGGACTCACGCTCCGTAATAAATCCTCGACCATTTCCCACGTCCGTTCCCGCTCACTCAATTGCCCGCCATGCAACACTTTCCATCCTTCACTTGTGACCTTGATCGTGTACGACTGCTCCTCCAAGGTCGTCAGGGACAGTTGGTTGTTTGTCCCGGGAGAAAGCGATTTCACGAGAGACGAATATGTCGATTGGAGATGCTCGTATTCACGAGACGTAAGCAGGGATGCCTGTTCGTCAGTGAGTTTTGGTCGCGACATACAGTCGACGATGCTCGAAAAATGATGATCTGATCGGCAAGCTGGGCCAGCCAATAATCACGCGGAACTGCCCGTAAATATCGATTCCGACTGCCCGTGCCTCGACGAAACTCCGCCATCTCTGATCCACAGCTTCTGCAATGACGACCAGCACCCATCGCTCGCGGTCAAGGTCGCCCGATTCCTCAAACAAGCGCAGTCGCTCCTCCAGGGACTACGAGCGAAGTCATTCCAAGTACGACAAGCATGACAAGTACGACGATGGCGGCCATTTGAGATCTCGATTTCGGGACGACGAAGACGACCACCGACCACGGCTCTATCGAGTAGACGACCGTGGTGACCGTGGAAGAAGAGACACAGGTCGGGATCGATACCGGGACAATGACAGAGACAAACGACGGGACTATGAATCAAGTCGATATCGCAGCGACGATAGGGACCGCCGGCGAGACGACGACAGAAGAGAACATCGCCCCCATTACGAGGGAGAAGATCATCATAGAGATCGAGAGACAAGAGATAGGGATAAAGGGCGCGATAGAGATCGCGATGCAAATGGTAGACGAGCCAACGAGGCTTCTCCGCGCCATTCCGCTGATGTTCGCAGTAGCTCAACTTCCTCGTCAAAGGCCATCGTCCGTGGAGACTCTCCTACTCTCGATGTATCTTCCCGTCGCAATGGATCTAATATGCCTGAACAGAAAGCACAGATGACGGAGGTACAACGTCAACGGTTGGAGAAAATGGAGTTGTGGAAGAAGCGAAAAGCTGCTGAAGCTGCTGCCAAGTCTTCTGAAAAGCCTGTTAATGATAAGCCCACTGCATCCTCCGCGAAAGGCTCCGAGACAGCCTCACGAGGTACGCGCCCCCCAAAGACGAAATTAAATTCTGGTGTAGATTCGAAATCCGTCTCATCCTTCGGTTTCACAAGAATAAACTCCAAAGTCACCGGCGGTCAGTCTGATCTTGCGTTCGATGAAGACGAAGCCAGTCGTCAGAAGCTGAAGACCTTGCCGTCGCTGACAGCCGAGGATGAAGCCAAATTCGTGGCAGCTCCACTGCAGGACGATGTCGAAGATCAGAACATGAAACTCGACGATGACGACGAGGAAGCCCGAAAACATATCAAGAGAGAAGAGACCGAAGATATCAAGATGGAAATCGATAACCACGAGCCGGTCCAGCGCAAACCGAGACAGGAGCCCGTTGTAGAGAGAATGGCCGTGGATGATGAGGATCCTCTGGACGCTTTCATGCAAGAAGTCGATCAAGAAGCCCGCCGGATTGACGAAGCTGACTTGGATAATTTTGGAACAAAGACCGCGAGTAGTACTCGTGTTCTGATGGGCGAAGACGATGACAACGGTCCGGACTTGAATTCCGATGGCGAGCTTCCTGAACATCACTATGCCAAGGAAGCGAAACGAGCCAATACGAAGGAAGTTGTGGCCGTCAATCATTCTAAAATCAAATACGAACCATTCAAGAAAGATTTCTATATTCCTCCTCCTGAGTACAGCGATCTAACGCCTGAAGAAATTGCCTCACTAAGACTCGAATTAAGTGGCATCACCATTCGAGGCAAGGACGCCCCGGTTCCCGTTACCAAATGGTCCCAATGTGGTCTCAACGCATCTACTCTGGACGTAATCAACCGTCTCGGCTACGAGAAACCTACTCCAATTCAAGCACAGGCAATCCCAGCAATTATGTCTGGTCGAGATGTCATCGGTGTAGCCCAGACGGGTTCCGGAAAAACGATTGCATTCCTCCTTCCCATGTTTCGGCATATTCTAAATCAAAGGCCGTTGGAGAGAATGGAAGGCCCCATTGCTCTTATTCTCAGTCCCACGCGCGAACTCGCTACTCAGATTTTCAAGGATTGTAAACCTTTCCTGAAAGTCCTCGGATTAAGAGCTACCTGTGTATACGGTGGTCCACCGGTTAAGGAGCAAATTGCACAGCTCAAGACTGGTGCAGAGATTGTTGTGTGTACTCCAGGACGGATGATCGACCTTCTTGCTGCGAATGGTGGCAGAGTAGTCAATCTCCAGCGTGTAACGTATATCGTCCTTGATGAGGCCGACCGACAATTCGACATGGGATTCGAACCTCAAGTTATGAAGATCATCGGTAACGTCCGGCCTGATCGTCAAACGGTTCTCTTCAGTGCAACGTTCCCGAAACAAATGGAGGCTCTCGCGCGGAAAATCCTGAAACGTCCCATCGAGATTTCTGTTGGCAATAAAAGCGTTGTCGCTCCGGAAATCGAGCAAAGTGTCGAAGTTTTGAAAGAGGAAGACAAATTCCCACGTCTGTTAGGCCTTCTGGGAGACTTGTATTCGCAGCCTGACTCGGAGGATGATCGGGCGCTTATTTTTGTCGATAGACAGGAGAGTGCAGATTTCCTTCTCGATCGACTTCTGAAGCGTGGTTATGTCTGCCTTAGTATTCATGGAGGCAAAGACCAAGTGGATAGAGATCAAGTCATCAAGGATTTCAAAGATGGAAACGTTCCTATTCTTACAGCAACTTCTGTCGCTGCCAGGGGCTTGGATGTAAAACAGTTGAAACTGGTCGTCAATTATGATTGTCCTAATCATATGGAGGACTATGTTCATCGAGTTGGGCGGACAGGGAGGGCTGGACAACGCGGAAAGGCCGTGACATTTATTACTCCCGAACAGGGCAAGTATGCTCGTGATATTGTCAAGGCATTGAAATTATCTGGGACACCAGTACCTCCACAATTACAGGAACTAGAAGGCGAATGGCAGAAACTCATTGATGAAGGCAGGGCGTATGCCGTTGGAAGCGGCTTCGGAGGCAAAGGTCTGGATAGATTTGATCAGGACCGGGCGGCACAGAAACGATTACAACGCCGCGAACATGGAGATGAAGACGACGAGGAAGAAAAAGTGGAGGATGTCTTCGATGAAGATGGAGAGCGGAAAGTTACCTCCACTACTAGTGCCGTTGCTGCTCCCAATCAAGCTGTCGCAGACGCAGTGGCTAAAGTCCATCAAGGTCTCCACAGCAAAGGTCAACTGCGTACGGGCGTCCCAGTCGATCCCAAACTCCCCGAGTCCGGCGAGAACGTCCAGAGACTTGAAATCAACGATCTACCCCAGAAAGCCCGCTGGGCAGTCACGAACCGCACGAATATTGCCAAAGTTCTGGAACAGACTGGTGTCAGTATTACTACCAAGGGGACATTCTTCACAAATGGACGGTTACCTGGACCTGGGGAGGCCAAGTTACATCTTTTGGTTGAGGGGGAGACGCCGGTGCAGGTGGAGAGTGCGATGAGGGAGTTGCGGCGGTTGTTATCGGAGGCGTCGGATGCGGCGCTGGTGTCGGCTTCAAGAGAAGTGCCTACGGGAAGATATAATGTCATGGGATAGGCAGCATTAAGAGTAATGAAAGTAAAGTTATATGATCATACATCACAAAGTCGTAACCTTTATTATTGTTCCGGTCCCATATCAGAAAAAAATTGATTACTTATACCTCAATGCGGCTTGTACTCACTCTGCAATAAATCTGCTCTAGATCGATAACATCCAAACTACTCCCGGTATTACAAAGCGCATCTAATATTCAGCGCGAACATCCATCCAAAATCCTCTCACGCATCCTCAGAAGTGTCACTATCGCTGGAACTCACATCCGAGCGTCTCTCAAGATTATCATGCAGAGTATGTTCATCCAACATCGACCCAGCAACTGCATTCATCAAGACAAACCCCACCGTCATCAAAAACACAATCTGCAGGGCCTGCACATATGTAGCTATAATGACCTCCCTCAACTCGACAGGCACAATCGCAGGATCATATATCGTGGCCGCAGACTCCCGTACTTTCGTTATGATCTATTATCAACACACCATATATTGACAAACATACGTTTTCGGCATTCGGGCCACGGATTCGCTCTGTAAGCCATTTTTTAAGGAGGTTTTGTAAGAGGCATTGACTCGTGGTTATTCCGACTACTGAGCCTGTGCTACGGAACAGATAGCTCATCCCCGTTGCAGTCGCTTGCTCTACTGTTAATTATGAACACTGCAGGAAAGGACCTTTGATAGGCACCGATGAGATCAAGGCGATTAATAAAACGGTGATAGTTCCGCCGAAACCAATCCCGGCAGGGACAATACATATGAAATGTTCCCATGCGGGAGTGGAGGCATTGAACGTAGCTAGAATTGCCGTCCCAACAACCTGAAATGCATAAGCCGACATGCCAAGCCAATAATATCGTCCCTAATCCAATGAACAAGGAAACAATATAAGGGAATACAGTTTTCGCCATCAGAACCCCGTAAAACAGAGAACCCAGAGATGATCCGATCGAGTTGGGAATAAGTCGTAAGCCAGACTTCGCAGCCGATAGATTGAGAACCACCTGGTAATAAAGTGGAAGATTGTAGATGACGGAGAATGCCGCCATCGTCGAAAAATAATTTGACTATTGTCAGTTGAGGAACTGTTTCAGAGGAATTACCAAGGCTGCCGCAAGGGGGGTCCGATGACTTAGAAGGGATAACGGCATGAGCGGTTCCCTGGCAAATTTACCCTCAACAAGGAGAAATAAGCCGAAAAATGCTGCTGAAAGGGGCAGGATAGTGAGAACGAGAGGATGAGTCCAGGGTAGCTCATTCCCACCAAGATTCAATCCAAAGATCAAAGCCGTCACACAGAGTATCTACAACACATATCAGAAACGTAATCACAACATACATACCAAAGTCGCTGCCCCTGCGAAGTCTACCCGCATTAATTTTTCTTTCGTCGTCTGAGTTGATGTTTCCCGAGCGGGCAAGTGAAGCCGAAAACACACAATCAGGGTCGAAATGAAGATCAACGGAATCTGAATCCCAAAAGACCATCTCCAGCCAAAAATATCCGCTACTACTCCCCCCAAGGGTGCCCCCAAGGAAGTGCCCGTTGCGAAAATAATGTTCATATATCCCTGGAACGTCCCTCGTCGCTTTAACGGAATTATATCCGATAAAATTACTGTTCCCTACCATCAACTTGAATACGGTTAGGAATGTACCAGAACATTGAGTCCTCCTCCGCCGATACCGGCGACCATACGGCTAATGACAAGGGACCATAATCCTGGGGCTAGAGCACACCCCAAAGTCCCAATCCCGAAGACCACATTGGCGAATATCAAACATGGCTTCCGTCCAAAGATATCGGATAATCGACCATACAGGGGCTGAAATGCGGTATTCGAAAGGATGTATGCAACCGCAATCCAAGAAACCCTGTTGGAGCCTTTGAAATCCGATCCACTGATATTAGCATACATTCGGACATCGGCGTGGGGACAATACATGATGGGGTAAATTGCGGCCACCACAGTGACATCAAATGCCGCTAAGAAAGCACAAACCATCAAGGCCGGGAGAATTACTCGCAGCTTCGAAGGTGCAGTAGAATCCGGGGAGACGATAGCGGACCCAGAAGAAGCCCCATTGACTAGTTTTTGCGGACCTAGCAGTGGCTGTCGTTCTCCTATGTCTGAAACAAATCCGCCGTCCGTAGAGATATCCTCGAAAGGCATTGTTGTGGGCGTTGTCAGCGATGTTGTGGGAGAATTGGATGTGCGAACTGGTGATTGTGGCCCGTGGGTCTCTGACCCGGGTGTATTATTCGCCGATCAATTTCGGGTCGAGAAGTGCGCTCAGGCTTAGCTAGTCGGCTTAGGTCGAAAAGTTGGACCAATGAGCGACCCGGGTGTGGCCTCGAGACTAGCGCTCAGCCAATCGCTTGGGATAGCCGGAAGAAGGATAAGATCCGCAGGGAATAAGAGGACGGACGATTCGGTACCGAGATCTAGAAGTTCGAGGCGGAGCTTAAATAAGAAAATGATAACATGTATCTGCTTGGGTTCAGGATCGTCCAAGAATCAGTGGTTTTAAGGACTCGGGAGCCTGTACATGTGAAGATGTCGCCAACAATTGAAATTTGACGACATCTATCTTGCGAATGTCACTTTCGGAATGAATATATTTCCTCGCGTACACGTTTGTAATCTCAATGTCGGATGCCCATTCCTCCCATCCGTTCGTTCAATCCACCGCCAATATCCCAGATAACCAACTTCCCATCCAATCCACAACTAGCGATCTTCGTTACACCTCCACCATCCCTCTCAAACTCCCGTAACATCGTAATTGTATTCTGATGAACAGTAGATAAAGAAGTATCCTCACTAGCCTTTCCACTCCCCTTCCTGTCCATATTCTTGAACATATTGAACGCAGACGTTTCACTGTCTCGACTTGTACTCTTAGCCGTGTCGTCCAGACTTTTTCCCAATTTCCTAAACCACTTAGCTCCAGGCATGAGAGTAAAGCTTTGGAGGAAGGAAGTACCATCCTTGTTCGGAACCGTAGAACGTGATGGGTTGGCAGTCGTGTCCGGCAGCGACAATCTCACTTTCACTGATCCATAACAATGACAAGAAAGGGAGCAATGGTGTGCGCACAGTGAGAAGCGGCACGGGAGGTGCATCCGGTCCCTGAGGATACGCGATTGAGATGCTTGAATCATGAGATGCAAATGCCAATGCATCACCACTAGGCGAGAACGCAACACTATGCACCCATCCTCCGCTCGGAGACCTGAACTCGGCGCATAAAGTATTGAACGGCAGTCTCGATCCCCAAACGCTCGGGTCCGGTCTTTTGTCCACGTCCTTGATGAAAGCACTAAACACGTATGCCTGGCAGTCAGAACATTTACTGAAGAAACTGAATGATCAGACCTTGGACTCGGAGCTCCCTGCCGCGAGGAGAACGTTGTTGGGATGCCAGTCGACGCTCAGAATGGTGGAGCGGATTGGCTTTTTGAGGTGTTTTGATACCCACCAGTCTCCTTCTTCGTCGAAGCTGCATACTGCGATGGCACGAGCGGACGAGCCACAGGCGAACTTGTTTTCCATAGGAGACCACCTCACAAATGTTGCCGCTCTGTTCAATCTCAACAATACGAGGGTGGGTTTCCAAGTCCCGTCCGGTTGCGATTCCCAGACATACGCATTGCGCTACACAAGGTCAGCCGCTGATTATCTGAGCAGGTGCAGGGGTTTGTGAACGGAGGAAGTACATCTTGAGAGCATGTAACGATGCGATTCGATTTAGGTGCCCAGTCTACACTCGTGACGAGCTTATCGTGGTCCGTGAGAGTATCCACTTTGACGAATCCATGTCCTTTCCTGGCATAAATGTCCACATCCTTGGAATTAGGACTAATAGCGACCCTCGATCGGTCTGCATTGAAGGCAAAGGCCACGATCGGGCTTGTAAGGAGCTGATGCGCTTGAGCAGCGGACATTCTGAGGGGCGGGACGGGGTGGCAGTCAACCGTTGATCAGGACACGATCCGAAACGATAGCCTCTTCAACATTGAGGGAAGGGACAGAGATGTGTCCTCGCCGATTTCAGGACTTCCGGGATTTTGAACATTGAACAATCATCTGCCTTCACTCACAAAAATGGCAGAGCGCAAGCCATTCAAGGTAATACATCCTTACTCTCTTAAAGTATTGGAGAGGGTTGTTGATATCTAGCCTTCAATCTATGATCCGCCGACTCCAGTTCGGCAATTAGTCCGCGAAGAACCCACTGCATTAGAAACGACCATCCGAAATACTCGCCTATCCATATTCCAGTACTACAACAACACAAAAGCAACAGTCAATTCCTTCGTAGATAAATGGATCAGCGTTGAGAAAAACGTCGAAAGCACAATCAAGGAAGTCGCCCCCAAGGGCGAAGAGACAGTCATCCCTGGCGCAATCTACGTTGGTATCGCTGGTATGGGCGGAAGTATCCTAGCTCGCAATCGTACTTCCCCATCCCCAAGAAGACTCTCGCTAATATAAAGGGATGTTACCTCTTCGATTGCTTTCGCCGCTCCTTGCAATTGGTGTTTCCGGGTATTACTTTCTGCCGGAAACGAGTAGGAATATATTGGGATTGGTACGGCGGTATGAAGAGAGAGTGCCGGTGGTATGGAACGTTCATCAAAGAGTTGCACGGGATATAGAGAAGATTAAAGCGGAAACGACACGCGAGGTTAAACAAGTGAGCGACAAGCTAGGCGTTTCGAATACAAAGTAGAGGCCCATGCACATATCGAATTCCTCATGCGAAGAGATTAAGTACAAGAATCGTATCCCTGACATCTAAAGCCTGTGGAATCAGGCATTACTTGACTAAAACCCACCGACGCGTGCTTTTCCAAAAGAATGTTCCTTGCCATTGTCTTTGTTTGATTGGATTAAATATCGGCCGCTTCCCGTCCCTTGTGCTCTTCTACCACTTCCCTGAACTTTTCCAGTTCTTGTGCACTGATAGGATATGTATGTTCTCCCTCTACGGGGAACTCTCCACTTTTGACATCTTTGATATAGCGGCGTATTGCTTCCGTCGATCTCTCCCCGATGGACTCATAAAGTTTCACGAATCTTTTTGTAAGCAATTAACATCAATGACATACTTTGGAGTGAATTCAGAATAGCCAGCGAGCATATCCAACTGCACTAAAACTTGGCCAGAGCAGTGAGGTCCGGCGCCTATCCCAATAGTAGGGATCGTCAACTCCTGCGTCACAATCTTCGCAATCTCAGAAGGCACGGCCTCGAGTACAATACTAAATGCTCCCGCTTGCTGTACCGCAAGAGCATCTTCCAACAATTTCTCCGCCTAAAATCAACCAAGTCTCAAAAGGGAGGAAACCTTGATAGCGGTATTTCCTTGAACTCGAAATCCACCGAGCGCCTTCGCCCGCTGTGGCATCAATCCTACATGTCCCATCACCGGCACCCCAACGTTAACTAAATGCGATATCGTCGCCGCCATTTCCTTCCCCCCTTCCAACTTGACGGCCTCCGCGTGTCCGTCCCTAAGTAACTGCGCAGCCGACTGAAACGCCTGCTGCGGCGAACTCTCATAACTGGAGAACGGTAGATCCGTGACAATATACGCACTCTTCAAAGCTCTATGTACAGCTCTCGAATGATGAATCATATCCTAACACCAAAGTTAGCTCACCCACCGTGAAGGAAGTACAAATAGTGTCACTTGGTTGGTACTTTCGTAGCCCAAGCAGACCATCCCCAGACTGTCTCCCACAAGAATAATATCTGATCCAGCTCGA
>Ga0302325_10019033_pt1 | contig 14457 bp, 11 predicted proteins | sample Palsa_T0_2_FD_201948 | JGI IMG/M metagenome (GOLD analysis project Ga0302325, IMG submission 201948) | Peat permafrost microbial communities from Stordalen Mire near Abisko, Sweden - Palsa_T0_2 | ecosystem: Environmental > Terrestrial > Soil > Palsa > Peat permafrost | place: Sweden: Abisko... | reverse complement strand
GAACGGGGCCCGGCCGGACACCCCGGCCGCTTCCTCGTCGGTGGGCCGGCACAGTCGGTAGTACTCGACCACGAAGCAGTGGAGCCGTTCGAGCGGGTCGTCCTCGCAGGCGATCTTGGCCCGGAGGTACTGGGTGGTGGAGCGGACCGACTCCTCGAACAGGGCCAGCAGGAGCTCGTGCTTCCCACCGAAGTACTGGTAGAAGCTGCGTAGTGACTGGCCGGAGCGGTCCACGACCTCCTGGACGGTGAAGTCCCTGCCCGAGCCGGAGTTGAACAGCTCGATGGCGGCGTCGAGGAAGCGCTGCACCCGCGTCTCGGCCCGCACCCGGGCGGAGTCCAGTGAGCGCGCCACCGCCTGCTCCCGCCAGCTCAGACTGTCCGGCTCGAGCGGATCGCTGGACAACTCGCGCTTCGTCACTGGGGAAAGGGTACCCGATCTGGGAAGATAGAGTGAATCTCATAGAAGGGTCCCGTTCTGCTCATCTGGCGAGAATGAGGTTCTGGATGTGTGGGTCGCCGGCCCGACACCCCGTGCCCGACCGGCGTCCGCTACCCCTCCTCGGCGGGAAGGAGCCGGTCCAGGTTGGCCCGGAGCTCCGACGAGGAGAAGGACCGGTCCTCGGCGCTCAGGGCGAAGTCGAGGGTGGCCACGACGGCCCGTTCGAGGTGGAGGTTGAGGATCCGTTTGGTGTCCTCGACGGCCCGCGGGGGCAGTGCGGCGATCCGGCGGGCACACTGCATGGCCTGCTCGACCACCTCCCCGTCGGGACAGACGTGGTTGACCAGTCCGATGGCCGCGGCCCGCTCGGCCGGGATGCGGTCGCCGGTCAGGGCGTACTCCTTGGCCAGCTGCAGGCTGATCATGAGCGGCCACGTCACCGGTCCGCCATCGGCGGCCACCAGTCCGATGAGCACGTGGGGATCGGCCAGGTGGGCGCTCTCGGCCATGAACACGATGTCGGACAGGGCCACCAGACTGCAGCCCAGACCGACCGCGGGACCGTTCACCGCGGCCACGATCGGCACCCGGCACCCCACCATGCCGGTCACGATCTGCCGGCCGTGGGCCAGCGTCTCCTTGCGCAGATTGGCGTCTCTCGTCAGCCGGTCGATGTAGGTGAAATCGCCCCCGGCGGAGAAGGCCTTCCCGCTACCGGTCAGCACCACGGCCCGGGCATCCGGATCGGCATCGATCTGCGGGAAGAGCCCGGCCAGGCCCTGGTGGAGCTCGTGGTTGGTGGCGTTGAGCTGCTCGGGCCGGTTCAGCCTGACCACCCGCACCGGCCCGTCGGTCAGGACCTCCAGCGCATCGGGCACGTCGTAGGCGGTCACGGGCCTCCCGCCCCAGCCCGGCCCGCGTCCCTCCTGCCGGCCGCCCCACACCCCGTCACGTCGTGTTCCATCTCGTTCCTCCCGGTTGGTCGGCCACGCGACGATAGCATCGATCTTCTCCCAACAGAATGGTGTTTCCGCCGGCGGCACCGCGGCGGGCTAGCCGGGGCCGGTCGGGGCAGGACCCGGCTACGAGGCGGGCAGGTCGAGGATGCGGCGGGCCACCAGATTCCGCTGGATCTGGGAGGTTCCCCCCATCACGCTCTGGGCCCGGCTGTACAGGTAGGTGTTCAATGAGGTCTCGTCGCCCCCGCCGGCGGCGATCCCGCCGATGCCGAGCGAGGCGTGTCCGACGGCCTGTTCCGTCCAGGTCATGAGCAGCTTGTCCACCGAACCCTGCGGGCCGTGGGCGATGCCGTCGAGCCGGTCGGACAGTCGACGCCGCACGTGCAGGCCCAGCATCTCGACCTCGACCATGGCCCAGCCGAGGTCGCGGACCTGGTCGGGACGGAACCGCCCGGGATCGCCGACCACCCGGCGGGTGAGGTCGTTGACCACCTTGCGGTAGCGGGCCACGTACCCCAGTTCGCCCGGCTCCCGCTCGTGGCTCACCACGGTCATGGCCAGGGACCAGCCCTCCCCCGGTGCCCCGATCATGTTGGCGGCAGGGACCCGGGCCCCGTCGAACAGCACCTCGCCGAACTCCTTGGTGACCCCGTTGATCATGCGCAGCGGTCGCTGCTCGATGCCCGGCTGGCCCATGGGAACGGCGAAGGCGGAGATGCCGCGGTGCTTGGCCACCTCGTGGTCGGTCCGGGCCAGCAGCAGGCACCACTCGGCCTCGTCCGAGTAGCTGGTCCACACCTTGTGACCGGTGATGACGAAGTCGTCGCCGTCCCGGTCGGCCCGGGTGCGCAGGGACGCCAGGTCGGAGCCGGCATCGGGCTCGCTGAACCCCTGGCACCACCGGTCGCGACCGTTGACGATGCCGGGGAGGAACCGCTGCTGGATCTCGTCGTCGCCGTGCTCGAGGATGCCCTGGACCAGGTAGCCCAGACTCGGCCGGGGCGGGGCGCCGGCCGCGGCCAGCTCCTCGTCGACGATCACCTCGTAGACGGTGGACCGGGCCTGGCCGCCGATGGACGTGGGCCATGACATGCCGAAGAAGCCGGCGTCGTAGAGTGACCGGTGCCAGGCCGCCATCCCCGCCCAGTACTCGTCGTCGGTCGATGAGGTGGGCAGGCCCGGGTTGTGGGTGGCCAGCCACTCCCGCAGCCGTATCCGGAACCCGGCCTCGGGCGCCGAGTCACGAAAGTCCATCACGGCCCCCGATCCCGCGGTGTTCGAGCACCCGGGTCAGGCTGACCCCGACATCGCCCAGCAGCTCGGACGACAGGAGGGCGCGGCGGAGGTAGATGTGGGCTAGGCACTCCCAGGTGTTCCCGATCCCGCCGTGCACCTGAATGGCCGTCTCGCCCACCGTGCGGGCGGCCCGGGCGCAGTAGGCCTTGGCCACGGCGGCGGCGTCGAGGGCGTCGGCCGGCTCGAGTTCATCGACGGCCCAGGTGGCGTGCAGGGTGGCGCTGCGGGCCCCTTCGGACAGCACGAAGGCGTCGGCCAGTAGGTGCTGCACGGCCTGGAACGATCCGATGGGGGCGCCGTACTGTCGCCGCTCCGAGGCGTAGGCGCTGGCCAGCCGCACGGCTCCTCCCATGGTCCCCACCAGGTCGGCGCAGGCCACGGCCAGGCCGAGCGCCGTCCACCGGGTCAGGTCGTCGGCCGTGACCGGCCGCGCCGGAGCCAAAGGCGTCACCACCGCCTGTCCGTCGACGGCCACCGACGGCCGGGTCAGGTCGAGACCGACCGCCGGCGATCCCAGCTCCATCGAGGCCAGGTGGTCACCGTCGGGACCCGGGGCCAGGACGAGAGCCCGGGTGGAGCCCTGGACGTCGACGGCCACCCCGGAGGGAACTCGGCCGTCGACCACACGGGCCAGCGAGAGGAGATCGTCGGTGAGGACTACGGTCTCGACCTCGGCGCTCGGAGGGGCACCGGCCATCCGGCGGAGTTCGGTGGCCAATGTCGGCCCCACGAACGAGATGTCGGCCAGGCCCCGGCCGAGCTCCTCGGCCACGATGCCGACCTCCACGCCGGAGGCCAGGGGCCGGTTGCCGTGATCGGCCGTGCGCAGCTCCCGCCAGCCCGAGGCGGTCACTGCGGCGTCCAACTTGGCCGTCCGCTCGGGATCGTCCAGCTCGCCGACGGCGTGCGGGCCCAGCTGGTCGACGAGGCGGGCAGCGGACTCGCGGAGGGCCTGCTGCTCGGGGGAGAGACGGACGTCCATCAGTCGTCCCCCGGGGCGGCGGCGAGGCGGGCCGACCATTCGTCCCGGAGCGTGCGGCGCAGCACCTTCCCCGACGGGAGGCGGGGGATGTCGTCCACGACGACCAGGTGGTGCAGGCGCTTGTAGGTGGCCAGCGAGTCGGCCACCAGCGCCTCGAGCTCGCCCTCGGCCACCGGGATCGCCGGGTCGAGGGCCACGGCGGCGGCCGGCACCTCGCCGGCGCGCTCGTCGGCCACGCCGAACACCGCGCAGTCCAACACGGCTGGGTGGCGGAGCAGCACCGCCTCCACCTCGGCCGGCGCCACCTGGAACCCGTTGACCTTGATCATCTCCTTGGAGCGGTCGGTCAGGTGGACCCAGCCCTCCGGCTCGAGCCAGCCCACGTCGCCCGTGCGGTACCAGCCACCGGCGAAGGCGTCGGCCGAGGCGCCCTCGGGGAGGTAGCCGGCCATCACCGACCGGCTCAGCACCTGGATCTCCCCGGTCTCCCCGGACGGCAGCACATCGCCGGTGTCGAGATCGGCGATCCGGAGCTCGATACCGGCCGGTGGTAGCCCGGCCGAGTCCAGCCGCCACTGGTCGGGACGGTCGACCGGATTGCAGGCGATCACCGGCACCTCGCTGGCCCCGTACGCGGGCAGCCAGCGCACCCCGGTGCGCTTGGTCACGATCTCGGCCACACTCTCGGTGACCGGGGTCGCCCCCCACATGATGTAGCGGAGCGAGGAGAGGTCGTGGTCCTCCAAGTGGGGGTGGTTGGCGAGGGCCAGGGCGATGGGCGCCACCGCCATCTCCAAGGTCATCCGCTCGGCCTCGATCCGAGCCAGCACCTCGTCGAGGTCGAACCGGCGGTGCAGCCGGACGGTGGCCCCGGCCGAGACCGCGGCCAGCAGGTTCAGCAGTCCGAGGATGTGCGAGGGAGGAGTGGCCACCTGAAAGCGGTCGTCCGGGCCGAGCCCCAGTACGGTGACCCAGTGCTCGGTGGCCAGGGCCATCGAGTCATGGGTGTGCCGGACCGCCTTGGGGAGGCCGGTGGTGCCGGAGCTGAAGACGAGGACCGACTCCTCGTCGCCCCGCACCCCGCTCACCGCCGTCGGGGACCGGATGTGGGCGAACGGGTCGACGGCCGGATCGTCGAGGTCGGTGACCGCCGCCGCCCCGAGCAGCTCGGAGAGCAGGGGCGAGGCGTCGCCGTCGGTCACCGCGTGCACCGGTCCGGTGAGGTCGAGGGCGTGGCCGACCTCGACCCGTTTCCAGGCCGGGCTGATGAGGACCGCCGCCGCCCCGAGCTTGCTGATGGCGTGGACGGCCACGATGAACTCCATGCGGTTGGCCATCATGAGCGCGACGCGGTCACCGCGTCCCACCTCCAGGGAAGCCAGGTGGCGGGCGAAGGCGTTGCTCAGGCCGTCGAGGTCCCGGAACGACCAGTGCTGGTCTCCACTCCGCAACGCGTCGCGATCCCCGAATCGGTGCTCGGCCCGCTGGAGGGCCTCATGCATCAGGACCGATTCCATTGGAAACATTCTTCTCTAATTTGAGATCGACCGTCAACATTTAGCAGAGGTACACTTCTCCATTATGCAGACTACGGACTCGAGCGCCATCACCAGCGAGGACGTGCGGGAGGCCATCATCGATACGGTCCGTACGTTCGTCGCCCGCGAGGTCACGCCGGTGGCCTCCGAGTTCGAACACGAGGACCGCTTCCCGGCCGACATCGTCGAGCAGATGCGCGGCCTCGGGCTCTTCGGAATCACCATCCCCGAGGCCTACGGTGGCCTCGGCCTCGACCTCATGACCTACATCGGGGTCATCGAGGAGCTGGCCTACGGCTGGATGAGCCTCACCGGGGTGATCAACACCCACACCATGGCCGCCACCCTGCTCATCGCCCACGGCAACGAGGAGCAGAAGCAGCGATTCCTGCCGGTGATGGCCACCGGCGAACGCCGGGGTGCGCTCTCGCTCTCCGAGCCCGACGCCGGCAGCGACACCCGCAACCTCTCCTGTTCGGCCCGCAGGGACGGCGACGAGTACGTGCTCAACGGGACCAAGGCCTGGGTCACCAACGGCGAGCGGGCCGGCGTGGTCGCTCTGGCCGCCCGCACCGAGGAGGGCATCTCCGCCTTCATCGTCGAGAAGGAGCCAGGGGCCGCCTTCGAGGGCATCTCGGTCAGCAAGCACGTGGGCAAGCTCGGCTACCGGGGCGTGGAGACCGTGGAGATGGCCTACACCGACCACCGGATCCCCGCCGCCAACCTCATCGGCGAGGCCGGACGGGGCCTGCCCCAGATCCTCGGCGTGCTCGAGGTGGGTCGCATCAACATCGCCGCCCGGGCGGTGGGCGTGGCCCGGGCCGCCTTCGAGGCAGCACTCGACTACGCCCAGCAGCGGTCCACCTTCGGCAAGCCCATCGCCGAGCACCAGGCCATCCAGCTCAAGCTGGCCGACATGGCCACCCGGCTGGAGGCAGCCCGCCTGCTGACCCGCAACGCCGCCGAGCGCAAGATGGCCGGCCTGCGCTGCGACGTGGAGGCCGGGATGGCCAAGCTGTTCGCCAGCGAGACCGCCCTGGAGCTGGCCACCGAGGCCATGCGCATCCACGGCGGGGTGGGCTACACCACCGACCTCCCCGTCGAGCGGTACTACCGCGACGCCCCGTTGATGGTCATCGGCGAGGGGACCAACGAGATCCAGCGGCTGGTCATCGCACGGGGTCTGCTGGCCCGGGCCCGGCATTAGGGCCGGGCCGGCGGCGGGCCCTCGGCCCGGTCGGCCAGCTCAGCGAGCACCTCGTCGGTGTGCTCCCCCAGGCCGGGGACGGGCGCGTAGCGGTGTCCGGCCACGTCAGAGAAGGTGATCGGCCCGTTGACCGAGCGCTGCACGATGCCGGCTGCGCCCCCGTCGATCTCGGCGATCCCGTCGTTGGCCAGCAGCTGGAGGTCGTCGACCACCTCGGCGGGGGTCTGGGCCGGTGCCCACCAGACGCCTTCCTTGTCGAACCGTTCGGCCCAGATGTCGAGGGGGTGCTGGGCCACGATCTCGTCCAACAGGGCGATGACCTCGACCCGGTGGCGGCGGATGGCACCGGCGTCGGCGAACCTTGGGTCGTCCAGCAGCTCGGGGCGTCCGAGGGCGCGGCAGACGGCCGGGATGTGGCGGGCCGCCTCCAGGCCGGTGAAGAAGAACCACCGGCCGTCGGCGGCCCGATAGGGATTCATCAGCGGGGCCTGGTTGCGGTCCCGGGGCTCGGCCCGGGCCACCTTGCCCAGGGTCATCTGGAGGCCCAGGTCCCAGCCCAGGACGTAGGTGCCGGTCCGGAGGAGCGACACCTCGACGACCCGTCCCCGCCCGGTCGCCCGCTGCTCGATCACCGCGGCCAGCAGGCCGGCCAGGGCCGAGAGGCCGGTGATGTGGTCACCGATGCCGCCCCGGGCGTTGAGCGGGTTACCGTCCGAGTCGGCCATCTGGACCGACAGGCCGGAGCGGGCCCAGAAGGCCCCGATGTCGTAGGTGGGCCGGTCCCGCTCCTCGCCCCGGAGTCCGTACCCGCTGATGCTGCAGTACACCAGGCGGGGGTGCCGGGCCACGGTGGCGGTGGGTTCGAGACCCAGCCCGTCGAGGGAGTCGGGCCGTAGGTTGCTGATGAAGACGTCGGCCGTGTCCAGCAGGTCCTCGAGGTGCCGACGGTCCCCGTCCTCCCTCAGGTTGAGGACCACGCTGCGCTTGCCCCGGTTGTCCAGGGCGAAGGCCGGGTTGGGCATGTCGCTCTCTATGCCCAGCGACCCGAACACCTGGCGCATGGGGTCGCCCGCCGGGGCCTCGACCTTGATGACGTCGGCGCCCCAGTCGGCCAGCAGGGCGGCGGCCGACGGCGCGGCCACCCACACCCCCATCTCCACCACCCGCAGACCGGCGAAGCTGGAGAGGCCCGGGCCCGACGGCTCAGGGCTCACCCCGCCGCCTCGGCCCGGTGGGCGGCGGCCAGCCGGCGCAGGGTGTCCTTCATCACCTTGCCGGTGGCGTTGACGGGGAGCTCGTCGAGGACGGCCACCGCCCTCGGGACCTTGTAGTTGGCCATCTGGTCCCGGGCCCAGTCGATGATGTCCGACGGGGACCCCTTCCCCGCCCTGGTCACCACGAAGGCCATCCCCACCTCGCCGAGGCGCTCGTCGGGGATACCGATGACCGCGGCCTGGCTGATGTCGGGATGGCGCAGGAGGATGTTCTCGATCTCGGCCGGGTAGGCGTTGAACCCCCCGACGATGAACATGTCCTTGACCCGGCCGACGATCTGCAGGCAGCCGGCCCCGTCGATCACGCCGAGGTCGCCGGTGCGCAGCCACCCGTCGGGCGAGAGGGCCCGTCCGGTGGCCTCGGGATCGTCGAGGTAGCCGGCCATCACGCTTCCGCCCCGCAGCACCACCTCGCCGGACTCGCCGGTCGGGACGTCACCGTGGTCGCCCACGATGCGGAGCTCGAAGCCGGGCCGGGGCCGTCCCACGGTGGTGGCGATGGTCTCCACGTCGTCGCCCGGCGAGGTGGCCGCCGCCGTCCCCGCCTCGGTCAGCCCGTACCCGGTGATCACCGTGGTGAACGGCAGCTCGTCGAGGACCCGCCGGACCAGCTCGACGGGGATGTCGGCCGCCCCGGTGACCGCCACCCGCAGCGTCGACAGTCGGTGCCTGGCCCGGTCGGGGTGGTCGAGGATGGACTGGTAGAGGGTGGGCGGCCCGGGCAGGACGGTGACCTGCTCGCGGTCCACCCGCTCCAAGATGCGGTCCACGTCGAACACCGCCTCGGGGAGCATGGTGGCCCCGCTGGCCACCGAGGCCAAGATGCCCGCCTTCAACCCGAACATGTGGAAGTAGGGGTTGACCATCAGATAGCGGTCGCCGGCGCTGAGCCCGGTCATCGCCACCCAGTCGGTGGCCACGCACAGCGTCCGGCGATGGGTCATGACCACGCCCTTGGGCACGCCGGTGGTTCCCGAGGTGAACAGGATGTCCGACACGTCGTCGGGGCCCAGCCCGGAGCACCGCCGGTCGACCAGCACCCGGTGGGAGTGGGTGGCCCGGGCCATGAACCCCTCCCACGACACGGCCCCGCCGGGTACCGGGCCGCTGACGACCACCACCGTGTCGAGCGCGGGGAGCTCGACACCGGTGGCCCGCAGCATGGCCACGTAGTCGGTCCCCAAAAAGTCAGTCACCGTCACCAGCACGCGCGCCCGACTGCGGTCCAGGATGTCAGCCGCCTCGCCGCCCTTGAAGCGGGTGTTGACGGGGACGAGCACGCCACCGGCCTGGGAGAGGCCGAGCAGGGCCACCACCCACCGGGCGCAGTTGTTGGCCCATACCGCCACCCGCTCACCGGGCTCGAGGCCCGACGCCACCAGCGCGGCGCCGAAGGTGCGGGCCTCCTCGGCCAGCTCGGTGTAGGTCAGCCGGGTCCCGCCGTCCTCGATGGCCGTGCGGTCGGCGAACTGCTCGGCCGCCGCCGCGGCGACGGCCGGGATGGTGGCCCCGGCCCCGCCGACCACCCCGTTCATCGAGTGACGGCGTCGACGACGTTCATCAGCGAGGCCAGGTTGCCACCCATGATCTTGGCGACCGACTCGTCGTCGAGGTCCTCGAGCTCGTCGAGATAGCTGACCGGGTCGGCCAGCCCCTCGGGGTGGGGGAAGTCGGAGCCGAACAGCACGTGCTCCACGCCGATCAGCTCGGCCAGGGCGCCGAGGTCCTCCTCCCAGAAGGGGCTGATGTAGATGTTCCGCTTGATCACCTCGACCGGGTTCTCGAGGAAGTCCTGGGGCATCTTCTTCCACATGTCGGCCATGTTCTTGAGGAGCGGCTCCACCCAGCTGCTGCCGTTCTCGACGACCGCCACCTTGAGGTCGGGGAAGCGGGACAGGGCACCGTGGCAGACCAGCGCCGAGACGGCGTCCTCCACCGGCCGCCAGGCCGAGAGCATGCGGAAGGCCTGGGGCTGGAAGGGCAGCATCTCGCTGTCACTACCCATCCAGTCGTTGGCGTAGCGCTCGTATCCGCTGTCCGAGGAGTGCAGGGCCACCAGCACGTCGTTGTCCACCACCTTCTGCCAGAAGGGGTCGAACTCCGGGAGGCCGAACGAGCGCGGCCCGCGAAACCCGGGGACCGGAGCGGGGCGGATGAGCACCACCTTGGCGCCCCGCTCGAGCACCCACTCGAGCTCCTCGATGGCCCGGTCCACGATGGGCAGGGTGATGACCGGCGTGGCGAAGATCCGCCCCTCGTAGTCGAAGCTCCACGTCTCGTGGATCCACTGGTTGAGGGCGTGGACGACCGCGTGGGTGAGCTCGGGATCGTCACGCATCCGCTCCTCGACCAGGCTGGCCAGGGTGGGGAACATGAGGGCCCGGTCGATGCCCTGCTCGTTCATCAGCTCGAGCCGCGCCGCCGGCTCGCGGAAGGCGGGGATGGCCCTCATGGGCTCACCGAAGATCTCCCGCCGGCTCTTGCCGTCGGGGTTGCCGAACCGGAAGTAGTCCTCCTGCGCGCCCGGCCGGGCCACCACGTCGAAGGTCGGGTTGGGGATGTAGTCGCTGATCTGACCACGGATGACGATCTTGGTTCGACCGCGCACGTCGACGTAGTCGACGGCGCCCCGGTAGCGCTCGGGCAGGTACTTGGTCAGCGCCTCCTGGGTCTCGTACAGATGGTTGTCCGCATCGAACAGGGGGATGCTCAGCGCTCGCTTGGACATGGCTCCACTTCCTTACCTCTAGGTTTCCTTACCTCTCGGTTTCCCACCGTCTCGGTCGCCCGGCGTCTCGGTCGCCGAGCAACGCGCTCAAAAGAGAATGGTCCTACGTGGTATGGAGAGTACCGTTTTTTGCCCTGCGCCGCCACCGCCCCGGGCCGGCCACGCCGTAGGGTCACGGACCGGGCCGGACCGAGTTTTTGCAGGTCAGGAGCCACTACCCCACCCGATGGTGCCGAGGCACCATCACAGGCGTCACCCGACGGTCGAGAACCGCCTTCTTTTTGTGTGCCATGCTGGTTTTGCTGGATGACCACCACGGACAGCAATGGGGACCAAGATGACCACGATGGAATCCGACATCTACTACGACCCGTACGACTTCGAGATCGACACCGACCCCTACCCGGTCTGGCGACGGCTGCGGGACGAGCAGCCCGCCTACTACAACGAGCGCTACGACTTCTACGCCCTCAGCCGCTTCGACGACATCGACGCCTGCTCAAAGGCGTGGGAGACCTACATCTCCTCCAAGGGCACCCTGCTCGAGCTCATCAAGGCCAACGTCGACCTGCCCCCGGGCTCCATCATCTTCGAGGACCCCCCCACTCACACCCTCCACCGCCGGCTGCTGTCCCGGGTGTTCACCCCGCGGGCCATCAACGACCTCGAGCCCAAGATCCGCGGCTTCTGCGCCCGCAGCCTCGACCCGTTGGTCGAAGAGGGTCGGTTCGACTTCATCCAGGACCTCGGCGCCCAGATGCCCATGCGCACCATCGGCATGCTGCTGGGCATCCCCGAAGCCGACCAGGAGGCCCTCCGAGACCGGATCGACGAGGGCCTGCGCCTGACCGATGGCGACATGCCCGAGTTCAACAAGGCGTTCAGCGAAGGCTTGGGCGAGTCCGAGGTCTTCGCCGAGTACATCGACTGGCGAGCCTCCCATCCCTCCGACGACCTGATGACCGAGCTGCTCCAGGCCGAGTTCGAGGATGTGGACGGCACCGTGCGCCGACTGACCCGCGAGGAGGTCCTGGGCTACATCAACCTGATCGCCGCCGCCGGCAACGAGACCACCGCCCGCCTCATCGGGTGGACCGGCAAGGTGCTGGCCGAGCACCCCGACCAGCGTCGGGAGCTGGTGGAGGACCGAAGCCTGGTACCCAACGCCATCGAGGAGCTGCTGCGCTACGAGTCGCCTTCGCCGGTGCAGGCCCGCTATGTGACCAAGGACGTCGAGCACCACGGCGTGTCCATCCCGGCCGGAAGCACCGTCCTGCTGCTGACCGCTTCGGGGAACCGCGACGAGCGCCACTTCCCCGAGGCCGACCGGTTCGACCTCCACCGCACCATCGACCACCACCTGGCCTTCGGCTACGGCATCCACTTCTGCCTGGGCTCGGCCCTGGCCCGGCTGGAGGGACGCATCGCCCTGGACGAGGTCCTGCAGCGGTTCCCCACCTGGGAGGTCGACTGGGACAACGCCGTCCAGACCCGGACGTCGACGGTGCGCGGATGGGACAAGCTGCCCGTCATCACCTCCTGACCCGATCATGTACCTTCACGACTGGAGTCGACCGTCGGCCCGGTCGGTAACGATCACGGAGCGGGTTGCCGAGAGGACGTCCCCGCCATGAGAACAGTCGTCGTCGGTGCCTCGAGCGGTCTCGGTCGGTCTCTGGCCACGGGACTCGGTCAGCGGGGAGCCACCGTCGCCCTCCTGGCCCGACGCAAGGACCGCCTGGTCGAGGCGGCCGCAGAGGCGGGGCCGGGCTCGCTGGCCGTCGTCTGCGACGTGACCGACGACCGGTCCTGCCGGGCAGCCATCGACGAGGCGGCCGACGGCCTGGGGGGCATCGACGCTCTCGTCTACGCCACCGGGGTCGGACCACTGGGCCGGCTGGTCGACATCAGCGGCGAGACCTGGCGCACCACCTTCAACACCAACGTCGTCGGTGCGGCCCTGGTCACCGCGGCCGCCGTCCCGTACCTCACCGAGACGCGGGGGGTGGCCGCCTACCTCTCGTCGGTCAGTGCCTCCTTCACCCCGCCCTGGCACGGCCTCGGGGCCTACGCCACCAGCAAGGCGGCGCTGGAGCGCCTGATCGAGTCGTACCGGACCGAGCACCCCGCCATCGGCTTCACCCGGGTCACCGTGGGCGACTGCGCCGGCGGCGAGGGTCCCTCGGGTACCGAGTTCGCCAACCAGTGGGACTGGGACCTGGCCGCCGAGCTCCATCCGATCTGGCAGGCCCGCAACCTCATCAGCGGATCGCTGATCGACGTCGGCGAGCTGGTCCAGACGGTCGACCACGTGCTTCGGTGCGGGCCCAGCGCCTACATCCCGTCGGTGGCCGTCATCCCCCGGCCACCGGTCTGACCCGGGGTCGCCGGGTCGCCGGCCGGGGGGCCGACGACAGCAGCTACCGCATGAGCAACATGTTGGCGATCGCCGTGGCCGCGGGGAACGATCCGGTGATACCCGAGCTCATGTAGCCCGAGTCGGTGATCATGATGATCCCGTTGACCGCCGAGGCGGCGTCGCTGCACAGGAAGACCAGCGGGTAGGCCTGCTCCATCGGGGTGGCCGGCTCACTGCCCACCTCGCTCCGGTAGTCGGCGCCGAAGCCCAGCCACATGTCCTTGTTGGCCTGGGCCAGCGGCGTGTCGGTGGGGCCGGGGCAGATGGCGTTGATCCGGATGCCCTGCTTGAGGAGGGGGAAGGCCTGGCCGGCCACGTACGCGCAGATGATCTGCTTGGTGGAGAAGTAGTCCGCCTTCCCGTGGGCCTCGATCCAGGCCACGGCGTCGTCCCAGTCGCTGATGGCCAGGAACTCCTGGATCTCGGCGAGGTTGGCCTCCCAGCCCAGGCCGGCGGCCGAGGAGATGAACCCGATGGCCGCGCCCCGGCCCAGCATGCCGCCGGCGATCAGCTGGTCGATCATGTACCGGTGGCCGATGAAGTTGATCCGCTCGATGCCCGGTGTGCCGTCGGCCACCCCGGCACAGGACAGCAGCACGTCCACCGGGCCGCCGCACTCGCCGATGGCCTTGTCGATGGACTCCCGCTCGGCCAGGTTGACGTGGATGGCCTTGGCTCCGGCCAGCGTGACCTCGGCGAAGTCCATGACCACCACCTCGGCCCCGGCGTCCTGGACCAACTGGGCGGCGGCGGCCCCCATGCCGGTGGCCCCACCGACCACGAGGACCCGCTTCCCGTCGTAGCGGAATGCGTCAAAGAGCGTCATGTCTGGTTCTCCTGTCTAGCGGTTGGTAGTGGTCACGCGACCACACCGCGGATCTTGAGGTCGATGATGGCATCTTCGTCGAGTCCGATGCCGGCCAGGATGCTATCGCCGTGCTCGTTGAACTCCGGGGCCCGGGACGGCGCGGCCGGCTCCTCGTCGAACTGGACCGGCGCGGCCACCAGCTGGAAGGGCGTCCCCGAGGCGGTCTGACAGTCCTGGATATAGCCGTTGGCCACCGACTGCGGGTCCGCCGCCGCCTCCAGCGTGTCCTGGACCACGGCCCACTGCCCGCTGAAGGAGTCGAGCCGCTCGCGCCACTCGGGCAAGGTGGCCGAGGCGAACACCTCGGTCATGATCTCGACAGCGGCGGCGCTGTTGGCCATGAGCGACTGGTAGTCGGCGAACAACGGGTCGGTGGCCAGCTCGGGGCGGCCGACGGCCTCGCACAGGGGGGCCCAGTACTTGGCCGGCTGGAGGCAGGTGAAGGCCAGGGTCCGGCCCTCTTTGGTCTCGTAGTTCCGCGACAGCGGGTTAGAGCCGATGCGATCGGCCGGGGGCGGGGTCCACGGCGTGTCCAGCACCAGGGAAAGGGCCATGGCCTGGCCCATCGCCCACATGCCCACGCCGAGCAGCGAGACGTCGACGATGGTGGCCTCGCCGGTCTTCTCCCGGTGGAAGAGGGCGCCCATGATCCCCCCGGCGATGGTCATGGCCCCGATCGAGTCGCCGAACCCCGGGGCCGGCGGCACCGGCACCAGGTCGTACTCGGGCCGCTTGGCCCCGACGG
>Ga0302325_10019032_pt1 | contig 14457 bp, 13 predicted proteins | sample Palsa_T0_2_FD_201948 | JGI IMG/M metagenome (GOLD analysis project Ga0302325, IMG submission 201948) | Peat permafrost microbial communities from Stordalen Mire near Abisko, Sweden - Palsa_T0_2 | ecosystem: Environmental > Terrestrial > Soil > Palsa > Peat permafrost | place: Sweden: Abisko... | reverse complement strand
GCTCGGCGCCGTGCTGCCCCACGAATGGATCGACACCCGGCATCCCGCCGGGGTGCTGCTCAACCGGTTTCTCGGCGAATTTGAGCATGCGACCTGGCCCGGCCGCGACCATCTCGACAGCCTCCTCGAAACCCCCGAGGAGAAGGCGCTGGTGGCCTCCCTGCTTTTTGACCGGCCGGAGTTTGAAGATCCGGCGAAAGTGGCCCAGGAAGGCCTGCGCCGGCTGCGCGCCCGCACCCTCGAGCCGCGGCTTCGCCAAATAGAACTTGCATTAGCCAACCGTCCGGCGAACAGTAACGATGACCCAATTTCACTGCTGAAAGAGAGCTCCGAACTGCAACGTCAGCTGCGCCAGCCCCTGGTGCTGGCGGTTGCGGAATGAAGCTCTCGTCCCTATTTTAATCCATCATGCCGCGCAAAGCCAAGCCAGCCGCCACCACCCAATCCGAGGCCGTCGAGGCCGCACTCGCCCGCACTCCGGTCGCATCGACGGATGTCGCCGAGACGCCCGAGGGGGTGGACACCGCGGCGCCCGGGGGAATCAACGAGAAGATCCGGCAGCTCATCCGGCTTTCGAAGGAGCAGGGTTACCTGACGTTCGACGACATCAACGAGGCGCTGCCCGAGTCGGTCGAAAACCAGGAGGAAATCGACAACGTCCTCTCCATTCTCCAAAACCTCGAGATCGAGATCCTTGAGCCCGACCAGGTGGAGGACTACAAGCAGCGCCAGGAGGAGGCCGAGGAGGAGGAGTCGCGCTCGTCCCAGAACGACATTCTCGACGATCCGGTGCGGATGTACCTCAAGCAGATGGGCCAGGTGCCGCTGCTGACCCGCGAGCAGGAGGTCGAGATCTCCAAGCGGATCGAGAACGCCGAGCTCAAGGCCCAGGAGGCGCTCTTCCAGGCGTCGGCCGTCGGCGGCTACATCGCCACCCTGGGCGCGAAGCTCCTCAACCGCGAGGAGCGCTTCGACCGCATCGTCATCGACAAGAAGATCGAGAGCCGCGACGTTTATTTCAAGAACCTCCCCAAGCTGGTCGAGGCCACCCAGCGCAATGAGACCGCCGTCGCCGAGGCGTGGAGCGAGCACGTGAAATGCCGCTCCGATGCCGATCGCAAGAAGATCCAGGCCAAGTTCAAGAAGCGCGAGTCGGTCCTGCGCGCCAATTTCCCGAAGTTCTACTTCAAGCTCAAGGTTTACGAGGAATACCTCGAGCGGCTCTCGCCCGAGATCGAGAAGGTCGAGTCGCTGCAAAACCAGCTCGAGCGCGCGAAGCATCCGAAGACGAAGAAGGACCTCGCCATCGATCCCAAGGCGGTCAACGCGCAGCTCCGGAAAGTCGAGATCGAGCAGCGCATCGCGCCGGCGCAGCTCCTGGACGTGGTCCGCCAGACCCAGGTCCATGTCCGCGCGGCCCACCAGGCCAAGACCGAGATGGTCGAGGCCAATCTTCGCCTCGTCATCTCCATCGCCAAGAAGTACACGAACCGCGGGCTTTCCTTCCTCGACCTGATCCAGGAGGGCAACATGGGCCTGATGAAGGCCGTGGAAAAATTCGAGTACCGCCGCGGCTACAAGTTTTCCACCTACGCCACGTGGTGGATCCGCCAGGCCATCACGCGCTCCATCGCCGACCAGGCGCGCACGATCCGCATCCCGGTGCACATGATCGAGACGCTGAACAAGGTCATGCAGGTGCAAAAGCAGCTCCTGCAGGAATATGGCCACGAGCCCACCCCGGACGAGGTGGCCGACGAGATGAACCTGCCGGTCGAGCGCGTGCAGCAGATCATGAAGATGGCGCAGCAGCCCATCTCGCTGCAGTCCCCCGTCGGCGACGGCGACGACACCAATTTCGGCGATTTCATCGAGGACAAGTCCGCGGAAAATCCGTACGACATGACGGCCTATTCGCTCCTGCGCGAAAAAATCATCGACGTGCTGGACACGCTGACCGAGCGCGAGCGCCGCGTGCTGTCGCTGCGCTTTGGCCTGATCGACGGCTACAGCCGCACGCTCGAGGAAGTCGGCAAGCAGTTCAAGGTCACCCGCGAGCGCATCCGGCAGATCGAGGCCAAGGCGCTGCGGAAGATGCGTCATCCGACCCGCATCCGCCAGCTGCACGGCTTTTTCGACGCGGAGCAGATCGACAACGCGCAGAATCTCCTGAAGGTCGCGGCGACCGCGCGGCACCCGCACGAGCAGGACCATCCGGCGCCGCGGTGATCCGGGGCACTTTGCCGCTTTACACGCCGGGGCGCCCGTCTATGGTCGGACCATGACCACTTTTGCTCCATGTTTGGCGGTTTTTGGGATGGGCGGAGGGGAGATCCTGGGTATTTTGGCCATCGTTCTCCTCCTTTTTGGCGGGGCAAAGCTGCCATCCCTCGCCCGGGGCCTCGGCCAGTCGATCAAGGAGTTCAAGAAGGCGTCGCGCGAGGATGATCCCGCGGCTCCCGCCGATCCGAAGGCCGTCGAGACGAAGAAAATCGAACCGGCCGATTCGAACGATCGGAACTGAGCCCGCCGCCGTCATGGCCAACTTCCTCGGTTACTTTTCAAACGACATCGGCATAGACCTCGGCACCGCCAACACGCTCGTCTACGTGAAGGACAAGGGGATTGTCCTGCGCGAGCCATCGGTGGTCGCGCTCGACACCGTCACCCGCAAGGTCCGCGCCGTCGGCGCGGAGGCGAAGCGGATGCTGGGCCGCACGCCGGGCAATATCACCGCGATCCGGCCGATGAAGGACGGCGTCATCGCCGACTTCGACGTCACGGAGGCGATGCTGCGCTACTTCATCCAGAAAGTCAGCCAGAGCTTCCGGGCCCCGCCGCGCGTGGTCATCGCCATCCCGTCGGGCATCACCGCGGTCGAGAAAAGGGCCGTGATGGATTCAGCCACCCATGCCGGCGCCCGCAAGGTCATCACCGTCCCGGAGCCGATGGCGGCCGCCATCGGCGTCGGCCTGCCCATCGACGAGCCGGCGGCCAACATGATCGTGGACATCGGCGGGGGCACCACCGAAATCGCCGTCATTTCGCTCAATGGCATCGTGTTCTCCAAGTCGATCCGCGTCGCCGGCGACGAGCTCGACAGCGCCATCATCAATTACATGAAGCGCGCCTACAACCTCCTCATCGGGGAGCGCACGGCCGAGGAGATCAAGATCCGCGTCGGCTCCGCGTATCCGCTCGATGAAGAGCTTACGATGGAGGTCAAGGGGCGCGATTCCGTGGCCGGCCTGCCCAAGACGATCCACATCACCTCGCAGGAGATCCGCGAGTCGCTCGCCGACACGATCGGCGCGATCGTCGACGCCGTGCGCACGACCCTCGAGCGCTGCCCGCCCGAGCTTTCGGCGGATCTGGTGGACCGCGGCTTCGTGATGGCCGGCGGCGGCTCCCTCATCCGCGGCATCGACCGGCTTCTGAGCAATAAGACCGGGCTGCCCGTCACCATCGCCGACGATCCCCTTTCCGCCGTCGCGAACGGCACGGGAGCAGTGCTCAATGATCTGTCCTGGCTGATGCAAAACATGTAAGAAGGGGCCACCCCTTCGCCATGTTCCAGCGTTTCACCCAAACCCGCCCGTTTGCCACCCTGGGCATCATCATCGCGGCTTGGCTGGTGCTGCCCGTGGTGGTCAAGGTGTTTTTGCGGGCGAGTTTTTTCGAATTCACCGCCCCGATCGCGGTCGCCGCGTCCCATGTCAGCGATTTGCAGGAGTACTGGTCGCTCCGCCTACACACCAACCGGGAGCTCATCGAAGCCGGCCGCGACCTCGCCCGCGTCAACGGTTTCTATGAATTTACGGTGCAGCAAAACACCGCGTTGCAGGCCGAGATCGCCACCCTGGAGAAGTCGCTCAACCTCCCGCCCCTTCCGGGATATCGCTTCGAAGCCGCCCGCGTGGCCCAGCGGGATTTCTCCGGCTGGTGGCAGCGCCTCGTCATTCGCAAGGGCCGCAACTTCGGCCTGCCCATCGGCGCTCCCGTCATCTTCACCGGGGGGCTTGTCGGCCGGATTGCCGAGGTGTACGCCACGACGTCCGTGGTCGAGCTGATCGGCAGCCCGAATTTCCGCCTGGCCGCGCTCATCGACGGCGACACGAGGCCGTTGAGCTACCAGGGTGGAATCAACCGCGCCTTCGCGCCGGCGGGCGGCTCGATCGAGTTCGTCCCCCTCGACATCTTTGTCCTGGCGTCCTCCCCCCGGCGGCTGGTGACTTCCGGGCTCGGCGGCGTCTTCCCCGCGGGATTGACGATCGGCCAGGTGACGAAGGTCGATCCGAGCATCGACGGCCTCTTTAAAACGGGCGATGTCACCCTCGATCCGCGGCTGGCGGAACTGACGGAAGTCACGGTGCTCGTGCCGCAGTAAATCATGCGCCGCGCCCTTGTCCTCTTCCTGACCCTGCTGCTCCTTTGGGCGGGGATGGCGCAGGTGAACGACGCGCTGGCGCCGGAGCACATCTCCCTTTTCGCCGGCGGCCTGTTCGTCGCCTACGGCGCCCTCTTCCTGCCGCTGGCGGAGGGCCTCGCAGCCTCGCTCCTCGCCGGGGGCGTCTGCGACGCCCACGCCCCGGTGCGTTTCGGCACCCAGGTGCTCCTTTTCGCCACCGCGCACGTGCTGCTTTTCGCCTTCCGCGAACGCCTGCCGCACGACCAGGCCGCCGGCCGCATCGGCATCGTCCTGCTGGCCAACCTCGCGATTTTTCTCGCGCTCGCCTTCCTGCAGGCCGGCCGCGGCGCCCGCGCCAGTCTCTGGCCGCGGCTGGGCGTGGACCTCGTTTGCTCGCAGATTTTCGTCGCGCTGATCGTCCCCTGGTTCTTCGCCCTCCAGGATCGGGCCCTCGCCCTCATTCCCCCCGATCCCGAACGGATGTTTTGATCACCGCCCATGGCCTCCAACAAACCCCATCGCGCGGACGATCCCGGCGCCCTCTTCGAGACCCACAAGGGCCGCGACCCGCGCGTCCTCCTCTTCCACGGGATCATCGCCGGGCTGCTGCTCATCCTCGCCGGCGGGCTGGCCTACCAGCAGCTCCTCAAGACCAACGTCTATGACGAGCGCGAGCGCCATCAGACCCAGCGCCGCATCCTCGAGCCGGGTCCGCGCGGCAACATCCTCGATCGCAACGGCCGCCTGCTGGTCGGCAATCGCGCCCGGTTTGCGATCGTGCTCTACCTCGACGAGCTTCAACCCGAGTTTCACCGGGAGTTCATCCGCATCCGCAACAACTACCGCGCGACCGGCGACCGGGACCTGCCCAACCTGGCCGAGATGGAGCAGCTCGCCCACGCCAGCATCGCGCAGCAGTACCTCGACCAGGTCAACACGATCCTCGGCACCCACCAGCAGGTCGACGGCGCGGATCTCCGGCGCCATTTCGACCGCCAGCTGCTCATGCCCTACACCCTCGTCGACGATCTCACCCCGGATCAATTCGCGCGTTTGCTGGAGCGGCTGCCAGTCCGTTCGCCCCTGCAGTTTTATACCTCCAGCACCCGCACTTACCCGAATGGATCGGCCGCGGCGCACGTCCTGGGCTATGTCGGGATCGAGGACAATGTGGACGTCGAGGATTTCCCGGGCGAGGACCTGACGACCTTCAAGATGAAGGGGACGGTCGGCCGCGACGGCCTCGAAAAACAGTTCGATGCGCAGCTGCAGGGGGAGGCCGGCGGGCGGATCTTCCGGGTCGATCCCGCGGGATACAAAATCAATCCGCCGCTCGAGGAGCGCCTGCCGGTGCAGGGGAAGGATCTGGTAACCTCGCTCGACCTCGATCTCCAGCTCGCCGCCGAGGATGCGCTGGGCGACGAGACCGGCGCGGCGGTCGCGATCGATGTGCGCACCGGCGAGGTGCTGGCGATGGCGAGCAAGCCCGGTTACAATCTCGACGATTTCTCGCCGCATCTCACTGCGGCCACCGCCGCGGACATTCAAAAGCGCGGGGCGTGGCTGAATCTCGCCATCGCGGGTCTTTATCCGCCGGGCTCCACGTTCAAGACCGTGGTCACGGTTGCCGGCCTACGCCGGGGAACGCTCGACCCCAATGACACCTCCGTGGACTGTCAGGGCGAGATCGCGATCGGCAACAGCCTCAAGGGATGCGACAACGGCCTGGGACACCATGGCCGGCTCGATCTCCGCGAAGCGATCGCCCAAAGCTGCGACATCTATTTTTATGTGCACGGGATCATGATCGGTCCCGACGCCATCGCGGCCGAAGCCCGGCGTTTCCATCTCGACCAGCCAACCGGGATCGAACTCCCCGGCGAAAGCCGGCGCATGATCATTCCCGATCCCGCGTGGAAAAGGCGCGCCCGCGAGGAAGTCTGGACCATCGGCGACACCGCCAACATGGCGATCGGCCAGGGCGACGTGCAAGTGACGCCCATCGGGATGGCCTGTTATGCCGCATCCCTCGCCCGCGGTGAAACCTCCACCCGTCCGACCCTGCTCCATGATCCGGCCCGCCCGGCCCAGCACAGCGATCCGATCGGCCTGACGGCCGGGCAGCGCGCGATCCTCCTCGACGGCATGGAAGGCTGCACCACCCACGGCACGGCCAAAAGCCTCGCGTTACCCGACCTGGCGATCCCCGGCGTCCGCATCGCGGGCAAGACCGGCACCGCCCAGTACGGCAACCATCTGGACGTCGCCTGGTTCATCTGTTTTGCGCCCCTGGAGAACCCCGAGATCGCGGTCGCGGTCGCCGCGCGCAGCGACTCGCCGGACGAGGGCTTCCAAGGCGGGATCAATGGCGCACTCGTCGCCGACGCCATCCTGAAAAAATACTTCGAGAAGAAAAATTCGCCGGTGGCCGCGCTGGTCCCTAATCCAGGATCTCCAGCATCCGCGCGAAGAGGCGGTTGACCGTCTCCTGGTTGGATTTGACCAGGTCCTTGAATTTGTCGAAGTCGATTTCCGTGCCCTCGAGGCCGTTCGCGTAATTGTCGATGATGCCGAAACTGTTGTAACGCAGGCCGATTTCCGCGCAGAGGTCGGCCTCGTGCGCCGCGGTCATGCCGACGACATCGCCCCAATGCTGCACGACGCGAATCTCGGCCTTGGTCTCAAAGCGCGGCCCCCGCATCTGCACATACACCTTGCCGGTGTGAATGTTAAACTCCGGCGCGAGCCGGCCGACGAGCAGCGGGATCAGGTTGTTGGCGATGCCGGGCGCCGCGCCCTTGAACTCCGTGTCGAAATACGTGACCGGCCCCTGCTGCAAATCCACATAGTCGCTGCATGAGACCAGCGTTCCCGGGGGCAGCTCCCGTTTCAGCGAACCCACCGAATTGAGCGAGACGATGTCCCTGAAGCCGAGCACGGCGAGGGCGCGGATATTGGCGCGGTGATTGATGGAGTGCGGCGGCAGCGGGAAACCAAAGCCGTGGCGGTTGATGAGCACATGATCCCTCCTGACCTTGTAGGTGACCGCGCCGTGCGGGGTGTCCACCGTCTTTACGTCCCAGGCGGAAAAAAGCGGGGAATTGACGATGCTGGTGCCGCTGATGAAGGCTACTTTCATGAAATTAAGGTGAGGCCGCTGAGCCAAACGAGCGTGTTAGGGGCAACCCGCTCCACCTTCAAGACCCAAAATATCTGAAGCGCGCCGCGGACCCGCGCCTACCCGACCCAGCTGATCTTTTGGATGCTCTTCGCCAGCGCGACGTCCTTGGCGGTGACCTTGCCGCCGGCATCGTGGGTGTTGAGCCGGATGGCGACCTGGTTATAGATATTCGTCCATTCCGGATGGTGGTTCATCGCTTCGGCCACGAAACCGACGTGCAGCATGAACGAAAGCGCCTCGGGAAATCCGCCGAATTTGAAGGATTTGACCAGCGCGTTGCGTTTGAATTTCCAGCCGGGCAGCTTGGTCAGCGCCGCGTCTATCTTTGCGGAGTTCAGATGAGGAGTCATGAACATGAGTCGGCCATCACTGATCACTTGTCAAATTCCACGCCTCCGCCCTAACTCACCCACCGTCGCATGTCTTCCTCCCGGCCCGATATTCCCGCGCATGTCGCCATTATCATGGATGGCAACGGCCGTTGGGCCAGGCAGCGCGGGCTGCCGCGCATCGAGGGGCACCGCCGCGGCGTCGAAACGGTGCGGACGGTCACGTTCGCCGCGCGCGACCTGGGGGTCCGGATGCTCACGCTTTACGCCTTCTCGGTGGAAAATTGGAGCCGCCCGCAGGACGAGGTCGGCGGCCTGATGGGCCTGCTCGAATATTACCTGAAAAAGGAGCTCGAGACCTTCGTGCGCGACCGGGTGCGCCTGCGGACCATCGGCCGGACCGATGAAATGCCCGCCGGCGTCCGGCGCGTGCTGGCCGCGACCGTGGAGGCGACCCAGGGCTTCACCGACTACACCCTCGTGCTGGCGCTCAACTACGGCTCGCGCACCGAGATCGTGGACGCGGCGCGCGGTTACGCCGCCGCCGTCGCCGCCGGACGGGAAAAGCTCAACGACGGTTCCTGGGCGACGTTCAGCCGCTACCTTTACACCGCCGACATGCCCGATCCCGACCTGGTCATCCGCACGTCCGGAGAGACGAGGATCAGCAACTTTCTGCTCATGCAGGCCGCCTATGCCGAATTCGTCTTTACGCCGGTGCTCTGGCCCGATTTCACCAAGGCCGACCTCGCGGCCGGACTGGCGGAATACAGCCGGCGCGAGCGCCGCTATGGTCTGACCAGCGAACAGGTCAATAAATCCGCCGCGCCCGCGGCGCAGTGACGCAACCCGTGGCCAAGCGCACCCTCAGCACCGTCATCCTCTGGGTCATCAGCCTCGCCGCGCTGTGGATTTTCCGGACGCCGGGGGCGGTCGCCCTGATCGCGCTTTGCGCCGTGCTCGCCCTGCGGGAATTCTACCGCCTGCAGGCTGCGGCCGGGCGGGCACCGTTTGCCTGGCTCGGGATGTTTTTTGGCGCCCTGATCACCGCCGCACCCTGGACCGAGCAGCGGTTCGGCTGGCCGGCCCATCCCCTGCTCGCGCTGGCGGTCGTGATCTTCTCCATCCGCATCCTGGGCGAGCGGGCGCCGGACAAGCGCGTCGAAGCCCTGGCCTCCACCCTGTTCGGCCTGGTTTACGTGGCCCTGATGCTACAATACCTCGTGCGCATCATCACTCCCCTGGCCGCCGGCGATCGGTTTTCCGCCGATGGCCGCCTGCTGCTTTGCCTGTGGCTCGTCGCGGTCGCCAAATTCTGTGATACCGGCGCGCTGGTCACCGGCCTGCTGATCGGCCGCCACCCGATGACGCCGCAAATCAGCCCGAAGAAAACCTGGGAAGGCGCGGCCGGCGGCATCGTGACCTCCGTGCTCGTCGGCGCCCTCGTCGCCTGGCTGGCCGGCCGCCATGGCCGCGGTCATTGGCCGGCGGACATGCCCCCCCTCCACGCCGCCCTCATCGCGCTGCCCATCGCGGTTCTCGCCATCGTGTCGGACCTGGTCGAGTCGGTCATCAAGCGGCAGGCGGCCATCAAGGACTCCGGCCACGCCGTGCCGGGAATCGGCGGCATATTCGACGTGGTCGACAGCCTCCTGCTCACCGCCCCGATCGGTTATTTCCTGATGGGGATGAGGTAGCGCGCACCCCGGCCCATGACGAATAAAAAGCGCGTCGTGCTGCTCGGCGCCACCGGCTCCGTCGGCGAAAACGCCCTGCGCGTGATCGCCGCACACCCCGGCCGGCTGGAACTGGCGGCCGTGGCGGCGCGCGCCAACTGGAAGAAACTGGCGGAAATTGCGCACGCGTTCGGCGTGCGCCGCGTCGCCCTGTTCGAGGACGAGGCTTATGCCGCCGCGAAAGCGTCCGGGGCCTTTCCGGCCGGCACGGTGATCTCCGGCGGCCTGGCGGGCCTGGTCGAACTTGCGCAGATGCCGGAGGCCGACACCGTCCTGGTGGCGGTTGTCGGCACCGTCGGGCTCGAGCCGGCGCTCGCCGCCCTGGCCGCGGGCAAGGATCTCGCGCTCGCCAACAAGGAAATTCTCGTTCTCGCCGGGAAGTTCGTGATGGCCGCGGCCCGGGCCCGCGGCGCCAGGCTGCTGCCCGTGGACAGCGAGCACAGCGCCGTCTTCCAATGCATCGAGGGGCACCCGGTGGCCGGCGTCCGCCGCGTCATGCTCACCGCCAGCGGCGGCGCGTTTCGCGACTGGCCGGCGGAACGGCTGGCGCACGCCACGCCCGCGGACGCCCTCCGGCATCCCAACTGGGCCATGGGCCCCAAGGTCACCGTGGATGCCGCGACCATGGCCAACAAGGGGTTGGAATTGATCGAAGCCCAATGGCTCTTCCATCTCCGCCCCGACCAATGCTCGGCGGTGCTTCATCCGCAAAGCATTGTCCATTGCCTCGTGGAGTTTAACGACGGGGCCATGCTCGCCCAGCTCTCCCCTCCGTCGATGACGTTTCCGATCCAGCACGCCCTGTTGCACCCGGAACGCGCCCCCGGGGTGGTTCCGCCGCTCGATTTCACGCGGTTGGTCTCGCTGGAGTTTCGGCCGGTGGACGAAACCCGCTTTCCCCTGTTCCGGCTGGCGCGGCGGGCGATGGAAGCCGGCGGCATCGCCCCGGCGGTTTTCAACGCGGCCAACGAAATCGCGGTCGGCGCCTTCCTGGCCACCCGAATCCCCTTTCTTGCGATTTCGCAAATAGTTGAGCAAACTATGGCCCTCTGTCCTAATTTTGAACCCCGCGACCTGCGCGCCGTCCTGGCCGCCGACACCGAAGCCCGCCGGGTCGCGGAATCCGAAGTTCTCAATCTCAAATCTAGCCCGCATGCCTTTCGCCGTCGTTGATTTCCATTCCCTGCTGTCAAACACCTGGGTCGCGTTCCTGGTCATCCTATTTTTCGGGGGATCGATTTTCGTGCACGAGCTCGGCCATTTTCTCGCCGCCCGCCGCTGCGGCGTGAAGGTTGAGCGCTTCTCCATCGGCTTCGGTCCGGCGATTTGGTCCCGGCGGGGCCGCGACGGGGTCGAATACCGTGTCTCCTGGTTTCCGCTCGGCGGGTACGTGCTGCTGCCGCAACTGGTCGACCTCGGCCCCATCGAAGGCAAGAGCGAGGCGGACGTGAAGCTGCTTCCGCCGGTCGGGTACGGCGCCAAGATGTTCGTGTTCGTGGCTGGCGCGTTTTTCAACATCCTGCTCGCCTTCGCGCTCGCCTGCATCATCTGGGTGATGGGCCAGCCGGAGAGCAATCAATACGCGACCACCCGCATCGGCTATGTGATGCCCACTCTCGATATGGCCGATGGCTCCAAGGTCCCCGGCCCCGCCGCGGAAGCCGGCTTGCGGGCGGGGGACGTGGTCAGGGCGATCGACGGCCAGAAAGTGACCGATTGGTTCGATTTGGCCATGACGCTGGGCACCGGCGCGGGTCGCGACGGCAAGGACCGGCCCCGCGCGGTTTTTACCATCGACCGGGACGGCCAACCGCTCGACGTCGTGCTGTATCCGCGCCTCAGCGGCGACGATAAAATCCGCAAGGTCGGCATCGCTTCGGCGTTTCCCCTGATCGTCTCCGAGGTCGATCACGGGTCCCTCGCCGAGAAGGCCGGCCTCAAGGTGGGCGACGAAATCCTGCGCCTCGACGACGACCCGATGTTGAACGACATGGCCTTCGTGGAGCACCTGTACTCCAACCGCGACAAGCCCGTCTCCGCCCGCGTGCGCCGCGCCGGGCAGGAAATGACTCTCCTGTTTCCCGCCCGTCCCGGCATGACCCCGACCGCCGACTTCGGCCTCGCGTTTTCCTCCGGCCTTCACCTGACCCATCCCTCGCCCTTCATCCAAATCCGGGACCAGGTGACGATGACCTTTCGGGAGCTGGGCAGCCTGCTGAACCCGCACTCGGACGTGGGATTGTCGAAAATGAGCGGCCCCATCGGCATCGTTCACATGCTCAGCAGCGCGGCGGAGACCGGGCTTTGGGCCGTGCTCTCCCTGACGGTTCTGATCAACGTGAATCTGGCGATCCTCAACCTCCTGCCCGTTCCCGTGCTCGACGGCGGCCAGATGCTGTTTGCCACGATCGGCCGCGTCCGTCGCCGGGCCTTGCCGGCCAACTTTATCGTGACCACCCAGGGCGTCTTCATGGTGCTCCTGTTTTCCATGATCATTTATATCAGCTATTTCAATGTTCGGAGCTGGGCGCGCGATGTGCGATCCGATCGCGCCGCCGCCGCCGCCCAAAAACCCTGAATTGAAATTTCAAATTCCGAATTTCGAATTCCGAATTTTCCATGTACTGCGCTTCCCGCTTTCACACCATCCGCCGCCGAACCGTCGAAGTGATGGTCGGATCGGTCGGCGTGGGGGGCGCCCATCCCATCCGCGTGCAGTCGATGACGACCAGCGACACGCAGGACGTGGCCGCGACGGTCCGGCAATCCGTCGCCCTGGCCGAGGTGGGTTGTGAGATCGTGCGCATCACCGCGCCCAACGTGCAGGCGGCTAAATGCCTGCGGGAAATTCGCGCGCAATTCACCGCCGCGGGTTTCGGCTCGGTTCCGCTCGTGGCCGACATCCACTTTCTGCCCTCGGCGGCCATGGAAGCCGTGGAGCACGTCGAAAAGGTCCGGGTGAATCCCGGCAACTACGCCGACAAGAAGCGGTTCGCCGTCCACGAATACAGCGATGCCGATTACGGGCGCGAACTGCAGCGGCTCCACGACGCGTTCTCGCCCCTGGTCGTGCGCTGCCGGCAACTCGGCCGGTCGCTGCGCATCGGCACCAACCACGGCTCGCTCAGCGATCGCATCATGAACCGCTACGGCGATACGCCCCTGGGCATGGTGGAGAGTGCCCTGGAGTTTCTGCGCATCGCCGAGTCGCACGCCTTTCGGCAGATCATCCTCTCCATGAAGTCCTCGAACCCCAAGGTGATGATCGAGGCCTATCGCCTGCTCGTCGAGCGCATGCAGGGAGAGGGCATGCATTATCCGCTCCACCTGGGCGTCACGGAAGCCGGTGACGGCGAGGATGGCCGCATCAAGGGCGCCATTGGCATCGGTTCGCTGCTGCTCGACGGACTGGGCGACACCATCCGCGTTTCGCTGACCGAGGACAGCGTTTACGAAATTCCGGTGGCAACAGCCATCGCCGCGAAGGCGATGAGCCAGTGGGAAGCCCCCGAAAGTCGGAAGTCGGAAGGCGGAAGTCGGAAGGGACAATCCTTGGAGTCCGACGGGGTGCATCCGTATCATTTTGTCCGGAGGGAAACGACGTCGCTGCGATTGAGCGACCGCTGCGTGGTGGGGCCCGAGCAGCCGCCGCGGGTGATTGTTCGGGTGGCTTTGGCTGATTTGGCCAATCTTGACGCCAAATTTCAGGGGCTGAAGACGGCGGATACCCCGGTGGAGGGGCTTTTGGTTCCGATCGCCTCGGCCAGCGAGGCGGTGGCCGTCGCCGATGCCTTGAGCCGCTCTTTGCTGCAGCCCGGATTCGTCGTGCTCGAGCTCGCCGACTCGATCGCGCCCGACGACCTCCCGGCTTCACGGATGAAAATCGTGCTGCTGCGCCGCTTCCGCGCCGGCGACGATGATATTCTCGCCAAATTCGCTGCGTGCGCCCGCAAAAATGGCTGGCAGCTGGCTTGCGACGCAGTCCCTGTCGATCTCGCCGCCCTCGGCGCGACCTTGCGCGCGCTCGGCGACGACCGGTTGATTTTCACAACTTCCGATTTCCGAAGCGGCATGGGCGCCGGGCACGCGCTGGGCTCCTATCGCGCCTTGGCCCAATGCCTCAAGGAGCTCGGCTTCCGTGCGCCGATCTGGATTCGCAACACCGGGGCGAATGCGCTGCGGGGCGACAACAGCTTCCTTTCCAAGCTGCTCGAGGCCAGCTTCCTCACCGGCGGGCTGCTCTGCGACGGGCTCGGCGACCTGGTGAGCGTGGAGACCGAGGCCGACCCGGCCCGGTCCGTGCGGCTCGCCTACAACATCCTGCAGGGGGCGGGCGCGCGCGTCTCCAAGACCGAATTCGTCGCCTGCCCCAGCTGCGGCCGCACCCTTTTCGACCTGCAAACGACCACCCAGCGCATCCGCGCGCAAACGGGCCATTTGAAGGGCCTGAAGATAGCCATCATGGGCTGCATCGTGAATGGGCCCGGTGAAATGGCCGACGCGGATTTCGGATACGTCGGGGGCGCCCCCGGCAAGATCAATCTCTACGTCGGCCGGCAATGCGTCCAATACAACCTGCCCCAGGACGAGGCGGACGCGCGATTGATTGCGCTCATAAAAGAGCACGGCAAGTGGGTGGAGCCCGCGGCCGTGCCGGCGTGAATCCGCGCCGTTCGTGTATTCAAAATTGCACGCTCCGTCACAAAACCGTAACCCACCCGTAACCGGCGCGCCCGCTTCCGAAGCCGCTTGCACGCTGATGTAATTTTGCGGGAATTACGTAGATCCCGGTCGTTTTTTAAT
>Ga0302325_10019031_pt1 | contig 14457 bp, 14 predicted proteins | sample Palsa_T0_2_FD_201948 | JGI IMG/M metagenome (GOLD analysis project Ga0302325, IMG submission 201948) | Peat permafrost microbial communities from Stordalen Mire near Abisko, Sweden - Palsa_T0_2 | ecosystem: Environmental > Terrestrial > Soil > Palsa > Peat permafrost | place: Sweden: Abisko... | reverse complement strand
CGGTCGGGTCCTGGATGACTCCGTCGAGTGAGATGTTCTCGCTGATAATGAGCTTTCCCATTTCGGTTCTCCCGGTTCTGGTGTGGTCAACTGCCACTGATGCAGAGACTCCGGCGCAGGGAAAGTAGGCGGCCGCCGGCCGCCCAGTTCGCGCCGCGGCCGGGATCTGTACTGAAAGTGCGGCAGTGCGGCAGAGAGGCAGAGAGGCAGAGAGGCAGAGAGGTGACGCTAAGGTGGGAGTGGTGACAGCGGACGTGATCGCCCGGGCCCGGGCTGGGGACGGCGACGCGTTCCGGGAGCTGACCGAGCCATACCGGCGAGAGCTGCAGGTGCACTGCTACCGGATGCTCGGATCGTTCCAGGACGCCGAGGACGCCCTGCAGGACACGCTGCTGGATGCCTGGCAGGGCCTGGCCGGTTTCGCCGGGCGCGCCTCGCTCCGCACCTGGCTGTACCGGATCGCTACCAACCGGTGCCTCAAGGCGCGTCGCTCGGCCAGCCGGCGCCCAGCCAAGGAGTGGGATGTACCAGGCGTGCAGCCACCCGAACCGACGCGACTCGGCGAGGTCGTATGGCTGGAGCCGTTTCCTGATGCTTTCCTCGACGGTGCGATCGACGTCCCGCCCGGTCCCGAGGCTCGCTTCGAGCAGACCGAGTCGATCTCGCTCGCTTTCGTGACGGCGCTTCAGCTTCTTCCGCCGCGCCAGCTCGCCGTGCTCGTCCTGCGCGACGTCCTCGGCTTCCACGCGAACGAGGTGGCCGAGATGCTGGACTCGACCACCGAGTCGGTCACCAGCGCGCTCAAGCGGGCCCGGGCCAGCCTGCAGCGCCGTCAGCCGTCCAGCGGTGACCGCGAGCCGCCGCCGATGGCTGGGTCACCGGGCGAGGAAGCGCTGGTGGCTAGATTTGTCCGCGCGTACGAATCCGCCGATCTCGACGCCCTGGTGGCCCTGCTGACCGACGACGTCTTCATGTCCATGCCGCCGATGCCCCTCGAATACGAGGGCCGCGATGTCGTGGCCAGCTTCTGCGCCCTCCTTTTCGGCGCTGGCCGCAAGTACGAGCTTGTGCCGGCCCGCGCGAACGGCCAGCCGGCGTTCGGGTTTTATGTTCAGGCCCCTGGCGGTATTCGGCACGCGACTGGCTTCGTCGTGCTCACCCTGGCCGGCCATCGGATCTGCGCCATGACCCGCTTCGAGAACAGCGTGCTGCCCTGGTTCAACCTGCCGCGATCGCTCCCCAGCCGGTAGCGGAATGTGCGGGTTTCCCCTAGCTTTCGGTGCCATCATTATGTGAAAATCGCAGAATATATCATTCGACCTCTACCCCTAAGGGGGGCACCAAGGCGTCCCGGTCGAAGGTGATCGAGGTCAACCTGACCGGGACGTACCTGGCCTGCCAGGCCTTCGGCCGGGGGTCTGCCGGGACGCCGGTGATGGCGGCGCGATCGTGAACGTCTTGTCGATGTCCGCCACGGTGGTACCTGACGGGACAGTCGGTGGTGATCGACGGTGGTTACAGCGCGATCTAGGCCATCAGAGCAGCGTCGTCAGAGCAGCAGAACCTGTTCCCGGTAGGGGTCCAGCCTCGAGTCGGCGGGGTCGAGTTCGGTCACCACGGTCTGGATCTGATCCAGGCTCAGCGCGCGGACCGCCGAGCGCTGGCTCAGCTTCGTGGAGTCCACCGCGAGCACCACGTGCTGCGAAGCGCGGACCATCGCCTGCTTCATCTCGACTTCCTCGACGGTGGGCTCCATCGTGCCAAGCTCCGGGTCGAGCCCGGTCGCGGACAGGAAACCGCAGGAAACGGAGAAGCTTTGCAGCGTCCGCTGCGCCACCGGCCCGACCAGGCTGCCGGTCCGGCGGTCGACCTCGCCGCCAGACAGGAAGGCCCGGACGTCGGTCCGCGACTGCAGGGCCTGGAACGCCGGGATGCCGTAGGTGACGACCAGCAGATGATCGACGGCGGGCAGTTCCTCGACCAAAGCGAACAGCGTCGTGGAGGCATCGATCGCGACGGATTCGTGCTTGCGCACCAGCGGCGCGAGTTTCCCGGCGATCCGTCGCTTGGCGCTCAGCGCCCTGGACTGGCGGATCTCGAACTCCTCGGTCCCCACGAAGATCGCACCGCCGCGCACCAGGCGAGCGCTGCCCTCGCGTTCCAGGCCCTTGAGGTCACGCCGGATGGTCATGTGATGGACCCCGAGCTGAGCGGCGGCGCCGGTGATGTCCACCCGGCCGGACTCACGAAGCAGGTCAAGCAGCACCCGCCGCCGCTCCTCGGCGGCGAGCGATCCGTCCAGGCTCATCGGTTCCCATTCTCCGCCGGCCGACCAGGAATCTGGCCCTCAAGGCACCTGGCCGCGGGCCGCGGCCAGCCGTTACTGTATTCTAAGTTCACAAAATGTAACAGATAATCGTCTAGTGAGGTGACGACGCCGTGGCCGATTCCGGCCCCGTGAGCGATCTGATCGGTCGCAGCAACCGCCTGGGCTGCGACCCTCGGAACACCAACTACGCCGGTGGGAACACCTCGGCCAAAGGCACCGCCATCGACCCGGTGACCGGCAAACCCGTCGAACTGTTCTGGGTGAAGGGCTCCGGCGGTGACCTCGGCACGCTGACCGAGTCGGGCCTGGCCGTCCTGCGGCTGGACCGGCTGCGCGCCCTGGTGGACGTCTACCCGGGCGTCGAGCGCGAGGACGAGATGGTGGCCGCGTTCGACTTCTGCCTGCACGGCCGCGGCGGCGCCGCGCCGTCGATCGACACCGCGATGCACGGGCTTGTCCCGGCCGCGCATGTCGATCACCTGCACCCGGACGCCGGGATCGCGTTCGCCACGGCCGTCGACGGCGAGGCTCTCACCCGGGCGTGTTTCGGCACCCGGGTCGCCTGGGTGCCCTGGCGGCGTCCCGGCTTCCAGCTCGGCCTGGACATCGCCGCGATCCGTGCGGCCAACCCGGACGCGATCGGCGTCATCCTCGGCGGCCACGGCATCACCGCCTGGGGTGAGACCAGCGCCGAGGCCGAGGCCAACTCGCTCGAAATCATCACCGCCTGCCAGGCGTATCTCGACGAGCACGGTAAGAAGGAACCGTTCGGCTCTCAAAAAGACGGTTACCAGCCTCTGGGGCCGGCCGAGCGACGGAGCCGCGCCGCCAAGCTGTTCCCGATCCTGCGCGGGCTCGCCTCCACCGATCGCCGTCAGCTCGGGCACTTCACCGACGACGCCCGGGTCCTTGACTTCCTCTCCCGGGCCGAACATCGGAGGCTGGCCGCCCTGGGCACCTCGTGCCCCGACCACTTCCTGCGGACCAAGGTCCGTCCGATGGTCCTCGACCTGCCCCCGTCGGCGCCCCTGGACGAACAGCTCACCCGGCTGCGGGAACTGCACCTGGCCTACCGGGAGGACTACCAGAGGTACTACGAGAGCTACGCCACGCCGGACTCACCGGCGATGCGTGGCGCTGACCCGGCGATCGTTCTGGTGCCCGGGGTCGGAATGTTCAGTTTCGGCGCGAACAAGCAGACGGCCCGGGTGGCCGGCGAGTTCTACCTGAACGCGATCAACGTGATGCGGGGGGCCGAAGCGGTCTCCAGCTACGCCCCGATCCCGGAGTCGGAGAAGTTCCGGATCGAGTACTGGTCGCTGGAGGAGGCCAAGCTACAGCGGCTGCCGAAGCCCAAGCCGCTGGCCGGCCGGATCGCCTTCGTCACCGGCGGCGGCTCAGGCATCGGCGCGGCGATCGCGCGGCGGGTGGCCGCCGAGGGCGCCTGCGTCGTAGTGGCGGACCGGGACTCCGACGGCGCGAGCCGGGTCGCGGCCGGCATCGGCGGCCCCGACATCGCGACCTGGGTCCAGGCCGACGTCACCGACGCCACCGCGGTCGCGGCGGCGATCCGGGCCGCGGTCGTCGCCTTCGGCGGCGTGGACCTGGTCGTCAACAACGCCGGGCTGTCGCTGTCCAAGACGCTGCTCGAGACCACCGAAGCGGACTGGGACATCCAGCACGACGTGATGGCCAAGGGTTCCTTCCTGGTCGCGCAGGCGGCCGCCCGGGTGCTGATCGAGCAGGGGTTCGGCGGCGACATCGTCTACATCTCGTCCAAGAACTCCGTCTTCGCCGGGCCGAACAACCTCGCCTACGGCGCGGCCAAGGCCGACCAGGCGCACCAGGTGCGGCTGCTGGCGGCCGAGCTTGGCGGCGACGGGATCCGGGTCAACGGGATCAACCCGGACGGTGTCGTCCGCGGCTCCGGGATCTTCGCCGGCGGCTGGGGTGCGCAGCGGGCCGCCGTCTACGGGGTGGCCGAGGAGGACCTCGGCGCGTACTACGCCGGCCGCACCCTGCTCAAGCGCGAGGTGCTGCCCGAGCACATCGCGGCCGCCGTGGTGGCCCTGACCTCGGGCGATCTGTCGCTCACGACCGGGATGCACATCCCGGTGGACAGCGGCGTCCCGGCTGCTTTCCTGCGCTGACCTTGGAGTCCGGCATGGCCGCTGAACTGCGCACGCTGGTGGAGCTTTCGCGCACCCTGGGTGAACCGAGCCGGGATCTGGTCATCCTGGCCGAGGGCAACACCTCGATCCGGACCGAGCAGGACCGGATGCTGGTGAAGGCCAGCGGCTCTGTCCTCGGCACCGCCGCCGAGGAAGATTTCGTCGAGGTGGACACCCGGGCCATGCTCGACCTGGTCAACGACGAGGCGGCCGGCGAGGACGACGTGGAGCGGGTGTTCGGCGCCATCGGCGGCGGCAGGCGGCCCTCGGTCGAGGCCATGTTGCACGCGATCTGCCTGGGCATCGGCGGGGCCAGCGTGGTCGGGCACACCCACCCGGTCCCGGTGAACATCCTGCTGTGCTCCCCGCAGGCCGAGCGGATGTCCTCCGACGTGCTGTTCCCCGAGCAGGTCGTGATCCTGGGCCGGAACCCGGTGTACGTGCCGTACACCGATCCGGGCCTGACCCTGGCCCGGGCCGTGCAGCGGGAAATGCTGCGGCGGATCGAGCTCGACGGCGCCCCGCCCAAGGTGATCTACCTCGGCAACCACGGCATCTTCGCCCTCGGCCGGTCCGCCGCGGAGGTATTGCAGATCACGGCGATGGCGGTGAAGGTCAGCCGGATTCTCGGCGGCGCCCTCACCGTCGGCGGGGTTCAGACGCTCTCCGAACACGACGTGGCCAGGATCGACGGGCGACCGGACGAGATCTACCGGCGCCAGATTCTGGCCGGGGGCTTCGATGCCTGAGTCGCTGCGGGACCGGGTGGCGGTGGTCACCGGCGCCTCCAGCGGGATCGGCCTGGCCATCGCCCAGGTGCTGGCCGCCCAGGGCGTTCGGCTCGTGCTCGGGGCCCGTTCGGTGTCGAAGCTGGGCGCGGCGGCGGCCGCCCTCGGGGAGGGGGCTGTTGGTGTTCGCACCGACGTGACGGACACCGCGGACGTGGCGGCCCTGATCGGGACGGCGATCGAGCGCCACGGCCGGATCGACATCCTCATCGCCAACGCCGGCGTCTACACCGGCGGCGACTTCGCGGCCGGTGACCTGGGTGAACTGCTCGGCCTGATCGACACGAACGTAGGCGGCGTGGTGCGAACGGTGCACGCCGCGCTCAAGCACATGATTCTCGCCGGGCGCGGCGACATCGTGATCACCAGTTCGGTCTCGGGGCACCAGGTGATCGACTGGGAGCCGGTGTATTCGGCGTCCAAGCACGCGGTGCACGCGCTGACGCACGGTGTCCGGCGCCAGCTGACCGGAACCGGGGTGCGAATCGGCTCGGTCGCGCCCGGTGTCGTGCTGAACGACATCTGGAAGGTGACGGACGAGGCCGCGGTGGCGGCCGGCGTCGCGGCGGGAACCGGCCTGCGGTCCGAGGACGTGGCCGACGCCGTGCTGTACATGCTGACCCGGCCCCGCCACGTCAACATCCGGGACCTCGTCATCCTGCCGGTCAACCAGGAGATCTGAACGTCAGCGGTGCTGGCCGCCGGTTCCGTCTCCTGCCCAGGATTCCCCGGCGTCCTAGGATTCCCCGGCCAGCGACAGCACCAGGCCGCGGGCGGCGAGCCCGTCCCTCAGGTCCGCGCGGACCTCCTCCTCGGGACGGTCGGTGCTCACCTCGAGCAGGATGCCGCGCCCGCGGTAGTAGTCGACCAGCGGCGCGGTTTCGGTGGCGTAGACGGCGAGCCGGTGCCGGATCACCTCGAGCGTGTCGTCGGGCCGGCCGTCAACTTCGGCCCGCTCGAGCAGCCGGGCGACGAGTTCTTCCTCCGGCGCGGTCAGGTAGATGACGGCGTCGCTGCTGATGCCGAGTTCGACGGCGATCTGTGCCGCGCGCAGCGCCTGGGGCATCGTGCGCGGGAACCCGTCGAGCACGTAGCCGCCCGACTCGCTCGCCGCGGCGACCACGGCTGGGATCAGGACATCGAAGATGAGTTCGTCCGGGACCAGGTCGCCGCGGTCGGTGTACTCGGCGACCTTCCGTCCCAGGGCGGACCCGCGGGCCACCTCCGCCCGCAGCAGGTCGCCCGAGGAGATGTGCGTGGCGCCGGTCTGCTGCATCAGCCACCTGCTATGGGTGCCTTTCCCAGCGCCGGGCGGGGATAGCATGACCACCCGCATTATCGTGACGGCACCCCTTCCACTTAAGTTAGGCCCTGCCCGTCCAGTATCCCTGGTTCGTCGTACCGGGAGGCTCGTCGACGCTCGGACCGCCATGACAGCCTGTCAGAGGGTCAGGGGAACCGGCAATAGGGGCCCGCGCCGCAACAGGCTGAAAGCGTGTCAACTCGCTCGCGCGACCTGCCACCCGCTGGCCTAGTCCGGAGGTTTAGCTCTGGCGAACTCGGCTGTCTCGCGCAGCGGGACCTCCGGCGACCTTCAACACCCGCACCAAAAACCTCTCCCATCACACTGGCCGTCCAGATGGCCAGCGGTTCTTGCTCGGACTAGTTTTCGCTTCATGACTTTGTGGTGTGGTTGTGGCAATCTGAACACAAACACAAGAGTGTGCAGGTTGTCACAACCATGCACAAAAGACGGGATTGGCGCGGGGCTGGAGGGGTTACGGGGGTTTGGGGGGTGCTGGGTTAGGGGTCAGGAGCCGAAGACGAACTGGTCGATGATCGCGGCGAGCTCGAGGGGAGTGTCGCCCTGCAGGCTGTGGCCGGCCTCCTCGACGTGAACGACCTGGGCCGAGGGCAGGCGGCGCAGCAGCTCACGCTCGTCGTCGTCGTCCAGCACCGAGTCCGGCCGCATGCCCCGGGCGAGCAGCAGGGGGACGGTGATGGACGACAGCGCATCCCAGAGCTGCCCGTAGCGGGTACCGGCCGGCGCGGGAGCGGCGGGGGGCGCGGGGGGGCGGTGGCGGGCCCATCGCCATACCCAGGTGCCGTCGGGCTGCTGTTCGGCGTTGTGCAAGATGCCGCGGCGGAGCGACGAGCGGGACCGGGCCGGGTTGAACTTGGCCGTCCGCTCCAGCAGTTCGTCCAGGCTGGCGAAGCTGGGCGGGCCGGCGACGAAGTCCGTGATGTGCTTGGCTCGCTGCGCCTTTATCCCCGGCAGCACGTCGACGAGAACGATCTTGCGGACCAGTTCCGGGGCCTCGGCGGCCAGTGCGATGACGGTGAGGCCACCGAGAGACATGCCGATCGCGGCCTGGGCGGCCGGGGCGAGCCGGCGGATGGCGGCCGCGACGTCGGCCGCGTTGCCGAACACGTCCAGCTGACCTTGCGGGCGGTCTCCCGGGCCGTCGGAGTGCCCGTGTCCGGGGAGGTCGATGGCCACTAGGGGACAGTCCAGGGCCATCGCCACCGTGTCCCAGGTATGGGCGTTCTGGGATCCGCCGTGCAAGAAGACCAGTTCCGGGTCCCGGTCCTGCCACACCAGCGCGCTCAGCCGCCGACCGGGGGACGCGGGCGACGCGGGGGCCACTAGGTTCACTGGGTCTACGTCGGCGAAGACCCGGCGGACGGTTGGCGGGCGGTCAAAGGGCAGGCCGTACTCTTCGGCGTTCTCGTGGAACAGGCCGAACTCGTCGTACTCGACCCGGTCGGTCACTAATCCTGCTCCGCGGGCTCGGCGCGGGCGGGGAGGCCGAGCATGCCGTAGGCCCGGTCGGGGGTGGTGAGGCGGACGACGGCGCGCCGTTCAGCCACCATGGCGGCGCGGTAGTCGTCCCAGTCCTCGTGTTCGCCGGACAGGGGCCGGTAGTAGGTGATGAGCTCGGCTACCGTGTCGTCGTCGGGCCGGGTCGCCACCGGCGACAGCTCGACGGCGCCTTCGAGCACGGCGTACGCGAAGAAATCGGGGGCGTCGCGGAGTTCCACGAGGCCCAGTATGGCCGGCCGGAGGCACCGCGCGGCTTGTTGTCTATGTTTCCCATCAGAAAGGTAGGATAGGGCCGTGAACACGACCGGACCGCAGGGTCAGCCGCCGATCCGGATTGGCGTCATCGGAGCCACGCCGTCCAGGGGCTGGGGCACCGCCGCTCATCTGCCCGCGCTGCAGGCACTCGAGGAGTTCGAGGTCACCGCGGTGTCCACCACCAGGCTGAGCACGGCCCGGGCCACCGCGGAGGTCTTCGGGGTTCCGCACGCTTTCGCCGACGACGACGAACTGGTGTCTTGTCCCGAGGTGGACGCCGTCGCGATCACGGTCAAGGTGCCCGAGCACGACCGGCTGATCCGCGCCGCGCTCGCGGCCGGCAAGCATGTGTTCTCGGAATGGCCGCTCGGGGTCGACCTCGGCCAGGCGAAGGCGCTGGCCGAGCTGGCCCGGGCCAGCGGCGTGCGTCACCTCGTCGGGCTGCAGGGATACCAGGCGCCGGGGGCCCTGTTCGTTCGGGAGATGGTTGAAAACGGGGACATCGGGCGGCTGCTGACGGTCAGCGTGGTCGCGGCCGGGGGGCCGGCCGGGCGGCGGACCCCGCAGGCCAACGTGTACGCCACCGACGTGGCCGCGGGGGCGACCGTGCTGAGCATCTCCACCGGGCACCTGCTGGCGACCCTGGCCCGGGCGGTCGGGGAGTTCCGCGAGGTGGCGGGCGTGGTGGCCTTGGTCAACACCGAGACGACGGTCATCGAGACCGGGCAGACGGTTCCGGTGACGGCCCCGGATCAGGTCGTCCTGGCCGGGCGGCTCGAGGGCGGCGCGGCGGCGTCCGTCGCGGTCCAGGGCGGGGCGGCGGTCACGCCGGGCTTCGAGCTGCGCATCGTGGGCACCGAGGCCACCCTGGTGGTGCGGCCGGCCGCGCCGGGCGGCATCCACATCACCGACTGGGCCGTGTCCATCAGCAAGCCCGACGGCTCGGTCGCGCACCTGCCGGTGCCCGGGCATTTGCGTCCGATACCGGCGTCGGTGCCGGCCGGGCCGCCGAGAAACGTCGCCGTGCTGTACCGCGAGTTCGCCCGGGCGATCAGCGACGGTCGGCCGGCCACGCCGGACTTCACCACGGCCGTGCGGTACCACCAGTTGCTCGAGCAGATCCAGCGGGCGTCGGACACCGGGATCCGCCAGGACGCCGGCGGCTAGGCTAGAGGGCCATGAGCGGTCCTGACGTACTGCCGATCGTCGAATGCGGTGATCCGGTCTTGCGCCGCCCGGCCGAGCCGGTCGACCCCGCCGAGCTGGGCACCAGCGAGTTCCAGTTGCTGATCGCCCAGATGCGGGCCACCATGATCGCCGCGCCTGGCGTCGGGCTGGCGGCGCCCCAGGTCGGGGTGCCCATCCAGCTGGCGGTGCTGCAGGACGGCCCGGAGCGCTGGGGTCAGCTGACCGAGGACGAACGAACGGCCAGGTGGGCGGCGCGTATCGTCCAGCACGAAGTCGACCACCTGCGCGGCAGGCTGTACCTGGACCGGGTCGAGACCAGGTCGCTGTGCACCGTCGGCAGCTACGGTCGGCTGTGGGCCGGGCGGCCGGCCGAAGACGCGGCCGCTTCCCTGGGGTTCACCCTGCGGTAGGGCGCCATCCGTTAGGTCCGAAGCGTTACGGCACCACGTGACGGCGGCTAGCCCTGGACGGTCGGGCGGATGGTGATGTCGCCGATTTCGACGTCGTCGGGCTGTTCGATGGCGAAGGCAATGGCCCGGGCGACAGCGTCCGGCGAGATGCCGGACGCTTCGGTGTTCCGGCGGATCTGCTCACGGACTTCGGGATTGTCGATGGAGTCGGCTAGTTCGGTGCGGATGTAGCCGGGCGAGACCGCGGTCGTCCGCAGCACGCCGTCGGTCGATTCCTGGCGCAGTCCCTCCAGCAGGCTGCGGACGGCGTTCTTGGTCGCGGCGTAGACCGCCATCGTGGGAACGATCTTCAACCCCGCCGTGGACACCGTGGTCACCAGGTGGCCGTGCCCTTGCCGCCGGAAGACCGGCAGCGCGGCGGCGATTCCGTGCAGCACGCCGCGGAGGTTGACGTCGATCATCGCCGACCAGCCGGTCACGTCGAGGTCCGCCACCGGGCCGATCTTGCTGATGCCGGCGTTGCTGACCAGCACGTCGAGCCGACCGAACTGGTTGACGGCGCGGTCCACCAGACGGCGCAGATCCTCGGACCTGGTGACGTCCGTGGCGACAGCGACGGCGCGTCCCCCGCTCTCCCGGATCTCCTCGGCGAGTTTGTCCAGGCGATCCGCCCGGCGCGCGCCGAGGACGACCGCCGCGCCGCGGTCGGCGAGCAGGCGTGCGGTGGCCTCGCCGATGCCACTGCTCGCTCCGGTGATGGCGACCACCTTGCCGCTGATGCCGGTCATCGGGACTCCCCTCAGGTAAAGTGGACACGTGTCCGATTGCTCTTGAGGCTACCGGACACGTGTCCACTTAGCCAATCGCAGGACCGGAGGGACGATGAACCCGGTCAGTCTCCGGGCCGACGCGGCCGGTAACCGGACGCGGATCATCGCGGCCGCGCGGGCGGTGATCGGATCCGCGGATGAGGTGAAGCTGAACGCGATCGCCAAGCGCGCGGGGGTCGGGCAGGGCACCCTCTACCGCCACTTTCCGACCCGCGAGGCCCTGCTCGCCGAGGTCTACCGGGAGGACGTCGGCGACCTCGTGGCGGCGGCACCGGCGCTCCTCGCCAGCTACGAGCCGGTCCCCGCGCTGGCCCGCTGGCTCGACCGGGTGGTGGAATACGCGCAGGTCAAGCGCGGCGTCTTCGGTGCCGTCGAAGCGGCAGTTTCGCAAGACCTGGCCGCGCACAGCCTGGGGCCTATCGGGGATGCGGTGACATTGCTCCTCGACGCAGGCAAGGCCGACGGGACCATCCGCCCGGACGTCGACGCCCGCGACGTCATCCTGCTCATCGGCTACCTGACCCGGCTCGAGCAAGACGAATGGGAGGCCAGAGCCAGGCACCTGCTCGAGGTCATTCTGGACGGATTGCGCCGGCGCGACTGTGATAGCCGCTGAGCGGGTGCCGGTAGGGTGCGTGGCATGCCGGACGCCCCGTCTTCAGCGGTTGAGCCGTTCACCCCGCAGGCCGACGCCGCGGAGCTCGAGGACCTGCGCGCGCGGCTGCGCGCGACACGCTGGCCGGACGCGCCCGAGGAGGCCGGCTGGTCGCTCGGGACCGACCTGGGCTACCTCCGCGAGCTCGTGGCCTACTGGACGGACGGGTTCGACTGGCCGGCCCAGGAGGCGGCGCTGGCCCGGCTCCCACGCTTCCGAGTCACCCTTGGCGGCCTCAGCATTCACTTCGTGCACGCCCGGGCGGCCGAGCCGGCCGGGAACGGCCTGCCGCTGGCACTGAGCCACGGGTGGCCGGACTCGTTCTGGCGGTACGCGAAGGTCATCCCGCTGCTGACCGACCCCGGCGGGCACGGCGCCGACCCCGCCGACGCGTTCGACGTGGTCGTGCCCGACATGCCGGGCTACGGCTACTCCGAACGCCCGGCCGGCCCGCCGCTGGACTCCATCGCGGTGGCCGGGCTGTGGGCCGAGCTTATGGATGTGCTGGGCTACCCGAGGTTCGGCGCGGCGGGCGGGGACATCGGCAGCCACGTGAGCCGCTACCTCGCGCTCGACCACCCGGATCGGGTCGTGGCCGTTCACCGCATGGACGCGGGCGTACCCGTCTTCACCGGCGACCCAGCGGACCTGGCGCCCGAGGAGCGCGCCTGGATCGAGAGCCTCGCGGCCTGGGGCGCGGCCGAGGGCGCCTACGCCGCCATGCACCGGACCAAGCCCCAGACCGCGGCCTTCGGGCTCACCGACTCACCCGCCGGGCTGGCCGGGTGGATCGTGGAGAAGCTCCGGGCCTGGAGCGACTGCGGCGGCGACGTCGAGCGGAGCTTCAGCAAGGACGAGATTCTCACCAACGTCACGCTGTACTGGCTCACCGGCACGATCGGCTCGTCGATGCGGATGTACCGCGCGAACTCCGCGATCCCGCCCGCCCAGCTCGCCCGCCGGGTCGAGGTGCCGTCCGGCTTCTCGCTCTTCCCCGGCGACATCGGCCGCCCGCCCCGGGCCTGGCTCGAGCGCGGCGCGAACGTCGTCCGGGTGACCGAGCCGGGCCGCGGCGGGCACTTCGCGCCATTCGAGGAGCCCGAGCTCTACGCCGAGGAACTGAGCGCGTTCTTCCGTCCCTACCGCGCGGCGGCGACGCGCCTGCCCGCCTAGTCGCCTAGCGCGGCTGGTCCTCACAGGTCCAGGGCCAGGTCTCCGGACGGCTGGGAGCAGCAGATCAGGGTGTCGCCTGCGGCGGGGGGATCGATCGGGTCGGGAGCGTAGCTGACCGTTCCGGACAACAGCCCGGTCTCGCAGGTGTGGCACACGCCGGTGCGGCAGGACCAGCGCACCGGGACGTCGCAGGCTTCGGCCAGCTCCAGCAGGCTGGCGTAGCCGGGATCCCAGGGCACCGTCAGGCCGCTGCGCGCGAACGCGACGGCCGGGCCGGTGCCCGGCGCGCCCGCGGGCGGGTGCGGGGGGCGGGTGGCCTTGGCGGCGATGCCCGGGGTTTGGGAGGGCGCGGCGCCGAAGATCTCGGTGTGCACCCGGCTGCCGTCGACGCCGAGGCTGACCAGGGCGGCGGATACCTCGGCCATGAACGCGGCCGGACCGCAGACGTAGGCGTCGGCGGCGCGCGGAACGTCCAGGCCGGCCAGCACGGCCGCGGTCAGCCGGCCGGCGGTCTGATAGTCGCTCCCCTGGACGTCGCCGGCGTTCGGGTGGCTGTAGCAGACGTGCCGGTGCCCGCGGGGCAGCGTCGCGAGGAGCGAGCGTGACTCCGCGGCGAACGGCTCCTCGGCCCGGTTGCGGGCGCCGTGCAGCCACCAGATGTCGCGGCCGGACTTGGCGGCGGCCAGGGCGTCCAGCATGGCCAGCACCGGGGTCGCGCCGACCCCGGCGCTGATCAGCAGCACCGGTTCCTGGCCCGGGCGGAGGGTGAAGGTGCCGCGCGGCGCGGCGGCCTCGAGCACGTCGCCGGGCCGGACCCGGGCGTAAATGAACTGGCTGCCCTCGCCGTGCGGTTCGCGCTTGACGCTGACCCGGTAGGCCGGGGCGCCGGGGGGCCCGGACAATGAGTAGCTGCGCAGCAGCGGCGGCTGGCCCGCTGTGACGGGCAGTCGCAGGGTCAGGAACTGGCCGGGCAGCGCGGCCGGCACGGCCGCGCCGCCGGGGTCGGCCAGCCGCACCGAGACGATCTGGTCGGTTTCCGGTTCGACCGCGGTCACGGTCAGCGGGCGGAATCCCGGCCAGGCCGGCGGCGGGCTCACCGCGGTCAGGCCCGCGTTGCCTTCGGCCGCGCCGACCCCGCCTCCCGCCTCGGGCTGGTCGAGCATGGCCTGGAACGAGGCTTTCCAGCCCGGCGAAAGCGCCGGGATCCGCAGCGCCCGCAGCAGCTGCTGGCGCGGATGACCGGGCAGATAGAGCAGCGCGTCCGTCTCGGCCACGGTCATGGCCTGCGGGCCGGTGGCCACCTGCGCGATGTCATCGCCGGCCTGCACGGCGCCCTCGCGCAGCACCCGCAGGTAGAACCCGGGCCGGTGGCGGGAGACGAGCAGCGCGGGTATCTGCGGGTCGTTCATCCGGATGCCGACCCGGTAGCAGGTGACCCTGGGCTGGGTCACCTCGAAGAGCGCTTCGCCGATGCGGTACTGGTCACCGATGCACACCTGGTCATCGCCGAGGCCGGTCACCGTGAAGTTCTCGCCGAACTGCCCGTACTCGAAGTCGTCGCGGCCCAGCTGGTCCTGCCAGTACTGGTAGGACTCGATCTGGTACACGAACACCGCGCGATTTTCCCCGCCGTGCCCGGCCAGGTCACCCTGCCCGTCGCCGTCGATGTTCAGCCGCCGCACCTGCACCGGACCCTCAACCGGCTTCTTCCAGACGGCGGTGTACACCGTGCGCCCGTGCCAGGTCAGGTCCTGGGGCAGACCCACGTTCACCGAAAGCAAGCGGCCCGTCATGGCTCGAATCTCCAGTCAGTGCCCGGCGATTTGGCCGCCGT
>Ga0302325_10019028_pt1 | contig 14458 bp, 15 predicted proteins | sample Palsa_T0_2_FD_201948 | JGI IMG/M metagenome (GOLD analysis project Ga0302325, IMG submission 201948) | Peat permafrost microbial communities from Stordalen Mire near Abisko, Sweden - Palsa_T0_2 | ecosystem: Environmental > Terrestrial > Soil > Palsa > Peat permafrost | place: Sweden: Abisko... | reverse complement strand
GGTTATCGGCGGCGGAATCAACCAAGGAGGAAACTCCCTATGGCAACCGAAACAGTCATCGTGTTTGAGGATGTATTTTACCTTCTCGATGTCAGTTCCAACAGCGGAGCAAGCGAGGGAGCGGTGCCTCTTGTGACCCTCGCTCAATTCAAATAGGTTCCCAGGTGGAGATGTGTGACTCACAGGACGGTAGTTTGTCGATACACGAAACCACGGTGTGAAATATTGGGTTCGCGGACCCGCGAAATGCCTACGTGCGATCAACCTTGTTCCAAACTTTAAGCTCTCTCGCAGCAGTCTCCTAGCACAAATTTCAGGCACGTGAACCATAACGGAATATGTGAACGCAGAGGCGGTTCACAACACCGCAACCAGTCGGTCGTGGGGTTGACAACGGTGAGGGTCGATCCGAGGCTGGCGGCGATTGGCAAACAGCCTTGAGTACAAATGTACTTTCATAGAACCACCTAATTATGCCGAATATCACTAAGGCCGAAAGCAGTCCGGTTTTCTCAACTGGCGCTAGTTCGAAAGGGCTGGCTAAAATCCTGCTGTTCGGTTCAGTTTCGGTGTTGGCGATCGTTCTCACCCTTCGCGTTTATACCTCGTGGAAATATGCCGACGATTTGGATCAGGTGAGCGGTATATGGGCCGCTATGGCATCCGACCTATCACATGGAATTTTTTATCGTCCGCTTTTTAGTGACACACTCGGTTACGGAGGAGCGCGGTATTTCCCGTTACACTTTCTCTTACTTGGCGTATTAATGCACTGGGGGAACATCGTCACCGTCGGGCATTTGCTGGATTTGACGCTACTCCTTCTTCTCCTCTGCGGTGTGTATGCGTTCCTGCGTCGCTATCAGACGCCCCGGATTTACGCCATAGCGCTCGCAATGCTTGTACCAGCCGCTAAATCAGGGCAGCTACCGGCGCTTACCATACGCAGTGACGCGATGCCCCTAATGTTTGACATTTGGGCGATGGTTGTCTGTCTTGCGCCCGAATTCGGCTGGGTCGAAGCGATCGCAGCGGCGATTCTCTTTTCACTCGCCTTTGCTTCCAAGGAGACCGCTTTGTATGCCCTCATCGCCGTGTGCGCCGCCTTCCTTCTGACGGGCCGCCGGCGCGATGCATTCAGAGTTTTCTGGACGTCTCTGCTCGGATTTTCATTCGTGCTTACGGCGATGTTCGTGGCGAGTCGTGGGGGCGTCTTCACGATGATGAAGCATGTAGCCCTTGAGGGCGCGAGTCCGCTTTCGCTCCTCGCGTCCCCGCTCGCATTGTTGGCGTGGGTCAGGGACCCTGGTAGCGTGGCGTTTTTTGTTTTGGCTGGCGCATCGCTCCTAGTCCTCCCCCGTGGTCGTTTGTTTGAACTCCCGACAATATTCTTTGTTCTTGCCTCCGCTGCGGTTGGAGTTGTGTTGATGACTCCGGGGACGACCTGGAATCATTTGATTGATGTTCATGTGGCAGCGGTGTGCCTTTTCGGGACGTGGTTGTTTCGGGAAAAGGACCAAAAGGTTTACCAGTATGGCTTAGCGCTGTTAGCCATTGCCGCCTGCATCGCCGTCTTTCCTTCGGGTCTCGATCTCCGCCGTGAACGAGCCCAGCAGCCGGTGAACAAATATACCGAAGCGATGGTCGCTTTGGAGGGTGTCGACAAGCCAATACTTGCCGAAGATGCAATGATACCGGTGCTGGCCGGACAGCGACCTTACATCATCGATGCGATGGACATCGCCGTAGTTAGCCGCAAGGATCCCTCTTTCGCGGAGCCTCTGGAGGAAATGCTCAATAGACAAGCATTTGGGGCCGTGGTTCTTCAGTACGATCAGCACAGTGAGGATGGACAGATTTGGTACCGCTCTTGGGCATTCGGTCCATGGTTTATCCCTACGCTGAACAAAAACTATGAGTTCCGATCGGCCGCTAAAGGTTTATTCTTTTATTTCCCTCGGGAACGCTCGGACGAAAACACCCAGAGCCTTTTGTCCAATCCGCCTTTGGCAGGGAAATGAACAGTGATTGCGTCTTCGTGGGCTAGGTGGGGATCGTTTAGCCGCATATTTGCCCCTAATGCGCCGATAGCGTCGTAAAGGTTTTCAAGATTCACGGTATTTCGATTCCTTTGATTGCTTGCGATGATCGCGCTAACTGGTCCCCGACAAAGTCGATTTTTCTTAAAGTCAGCATCAGCGTCAAGAGTCATAAACGGCGGCTATAGCATTACTCCGTAGTGGGGAAGCACAGATAACTGATTACTGCTCGGTCCGCTTGATTTGTGCTGTGACCGCTTTCTCTACCCAGATTTCTTCCGATAAGGAAAAGGTGCCCCATGTCAAGTGAACCGTCTCGTCCAAAGCTGGATATCGCGATGCCCGTCCATAACGAGGGTAAGTCGATTGAGAAAACCTTGTTGGAATGGTATGACGAGCTGCGTCCTCACGTCGATGTGCGATTTATCATCGCGGAGGACGGGAGCAAAGACAATACCAAGAGCGTTTTGAAGAAACTGGAAGGTCGGCTCCCCATACTTCTTGACATGGTGGACGCTCGGCGCGGATACGGCGGCGCGATGACCGCAGCGTTGCGCGCTTCCAGCTCTCCTTACGTTCTGACGTCCGATTCCGATGGGCAGAGCGACCCGAAAGACTTTTGGCGAGTTTGGAGCATGCGAGAAAGTTTCGACTTGGTTGTGGGTTGGCGTGTCAACCGGGCCGACGCCCTCAGCCGTAAGGTGATGTCGAAGTCTTTTGGACTCTGGCATAAATTGTTGTTCGGAACCCGGCTCCATGACCCCAGCTGCAACATTATGTTGATGAAGCGATCGGTGATCGACAGGCTCGTTCCCAAGGTCGGCCTGCTCTCCGAGGGTTTTCAGTGGGAATTCGTGGCCCGTGCTCTGAAGGCGGAAATTAAAATTGGCGAAGTTCCCATCAACCATCGGCTTCGGGCAAGTGGCAGCACCGTCGTCTATAAGCCCACCCGTGTCCCGGGCATCGCCTGGCGTAACGGAGTGGGACTAATGAAGATTTGGCTCGATAGGGAGCCCCGCGTGTCTCCGGCAGTCGAGGTGATTCAGGGAGACGGACGTCAGGGGGCAGAGTTGGACGGGCACGCCCGCGCCGCAGGGCTCCAAATCCCAGACAGATAGGCGAGTCGCCAACCCAGGCCGCAAAAAAAGCATTGATTCTTTTCAAACACTGAAGCTGCTTTGAACCCTCTGTTACGCACCGTCAAAATCGTCTCTCTTGCCACGCTTTGGCTAGTGCCCCTCCTTGTCTTGGTTTGGGCGTTTTCCTCAGGTTGGGTCCCCGCGTGGAAAGCGGTCGGAGTGCATGCCATGCTGCCGCGCTTTTTCGACCTCAGCACGATCCCCGAGGGCCTGCAGACCCTACGGCAGGGTAAGGACCCACTTGTGACAAATCCAAACAACCCGATGGGCTTACCGTACAACTACCCACGAATCTGGCTGTATCTATTTTCAGCGTTGCGAATTAATGTGGAAAATGTTTGGGCGATTGCGATTCCGTTGTGCGCCTGTTACCTGATATGCATGTCCCTGCTCATCGCTCAGGCGAAGCACGTCGAGGATGTGTTTCTGCTGCTGTTCGCAAGCCTGTCGATTGCGCCGATGCTGGCCCTGGAGCGCGGAAATATCGACCTGTCCGTCTTTTCCCTTACTTTTCTCTCCTGCGCAACAACCAACAGATACGCAAAATCTCTCGCGCTAGGTGCGGCCTCTGTGCTTAAGCTTTTCCCCTTTGCTGGAATGGTGATCGAAGCCGTTCGCCGCCCCGCCAAACAACGAATGTTGCCGTTCCTCTTCGCAGGCCTTGTGCTCGTCCTATTCGCTTGGCAGTGGCGCGATATTAATCTGATCCGGCACGCAACGCCCATTGCGAGGAGCCGGTCTTACGGTGTTCTTTCGCTGCAAGCGGAGATTACCTATCTTCTCTCCGCCTCATTGTCATCCTCCATCCCGATGGGTTGGATCGTCGCGGTGGGATTCTGGCTTGTTGTTCTTTCACTGTTGGGTCTGGCTTGGAAAGCCGAGCTGGACCTCGACCCGGCTCTATTCAATTCGCCGCAGGGGGAGATGTTCTCGGTTTTTGGCGCCATCTACGTCTTCACCTATGCGATCGGCTCAAATTGGGACTATCGGCTTATGTTCCTGTTGCCGACCATTCCCTTTGCGCTGGAGCTAATTCGCATGGCGCAGTTCAAGCGCTGGGCCGGCGCCTATCTGATACTGGTGGTATTGGCGGAAAACGCATCGGGGCTTGAGGGCCATGGCGGAACACCTCTTGGCCATTTGGCGACGTTCTTGCTGTTTATGCTTATCGTGGTCGTGCTAACGCAACAGGCCAAAAGCCTCGTCTCAGCGCCGGCGTTCAGTGCGTCGCTAGCCCTAGGGAGTTGACGTGGGGAGTTGACTTGGTTCCGATGCCACGTGCCCAGACTTCAAAGTCTAGAGGGGCACTGGCGCGTCAGGCTGAAAAGTTGTTACGTTCTAGATCGCTTCGCTTCATAATGCACTCGAACTCAAGCGCATCCCCGTCGGCGGTTCTGCTGTTCAGCCAAAGGTCGACCAATACAAAACCGAGACTTTCATAATAGCCCAAAGCTTCCAGATATCTTGGCATCCCATGAAAGAGCACTCGCGCGGCAACCTCGGACTCCAATCCGTAGATTGTCCCTAGCGCTCCTGCGGCTCCTTTCACAACCTCAACATCGAACCCCTCGGTGTCGACCTTCAAGAAGAAACGTCTGTTGCTCCAGTCAGGCAAGATTTCCGGCAAGAGAGTGTCTAACCTTCGGACCGAAACCTTCGCCGTTCGTTCAAGCCTAGAGTGTACGAGCTCAGTGGCAGGAAAAAAGGAACACATCGGCGTGAACTCGAAGATGTTGAAATCAAGTTCCCCATCGGAGCTGCCGAGGGCACAGTTATACCCCCGCCAGTTTTTATCGTTAGCGAAGGCGCTTTGCATCACTCGGAAAACTTCGGGATTCGGCTCAAACGACAGAATCAGACCGCTGAATCCAAATCGCCGAATCAGCCGTGCATACTGACCTTCATTCGCGCCGGCATCGATCACACAGTCGACGCGAAGTGTCGACAACAACCCGCCGAGAACCTGAATGTCGGCAATTCTCCGCAGGCGGCACACCAATGGGGCCGCGGCTGGAGAGCCCACGGTGGCGTCCACAGCTCTAGCCAATTTATCGAGGATATTCATAATTTTTTGCTTGATGTAACATACGCTGAATTAGCCTAACTCGTGGTCCGACGTTTATACCATATCGTATTATGATGATGAATGTAGCGTCATCGAAAGCCCTTGTGCACAAAGCATCTCACCGTGTGAGGCAACCCGGAGCGCTTTCAAATGCAGTTTGATGATTTGAGGGAGCTCGAAGGGCTCCGTTCGATCGACACCGATTTGTGTATCGTCGGCAGTGGGCCGGCCGGCGCCTCGATTGCCAAAGAATTTGCCGGCTCGTCGATTCGCGTGCTGGTCGTTGAAAGCGGAGGTCCGGAGCCGTCGCCCGCCACCCAGGCGCTCTATGACGCCGAGAACGTAGGCGCCGCTCGCATGCCTCAGGAAGCCGTTCGGAACCGAATACTTGGCGGGAGTTCACACACGTGGTCCGGACGGTGCGTGTCGTTCGATGATATCGATTTTGAGCGTCGGACGTGGGTTCCAAACTCAGGATGGCCGATCGGTCCGATGGAAGTCCTGCCGTTCCTGGAACGCGCGCGCGAACATCTCGGCACTGGCCCAAATGTCTACGACGACAACCTTTGGGAAATATTAGCAATGCCAACGCCCGAGCCGCTGATCGATCCGATGCGGCTCAAATCACAATTTTGGCAATACAGTAGAGATGCAAGCAACCCTAGCGACTTCACGCGGTTCTCCCGAACGATCGCCTCGATCGACGAGCCCAATATTAAAGTGCTGACGTATGCCAACCTCACTCACATCAACACGAACGCAGATGGGACGCGAGTCGAGTCACTCGGAATATCTACCCTCGAGGGTAAGCGGCTCGAGGTGAAAGCGAAGACCGTCGTGCTTGCCTGCGGCGGAATCGAGAACGCTCGTCTACTTCTGGCCTCCAACAGAATCGTGCTCAACGGTGTAGGCAATGCGCATGACCTCGTCGGCCGGTTCTTGATGGATCATCCCAGATGTACGCTGGGTTGGTTCCCCCCGGATCGGTCCGCGGCTATTCAAGAACGCTTCGGAAACTATTGGCTGCGCGACCAGGACAGATGGCACGTTTATCTGCACGGTTTGGCTCTCAGCCCAGCAATCCAGAGAAGCGAGCAACTTCTGAATTGTGCAGCTTTCTTAGAGGAGGACCTATCGGCGGACGATCCTTGGATGGCGACGAAACGATTGTTGGGCATAGCTCAGCCGAACGTCGACCCCCTAGCAGGCAGCCACGCCAGATCGGCCAGAAATGAAATCATGGCGATCACGCGCCATCTCCCGCGGTTAGTCAGGAATGCCTACAGGCGAATTGTGAAGCGTCGATTCCCCGTCTTTTGCATTCAGAAACTGACGCTCGTCTGCTTGGTCGAGCAGGCGCCAGACGCCTGCAGCAGGGTCACGCTCGCAGACCGCAAGGACGCTCTCGGCATGCCGATCTCGCGCATCGACTGGCGGATCGGGGAGGTTGAATGGCGCTCCGTGTTGCGGCTGAACGAGTTGATCGGATTGGAACTGCGGCGGCTCGGTCTGCCGGAGCATTCCAAAAACGCTCAGTTAAGCGAAGAGGTCGACTGGCGTTCCAATTTCATTGATCGGTATCACCCTTCCGGAACCACCCGAATGGCCGACTCTCCCATGCAAGGGGTTGTGAATCGGAACTGTCAGGTTCACGGAGTCGCTGGTCTTTACATCGCGGGAAGCAGCGTGTTTCCGACCGCAGGTCACGGTAACCCCACGCTGACGATCGTGGCGCTGGCAATTCGCTTGGCTGACTGGCTCAAGCGCAACGAATTTGCAAAGGTTGAGAGTTATGTGGTTCGCACACAGCAAGTTGCACGGCGACGCGAAAAAATGGCAACCCAAGACACTGTAAACGCGCGTGGGGCAGCGAAGCACGCCAAAAATTACCCGAACGTTTGAGCACGCCCTGGGGCCCGCTGAAACGATCGCGTGGCTTCGTCTCGGGGCTGTGGGGAAGATATCGAAGATCGAGGGAGGAGATCATGCAAATGCGTCCCGATCAAAAAAGAGTACTCGTGAACGGCGCCGGAGGGTTCATCGGTGGGCACCTGGTAAAGAGGCTCAAAGCGGAAGGTTACTGGGTGCGCGCGACCGATCTGAAGCGACATGACTACGAGGAGCCGCCAGCGGACGAGTTCCTGGTGGGCGATCTGCGGGACCCAGGCTTTGTCGAAGCAGCGGTGAGCGAGATTGACGAGGTGTACCAACTGGCCGCCGACATGGGCGGCGCCGGTTACATCTTTACGGGCGAGCACGACGCCGCCGTGATGCACAATTCAGCGACGATTAATCTGAACACCCTGGAATTCGGCACCAGAGCCGGTGTCAAACGGTTCTTCTATTCATCCTCCGCGTGCATTTATCCCGCGTACAACCAGATGGATCCGGACAACCCCAAGTGCGGGGAAGAATCAGCGTATCCGGCGGCTCCCGACAGTGAGTACGGGTGGGAAAAGCTGTTCAGTGAACGACTCTATCTGTCTTATATGCGTAATCACGGAGTACCAGTTCGGATAGCTCGTTTCCATAATATTTTTGGTCCTCAAGGCACTTGGCAAGGGGGCAGGGAAAAATCGCCGGCAGCGCTTTGCCGGAAGGTGGCGGAAACACCGAGCGGCGGTGAGATCGAAATATGGGGAGACGGCAAACAGACGCGATCCTTTCTGTATATCGATGAGTGCGTCGAAGGCGTACGGCGATTGATGGATTCGGATTTCACGGGGCCAGTGAACATTGGGTCGGAAGAGATGGTGACGATTGATCGCCTGGCGGAGCTGATCATGGACATCGCAAATAAGAAGCTGACGATCAAACACATCCCAGGGCCCCAGGGCGTGCGAGGCCGCAATTCCGATAATGGGCTGATCCGGGAGCGTCTGAATTGGGCCCCGAGCCGGCCCCTGCGCGAGGGCCTGGAGAAGACTTATCTCTGGATCGCCGGAGAAGTGGAAAAAGCACGCCCGCAGCGGTTGCGAGTTTCCGTTTAGCCCTTAACGACTCATCGTCGCGGCCAGGATCGGCGGCGACTCAGGGAACCGTGATGTACAAGGGCTGCGACGCCAGGCTCGTCGCGCCGTCGGGAGCGACGGACTCAACCTCGTAATAGTAGGAAGATCCCGGTGTCACGTTCGCGTCCACGTAGGACGTACTCACACTCGTTGCGAGCTGCGCTAGGGTCCCAGGGGACGTACCGCGCAGTATGATGTAGCCGGTCGCGCCATTGACTGGCGTCCAGTAGAGCGTGAGTGCCGCGGTCGGCGTCGTCGTCGGCGGCGGCACCACAATCGCAGCCGGAGCGATCACGACAGGGACGCTCTGCTGCACAGTCTGCACGGGAGTGGATGAATCGGTCGCTGTGATGATCACCGAGAAGGTTCCGCTTCCCGTAGGACCGCCAGAAACCGAACCAGAAGACGCGGAAAGCGCGAGCCCGGCCGGAAGCGAGCTCGAAGAATACGTATACGGGATCGTTCCGCCCGTGGCCGTTGCTGTACCGCTGTAAGCCTGCCCCACGGTTCCGCTTGGCAGGTTCAGCGATATCGAAAGGGGCGTCTCGACTGGCGCGGTCGTCGGTCTCGCATAAAAGCTCATCACTTGCGTTCCCCAGGGGTTGTAATCTGAGCTGATGGTAGCCACGCTGGTGATGTTCTTCTGAAGACTGGCGACCGGCAGATATTGACAAATCTCATCGTTGCCATTGCCCAAGCCGTTGGCGGCATTAAAATAGCTGCCCGCCACGCTGACACCTCCGATGGTTCCGGCATAATACCCAAGGCCCCCGTCGTAGCTGGTATCACAGTTGACGATCAGTTCAACCGCCTGGGTCGTCGAGAAAACCGGCGTAGTCATCGTGGTGCCGTTCGAGGTGTAGAAGGCGGCCGCAGGGCCCGAGCCCGAATCGAACGCCCAAGCCCAACCGGGACTCACGGAAAACTGCCCGCACAAAAGCGCCCCGTACGGCGCCGTGTTCCCGTATTCAACGGTAACCGCGTCGGCTGAACTCGTGCCCGTGGTGATCGAGTACGACATTTCCCACTGAGCCAAATTGCCCTGGTTTCCGCCTAGGACTGGAGCGGAAAAGACGTTTCCGGCGTTGTCGGAAAACGTAAACGCAAGCGGAGTGCTTCCGTTCTGCACCGCCCGCGCGAAACAGATGAGCAGGTTGCCCGCGGCCAGAGGAAAGTCTGCGGTGGTCCGAGACGAATCGCTGTAGCTCTGGTCCTCTGCTCCCGAGCTGGCGGTATTCACGAAGGAGAAGCTCTGTGCGCGCAAGGAGGGCACGCCAGCAACACATAACGACAGGACCACTAGGCAAATCACTCTTCTCGGATAAAAGGCTCCCACTCTAGCCTCCTAATCTTCTTAAGCAAGACGCCCCGCCCAAGGCCCAATCGTTCAGCTGACCCGTAGGTGCTAGGTACTAGTAGTTCTAGTACTTGCTCAATTAGCGTACTCTCGCCCTCGTCCTTTCAAAACTTGCTTTTGGTCCAGGTGTTGCCAATCAGGTATCGCCCGGCTATTGGGTCGGCCTTTCCATCTTTGAAGTGGATTTGCACCGCACACCGCCGCAACTCCTAGCTGACAGCGCTCGTATTCCCGAGAAGATCGCTCGGTTACCGTGTGACGTTGGAACTAGGCTGGCGCCGTGGCGCAAGTGTGCAAGATTGCTTTTTTGCGATCCCTGCCGTGGCGTCGCGCGGCTATTGCACTCAAGCGCATCGCTAGCCGTAGACGCGCAACTTGACTTGGTCTCCGGGCTAATTCGGAAGTCAATATAGGCGTCATCTAACGCGTTTCGCTGGTCAAGTGCGGCTATACTAGCCAGCGTCGGCGGGACTGGATCCGCGCGCCGCGGTGCTTTTGTTTGGACGCATGCGAGGAGCGGTGACGGGATGCTGTTATCATTCGCGACGGCAAGTCGCTGCATCGAGATTTCCATACCACAACGTTCGAGGGCAAATGCGAGTTCTGGTTACGGGTGGCGCTGGGTACATCGGTAGTCATGCAATACGAGAGCTCACACGACATGGCCACAGCGTTGTAATCTACGACAACCTTTGCGCTGGTCACCGGTGTCTGGTGGACGGTTTCGAGTTGGTGGTGGCTGATTTGCGTGATTCAGCGGCCGCGGCTGCGGCGCTGCGTGGCGCTGACGCCGTAATGCATTTCGCGGCTCACGCCTATGTCGGTGAATCCGTTCAAAACCCGCGCAAGTATTTCGAGAACAACGTGCAGTCTGCGCTTTCGTTTCTAAACGTCGCTCTGGACGCTGGAATTAAGTACTTTATTTTTTCCTCCACTTGCAATGTGTACGGGGTGCCGCGCGAGGTCCCGATCTCCGAAACTGCGCAACGCCAACCGGTCAATCCGTACGGTGTATCGAAGCTTTTCTTCGAGAATGCCCTAGAAGCGTATTCTAAGGCTTACGGGTTGCGCTCTATGTCCCTGCGATATTTCAACGCCGCCGGCGCCGACGAGAGCGGCGAAATCGGCGAGCTTCACGATCCGGAACCGCACTTGATTCCTTGCACTCTTCAGGCGGCGGTAGGTATCCGGCCACACCTGGATATTTTTGGAACAGACTATCCTACCCCGGACGGCACTTGCATTCGGGATTACATTCACGTCAGTGACCTGGCACAAGCGCACGTGCTGGCCCTTGAACACCTAGCGGGAGGCGGGCAATCGACTGCGCTCAACCTCGGCACCGGCAAAGGGCACTCAGTATTGGAAGTAGTCTCTCTCGCCGAGGAGGTTAGCGGCCGGCCCATTCCTAAGCAAATTTGCCCGCGCCGTCCCGGAGATTCGCCGGTGCTCGTGGCCGATGCTTCGCGCGCGTATGAGGTCCTGCAATGGAAGCCTTCGCGCTCAATCAGGGACATCGTATCTAGCGCGTGGCAATGGATGCAGACCGCCAAGAAAACGTGAAAACGCACGGCCCGGAAAGGGCATCCGGGGGCCTCGGCAGCCAACGGATCACGGGGCTATTTTAGGCAGGGGGTTTCGTGCCTAGCCCGCAGGCTCAAATGAGCAGCGAGTTGCCTTCGGTTACTTTGCTCGCTACCTTTGAAGAGAATAGAGCACCAGCTCAACGCGGCTCGAAATTCCAAGTTTGTCGTACACCTTAAATAAGTAGTTGCTAACCGTGTGCTCGGTAATTCCCAAGTGGCCAGCCGCTTCTCGATTGCTATAACCTTCGACAACTAATCTGACGACCTCTTCCTCGCGCGTCGTCAACAGTCTCCGGCCCTTGGCCGTTAGCGGTCTGAATGGAGCAGCTTCGGAAAAGGCCTCCATCACCCGATCGAGTTGGCTGCTATTGGCCCAAATGTGACCGTTATGAACGGCACGGATGCATTTCGGTAAGAAATTGAGGGATTCAGTACCGCAGAAGACGCCTTTGGCTCCCGCCCGAAACGCGTCGACGACCAAATCGGAATCGTCCGATTTGAGAAGCATAATCGACCGGGCCTTTGGGGACAGCTGACGCTGCTCGTTCAATACTTGAAAACCGGTGAGAGGACCATCACGCAAGTTTTCAGTGACGAGCGATATATCCCAAGTCTGAGCGCTGAGCGCCGCCGCAAACTCGGATTTTGATATCGCGCATGCCGCCACCTTAAGGCCTGAGCGCGGTCGCTCCAGAATACTAGTGAGGAGTTGGCAATCGATAAGGCTTTCAGCAACGATGAATACGGTGATATCAGCCATAGGTTTATCAGTTAAGCTTTGTGTTGCGGCTCCGAAATTCGCCGGCCTGATTAACTTCTCCGTCTCTACGACGGCAGACACTGAATCACGAGCGCAAAGCGCGCGCGAACATCCATCAGTCCGGGTACTGTTCGATCTGCAACGGTGGCTTCTCCGACCTCCGCTGAATCGGTTTAACGCTGAAAGCGTCTATTTCCAATGCAATTGAGCGCCCAACAAGCTCGGTGGATAAAACCAATCGAGAAGACGTCTTTCGACGAATCAAAATGCCTTCGACATCGATAAGAGGCCCAGAGGTGACCCGAACCCAGTCGCCGCACTGTAGGAACGGATGGGGAACGACAGGTAAACCACTTTCCACTGCTCTGCGGATCGCTTCGAGTTCCAAATCAGGAACTGGAGCCGGTCGGCCGGCGAACATCACCATGGAGTGGACACTGGGTGTCGCGACAACCTCAGAGCGCCGCTGCAAATTGGTGCGCACAAACACGTAGCAAGGGAACAGCGGCAAGGAGAGCATCTTCTTCCGATCTGTCCAGCCCCGTACGGTGGTGTAAGTGGGAAGAAAGGTCTCGAATCCTCTTCCGGCGAGGCTCTGCGCCACAGATTTTTCATGCTGATGACGGGTGTATATGGCGTTCCATTCTAATTCTTCCGCAACGCTGATATTTGTCATTTGTCCTTCCAAAACGTCCAATTTTGACCAGTTTAGGACTGGCAAACGCTCAGCTTCCATTACACGTTTTCTTCGGCTTCGTCCCCGGGGCAGGGATATACGCCGCCTATGCGCATCGCAATCCGATTGCCAAGCCCGGATTGCTTAAACCAAAGGATTTAGCCTGCCCGGCTTCCCATGTCTCTGCAATTTATTTCACTGCAACAGCACAAACATTGCCGTAAATGCCTCCGGTGATGCCCCAAGCGTCATCGTTAGCGACCAAAATGGGGGCTCGATCGGAAGTCCTGCTTTTTCTCGCCCAGTACTAGACGTACTGAAACGACCTTGCGCGCGGGTCGACGAATCACAGCGAATGCCTCGCGTTCAATCCTTCCAGCGAGAGCGCTTTGTGGCTATAATAGCCATGAAAGAGAGGCAGAATGCGGAGTGTAAACGTGGCGAAGTTGAAGAACCAGCTAAGTAAGTACATCACTTTTGCCCGCGCCGGGGAGGAAGTGGTGATACGGGATCGTAACCTGCCTGTCGCGAAGCTGGTTCCCTTTTTGCCGCAAGGCGAAGACGAACAGGAACTGCTTTTGGTAGCCAGCGGGAAGATGCGGCCGCCGGAAACGCGGCTCGATATCGGAAAACTCCTGAAAATACCTACCGGGCGCGTCGCCGGCAATAAGGCCATTCAAGCGGTTGTTGCCGACCGGGAGGACGCGCGGTGAAGAATGCGACCGCCTTCTGGGACGCCAGTGGGCTGGTTCCATTGTGCGTCCACGAGGCCGCTAGCCATCGGGCGCAATCTCATCTAAAGAAGTTTTCACCGGTGGTTTGGTGGGGGAGCTTCGTTGAAGTGCACAGTGCCCTCTGCCGTCTTCATCGCGATCAGCAGATATCGGATCAAGAGAAGAAAGGGGCGGTGGCCAGGCTTTCGTTGCTGAGTCGTGGGTGGCGGGAAATCCTTCCGAGCGACCAAATTCGCGAATGGGCGGCGCAGTCACTGGACGAATATTCGTTACGTGCCGCCGAAAGTATGCAACTCGCTGCGTCTTTGATGTGGTGCGAACGGCGCCCAGAAAAAAAACTATTTATTTGCGGCCACCATCGTTTGGCCCGGGCTGCCCGTTCAGAGAAATTCTCGGTCCTCGAGTTACCATTGGTATAGGCGCGCGCTCATCCTGGAGACGCCAAGAATCCTCCGATTGAGTAGTAGCCCGCGGTGTGGTCTAATCTGGGTTCCGTCCAAATCAAAGTCTGCATCACTGATTTGCGTATATTGAAGAACCAGCTTGTTTGGGCAGGGCACGATTTTCGCGTGGGAGGTCAGTGCAAATGCGAAATCTGGTCGCCGAGCGAATCTTCGCTTTGTTTGCCGTGCTGGCGTTTTCTTCGGCGCTAATGGCGCAAGCGCCGCGGGGCCAAGCCCAAGCTCCTACGGACGTCGCACCGGGGGTGCCCGCGATGCCGAATCCGCCCGGACCGGCACCGAAGCATGATCTGATGGGGGGCTGGGTCGGGCCGCAGCCGAAAAATCTGGTCGTGGGCCCTTTTCCTGCGATGACGCCCGCGGGCGAGGCGAAATTCAAACTCAACAAGCCAGTGAACCACGTGAATGACGCGGCCCCGCGTGTGGAGGCCACCAATGATCCCTACATCATCTGCGATCCGCTCGGCCTTCCGCGCGACCTGCGGGATCCCACGCTGAATGGCCGGGGAGGAATACGGTTTGCGGTCGTGCAGGATCGGATGCTGATTCTCTATGATCTGCAGCGCGTGTGGCGAGAGGTCTGGATAGACGGCAGGCAGCTCCCCGCGCAGGTTGACGCGCCGGGAGCAC
>Ga0302325_10019027_pt1 | contig 14458 bp, 16 predicted proteins | sample Palsa_T0_2_FD_201948 | JGI IMG/M metagenome (GOLD analysis project Ga0302325, IMG submission 201948) | Peat permafrost microbial communities from Stordalen Mire near Abisko, Sweden - Palsa_T0_2 | ecosystem: Environmental > Terrestrial > Soil > Palsa > Peat permafrost | place: Sweden: Abisko... | reverse complement strand
TCCTCGGGATTGCCAAGATTATTGCGACCTCGCTCACCGTCGGCTCCGGCGGCAGTGCAGGCGACTTCGGTCCCTCGCTCGTCATCGGCGGGATCTTCGGTGGCGCGTTCGGGCGCGCCGCCCAGCTTCTGCTGCACGACCCTCGAATCGATCCAGGCGCGTTCGCGCTGGTGGGCATGGGCACGTTCTACGGGGGCCTCGCGCACGTGCCGATCGCCGCGCTGGTCATGGTTTGTGAGCTCGCGGGCAGCTACGATTTGCTCGTCCCGTTGATGCTGGCCACGGGTATCAGCTTCATCGCGCTCCGTGGCCGGTCGCTCTACCATGCGCAGCGAGCGACGTGGCGCGAGTCTCCGGCGCACCGCGACGAGCTCTTGACGGATGTCCTTCGCGATGTCCGTGTGGGCGACGTCATGGTTAAGGATCGCCCGTTCGTCGTTTTCGAGCGAGCCACACCTGCACGCGACGTCATCCACCGTGTGGCATCCGGCGGCTGGCAGGACGTCTTTCCAGTCCTGTCGGCGGAGAAGAGCGTGGTCGGCGTCATCACGAGCGAGGTCTTGAAGACCATGCTCCAGGAGCCCGAGCTCTCCAGAATCACCATCGCCGACGACTTGATGATGACGCCGATCGTCGTCGGCGAGGGCGACGACGTGAACGTCGCCGTCGAGCTCCTGCTCCTCCATGCCGTTCGCGAGATCGTGGTGGTCGACGACGAGGGGCGGGTCGTAGGGTTCCTAGACGAGGCGGAAATCACCCAGCTTTACCGTACCGCAATGCAGGGAACGGCGCCTTCAGCGCCGCGAACGCGCTAAGTCGGCGATCGGCGACGCCGGTGGACCGTGACAGGTCCAGCGTCCCCGTGGAGATGGGTTCGCTAACAGCCGTTTCGCAAATCGAATTTGCGAGCTGCCAAACGACGGCGGGCGCTCGAAAGGACCGGACATCGAGAGCCCGGCGTGCGGTTCTTGGAGTGCAGTTCAGGCGTGGCATATGTCGTGCTGGTTGCCTCGCGCCGCTCGACCAAGAGCGACATTCACTGCGACCGAGGGCCCGGCGCGGCTCCGGCCGGATGCGGACGCCCGGGTTCGAGAGGACGAGATGAAGATCGGAATGGTTGGGCTTGGGCGTATGGGGTCAAACATGGTCCGCCGCCTCCTCGGAGCGGGTCACGAATGTGTGGTGTTCGACATTCATCCAAAAGCTGCGCGCGACCTGGCCGAGGCCGGCGCGACGGTGAGCGGCTCGCTTGCCGAGCTCGTCTCCGAGCTCCAGGCGCCGCGCGTGATCTGGATCATGGTGCCCGCGGCCACAGTCGAGTCCACTTTGAACGAACTGGAGCCGCTCCTGGCCAGCGGCGACATCGTCATCGACGGTGGCAACTCCTACTATCACGACGATATCCGCCGTGCGGAAGCGCTCGGCAAGAGCGGGATCCACTACGTCGACGTGGGCACGTCGGGCGGCGTATGGGGCTTCGAACGCGGGTACTGCCTGATGATCGGCGGGGAGCCCGACATCGTGAAGAGGCTCGACGGCGTGTTTGCCGCTCTGGCACCCGGGCTCGAAGGGGGGACCAAGTCGCCTGGAAACGGCAACGGCAAGGGCACTACCCAGCGAGGCTACATCCATTGCGGACCCGCCGGGGCGGGACACTTCGTCAAGATGGTGCACAACGGCGTCGAGTACGGCATCATGGCTGCGTACGCCGAAGGGCTAAACATTCTTCGGCATGCCAACGCCGGGAAAAAGCCCAAGAGCGCGGCCGATGCGGAGACGGCACCGCTCCGACACCCGGAGCACTACCAGTACGATCTGAACCTCGCCGACATCGCCGAGACGTGGCGACACGGCAGCGTCATCGGTTCGTGGCTCCTCGACCTCACGGCGGCCGCGCTGAAGAAGGGGGTCGATCTCAAAGGGTTCGCGGGGCACGTGTCCGACTCGGGCGAGGGACGGTGGACTCTCCAGGCGGCCATCGACGAGGGAGTCCCCGCGCCGATCCTGAGCACCGCGCTGACGCAACGCTTTGCCTCGCGCGGCGATGAAGACTTCGCCAACCAGCTGCTGTCTGCGATGCGATACGAGTTCGGCGGACACGAAGAGAAGCACTCATGAGAGACGTCTCTGATCGTCATCGCGCCCCCGTCCGGCCGGCAAGGCACGAGGGAGGCTCGACGTGAAATACATCGATCGGTTCCGGGTGCACCCCGGCGACAAGGTTAGCCTGAAAAGTATCGATCCCGGCTTCAAGGACCACCACGAGAGCCACAAGAAGGCGGCCGATGAAATCGAACGCGACCGCGACAAGCTGCGCGCGCTCCAGGCGCGCCTCTACGCCGACGGGCGCTGCTCGCTCCTCGTCTGCCTCCAGGGCCTGGACGCCGGTGGCAAGGACGGGACGATCAGCCACATCCTGGGCGCGATGAACCCGCAGGGCTGTCGTGTGACCGGGTTCCGGCAGCCCTCGGCCGAGGAGCAGGCACACGACTTCTTGTGGCGCATTCATCAGGCGACGCCCGGCAAGGGACAAGTGGCCATATTCAATCGATCTCACTACGAAGACGTCCTCGTAGTCCGCGTCCACAAGCTCGTCCCGCACGCGGTCTGGTCTCGCCGGTACGATCAGATCAACGAGTTCGAAAAGGAGCTCGTGGACAGCAACACGCACATTCTCAAGTTCTACCTCCACATATCCAAGGAAGAGCAGCTGAAACGGTTCGAGTCGCGGCTCGACGACCCGATGAAGCAATGGAAGATCAGCGAGTCCGACTACAAGGAGCGAGAGTTCTGGGGCGACTACATGACGGCCTACGAGGAGGCCCTGTCTCGATGCAGCACGCCACATGCTCCTTGGTTCGTCATCCCGTCCGACCACAAGTGGTTTCGCAATCTGGCGATTGCGCGGGTCGTCGTCGAACATCTGGAGGCACTGGACATGAAGCTTCCGAAGCCATCGGTCGACCTGGAACACATTCGCCGCGAGTATCACGCGGCGAAGGCGGAGTAGGCCCGGGTGACCGGCTCGTCGGATGCGCTGGTGTTCTTCGGGGCCACCGGGGATCTCGCTCACAAGATGATCTTCCCGGCGCTCCAGGCCCTCGTGAAGAGCGGTCGCCTCGATGTTCCCGTCATCGGGGTCGCCAAGGCCGGCTGGAACCTCGACCAGCTCCGCGCCCGGGCGCGCGACAGCTTGGAAAAGTTCGGTGGCGGCGTCGATTCGGCCGCCTTCGACAAGCTTTCCGGCCTGCTCCGATACGTCGACGGCGACTATTCCGACCCCGGCACCTTCGGCCAGCTCCGTGAGGCTCTGGGGCGCGCCGAACGGCCCCTTCACTACCTGGCGATCCCGCCGAGCGTGTTCGGCACCGTGGTGCAAGAGCTCCATCGAAGCGGCTCGGCGCAGGGCGCGCGGGTGGTCGTGGAAAAGCCGTTCGGCCGCAACCTCGAATCGGCGCGCGCCCTCAACCGCTCCCTTCTCGCTGTCTTTCCCGAGTCGTCGGTCTTTCGGATCGATCACTATCTTGGCAAGGAAGCGGTGCAGAATCTCATCTACTTTCGATTCGGCAACGCATTCCTCGAACCCATCTGGAATCGTACGTACGTGGAGAGCGTGCAGATCACGATGGCCGAGAGCTTTGGCGTCGCCGGGCGCGGTCAGCTGTACGAGGAGACGGGCGCGATCCGTGACGTCCTTCAGAATCATCTACTCCAGGTGGTCGCCTGCCTCGCCATGGAGGAGCCGGACGGCGCCTCGGCGGATGCCTTGCGCGAGGCGAGGGCGCGCCTGCTCAAGGCGATCGAGCCGCTGCGACCTGCCGGTGTCGTTCGCGGCCAGTTCGAGGGCTATCGCCGAGAGCCTCACGTCTCGCCGCAATCCAGCGTCGAGACGTACGTCGCGGTGCGCCTTGCGATCGATAGCCCGCGATGGGCGGGCGTGCCCTTCTTCGTGCGGGTGGGCAAGTGCCTACCCGTGACCTGCACAGAGGTCCTCGTGAAGCTGCGCGCTCCGCCGCGCGCCGCCTTCGGCGAAGAGGTCGCCGGCCCGGGCGCGAACAACTACGTCCGCTTTCGACTCGGGCCGGACGTGGCGATCGCCCTCGGCGTGCGCTCCAAGGTGCCCGGCGAGAGGCTCGTCGGCGCGCCCACCGAGCTGGTCGCCGTGCAGAACGCGGCCGAGGACATGACGCCGTACCAGCGGCTCCTCGGCGACGCGATGAAGGGGGATGCCACGCTCTTCGCGCGGCAGGACTCCGTCGAGGCGCAGTGGGGCGTCGTCGAGCCCATCCTCGGCGACGCGACGCCGGTGCATCCCTATGCGCCGGGATCCTGGGGACCGGCCGAGGCGGAGCTCGTCGCGCGAGACTGGCACGAGCCGAAGGGTTCCCCGTCGAAGGGCGCGACATGAGGCGCGTCGAGCCCTGGGCGCGGTTGCCGGGTGTCGTATTGCATGCGGGCGGCGTCGATTGACAGGCGTGAGCGAGGGGCTTACGCGTCAGCCGATGCTCGAGGGCCTTCCGGTCGGGAGCGAATCGCCTTTTTCTCCCGGGTCGCCCTTCGCCGCCCCGATCGCGCACCTCTTCCAGATTACCCTCGTCGTTTGCGCCGTGATCGGGATCGGCGTCACCCTGGCGATCGGGTACTCGCTGGTCGCGTTCCGCTCCCGCGACGGCGTCGAGCCCGTGCAGCGGACCGGCAATGTCACTCTCGAGGTGATCTGGACCGCGGTTCCCATCGCGATCGTTCTCGGGCTCTTCGTCCTTAGCATCGAGACGATGACCCGCTCGGATCCGGCCGCGGATCGAGCCCCGGATCTCGTCGTCGTCGGACACCAGTGGTGGTGGGAAGTCCGCTACCCGTGCGGCGTCGTCAGCGCCAATGAGATTCACGTTCCTGCGGGCGCGCCGCTCCTCGTGCGCCTCGAGTCGGCCGACGTCATTCACGACTTCTGGGTGCCCCAGCTGGCCCGAAAAATGGACGCCATCCCGGGGCACCCCAATCTGTTCTGGATGAGCGCCGACGTCGCGGGGTCCTATGGCGGTACCTGCGCCGAGTTCTGCGGCACGCAGCATGCGTGGATGCGGCTGCTGGTCATCGCCCAGAGTCGACCCGAGTTCGACGCGTGGCAGACCGCCCAGCTCGCTCCCGCTCTTGCTCCGGCCGCCGGCGCTGCCGCACGCGGCGAGCGCACGTTTCGCGATGAGGCCTGCGGCAACTGCCACACGATTGCCGGGCGCGGGTTCGAGGGCCGCGTGGCTCCTGACCTCACGCACCTCGAATCGCGCGGCACGCTCGCCGCGGGCGCGACGGACGACACGCGCGAAGACCTGACGGCATGGCTGCGCGATCCGCACGCCGTCAAGCCAGGCTGCCACATGCCCGATTTCAAACTGAGCGAGGCGAAGGTGGACGACTTGGTCGCTTACCTCGGAGAGCTTCGATGACCACACCGGCCATCGTCCTGCCCGCCGCGCATCGCGACGTCGATGCGCGATGGTTCGACTGGGTGGGCACGGTCGATCACAAGAGGATCGGGCTCCTTTACCTCTGGACGGCGCTCTTCTTCTTTCTGGTGGGTGGCTGTGAAGCGCTGCTCGTACGACTGCAACTCGCCGTGCCGCACGCGACGCTGCTTTCGCCCGACGCCTACAACCAACTTTTCACCATGCACGGCACCACGATGATCTTTCTCGTCGTCATGCCGACGCTCGCGGGCTTTGCGAACTACCTGGTGCCGCTGATGATCGGGGCCTCGGACGTGGCATTTCCGCGCTTGAACGCGCTGGCGTATTGGCTGTTTCCGCTCGGAGGTTTTCTCCTGCACTTCAGCTGGCTCGCCGGCGGCGCGCCCAACGTCGGCTGGTTCAGCTACGCACCCCTGAGCGAAACGCCGTTCACGGGTGTCGCTCACGGCGCCGACTACTGGGCCATCTCGCTCGTGGTGCTCGGCGTCGGAACCGTCGCGGGCGCGATCAATCTGATCGCCACGATCCTGGCTCTCCGCGCGCCGGGAATGACGATGCAGCGCGTGCCGCTCTTCGTCTGGATGGTCTTCGTCAACTCGTTCCTGACCGTCCTGGCGCTGCCGGCGCTCACCGCATCTTGTGTGCTCCTCCTGGTCGACCGGCTCTTCAGCGCGCACCTGTTCTTGCCGTCCGCGGGCGGCTCGGCGCTCATGTGGCAACACTTTTTCTGGAGCTTCGGTCACCCCGAAGTCTACATCATGGCTCTCCCGGCGTTCGGGATGATCTCGGAGGTGGTGCCGGTTTTCTCGCGCAAACCGATCTTCGGGTACGCGTTCGTGGCCGCGTCCACGGTCGCCATCGCCGTTCTGAGCTTCGGCGTCTGGGCGCACCACATGTTTGCGGTGGGACTCGGGCGCGTCGCGGAGGCGGTCTTCGCCGCGTCGAGCCTGCTCATCGCGGTGCCGACCGGCATCAAGATCTTCAGCTGGGTCGCCACGATGTGGGGCGGCGCCATCCGCTTGACCACGGCTATGCTCTTCGCCGTCGCGTTCCTCATCCAGTTCGTCATCGGCGGCCTGAGCGGCGTGACGTTCGCCGTGGTCCCGATCGACTGGCAAGTGACCGACACGTATTACGTCGTCGCCCACTTTCACTACGTGCTCTTCGGCGGAACGGCCTTCGGCGTGATGGCGGCCCTCTACTACTGGTTTCCCAAGATGACGGGCCGCTTGCTCGACGAACGCGTCGGGCGCTTGCACTTCTGGCTCATGGTGGTGGGCTTCAACCTCACGTTCTTCGTCCAGCATTTTCTCGGACTCTTGGGGATGCCGCGACGCGTGTACACGTATCCGGACCTGCCGTATTGGGCGGCGCTCAACATGGTGTCGACGGTCGGCGCGTTCGTCCTCGGCGTGTCCTCTCTGGTCCTTCTCTTCAACGTGCTGCGCTCGCTGAAGGTCGGGGAGATTGCGGGCGACAATCCGTGGAACGCGTGGACCCTCGAGTGGGCCGCGGCGTCGCCCCCGCCGGAGCACAACTTCGACGCGTTGCCCCCGGTGCACAGCCGCCGACCGCTCTGGGATCTGGCCCACCCGGACGCGCCCGATTCGCGGGTCGGGGCCGACGAGACCGCCGATGCACCGCGGCCGAGCGCAGCGAAGGTGGCCGTTCTGTCGTTCATCGCCTCCGAGACGGCGTTCTTCGCGCTGCTCATCGTCGCGTATGCCTTCTACACCGCGACGTCCCGCGAGGGGCCGTCCCCGCACACCAGCCTCGACCCCGTGCGCACGGGGCTCTTCACCCTTGCCCTGATCGCGAGCAGCTTTACCCTGCGGCGTGCCGAGGCCGATCACGACGCGCGCCGGACCCGCCGGAGCGTCGGCTGGCTGGTGGCGACGATCATACTCGGGGTCGTCTTCCTGGTTGGCCAGGGCACCGAGTACGAGCGTCTCTTCCGGAACGGAATCACCGTCCAAACGAATCTCTTCGCCACCACGTTCTTCACGCTCACCGGCTTCCATGGGCTCCATGTCCTCGTCGGACTCATCGCCTTGGCCGTGGTGCTCGTGCTTGCGCTCCTGGGGGAGCTGACGGGACGGCTGGCCTATGGGCTGCGCTCGGTCGCGTACTACTGGCATTTCGTCGACGTGGTCTGGATCGTCGTCTTCTCCGTGGTCTACGTGCGGGGCGCCTTGTGACCGCGCGCGATCTGCTCCTCCATGCCTGGACCTGGCGGCCCCTCCTCTTGGGCATCCTGTCGACGGTCTGCGTCCTTCACTTCACGCGGATGCGGCTGTCCCATCCTTGGCGCACGCTTGCCTTGCTTGCGGCTGTGGCGGCAGTCGTTGTCGCGTTGGTGTCGCCGATCGACGCCCTCGCTCGCGGCACGCTCTTCAGCGCGCACATGTTGCAGCACATGCTTCTGGCGCTCGTCGCGCCCCCGCTCTTGCTGCTGGCTCTTCCGACGGCACGAGGCGCCGCGGCCGCCCGCGGCAAGCCAGCCGCTCTGTCCTGGGCGATGGGCGTCGGCGCCATGTGGATCTGGCACGCGCCGGCCTTGTGCAACGCGGCCGCGACGAGCGATGCGGTTCGCGCGTTCCAGAACGTGTCGCTGGTCGCTATGGGCATTGCGTTCTGGCTGCCGATCCTCGGCCCGCACGTCGACAGGCGTCTCTCCGACATGGCGGCGGTCGCCTATCTGTTCACGGCGTGCGTCGCGTGCACCATTCTGGGCATCTCGATCGCCCTGTCGCCTGTCGAAGTCTGCTCGGCGTACGGGCACGCGAGCGATCCGTTGGGCGCTCTGCCGCTGGTGCAGGGGGCGTGGCGGTTGACGCCCAAGGTGGATCAACAGCTCGGAGGCCTCCTGATGTGGGTCCCGGGCTGCACCGTGTACGCCGGCGCTATCCTCGGGGTCGTCGCGCGTTTCTATGGCGCACCCCACGCCAAGGTTCAGGAGGCGTGATGAGCGAGGATCGACGGCCTGTCCCTCCCGGGTGGCACGCTTGCCCGGTCGAACCTTTGCCGCAGGCCACGGCGATGCCAGCGCTGTTCGCTTTCGGCGTGACGCTGCTCGCCTGGGGCATCGTCAGCTCGTTCGTCGTCAGCATCGTCGGCGGCGCAGTCCTGTCTTACGCCCTCGTCCACTGGATCGGAGAGATACGTCATGACGCGCGATGATGAAGGCCTCGAGACCGAGCCGGGACCTGGCGCTCCGGTATTGCCGGAGCGGCGGCGCTTTCTCGCCCGGGTCTGCGTCGGCCTCGGCGCCGGGTGCGGGGGCCTGGCGGTGCCGGTGGTCGGCTTCACCCTGGCACCGCTGCTCCAGCAGGCGCCCGTCGTCTGGCGTGCCGTCGGAAAGGTCACCGACTTCAAGGTCGGCGAGACGACGAACGTGACCCTCGTCGATGCCTCGCCGCTGCCCTGGGCCGGCATGACCGCCAATACCGCCGCATGGCTGCGACGCACCGGAGAGAACGAATTCGTGGCGTTCGCCGTCAACTGCGCGCACCTCGGCTGCCCGGTCCGCTGGATGCCCACCGCCAACCTGTTCATGTGCCCGTGTCACGGTGGCGTCTATTACCAAGACGGTTCGGTCGCCGCCGGCCCGCCGCAACATGGTCTCACCCGTTACCCGGTGCGTGTTCAAGGAGACGAGGTTCAGGTGCGCGCCGATCCCGTGCCGATCGGGTGATGATGGGCGCGCGAACGTGGGCCGCCAGGGTCGGCCGATGGATCGACGATCGCCTGGGCGTCTCGAAGGCGCTCGGCCCGCTCATGAAGCACCACGTCCCGGCGGACGCGAAGTGGTGGTACGTCTTCGGCAGCGCGACGCTCGCCGCGTTCACGATCCAGGTGCTGAGCGGAGTGACGCTCGCGTTCTCGTACGTCCCGTCGGCTGCCGAGGCGTACGAAACCCTCCAGTTCATCTCGCACGATGCCACGTTCGGTCGTGTTCTGCGCGGCCTGCACTACTACGGCGCGTCGGCCATGGTGCTCATGGTCGGCGTGCACATGGCGCAGACGTTCCTCTTCGGCGCCTACAAGTATCCGCGCGAGATGAACTGGATGACGGGCGTCCTGCTTCTCGCGTTCACCATGCTGATGGGTTTCACGGGGCAGCTCCTGCGGTGGGACCAGACGGCGGTCTGGTCGGTCGTCATCGCGGCGGAGCAGGCGGGGCGCGTGCCTCTCGTCGGCCACGCGCTCGCGCACTTCGTCCTCGGAGGTGACACCGTCGGGGGCGCCACGCTCAGCCGGTTCTTCGCCATTCATGTGTTCCTCGTGCCGGCCTGCATCTTCCTCTTCGTGGGCATCCACCTCTACTTGGTGCTGCACAACGGCATCTCGGAGCCGCCGGTCCCCGGCGCGACCGTGGACCCCGCTACGTACCGCGCGGCGTACGAGGCGCGGATGAAGCGATCGGGCCGGCCGTTCTGGCCGGACGCCATGTGGCGCGACGTCGTCTTCTGCGTCGCGATGATCGCGGTCATCGCGGCGCTGGCGGCGACGGTCGGGCCGCCGGCCCTCGGCAAGCCCCCGAATCCCGCCATCGTCGACGCCTACCCGCAGCCCGACTGGTACCTGCTCTGGTACTACGCGGCTTTCGCGTTGATGCCGCCGAAGATCGAGAACTACGTCATCATCGGCGGGCCGCTCGTCGCCGGCACCGTCCTCTTCATCGTGCCGCTGATCTCGAACCGCGGCGAGCGCAGCCCGCGTCGACGTCCATGGGCCGTCGCGGCCGTCATCTTTTGCGTCATGATGGTGGGGTCGCTGTGGCTCGAGGGTGCGCGCGCGCCGTGGTCGCCGAACTTCAAGCCCGAGCCTCTCACTGCCGACATCGTCGGCGCGACCGTCGGCCCCGTTGCCGAAGGCGCGCGGGTCTTTCAAGAGAAGGCCTGCCTGAATTGCCATCTCATCGATGGCCACGGCGGTAGGCGCGGCCCGGACCTCTCGCACATCGGCAGCCTGCTCACGGGCGACGACATCACCATCCGCATCATCAACGGCGGGACGAACATGCCCGCCTTCGCCGGCAACATGTCGCCCGAGCAGCTCGCCGACCTCGTGGCGTTCCTTCGATCGCGGCGGACTGCCGGCGCGCAGTGAGGGCCGGGCGGAGACGACCAGTCGATGCGAAAGGAATTGGCCGCGTGTTCTCATTCTCGAAGAAGGCTCGCCGCAGCGGACTGCGCGCACAGGCAATGCCCGGAGCGTGGCAGTCGATTATCGACAGGAACGTCTCCTACGCCACCCTTCTCGATGCGGACGACCGCCGCGAGCTCGAGGCACTTGTCCGGATCTTTCTGGCCGAGAAACGCTTCGAGGGCTGCGGTGGGCTGTCGATCACGGATGAAGTGCGCGTCACGATCGCGGCTCAGGCATGCCTTCTCTTGCTTCGGATCCCCAAGAGCGATGTGTACCCGGACCTCGATACGATCCTCGTTTATCCGCACGCCTACCGGGCGCACGCCGAACGCAGAGCCGGTTCTGTCGCGCTCACCTCCGACGAAGCGCGCCTCGGAGAGTCGTGGGAGGGTGGCGTGGTCGTGCTCGCCTGGGACCACGTGAACGCGTCCAGCCATCCCGTCCAGGGTGGACACAACGTGGTGCTCCACGAGTTCGCTCATCAACTCGACGCGGAGGATGGTGCAGTGGACGGCGCCCCGCAGCTGGGAGCACGGGAGCGCTACACTGCGTGGGCGCGCGTGCTCGGCGCCGAGTACGCGGACCTTACCAAAAGCTTGCGCGAGCGGCGCGCGACGGACGTCGATCCGTACGGGGCGACGAGCCCCGCGGAGTTCTTTGCGGTGGTGACCGAGATGTTCTTCGAGAAACCTAAGCAGCTGGCCGTGAAACATCCGGGGCTCTACGCCGAGCTCTCGGCCTTTTACCGACAGGACCCCGCTCGGGTAGTTGCGCGGCGAGCCGTCGGCTGAGCCCTCGGGGGCCTGTTCTTGACCAGCAGTGGCACCTCGGTCGGATGGAAGATGCGGTAGGCGAGCGGCTTGACCCGGTCGTTGAGGAAGAACCAGGCGAGCGTGTAACCCCAGACGAACACCGCCCAGCCCCAGCCGAGCGGCGTCATGACCCCGCCTCCAGCGCGCCGCCGGCCGAAGTTCGGGGAGGGGCAGCGCCGCTTTGCGAGACGTCGGCGACTGCGCCGCCGGGCGGGAGGTAGGCCATGACAACGCGGAGCCCTGATCGCTTCGTTCACGTTCTCTCCGCTCCAACCGACACGGATCGAGATTGCTTTCCGAGCGCGCCGATCAGGACCGCGGGCGGCTTGACAACAGCATCCACAGATCTAGATACATAGACGTGAAAGCCATCGAGCGTCATGCGGAGCAGCTCGCCGCACTCGGCCACGTTGCCCGTTTGTCCATCCTGCGAGCGGTGGTCCAGGCCGGCCCCGAGGGGGTCACGACGACCGAGCTCCAGGAGCAGCTCGACATCCCGTGGACGACCCTCAACCACCACCTCGACCGCGTCGTGGAGGCTGGCCTGGTGTCAGCCCGCAAGGAGGGCAAGGCCGTGTTCCACACCGCCGACTACGGCGCCCTTCGCGCGCTCACGGACTTCCTCTGGGAGGACTGCTGCAAGAAGGGCAAGGGCTCAGCCAAGAGCTGCTGCTGAACGAAAGGAATCGCGATGAACATCCTCAAGCCACACGTGTCGCTCAACGTCTCGAACATCGACGCTTCGGTGACCTTCTACGAGAAGGTCTTCGGGATGAAGCCCGCCAAACGCCGCCCCGGCTATGCCAAGTTCGACCTGTCGGAGCCGAGCCTGAACCTGACGATGCAAGAGGCTCCCCGTACCGGAGTCAACGCGAGCCACTTCGGAGTCCAGGTTCGGAGCACCGAGGATGTAGCGGCCGCGTGGACGCGCTTCAAAGACGCGGGGCTCACGACGAAGACCGAGGACAACACCACATGCTGCTACGCGCTCCAGGACAAGGTGTGGGTCGAGGACCCTGACGGCAACATGTGGGAGGTGTTCGCCATAAAGGGGGATGCGTCGACGATGCACGACGACCCGGAGAAGACAGCCTCCGCATGCTGCGCTCCTTCGAGCTTGACCAGCGATCAGCCGGTGCAGCTTGGAAAGAAGAGCGGCTGTTGCTGAGGCGAGCCAACGAGGGAGACCTGACCTACGTACTCGCGTTGCTCGAAGCCGCCGGGCTGCCGACCGAAGGCGTAGGCGAGCACTTCGGCTCCTTCGTCGTGGCCGAAAGCGGGCCAAAGGTCGTTGGGGCAGCTGGCCTCGAGCTCTACGGCGCTAACGTTCTCTTGCGCTCCGTGGTCGTCGCGCCAGAGACGCAGGGTACCGGTCTGGGCTCTCGCCTCACACGACGGGCCCTTGAAGAAGCGCGGCGGCACGGAGCACGCGCGGTCTACCTCCTCACCACCACGGCGGAGGGTTTCTTCCCATGCTTCGGGTTCTTACGCGTCGGGCGAGACGTCGTGCCCTTTGGCGTGCAGGACTCCCTCGAGTTTCGTGGCGCTTGTCCGTCATCCGCGGTTGTCATGCGCGTCGCGCTCGAACAAGCTTTCACTGCGGAGTCCGTGCAGTGAGCGAAGCGTCACTCTCCCGGCGATTCGTAGCGGAGGCCATCGGCACCGCGCTCTTGCTCGCGACGGTGATCGGCTCGGGGATCATGGGAGAGAAGCTGGCAGCCGGGAATGTCGCCATCGCATTGCTGGCCAACACCGTCGCCACAGGAGCGGGGCTCGTCGCGCTCATCCTCACCTTCGGTTCTGTGAGCGGAGCGCACTTCAACCCCGCCGTAACCTTGGCGGACGCGACGCAGGGCGGACTGCCGTGGCGGGAGGTACCTGCGTACATAGCCGCTCAGGTCGTCGGCGCGTTCGCAGGTGTGGGGATCGCTGATTTCATGTTCGAGAAGCCCGTCTTCTTCGCGTCGACGCACGAACGGACGGGGCTCGCCCAGTGGGTGAGCGAGTTCGTGGCGACGTTCGGGCTCCTCGCGGTGATCTGGGGCTGCGCACGGCGGCGCGCAGGGGCCGTCCCGTTCGCGGTCGGCGCGTACATCACCGCAGCGTACTGGTTCACGTCGTCCACGTCGTTCGCGAACCCCGCCGTCACGCTCGCCCGCGCCGCGAGCGACACCTTCGCGGGCATCCGGCCCGCGGACGTGCCCGGATTCGTCGCGGCCCAGCTCCTCGGTGCGGCAGCGGCCACAGCGACGTTCCAGTGGCTCGTCCCGGCGTTGCCCGCCGTGGCTCAACGGGTCGTGGATAGGGGCGAAGCTGAGGAGGAGCCCTCATGAAGACCGTCCTCTTTGCGTGCGTCCACAACGCGGGGCGCTCCCAGATGGCTGCGGCCCTCTTCAACAAGCTCGCCGATCCCGCCAAAGCCCGCGCGGTCTCGGCGGGCACGGAGCCCGGCCAGGCGGTCCACCTCGAGGTCATCTCTGTCATGCGCGAGGAAGGGATCGACCTGACGACCGCTGTCCCGCAGAAGCTCACCGACGATCTCGCGTCGAAGGCGGCCATGCTCGTCACGATGGGGTGCGGGGAGGCGTGCCCGGTCGTACCCGGCATCGAGCGCGACGATTGGCCCCTGGAGGATCCAAAGGAAAAGCCCATCGAGCGCGTTCGGGAGATTCGCTCGGAGGTCGACCGTCGAGTCCGCGCGCTCATCGAGCGACGCGGCTGGGCCAGGGATTAGGGTGGCCCCTACGGTCCGCGCGGCATCGTCGCCTCAGATTGCCGCCAGAGAATTCCGCAGCAGCCGGTGGTCAGTCACCCTGCATCCGACCCGTCGGAATATTCTCGTGGGCCGACGCGTGGGCGGAAGGACCTTCGTGGTTCGCTCGATCGCTATGGGCAAAGTTGACGTTGTTGCATGGCGTGCTCAGGATGTGCTCGCACACTAGAGCGCCGATCAGTTCGGTTTGCGTGATCATTCCGATCAGTTACGCGAGGGGATCGACGGCGGATTCCGGGTGTGATCTTTTCGTCTCC
>Ga0302325_10019026_pt1 | contig 14458 bp, 10 predicted proteins | sample Palsa_T0_2_FD_201948 | JGI IMG/M metagenome (GOLD analysis project Ga0302325, IMG submission 201948) | Peat permafrost microbial communities from Stordalen Mire near Abisko, Sweden - Palsa_T0_2 | ecosystem: Environmental > Terrestrial > Soil > Palsa > Peat permafrost | place: Sweden: Abisko... | reverse complement strand
CTCATTTCGTGAACAAGCAGTCGATTGCCAACATTGGCGTGGTGATTGGCCAGCGAACCCAACTCTTTTACAAGACGCCGCATAATGTGCGCATGCCCGAGTACATGGATGGCATGTACTATGCCCTGCTCGAAGGCCGCTTTCTGTTTGATTTCGTGCATGAGGACAGAATGCAGCTGGAGCGGCTGAAGAAATATTCGGCGCTGATTCTACCCAACACCGCGCTGCTCAGCGACCAGCAATGCCAGCAGCTGCGCGATTATGTGCAACAGGGCGGCTCTCTGCTGGCCACCTTCGAGAGCAGCATGTATACCGAGCAGAATGAACGGCGGGCTGACTTTGGGCTGGCGGATGTCTTCGGTATTCACGCTGCGGGATCGGTGATCGGGAGGGTCGGTAACTCCAATCCGTTCTATGCGCGGATCGAGAAACAGCACCCACTCCTTGAGGGTTTTCACAACACCAGCATCCTGCCTGGTTCGGAGTATCGGGTGCCGCTGGCGCCGGTGGATGGTCCGGTTCTCACCGTGGTGCCGGGCTTCCCTGCTTACCCGCCGGAACTCTCCTATCCGCCGCAATCGCACACCGTTGAACCGGCGGTCGTATTGCGGCAGACCGATAAGGGACGCCTGGTCTTTTTCCCCGGAGATATCGAGCGCACCATGTGGCTTGCGGGAAACACTGACCTCAGCCGCCTTCTACAGAACGCGATCCGCTGGGTAGGCGGGAGCAGTGCGCCGGTCTCCATAGAAGGCCGAGGATTGATTGAGGTCTTTGCCTGGCAGACGGAACTCGGCTTTGCCGTGCATGTGCTGAACTACACCAATCCCAATGTGCACCGAGGCTGGGTGCGCGAGTTCTACTCCATCGGCGAACAGCAAGTGCGCATGAAATTGCCGCCGGGAAGAAGGATCAAACGCGTAGAACTGTTGCGCGCCGGCAAGGACATTCCCTTTCGAGTGAGAGACGGAGCGGTCGAGTTCACCATTCCCTCCGTCGAGGACTATGAAGTCGCAGCGCTTTACGCAAGCTCCTAGCGACCGAGGGATAAGAGCGAGGCATCCTCCGGCGACTCCTTGACTTTACCCGCTATTCGAATATACTTCCTCCCATCAAAACGGCCCTTTATCCATTAAGGCTTTGGGGGGCGCAATGCGTCTGGTACGGTCTTTCCTGCATCTGCCTCAGGCAAAGTTATGCCGGCTCTATCCGCGCTTGGTTTTCTGTCTGGTCTTGATCGCGGGATATCAAGCCACTGCCCAAATCAATAGCGGCGGCGCCCCGCCGGAGGCAAGTCCTTCCGGTGTCCCTCATCCCGGCTCTCGGGTTCGCTCTCTGCAGCTTGGCATTCACTCCGACGACACGCTCACCTACACGGTCGAGCTGGAAGTGAAGAAGCTTTTGACGGACTTTCTTGCAGTCGACGAGGATTGCGATGAAATCACGCCGGGAAGCTGGAATGTCGACACCGAGCCCGCTCACGGGGTAGTCGACAGCGCGCTCATCAGCGGCACCCTTTTGAACGGAGAATGTCCCGGCATGGAGTTTACCGCCGCCGCGATTTATTACACCTGGACAGACGAGACCACCAATGAGACCACAGACACGTTCCAGGCGACATGGTCGGGCGACGGTTATACCGAGCCGGAGACATTCGTTCTGAACCTGGAATCGTCCTGCGACTCCAGCCAGGAACCCGGGGTTCAGGACGCTGCTGCATGCTCGCTCACGCTGAAGCGGTTGAGCCTGATGCAAGTGCAGGCAACCGCGACCGCAAACGGTGGAACCTTCAAAAATTCTGTGAAAGCGCAGACGGGAAGCAACAATGTGCTGGTCGCATTTGCCTCGGGGAATACCGAGACTTCGAACCCGAATGTGGCGCAACTCTCCGACCCAGGCAATCCAAAAAGCGCACCGAGTCCTGGAGGGCTGGCGCAAGTAACCGTCAAATACACCAAGTCTGGCGCTTCGCTGAGCGACTCCTACAAAGTGCCCACTTTCGGAATGTCCTGCTACTACACCACTCTGCAAAGCGACTGGGGCGTAGCTCCGAATCATTGCAAGTTCCTCAAAATCAACGGAAAGAAATATTCCGGCACGGTCAAAAATCCTCCAGGTCTGACGGGAACCTATTGCAGTTCGTTTCTCGCCGACGTCAGGTTTGGTCAGGGGTCGGGCGAATTGAATAGCGGACAGGATATCCAGTATCTCGGTGGGACGTACAAGAAGGTCAGCGCGATTCATGGCAAAGATGGAAGCGTCGTGGTGGCGAACAAGACGCTGGCGCGGAGCAAAACGATCATCCCCGACAAGGGCGTAAAGCTGGATGTGGACCAGATCGGCACTTCTCTGCTGGCCAACGACATTGGGCCGAAGATTGTTGGCTACCGGCTCGACTACTACAGGGGCGTTGGCGAGAGCGTGTGTTCGGGTTTTTCCAACATCATGTCTGTGTCTGCCTGCACACCCGCGCAAACCGCTTGCCCCGCAAGCGCCGTAAAGTGAGGCGAAGATATGCGATTACGAGAAATGACACTTGCCTGTCCGTTGTTCGTGGCCGCCTTACTGACTACTCAAGTTGCCGAGGCGCAGAAGCTGAAGGCGGTTTTCGTCCGCCAGGGGGAGATATTTACTTTGGATGCCGACGGCAAGGCGGTGCAGATCACCAGCGACGGGCTGCATAAAGAGGATCCGCTTTGGTCGAAGGACGGGAGCAGAATCGCCTATCTCCAGGGCGTCGACAAGAACCTCGCGCTTGCCGAGCTGGTCGTCGTCAGTGGGGTCGGAAGCAAGCTTGCGGATGTCTTGATCCGTCCCGTGCGAGCGGACCAAGGCGACGACATGCGGTTCATCGAAACGCTGCAGTGGTTGACGCCGGAGAAGATTGCGGCTTCGGGAAGCATCAATCCATCGACGGAGGAGAGTCTGGTACTTGATCTGGCCTCGGGCCAGGAGGTGATGAATTATTACGATGACTCGGGGGGCACTGTCTATTCCCCCGACGGCGAGCATGCGGCCTACGTCGATGGGGCGCCGCACTTTGCGGCCCGGGATGAGACGGAGCCGGCGCTGAATATCGATCTGCGCAGGGTATATCCGGCGGCGGGCGTTCAAGTGGATTTTTTGTCCCAGGCGGCCTGGAGCCCTGATGGAACAGCAGTTGCGATTTTGGCAAAAAGCAGGGCGTCGCGCGCTCTGAGCCTGGTGGTTTGCCGCGTCGATTCTGGTTGCTCCCAAGCCCCCCTTCGGGCGGCACCGGCAGACGGGGAATTCACCCTTGGCTGGTCCGCGGACGCATTGACCGTGACCGCCGGATCGGCCACCTGGTCGGTGCAGACCGGGCCCGCCGATCTATCGCCGGAGGCAATTCGAAGATCCAGCGCTCCTCCTTTACCCGATCTCAAGCAACGCGCGGATGCGCTGGTGAATGATCTGCGGCAAAAAATACTGGATGCAGGGGGAGTCTCCCCGGACTTCTGGTGTGCCAATTGCATTCTTTCCACGCTTCCCCGAAAAACGGGAGGCGAATAGACAGCTATTGCGCAGCGCCGTCTGATGCAATAGCCTTCCGTGGCCTTCCACCTTTAGCGCCATTCGCCCGGGATGCCCGCCGTTTCGCCGTGGTCTTTGCACGGCCGCCCTTGCTGCCGAGTTGAGCCATCCAACTCCGGTTCCCGTACACACCTTCAATGAGCGCAGGAACATAGAGATCAACATCGAGATCCGGAAAGCTGATGCCCGTGCCACGGCCGAGCAGCTCATAGTTCTGCATTTGTTTCTTCCTGGCGTTCCCCATGCCTTGCACATCCTCGATCGGAAGCACCAACCTCCGGCCGTTGCTCAGCCCTATAATGAGGAGCTTGAGGTTTGGGACATACTCTACAGTCTGGGCACGTGGTTCATTGTCGTGGAACTTTGCCCTTTCAAACGCTGCCTCGATCTGGGCATCCGTCGTAATCACCTTGCGCCTACTCATGGTGTTTCTCCCAAAGCCTTACTAGTTCATCGAAGTGGCCAGCCGCGACGTTGAGTATGTGGCGCACATCAGGCTTCCTTCCGTTGCTCGGTCTTACGGAGTCCGTTCTGCTCGCCAGAGCGACTGTGCCGTCAAGGCGAAGATCGACGATCGCTTCAATCTCGGCGTAGAACCCATGCACGTGTCTTGGCTCATGATCCATCGTGTATGCCACGAACCGTATTCCCTCGAACCGAATGGAAACCATCCGGCGGTATAATAACCTAAGCCGTTTAGGTTTAGCAAGGGTCACAGCGTACCCGGGACAGAGTAATAGTATCCGGCGACAGTGCGGACATCCGAGAGTGACGAGGTCCCGTTGATGTCCACGCTGAAGCTAGCAAAGCATCATTGTGGAAATCGTCAATCGCGCACCCAGAACGGCGGCGGCTCGATACCGAGAGCCCGCAGGTAGACGTATCCCTGGCCCCGATGATGAATCTCATTGTCGATGGCGTACTGAATCGTCGCTATCCCCGGCATTTCCCACTGTCCGAATGCCTTGTCCACTTCGCTGAACCGGTGCGCCGGAATCTTCGGGAACTTCTCGTCCAACTCCACGGTCTGCGCATCCCACAGCTCAAGAAGCTCGCTTTTCGTGCCCGGCTTCGGCTCCTTATATTCCTCCCACTTGCCGCTGGACACGCCCTCCACGATGGGCACCGCCATGCGAATGAACTCCCAGGCCATTTCCGCAAAGGGCCGCATATCGCCCACTGAAAACTGAAAGAGCTTCTCTTCAGGAAACGCCTCAATCGTTCTGCGCGTTAGTCGCCTGTGTCCCTGCCAGTTCTTCAGCACAGCATCCGCCGTCAGCGCGTTCACGGGTATCGTCTCGGTCGCCATTTCCATCCTCCATGTGAGCCCGTCCGGGCTCTACTTCAGACTAAGGGGAATTCCCGACAGCTTCTGTCGTAAATTGGAGGAAGAATCGAATTTCCTTATGTATGACCCCATCATGCGCGTGCTGGCGGTCCTCGAGATCCTGCAGGCGCGCGACCATGTGACCGGAGCGGAACTGGCCAAGCGTCTGGAAGTGGACCTGCGCACCGTGCAGCGCTACATCGTCCGCCTGAAGGATCTAAGTATTCCCATTGAGTCTTCACGGGGGGTGGGTGGAGCGTACCGTCTGCGCCCCGGCTTTCGCCTGCCGCCTCTCCTGCTCACGAATGAGGAGGCGTTCGCCCTCTCCCTGGGTCTCCGGGCCTTGCGCCATGTCGGCTTGTCGGCGTTTGCGCCGGCCACGGAGGGGGCTCTGAGCAAACTGGGACGCGTCCTGCCCGAGGCGCTGCGCGAAAGCATCCGAACTGTGGAGGATGTGGTGGCTATCGAACCAGGCCCCTGGGTAGTCTCCACTTCAGTGGAGTTGCTGATCCGCGCCGCGTCCGCCATTCGCACCGGTCGGCGGATTCGATTCTCTTATCGCTCCCATGGCGGCGCTGCCTCACGCCGGCAAATCGAGCCCTATGCCGTGATACACACCGACGGGCGCTGGTACCTGATCGGCTATTGCCTGCGGCGGCGGGCGCTGCGCATCTTTCGCCTGGACCGCGTGACGGATCTTGAGGTAGGTGCTGCTTCTTTTCGCCGACCGAAGGATTTCGATGCTCACCGCTACCTGCAGGAGCGCATGCCCTTCGTTCAGTCGGACTACCAGGTCGATGTGTGGATCGAGATGCCGTTCGAGGAAGCCGAACGCAACTTTGCTCCTTGGAGGGTAGCTACCGAGGAGCAGGATGGCGGTACACGGCTGCGCTGCGGTCGCGATCGCCTGGAGATGTTCGCGGCAATGCTGCTCAGCATGGGCCGCCGGATCGTGGTGCACGGCCCCCAGGAATTGCGCGAGACCTTCCGGCAACTGGCGCACCAGGCGACACAGGCCGCAGAGGAGTAGGATGGTTTCGCGAGGAGGAGCATTTCATGAAACTCCTGATGCTGAGTGTTGCGATGGCATGAGACGGCAAATTAGAGCTGCTTGCGGTACACAATGAATCCAGATCGCTCAGCTACCTGGTCGTAGAGCCGCATGGCAGTGCTGTTTGTTTCATGAGTGTGCCAATATACCCGAGGCGATCCGGCACGCTGTGCCTGCTCATAAACGGCATGGATGAGGGCTCTGCCGATTCCCTTTCCACGCGCGGTCTTCATGGTGAACAAATCCTGCAAGTAGCAAAGCGGCTCGACGGACGTCGTGCTCCGGTGGAAGAGATAATGAGTGAGGCCCAGCAGCTGCCCGTCGCTGTCAGCAACGAGCGCATGCACTGGCTCGTATGAGTCGAAAAAACGGGTCCAGGTCATTTGATTCACTTCAGGAGAGAGCGCTGTTGCACCGGAGCGGCCATAGAAGGCGTTGTACCCGTGCCAGAGTTCAAGCCATTGATCGTAGTCCTTGCGGGAAACGGGGCGGATGTCGAGGTCGTGAGGCATGTTTCATCGTATTCGATCCCTGTGCGGGTTATGTGCCCCCACACAAGCGGCATGAACCGATGGAACGAAAGTCGTCGGCCGTGGCCTGGCAGAGGTGAAAGGATCACCGAAAAGCGCCGTTGGTATAAGCCTTAAGGTGATTGCCGTGGGCGCCGGCCCCAGCAGAATATGAATGGAAAGGCGCAACGGGGGCTCGCAATGCAGGATCAGGCATGGCTCGACGGTCAGAAAAACGGTCGGATCGACAGGTTTCGGGGGACCAAAAATGAACAAGCCTGGGTCGTCCTACTCAATGAGGGATATTCCCGCAACTACTCTCTGGGATACCGCCACGGTTGGACACGCCCCAATGAGGGCGCTCTTTAACAACAGCATTCTGGGCAAAATGCGAGGAGAGCTTGGTTACTAGACGTTGTTCATTCCAGACGAAACTTGCCGCAGGCAAGTTACCTGCTTGGGATAGCTTGGGATAGCCCACACTTCGCCAAAGCCGGGCGAGGAATGGAGTACCCAAGACTCCATTCCCCGCGCCCCGACTACGGGTTCCCTCCTGTCACAGCGATGCCGAAACCTCCCTTTGTGCCTTTGATGAAATCCTGGTTCACGTCAGTGCCATTCAGATTCGCCCGCCCGATGGTGGTGCCTGAACCGCGGTCACCCCAGTCCGCCCAGAAAATATATTTGCTGTCGGCTGCGAGAAACGCGATCTCCCCCTTCAGGCCGGTGATGAAATTCGGGTCCGCATCGGTGCCATTAAGATTCGCCCGCCCGATCGCGGTGCCGCCACCCGCCGTAAAGTAGATGTAGTTACCTTGAATAGCAATCCCCGAGCCTGAGGATGCGTTAATAAAATCATTGTCCACGTCCTTGCCGTCGAGCTTGGCCCGCCCGATCTCGCCGGTTTCGTAGTTGGCCCAGTAAATGTAAGACCCGGTGACCGCGACCCCGCACACTCCTCCGCCGGTTGTAATGAAGTTTTGGTCCACGTCCTTACCGTCGAGCTTGGCCCGCCCGATGGAGGATCCCACGTCTCCGGCCCAGTAGATGTCCGAGCTGCTGACTGCGACCCCGCATGGATTGTGGGCGCCGGTGATGAAGTTTGGATCCACGTCGGTGCCGTTGATCTTGGCTCGCCCGATGTTTGTTGCTGATCCTCCGTTGGCGGTGGTCCAGTAGATGTAGCTCCCATTCACCGTCAACCCTCCTCCCCCGACGGGTTTGAACTCGACGAACTTCTCGGTTGGGTCAGCGCCGGCGGTCGTCGCCCGCCCGATCGAGCCATTGCTACTGTTGGTCCAGTAGAGGTATGCCGGGGTCGCGGCGGCTGGCGGGGGAAACTCTTGCTGATTAGAGTCGGTCTGCGCATACGACGAGGCCGCCGACGCGTAAAGCAGGAAAACAGCGAGGATGGTTTTGCCGAAGACTCGCTTTTCAGTAGCGGTGTAAATTGTCTTTGTCATGTCAACTCTCCTAATGATTCGTAATTCCCCGGCGGTCGCCGAGGAAGGTATACAGGGCCCGATTTATTGCACCGTTAGGCTGTAGGTAGTTGTTTGCGTGAGAGTGCCGGACGTACCGGTCACCGTGAGGGTGTAAGTTCCGCCGGTGTTGCCGCCTGAACCGCCGCCGCAACCCGCGAATAGAGTCGCTCCGAGAAGAACGAGCCCAAGCCCCAGTTGCATCCCCCACAACTTCTCGCGGCGGCGCCGCAGCAAGGCGAAGCTCAGAAACGCTCCGCCGCCGAGGAAGGCCAGCGCAGCCGTTCCCCGCGGCGAACCTGAGATCCCTGGCCGGTTCATCGCCGATGCCGTACTGATCGTCATCGCCGCAGTGGCTGCCGAGCTTCCACTGGGCGTGAGCGAAGCCGGGCTTATGGTGCAGGTTGCACCCTGGGGCGCGCCGGAACAGGCAAGACTCACTGCCTGGCTGAATCCTCCAGCCGGGGTAAGCGTAATCGTAGTAGTTGCACTGCCTCCACTGCTGACCGTGCCGGTGGCGGGCGAGAGGCCGAGGCTGAAGGTAGCCGGGACGGCAGTGATGGTCACAGAAACGGCTGATGAAGTCGACGCAGCAAAGCCGGCGGCCGCAGCATAGGAGGCCGTGATGCTATGCGTGCCCACAGCCAGGGCACTGGTGGCATAGGTGGCCGTTCCTGTCGCACCGAGCGTTCCTGTGCCCAGCGTGGTGGCACCGTCGAGGAATGTAACTGTACCCGTAGGTGTTGCAGAGCCTGAAGCCGCGGAAACCACTGCGCTGAAGGTAAGACTGGTCCCAGTTACGGCTGACGCGGCGGAGCTGGCAAGTTTCGTCGTGGTCGCTACTCCGGCCGTCACCGTAACGGTGACCGCGGAGGAGGTGCTGCCGCTGAAATTGGTGTCGCCGCCATAGGTTGCTGTCAACGATTGCACGCCTACCGCAAGGGACGTGGTGGAAAAGGTCGCGACGCCCGATGCGTTCAAGGTCCCGGTCCCTAAGCTCGCCGTTCCATCCAGAAACGTCACCGTACCCGTCGGTGTTCCGGAGCCGGATGAGGCGGTCACCGTCGCGGTCAGCGTCACGCTCTGGCCGGTGGAAACGGCGGACGCCGATGCCGTCAGCGCGGTCGCGCTGGTGTTGGGCGGAGTGACGGCCGCGGTTTGCAGGAAGAATGTGTTGCCTGCGACCAGGTCGATCTTTCCACTTCCATTGAGGTCATACGCTGCGAGCGGCCCCTGGCCAGTGACCACTTCGGTTGCCAATAAGGGCAGTACGGTGCCGCTGGTCGAGCCCGGCAGGCTTTGAAAAGTGCCGTCACCATTCCCTACAAAAATCCCGTTGGTTCCCCCCGCGGTGGCCAGGTCCGCCTTGCCGTCACCGTTGAAATCGCCGATCGCTATCTGCTCCCCACCGTCGGCGTTGGCCAACGTGATGGGTGGCAGCACGTTGAAGGAGCCGTCCCCTTTGCCCAGCGCAACTCCGAGTGGGTAAGGGGCGCTCCCTCCTTCTGCGACCACATCGGGAATTCCGTCGCCGTTCAGGTCTCCGATGGCGAAACTATAGAGTGTACCGGTGTTAGTGCTTGAGGAACCCGGATTGCTGATCACCGGCAAATTGACCGCTGTTCCGAATGTCCCGTTTGCATTACCCAGCATTACCTGCAGCGTTGCTGGTGTGCTGGGAGTTCCAGAAGTCCCAAGAGTCCCAGGAGTGTACGTGATCAGGTCCGGGATTTTGTCGCCGTTCAAATCAGCCACGCTTAAGATCGCGGGCGTAGAGTAACCCGGAGGGTTCGTTCCGCTGTAAAGAACGGTCACCGCGGGCGCAGCGAAGGTTCCATCTCCGTTGCTCACCTGGGTCGCGTATCCCTCATTTGTTATGTTCTGGTTGTTCGCCGAATACTGGATAACGTAGTCATACACAACCTCGAATTTTCCGTTCTGGTTTGTCGTCCCCAGCAGCTGGTCGGCCGAGAGCGGGAGCGGGTAAATTTGCCCTACCCCAGAAACCAGAGTAGGGAGGGGCGTAAATGTAGGCGTAGCGAAACTCCCGTTACCGGTGCCGAGCGCAGTCATGAACCCATCTGGCCCCTGGTTCCCCGACGTCGTACTACCTTTCACCGAAGAATAGAGGTCTGCTATACCGTCTCCGTTCAGATCGGCGACCAGGTAGGCTGGCACCCCCGCGTTGTACTGAGTGTTATTGAACGTAAAGGTCGAAGCGTTCAGAGGAGTTCCGGCCGCGGTGAAGGTCCCGTCCCCATTGCCGTAATAGGTGGTAAATAGCGGCTCCGAAAAATTGGCGGCGGCCCCCTGCGCGACGAAGCCCAGGTTCTTTTGTCCATTCATGTTTTCCAGCGCGTTGAAGGAGGCAAGGTTGAACTGCGGGGCCGCCACGAAGGTCCCATCCCCGCGGCCCATCAGCGCGTATCCCTCATAGGCCGTAAAATCGTCGCCGGCAAACACTCCTGCGTGCGCGTCGCCCGAGTAAAGGTCGAGATTACCGTCCCCATCCAGATCCGTGGCCGTGATATAGCCATGGTTGCCGATGCCGGCATAGGTATTGCCGCTGGTGAACGTGCCATCACCGTTGCCCATGGCAATGAAGATCAGGTTCCCCTCGCTGGCTGCCAGGTCCAGCTTTCCGTCCTTGTTGAAGTCGCCGGCCGCTACCTGAAGATAGGTGCCACCGACGAGACCGAGTTGGGAGGTAGTGAAGAATGGCGTGCTCGTCTGTTGAAAGCCGCCGCTACCATTGCCTAGAAAAATCGCACCGTAGCCGCTGGCAACGTCCTTTTTGCCATCTCCGTTGAAGTCACCCGACACCAGGTTCTCGACTCCGGGCGTCACGGGCAATGTCTGAGGTGTGCCAAACGTACCGTCGCCATTGCCCGGGAGGAAGGTGAGCACCCCGCTGGGAGCGGCGCCGAGGGGAGCGTTCACCCCAACCACTACATCCAGTTTGCCGTCCCCGTTGAAATCGTCGATGACTGCGCTATCCGAGACGCCGGCGCCCAGCGTGTAACTCTGGCCAACGGTGAACGTGCCATCCGCATTGCCCAGAAGTACCGTGATCGCCGAGGTTAATGTCGTCGTTCCGCTAGTACCCACGGCGATGATGTCAGGATTCCCATCCCCGTTCAGGTCGCCGGCAACCACCCCGCCGGGAGCGAAACCGGCAGGGAGAGTCTGCTGCACCGAACTGCCAAACGTGCCGTTCGCCTGGATGACAAACGTGTACAGCACAGTGAGGTTCTCGGTGCCGTTGTAGGCGGGGACCGCCGCCATCCGCATGCCGCCGGTGGACGTACCCACATACAGCAAATTGGTCGCGTTCACGCCGATGGTCGGGTCAGGACATTTCCCAGCAAAATTAGCGGTCGTGGTCAGCCCGGCTTCGCTGTGCAGTAACTGATCAACGCTCGTGATCACTGAGACCGGCATCCCGTATGGGTCGGAAGCATCCTCGGAGTATGGAACGTTCCCGGCACTCAGAGAGCAATCTGGCTGCCGCACTACCACTAATCCGTTGGCCGTGGAGGCCAGGATCGTGGTAAGGTTGCCGACAAACGGGGCCGGGGCAAGATTCTGTGGGGGAAGATTCAGAGCAGCCTTAATTTGTGCCAGTGCATCATCGGATGCAGGTGCGGCCTTACTTGGCCTGGTTGCCGACTGTGCCCCAAACATCGGCCTTTTATGTCGTGCCGGTACACTTTTCGCTCCCAGGGAGGGAGGGGCGACTGCTGCAGAGGCCGATACGCCGGCCTGCGTAAATCCCTGCGGCGGTTGCACGCTCAAAACAGCGGCCACGATAAAAATTTTCGGCAATTTCCGTTTGAGGGAACGGCTCAGCCGCAGCAGGCTCGCCGGAAGTGGATACGGTGCGGTAAGGCTCGGCAAGTACGAAGAGACCTGCATGGGATGGCGCTCCTGCTCAAAGAGGTGTTTTGTTGGCCTTCGGGACCGGTTATAAGCAAAAAATCAACTATCTCGGGTTCAAAGATCTGTTCTAACTCCGCTGATGTTTCCCTTCTTATTGCGTAAGGCGCTATTTGCGATAAAAAAGGCCCATGCCGTGGAGTCGATTTTCAAAAATAAAGTAATCTCATCGGCTTTCGGGATCAGCCGGAGGGTTACTCAAGGGATCTTCTTTGACTTGCAATCCCACCCGTGACATAGGAGCGGGCTAGATTCACTGGACTGCATAGGTGCGGGGAAGCCGTGATCACTCTCTCGGGCCTCTCGGGCGGCGAAAGCTTTTGGAATGAAGCAGCTTAGGTTAAAATGGCCAACATCTGCGGGCGGGATCGAAATGTCGCAAGGTTATCCAGAACCAATAAGCTCGGACCATTCCTCAGGCGAGGTTACGGTCCTTTTGCGGAAGGTGGCCCAAGGAGACCAGGCGGCCGTCTCCAAGCTCATTCCCCTGGTATATGGCGAACTTCGGCGGCGTGCGGCCTCTTATATGCGTGGGGAAAGAATTGACCATACGCTGGAGCCGACCATGCTCGTGAACGACGCCTATCTTAGTCTTATGGATCGGCGCGATGTGAGTTGGCAAAATCGCGCCCACTTCTTCGGCTTGGCCGCAGACCTGATGCGGCGGATTTTGGTAGATCACGCCCGCGCTCATCAAAGGGCAAAGCGTGGGGGAGGAAAGCTCAAGGTCTCGCTGGAAGACGCCCTCATCTTCTCCGAAGACAAACTTGAGGAAGTACTGGCGGTCGATGAATGCCTGGAGCGGCTGGCCAAAATCGATCCGCGGCAGGCACGCATTGTGAAATTGCGGTTCTTCGGAGGATTGACCAACGAGGAGGCCGCGGAGGTACTGGGGGTTTCGCTGAATACCGTGAAGCGCGATCTCAGCTTAGCCAAAGCTTGGCTTTATGCCGAGCTGAAAGAGCGCCATGGCATTAACACCAAGACAATGGCAGGAAGTGAAAGAGCTGTTTGAGGCCACCCTGCAGCAGCCGTCTGAGGAACGTCCTTTGTATCTTCGGCACGCCTGTGCCGACGATACTATTGTTCGTGAAGTAGAACGTCTCTGGGCTTATCACACCCAGGGCGACGAGTTCCTGGTTAGTCCTTTAGAGCATTTGGCGGCCTCCATGCAAAAGGCGGCCACCGACCCGGGTGAGAGCGCCGGGACGGTAATCGGCCGGTATCTCCTTCTGCAACGAATCGGCGAAGGTGGCATGGGCGAGGTTTGGCTGGCGGAGCAGAAAGAACCAGTACGCCGCCGCGTCGCTATCAAGCTGGTCAAAGCCGGGATGAACACGCGCGAAGTGATGGGGCGCTTCGAGTCGGAACGCCAGGCCTTGGCTCTGATGGACCACCCTGCCATTGCCAAAGTGTTCGACGCCGGCTCCACGCCCCAGGGCGCGCCGTACTTTGTCATGGAGTACGTGGCCGGTGTTCCGATCACGGCCTACTGCGACAGTCACCGGCTCAATATCCGCGAGCGGCTGGAACTGTTCATGCACGTGTGCGAAGGAGTCCAACATGCGCATCAGAAAGCCATCATCCACCGCGACTTAAAACCGTCAAACATCCTGGTCATGGAGGTAGATGGCCGGGCGGCGCCGAAGATTATCGATTTCGGAGTCGCCAAGGCGCTGACCCAGAGGCTGACCGCGGACACGATGTTTACCCGCGCAGGGGCGCTGGTTGGAACTCCGGAGTATATGAGCCCGGAGCAGGCTAATTCTTCGGGTGAGGATATCGACACCCGCACCGATGTCTACTCGCTCGGAATGGTTTTTTACGAGTTGCTGGCGGGTGGACCGCCAATCGAGCTGCGAAAAATTGCATTTGAGGAATTCCTGCGGAGGTTGCGGGAAGACGAACCGCCGAAGCCGAGCACCAAGATCCGCACCCAGGACCAGACCACCTCAACGGAAGTGGCTCGCAAGCGCCAGACCGAGCCGCAGGCTTTGGCGAAACAGATGCGTGGTGAGCTGGACTTGATTGCCCTGAAGGCGCTCGAAAAAGACCGTTCACGCCGCTACGGTTCGCCCTCCGATTTCGCCACGGACATCGGGCGATATTTAAATGACGAAGCAGTACTGGCAGTCCCGCCTTCCGCGGCGTATCGCGCCCGCAAATTCGCACGCCGCTACCGCGGAGCTTTGGTCGTGACCTGCGCGTTCGCTCTGGTGCTGATCGTAGCTGCTGCCGTCAGCATCCGACAGAGCATACGGGCGAATCGGGAAGCGGCTGTTGCCCAGGCGGTCAACGATTTTTTGCAGAACGATCTATTGGCACAGGCCAGTGCAGCCACGCAGTCGGGGCCGAGCGCCAAACCCGATCCGCACCTCGAGGTGCGCACGGCCCTGGATCGGGCGGCGGAGCGAATCGAGGGCAAGTTCGCAAAGCAACCGGAGGTGGAGGGTGCCATTCGGGACACCATCGGGCAGACGTACACGGACCTCGGGCTGTACCCGGACGCAAGGAAGCAATTAGAGCGGGCAGTAGATTTGCGGCGGTGGGTCTTGGGTCCCGAGCAGGCCGACACGCTGAGGTCCATGAACAATCTGGGCAT
>Ga0302325_10019025_pt1 | contig 14458 bp, 11 predicted proteins | sample Palsa_T0_2_FD_201948 | JGI IMG/M metagenome (GOLD analysis project Ga0302325, IMG submission 201948) | Peat permafrost microbial communities from Stordalen Mire near Abisko, Sweden - Palsa_T0_2 | ecosystem: Environmental > Terrestrial > Soil > Palsa > Peat permafrost | place: Sweden: Abisko... | reverse complement strand
TTCGGCGGCGTCAAGCACGACATGGAAGACATCCAGTCCGGCGTCGCGCAAGCCGGCAAATACCTGCTCCAGATACGCGCGGACCAGGATCGTTTGGGGAGTGATGAGGTGCTGGCCGGTGAAGCGACCAGCTCTGCGGCGGCGGCTCATGACGGGCTCGCCAGGGCGACGACCAGACCGTGCCTGTGACGGCTGCGCTTCAGACCTACCGCCGCCCACCTGCGATGCCCGAATCCGCCGCGTGGCGTGCCCGGCAAAAGCGCAGCTCAAGATCACTGCGGCGGGCCGGGCATCACGCAGGTAATGAGCAAGTCACAGTCCCGCCGCTTCCCTGTGACCGATACCGGGAGCGCTGCGCGCCTGCCGCCTTCCTCGCTGGAGCGGGCCCGGCCGGCCAGCCGGCGCATGCCGTTTATAGTGGGCGTATGCCTTCTCCACCGCGGGCGGGAGTTTTTGTTTCCGGGCACGAACGGCATCGGCGCCCGCAGGGAGCACAGTCGCCCGGCGTGGACCCCGAACGTTATGACCGGACCCGGCCCCCCTATCCCGGCGCCCTGGTGGAGCGGATCATCGCCACCAGCCCCGGAACAGACTTCCTCGACGTCGGCACCGGTACCGGCATCGCGGCCCGGCAGTTTCAGGCGGCCGGCTGCACAGTGCTCGGGGTTGAGCCTGACGCACGGCTGGCGAGCTTCGCGCGGCGGACCGGGGTCAAGGTCGAGGTGGCGCCGTTCGAAGCCTGGGACCCGGCTGGCCGGGAGTTCGACGCTGTCGTCGCCGGGCATGCCTGGCACTTCGTGGACCCGGTCGCGGGGGCGGCGCGGGCGGCCCGGGTGCTGCGGCCCGGCGGCCGGCTGGCCGCGTTCTGGCACTTGGGCCAGCCTCCGCGCGAAGTAGCCGAAGCCTTCGCCGCCGCCTGGCACCGGGTGGTGCCCGGCTCGCCGGTCAACTTCCGGGCCCGGCCGGGGCAAGCCGACAGGAACGCCGCTGCCTTCACCGCCAAGAGCGCCGGCGGGATCCAGGAGGCAGGCGGGTTCAGCCACCCGGAGCAGTGGCGATACGACTGGGAGCGGACCTGCACACGCGACGAGTGGCTAGCGGAGCTGCCCGCTTCTGGTGCCCTCACCTCGCTCCTGCCGGACAAGCTCGCGGAGGTGCTGGCGGGTACCGGGGCCGCCATCGACGCGCTCGGGGGCAGCGTCACCATGAACTACGCGACGGTGGCCGTTACCGCGGTGCGGATCAGCGCCGCCTGGCGCGGGCGTCGCCCGGGACAAGGGTGAGCGACACGCTGATCGCTACCGCGAAGACCCAGGAGCCGGCACGCCGCGACGGGCCCGGGCCGCGCTGGCCGGCCCGGGTAACACGAGAAGGGTGCCTGTTACCTGAGGAGGCCCATCCCGTGACCGCAGCCGGCCGGAGAGCGTGCCATAACGCTCCCACCGGTGTGGTGCCAGCGGCGGGCACCAGCATCGCTATCCCGGTTGCCAGCGCCGCCAGCGCGGCGCCGAGCGTCCGGCGGCGGATGAATCCGGATCTCATGCCTTGCCTCCTTCGGTTGGTTGGATCCCGGCTGTCATGCAGACGAGTCTGCGCAGGGTGGTCACGATTAGCCAATGCGATCTTCTGGCGGACTTCCGGCAGAGTTCCTGAAGTCCGTCAGCCAGCCGCTGCGGTCGGCCTGGGACGTGTCGACTGGCCTGCGTCTCGTCAGCTGCCGCGATACCGTTGACCCGATCCGCTACCTGGTCAGGGAAGGCATCCGGTGGCTGAGGGATCGAATTCAGCCGAACGGACCTGCCGGTCTGCCGCCGTTCCCGCGCAGCCCCCGTCCGTTACCGTGACATGGCGCTGTCCGCGGCCTCCAGGCCGCCTTGAACTGCAGGATCCGCCCAGAGCCCGGTGCGGACCTGGCGGCAGCGAGACGATGCCTTTCATCGAGCATGGACAGTGCCTGCTGCCAGCTGGCCTTTGCGCCAGGAAGGTCACCGGCGGCATGCTGGCAGTCGGCGAGACGGGAAAGGACTTCGGCCTGATCGATACGGCTGCCGACGGCGCGGAACAGTTCGAGGGATTCCTGGTAGTAGGCGATACTGCGGGCGTAACCGCCGAGGCGGCGGTGTGCCAGGGCCAGGCTGTCCAGGCTGTGCGCCGCGCCGTAGCGGTCGCCGAGCTCCAGGAAGATCACGAGCGCTTTCTGGCAGGACGCCAGGGCCTGCGCATAATCGCCAAGCTTCGTCTGGTACCAGCCGAGGTTGTTGAGGGCACCGGCCAGGCCGGGCCGGAAGTCGGCTTCGGCGTATAGCGCCAGGGCTCGCAGCGCATGGCCCAGCGCATCGCTGAAGTGTTCTTCCCTGTCGGCCATGATGCCGGCATCGATATGCGTACGGGCCTCGCCGACCCGATCGTCGAGCGTGCGGAACAAGTAGAGCGCTTCGGCAAAGTTGCGGGAAGCCTCGTCATGCAACCCCAGCAGCGCGGACACCCGGCCCAAGGCGCGGACACTGTACGCCTGACCGGCCAGGTCACCTAGCCGCCTGGTGGCATCGAGCGCCCCGCGCAAGATAGCGGCCAGATCGTGCCACTGCCCTTGCCAGATGAGGTACGTCTCCATCGCTCGGGGCAGCTGCCACACGTAGGTATGCTGCGTCGCGTGCGCTGCTTGGCCGATGACGGCCAGCAGCACCTGGGCCTCCGCTTGGTACCACGAGGAGGCTCGGGGGCGGTCCGGGAAATCCTCCGGCAGCACGGCTGGCTGCGGCGGGGCGAGCGTGATCGGCTCTCGGGCAGGGTACAGCGTCCGGTCAGCGGCGTGCGCCGTGTGCAGGTAATGGTCCAGCATCCGGCCCAGTGCGGCCTGCTGCTCGGCGTCGTCCGCCAGCTCGCGCAGCTGCTCGGCGGCGTAAGCACGCAGCAGGTCATGGCAGCTGAAACGGCCCGGTATGTGCTCGGCCAGCAACTGGGTGCGGGCCAGCTCGGCCAGGAGCTGCCGCGCCTGCGGGCGTGGCAGGCCGGCCAGGCTGGCAGCGGCCGGGACGGCGATGTCCGGTCCCGGGTGGATGGCCAGCAGGCGCAGCATCCGGGCCGCCTGATCGGTCAGGTGCTGGTAGGACCACGAGAACACGGTCCGCACGCTGGTGGCTGGATCCCAGGCATCCAGCGCGTCCAGCCTGTCCCCGGCGTCCTGCAATTCGACCACCAGCGAGGCGATGGAGAACTCCGGATAGGACGCGGCCCGTGCGGCCGCGATACTGAGTGCGAGCGGCAGCCGGGCGCAGGCCTCGATCAGCGCGCAAACCGTCTGCTCATCTGCCAAGTTTCGGTCGCCGAGGCGGTCGGCCAGCAGTTCGCGGGCCTCATCCGCGCCGAGGAGATCGAGCCGGAAGGGATACGCCCCCTCGGCGGCGACCAGCGCAAGCAGCGGATCGCGGCTGGTCACGACGACCTGGCAGTCGCCGCTGCCGGGGAGTAGCGGCCGGACCTGGTTGGCGTCGCGGGCGTTGTCAAGCAGCATCAGCATCCGCTTGTCGGCGAGCAGGCTGCGCAGCAGGGCCGCCTGCTCGTCCAGGGCCGTCGTAATCCGGCCGTCCGGTACTCCGAGCGCGGCGAAGAAACCGCGGATCACCGCCGTCGGCGGCAGCGGCGTACCGGACGGGCCGAACCCGCCCAGGTTCACGTAGAGCTGCCCGTCCGGGAACATTTCAGCGGCCTGCTGGGCCCAGTGCACCGCCAGCGTCGTCTTGCCGACCCCGGCAGCTCCGCTGATCACGATGTGCGGTGCCGCCGCCGGCCGCCTGGTCAGCCTGGTCAGCGCGGCCAGTTCCTTCCCGCGGCCGGCAAAATGACTCGGTCCGGCGGGCAACTGCCGGGGGACCAGCCGCTCCACGGCAACTGCGGATCGCCTGGCCGCATAGTCGGCCGCCATCTCGGCCACGGCGGGCCCAAGGGCCTGCCGCGAAGCGCAGCCGTCCGCATCGGCCGAGGCGAAGAACTCCTTGCGCGCCAGGGCTGTCAGCATGAGCGCGTCAGCCAGCATGCGCGCCGAGCGGAGATAGGGCCGCGTCGTGGTGCCCCGTTCCATGTCGCCGACGGCACGGACGCTCAGCCCGGACCGCTCGGCGAGTTCCTCCTGGGTCAGCCCAGCCGCGTGCCGGTGGCGGCGCAGCAGGTCACCGAAACTCCCCCGTGGACCAGCGTTCATCCGGCACCTTCCCATTCCCCCGGGCTTGCAGGACTCGCTTATTCGAGCCTGCCACGCCGTGATGCCGATGGGGAGATTAAGTAGCACTTTGTGCGTGTCACAGGAGCTTCCGCCACCAGCGTCCGGGCAGCTGCCTGCGTCGCGGTGTCGTCATAGATCATGCCGCCAGTGACAGTTCTGAATAGCCCTTCAGGACCAGAAACGCCCGGTCGATTCCGTAACGAGATCCGCAGCTCACAGGTAATATTCGAAAATAAGTCGATACGCCTGGAGAGACCCGGGTAGGGCCTAACGGTCCGGGACGGGTCATAAGCAGCTCAGCAGAGCCACTTCGGTGAGGTCACGGCCGCCGGGTTTCCCGGGATGATCCGGTGCAGTCCGTGAGATCCGCTTCGCCGAGGTTGCGGGCGGAGTTCAGGGTGTCGGGGTGGTCATCGCCCAGGACGCGCTGCCGGCGCTCGAGGGTGTCGCGGTCCAGGTCGCGGGCAGCCGCTACCTCACCGAGCTCGCGGAGGTCAGCCGCCAGGATGTGGGCAGTGCGCAGGGTATTGCGGTCGTCTGGGCCTTGTGCGTGGCGGTGGCGTTTCCACGTGTCCTGGTTCAGGTCGCGGGCGGCCTGCAGGTCGCCCAGCATGCGCAGGCCGAGGGCCAGGTTGTGGGCAGAGTTCAGGGTATCCGGGTGGCCTTCCCCAAGAACGTGACGTCGGCGTTCCCACGTGTCCTGATTCAGGACGCGGGCTTCGGCGTAGCGTCCCAGTTCCAGCAGCGCCCAGGCGAGATAGTGCGCGGCCATCAGCGTGTGCTCGTGGTCCTGGCCGAGCCGGCCGCGCCACTGCTGGTGAAGATCGCTCATGACGTCCCGGGGAGTTCGGGCATCGCCACGCTCAATCAGGTACCAGCACACGCGGCGGACCAGATTACGCAGAGCGGGGTTATCCGTGCCAGCCAGGTCGGCGGCCGAGGGTGAGCCGGTCGCGGAGGATGGCCTGGGTGAGCCGGTGCATCTGCAGCCCACGGTGATCGAGGCGGGCCAGCGACTGCCCAGCCATGTGGGCCAGGGTCTGCCGCCAGGCCAGCGGGTCGGCGGCTCGGGCTGCCAGCTCGCGGGGCAACAGGCCAGCGGCATTGGTGAACAGATCCTCAGGGATCGGCTCCGGCCCGAGAAATGCGCACAGGTTGGCCAGCTCGGCCGCAGCCGGGTCCTGGTCGGACAGGCGCACCGCGATCACAGCCGTCGCAGCCGCCAGCGACTGCGGATAAGACGCCGGACCCCCCCGCCCGAGCAGTTGCCCCGCCCGGTTCCGCAACATGTTCAGGTACTGGGTCACCGATGTGCCGGTGTCAGCCATGAACCCGGCAGCCTGGGCGATGGCTAGTGGCAGGTCACCAAGCTCCGCAGCGAGCCGGCCTGACTCAGCTACGGGGAGTCCGGGAATCCTGCGCCGCATCATCTCGATCGACTCGGCCCGGGTAAACACCTCTACCTCGACCGGTGCTGCGACCTCGTCCCAGCCGTGCTCGCGGGAGGTGATGAGCACATGCCCGCCGTCTCCCGGCAGCCAAGGCGCCACATCCGCAGGCGTCGCAGCGTTGTCGAAGATCAGCAGCCACCGGCCGCGATGCCGCAACTCGGCCAGTACCGCCGCCCGTACCGCCTCGCTTCCAGCCCCGGCCGGAACGCATCCCAGCGCCTGGCCAAGGTCAGCGACCTGATCCCCGATAAGCCCGCCCTGCTCGGCGTCGATCCACCAGGACAGGTCGTAGCTCCCGGCGGAACGGTGCGCGTACTCGGCCGCCAGCTGGGTTTTGCCTACCCCTCCCATCCCATGCAGCGCCTGCACCACGGTTGCGTGCCCGGCGAGCAACCGTTCCCGGACCGCTGCCAGCTCCTCGTCGCGGCCGGTGAACGTGAGATTGCGTGCCGGGATGTTCCACAGCCGCGGCCTCACCGCACCAGGCTGCCTCGACCTTTCGAGCGCATTGAGCACGTCTGAAGCCGGAATGCGCCCGCGGGCCGCCTGCACGAACATCTCGCTCAAGGGGCCAGCCATCCCGAGGGCCCCGGCCAGTTGCATGGCGGTGTTCTTGTGTGCCGTGCGGTTGATACCGCGTTCCAGGTCGCTGATCGCTCGCGGGGACAGGCCCGCCGCCTGGGCCAGCTCCTCCTGGGTCAGCTTCACGTCGCCCCGGAGCTGCCGCAGCAGCCCGGCGAACGACAACGAAGGCTGCTCAGTCACGGCCCCGCCCCTCGCACATCAACAGCCAGCCGCCTTGCCGCCACTGCTGGCATGGGTGAGCACACCGCGCTAACAGCACATTGCCGCCGTTATACCGGGCCTTCACACCGCATGCAACCGTTCCTGTGGGCCTTTATGTGAGCGGTTACGTATGGTGCGCGTGCTGACTGCCTGTGAGCCTGGAGCCAGAACCAGCAGCAGCATCAGCGACCAGGAACGCCTTCTAGGCGGAGGCGGTAGGGGACCGCCGGGAATGAGGGAAACAGTGAAGATCATTGTCCCGCGCTGGCGCGGGGGCTTCCGGCGGTCCAGGGCCAGGACCCTGCTCGCGATCGGCAGTGCGGCAGGCCTGGCTGCGGCCGTGCTGGTATCAGTGGCCCCGGCCGCGTCCGCGGCCGAGACTTACTCCACCCCGGCGATGGCGGTCGCCGCCGGGAATACCGTCATCGCGGTGCAGACTCAAAGTGACGGGCTGCGGTTCTACTGGAACCAGTACGGGACCAACACCTGGCGCGGCGAGCAGGTCGCCGCGGACGGGACCGCCCTGTCCGTGCCGGACATCGCGGCGGACGGCAACGGCGTGATCATCGCGGTCCAGGGCCCCAGCCAAAGCCTGGACTTCTACTGGCAGACCGACGGCACCTCGACCTGGTATGAGGAGACGGTCGCCGGGGCGAACACCACTTACTCCGCGCCGCGGCTGGCTACCATCGGCAACTCCGTGGGGATCGTCGCGCAGGGGCCGGGGAACAGCCTGGACTACTACTGGGCCGCCAACGGCACCAGCACCTGGACCCCCGAATGGGTCGGCGGTTACAACACCACCTACTCCACCCCCGCCATCGCGGCGGACGGCAACTCCGCCATCGTGGCCGCCGAAGGGCCGTCCAACAGCCTGGAGTTCTACTGGCAGCAGGACGGCACCACCCCCTGGCATCCCGAGCTTGTGGCAGGGGCTGGGACGACCTTCTCCGACCCGGCCATCACCGGCAACGACGGCAGCGCCAACATCACCGCGGCCGGGCCGGACAACGCCCTGGACTTCTACTGGCAGCAGAACGGCACCACCCCGTGGAACCCGGAAGTCATCTCTTCGGAAACCGGTAGCCAGGAGGACCCGGATATCACGACGATGAACCACGGTTCTGGCGATGGCGTCTGCGTCGCCCAGGGGGAGGGCGTGTCGTGCGCTGTCAACGGGTCCGCGAACTGGACGTCTAGCAGCCCCAGGGTGTGGTTCCCGGGATCCGACACAGCCATCACCGAGAACGGCAGCAGCGACAACGTAGCCTTCTATTACTGCTGCGGGCCCAAGCTGTTCTTCGACTGGGACGACAGTAGCGGCAACTGGCATGGCGAGATAGTGGACAACGACGTCAGCTGACTAGCCCGGCCAGGCCAGCGCTTCCCTGCGATGGACTGGCCGCCTATTCGCGCACCTGCGCGTGCGGTGCCGTCCTGGCAGGGACCGAATAGAAGGTCGCTCCCGATACTGGCTTGCCCGCCACCTGGGCCGTCAATGATCATGCCGTTGGGTCCGGCTTTCACGTTGATGGTGACCTGCCTGCTGGAACCTGTCATCGTGATCTTGCGGGTGTCCGCATATGGGCTGATCAGGTAAGGCTCGGGACATAGCGAAGCCCCGGTAGCTGAAGCGATCACACAATCTTTAGTCCGCCCAGGGCTCTTGATGCTTTTCTACCGCGCCGCGCTGCCATGATGTTCTCGCCGCGATCGTGCCGATCTGCTGGCGGTCATCGCTTTATCAAACTGCCTACGGGCTTAATTATCAGGAGATAGCCAGTGAACTTCACTCGAGAGCACTCCCTAAAAGAAATTGTCCCGGACGGAACCGGCGCGTTCGGCGTTGCTGTAGCCGCGGCGTTGCTGTCCAAGCGCGCCCCCTAGGCCGATCGGGCGTGCGAGGCCATGGCAGTCAGTGGGTGCGACAGGAGCAGCACAGCAAAGGTGCTTAAGTTGCCAGCGTGGCTGGAGAGTTGTGGCAGCGGACAGGCAGTTCTGTGCTCAGTTAGACATTAACCCGGACGGTTTTCGACATGATCCGACAGCAAGCCCGGGGTATGGCGTGGGCAACCGCCCCTTTCCAGACGTTCCACCCCAAAAATGAGGTCTTGCACACATCTGCTCGCCCTCTGTATGGTGATGGCGATCCACCGCTCCTTGGGCTGGCAGGGGTACGCGAACCTATTGCTTGCGTGGCTATCCACGTCGGCAAGGACTTGAGCATCCCGCCGCTTCCGGGAAGTGGTACACCGTAGCCGGGCGCGGACGCGGACGGCGCTGTTGCGCGCCCGCACCAAACGCCGCCAGGCCCTGAAGGGAGGGCCGCTCGCCCGGGCCGACAAATACGGCCCGGCCTGTTCAAGGCGTTTGCCTGGCTTTCTGGCTGATATCCGGCCCTTTCTTTGTTACCAGACGGCAGGTTCAGTCGCGCCTGAAAACCGGCAGAATGCCCTAAGGGGCAGAACTTGCCCATAAAGGGCAAGTTTCCCAAGAAGGGCAAAATAATGCTCATTCTCACGAGAGGAACGCGTCTTGCGTGTCATCCATCGCGGCGGTAGGCCGATACGGCACCGCTTCCTGGCGATCATCACACCGATCGCTCTCATCGCCGGAGGAGTGCTCGCCGCGACCCCGGCGGCAATCCTGGCGGCTACCCCTGCCTCCGCATCGGTAGCCGCCGCGGCTACGTCCCCAGGTGGGTCAGCCCACTGGGTGTTTTCCTGCGGCAAGTCTTTCCAGCCCGGCAAGAAAAAATGCCTGGTCATCAAGAATACGGCCGCCCATCCGAGCGCGCAGACCGTACGCCCTGACGCTGTTCCTGCCGGTGACGGCTACGGGCCGTCGCAGCTCCAGTCCGCGTACGATCTAGCCGCGGCGTCCGCCGCCGACGGCTCGGGCACCACAGTCGCGGTGGTCGACGCCTACAACGACCCGACAGCCGCGAGCGACCTCGCCGCTTACCGGTCCGCCGCGGGCCTGCCTGCCCTGACGTCGGGCCAGTTCACCCAGTACAACCAGAATGGACAGACCTCGCCGCTGCCCGCTACTGCCCCGGCCAGTGATGACTGGACCCTCGAGGAATCCCTCGACGTCGACATGGTCTCGGCGATCTGCCCGCTCTGCAAGATCGACCTGGTCGAGGCGACCAACGACTCCGGCAACGGCCTCTACATCGCCGAGGAGACAGCCGCCACCACGCTGGGCGCCAAGTACATCTCCAACAGCTGGGGCGGAAGCGAATCATCCACCGACACCACCTACGACTCGGAGTACTTCGGCGTATCGGGCGTGGTCTATACCGCATCCGCTGGTGACGGCGCCTACAGCGCCGGCGTGATCTACCCGGCCACCTCCCCGAATGTCGTCTCGGTCGGCGGTACCAGCCTGAACACCTCGTCCAATTCGCGCGGCTGGACCGAGAGCGTCTGGGAGACCAGCACTACCGAGGGCACCGGGTCGGGCTGTTCCGCCTACGAGCCCCAGCCTGCCTGGCAGAGCTCCATCTCGATCCTGAAGGCGGCCTGCTCCGACCGCGTCGACAACGACGTCGCCGCCGACGCCGACCCCAACACCGGCGCCGCGGTTTACGACACCACCAACGGCAACGGCGGCTGGAATGAGGTCGGCGGCACCAGCGAGTCCTCGCCGATTATCGCCTCGGTGTTCGCGCTGGCCGGCAACAACGGTAACGGCGGCAACAAGGCGGCCGACTCGATCTACACCCACACCGGCAACCTGTACGAGGTCACCGCGAGCAGCAACGGCACGTGCACCCCGCCGGCTGCCGACTCCGTCCTGTGCACCGCCACCGGCGCCGCGAACACCTACAACGGCCCGACCGGCTGGGGCACCCCAGACGGCCTCACCGCGTTCCAGAGCACCTCAACGACCGGCAACACGGTCACGGTCACCAACCCGGGCAGCCAGACCGGCACGGTGGGCACCGCGGCCAGCCTGCAGATCGCCGCGACCGACTCGGCCTCGGGTCAGACGCTCACCTACAGTGCCACCGGCCTGCCCGCCGGCCTGTCGATTAACTCCAGCACCGGCCTGATCTCCGGCACGCCCACGACGGCCGGCACGTACAGCGTGACGGTCACCGCGAAGGACACCACCGGCGCCACCGGATCGGCGTCCTTCACCTGGACCATCAGCTCCTCCGGTTCCGGGTGCACCGCGGCGCAGCTGCTCGGCAACCCGGGCTTCGAGACCGGTTCCATCTCACCGTGGACCGCCACTTCCGGTGTGCTCGCCAGCACCAGCGACGGCGTGCCGGCCCAGGCGGGTAGCTACCTGGCCTGGCTGGACGGCTACGGTACCGCCCACACGGATACTCTCGCCCAGACGGTCACCATCCCGTCCACCTGCGTGAGCGCAGTGTTCACCTACTGGGTCGAAGTCAACTCCACCACCACCAGCACGGCGAACAGCCTGGTCCTGCAGGTCCTGAACTCCTCAGGCACCGTGGTCCAGACGATCCCGGTGGCGACCGCGGCGAACAACGGCACCAAGTACGTCGAATACACCACCAACCTGGGCTCGTACATCGGCCAGAAAATCACCGTCAAGTTCGTCGGCACTGAAGTTAGGGGTGGGAACACCAGCTTCTTCGAGGACAGCAATGGGCTGAACGTCCACTGACCTGACGCGCACCCGACCGGGTGGCCGTATCCGATACGGCCACCCGGTCACGCGTATTCAGCCCCCGGCTAAGCCGACTCCCGCCCGGATGGACTCCGTGATCGTCAGGTAGACGGGCCCGGCGCCCGAGCAGGCCGGGAAGCCGAACGCCGCATACGTGGCGCGCTTCTGGCCCGCCAGGTAGACGCGCAATTCGGGGGCCGTGCCGACAGGTCCGCAACCGCCCCCGGTGCTGACCAGCTGGCCGTGGTAGGCGAGTGTCGTGTGAGCCGTAGCGCCACGGGCGAGGACCACCCGGGGCGCGACCAGGAGCCGGCCCCGGCCCGCTGGGCTGCCGAGCTGGACCCCGGTCCGGCTGATCGCGGACACGACCGGGTAACCAGACAAGGAACAGCTGGACTCGCCAAGGTTGGTGAACTCCAGGGGGTAGTCGGTGGTTCCGGATGCTTCGCTGCCATGACCGACCGCGATCCAGGCGCCGATACTGCTGTTCGTGCACGCTGGAAGGACCGGCGCCGCGTGCGCGGCTGGCGAGGAAGATGCCGCGCAGGCGGCCGAGATGATAACGGCTGCGGCGACGGCCGTGGCCGCGAACGGTCGCCGGTTCGTGGAGCGGGCAGGGAGGTAGCTCACAATGCTCGTCCTGGCTGCATAGACCTTATGTACCCCGGAATGGCCAAGCCGACAAGGTTGCGCTGACCGCGCACCAGGCCGCGGTCCAGGCTCAGCGAGCGGGTGTCACCCGGATGAGCAGCGACTTGAGCCCGTAGGTGAAGTTCGACCGGATCCGGCTCGGCGTCCCGGCCAGTTCCAGGCGGTCGACCCGATCGAGCAAGCACGACCTTGATCTCCAGCCTGGCCAGGTGCTCGCCCAGGCAGCGGTGGGGGCCGCCGAGCCCGAACGAGGACCTCCAGGTCCGCGCCGGCCCGCAGCCGGCGCCACTGGTCCGGATGCCGCACGAGTGCCTCGATGCCCAGGGCCAGCGCCGATCGCGTCGTCTCGTTGCCCGCCACGATCAAGAGCAGGAACATCGCGTCATAGTCGGCCTGGCTCAGCACCGCATCGCCGATCCGCGCGCCCGCGAGCCAGGCCAGCAGGCTGGGGGTCGTCACGCTAAAGGCCGGTCACTCGCATGATTCGTAGCCGGGTGTCCGCGGGCCGCCGCCGTTCACCGACTGGGGCACGATGCTGACCGACGGGGTCAACAACCTGTTCGACGGCTACTGGTGGCAGGTCTACCCGCCGCTGATCATGCTGCGGCGCCGCCGGGCCAGACGGGCAGGGTCACGCTCGCTGTATCCCTGTTACAGCCAGCACTCGCCGTTCGCTAGATCATCATCGCCAGGGCATTCAGCGAGCTTTGCTTCGAGGGCGGAGACGATTCGTCCGGTGTCTGCCTTGGTACGCCGGTAGCTGCCTGGCATGAAGACCATGCCGAAGTGTCCCGGGCCGCCCGGCGTAATCGCGTCGGCGTGCAGCGGCCGGTAGTCGCGCAAGTTATTCGTGACGATAGCTCTGCGCTCCGTCCGTGCCACGGCCAGCACCTCAGGATCTGAGAGCGCTGCCCAGCCGGGGTGTTCTGCTACTGCCAGGACGTCGTGCCCCCGTTCGCGGAGCTCGCGCGCGATGGCGGGGGAAAGCATCTCATCCAGGAGCAGCCTCACGGCCTGACGGCATCCTGGCCGGCGGACCAGGCGGCACGCGCCTCGGCCGCCTGCTGCTCATTGGCCTCGATCCACTGATCGATCTCGTCCTGGTAGGCGCCGTAGTAGCTGATGGCGGCCTGAACGAGGCCAAGCGGCAGCTCAAGATAATCTGCCGTCTCGGCGGCGTCGCCGTCGTTGTCGCGGACGGCCGCGATGATCTCCCACACGTCTTTGCCGGTTCCTGTCAGCCTGGCGCGCCGGCCTGCTGGTCCGTCGGCGAACCGGATGAGCGGATGCTCATCCATCCTCAGTCCCTCTTCCACGTAACGCTGGGCCAGGGTGCGGGGGGCCAGGTGCATGCGCTGTGCGTGCCTGCCGAGACGCGCGATCGTGGCATCGTTCAGCCGGACGCTAAGCGGATGACTCATGTAGTTCACTGTAACACAGTGCGCTACGGCAGCTGATGACGAGACGGTGACGCCGGTGCCGGTAGAGTCCGCTCGGTAACGACAGGGACGGAGCGGCTAGCCCCGCCGGCACCTTCCGCCAGCGCACCGAGCTCACCAGCGCCCAGGCCGCCATCCTCACCCGGCTCAGCATCGACCCGCCCAGGACAACCCGCCCGGCAAGGCCGACATATATCCCAAAACAGGATGTATGGTACGTCGTTTAGTTCAGGGCCTGGAGAATGGCCGAAAATTAGCCGGCCGGATAAGGCGCCTATGAGTACGATAGGTCTTTATCGCACTATCTCAGCGCAAGACTGGGATCGATTCTTAACGGTGAAAAGCTGTTGTGTCGAGGTAGTACTCCTGGGGTGAGGGAGACATATCTAGGCAAGGGGGGGTGACATGGATTGCCTGTATGGGTGTGAACTTCGACGAAGTCAGGCCTAGAGGAAGCCTTCGCGTGAGACTCGAGCGAGCCTAGCTGGTAATTCAGGCCTGGCACTGCCGGACCGAACGACTTGGTGCTGCGGCGCTCTGTGATGCAAAGCCGTCCGGCAGGAGCAGGCGCCGCGATCCGAAACTCGTCGAAGTCTCAGCGATTGCCGACATGCATGACGTCGGCCTCACGACAAGAATCCCTGTAGTCACTCTCCGGCATGTATACCCGACTCAGTTGTCCAGCCATACGGTGGAGGTCGATATGGCACTATCTGGCGCCGAGATTCCTGGTTCACGACAAGGTGGCAACGAAGCACTTCCCACCATCACCAAGTTGAACCGCGGTCTCTATACACTGGTGTTTTACATTCTAGGTATCGCGCTGATCTTGCTGATCCTGGGATGGATCGTCCTCACAGCTATGGGCAAGACGATTCCTGACAGCCTTCCCGTGGTGATCGCGACGATCGTCGGAGCGTTGGTGGGTGCCGTGGCCGCCGAGAAGGCCCCCTAGGTACGGCGCGGGTAGAACGGTCATGAGCAGCGTTCTCGAGGATTACCCCCTCAACTTCTCCAGACCGGAACTGCGAGCCATTCGCGATGTTTTGGCGCGGTCGATTTACCAACCGCGCGAGGTGGAAGACGTCGTTCTTGGCGCGGGACTGAATCCGGGCATGATCGACTTCGGGGGCAGTGCGGTTATGCAGTGGCGCAGCATCCTTGTTCAGGCCCGAGCCGCGGAACGACTGCCGGACCTGTTTGGCGTTGTGCGCGACACGCAGCCACCGCTCGGCTCACGCATCGACGAACTCATCTCCATG
>Ga0302325_10019024_pt1 | contig 14459 bp, 15 predicted proteins | sample Palsa_T0_2_FD_201948 | JGI IMG/M metagenome (GOLD analysis project Ga0302325, IMG submission 201948) | Peat permafrost microbial communities from Stordalen Mire near Abisko, Sweden - Palsa_T0_2 | ecosystem: Environmental > Terrestrial > Soil > Palsa > Peat permafrost | place: Sweden: Abisko... | reverse complement strand
CGGAGCCGGATCGGACCGCGCGAACGCGCGGCCGACCGGGAGCGCCTCCTTTGCGCCGCTCAGGCAGATTGAAGCCGGTCGGCTGAGCGTAGGCTACGCCGAGGCCGGTCCAGCGGACGCGCCCGCCGTGCTGCTGCTGCATGGCTGGCCCTACGATATCCATAGCTTCGCGGAGGTCGCGCCCTTACTCGCCGAGGCGGGGCATCGGGTGATCGTCCCCCATGTGCGCGGTTTCGGGTCGACGCGTTTCCTGTCCGACCAGACGGTGCGCAACGGTCAGCAGTCCGTCGTCGCGCTCGACGTCATCGCACTGATGGACGCGCTCAGGATCGGAAAGGCGACGCTCGCCGGTTTCGACTGGGGCGCGCGTTCCGCCGACATCGTCGCCGCGCTCTGGCCGGAGCGATGCAGCGGCCTGGTTTCAGTGAGCGGCTATCTGATCGGCAGCCAGGCGGCGGGCAAGGCCCCGCTGCCGCCGGCCGCCGAACTGCAGTGGTGGTATCAGTTCTACTTCGCCACCGAGCGCGGGCGCGAAGGGTATGGGACCTATCGGCGGGATTTCGCCAAGCTCATCTGGCGGTTGGCGTCTCCGCGCTGGGCGTTCGATGACGCCACCTTCGACCGCTCCGCGGCGTCGTTCGACAATCCGGACCACGTCGCCATCGTCGTTCATAACTATCGCTGGCGGCTGGGCCTGGCCGCAGGCGAAGCCAAATATGACGACCTCGAGCGGCGTCTGGCGACGGCGCCGGCGATCACGGTCCCAACCATCACCCTGGAAGGCGACGCGAACGGCGCGCCGCACCCCGAACCCGGCGCGTACGCCACGAAGTTCTCCGGCAAGTACGCCCACCGGACGATCGCGGGCGGGATTGGCCACAACCTGCCGCAGGAAGCGCCGGCGGCCTTTGCTCAGGCCGTGCTCGATGTCCGCACGCTGTAACCCAGCCCCTTCGCCCCATAGCCGCCACGCCAGCCCCAGGGAGTGCAGAGTGGCGAATGGGAAGCTGGTTTCGGTCGTGGACGACGACGTGTCGGTGCGCGAGTCACTGCCGGATCTACTTCGTTCCGTCGGTTTCGAGGTGGCGCCGTTTGCGTCCGCTGACGCCTTCCTGAACTCCGACAGCCTCGATCGCACCAGCTGCCTGGTCCTGGACGTCGCCATGCCGGGCATGAGCGGCCCCGAACTCCAGGAAGAGCTCGTCCGCCGCAACTATGACATTCCCATCGTCTTCATCACCGCGCATTCTGACGACCGGATCGTCCCTCGCCTGCTTGAGCGCGGCGCTGTCGCGTGCCTCTACAAGCCGCTGAGCGAGGCCGCGCTCCTCGACGCGGTGACGACGGCTCTCGGAAGAGGAGAAGGAGGGTGACCCCATGCCATTTCCCGCCAGCGGCCTGGATGCGTTCCCGTGGGCCCCTGCGCGTCGAGCGATCATGAAGCCGCCCGGGAAGACGGTCTTCGTCGTCGACGACGATATCTCTGTGCGCGAGGCGCTGGAGGCAATGATCTCCACCGCCGGCTGGGGTGTGGTCGCGTTCGGATCGGCCGCGGCCTTCCTAGCCCATCCGCCGGCGACGGGACCGAGCTGTCTGGTGCTCGACGTCGGCCTGCCCGACCTGAACGGGCTCGACCTGCAGACCCGCGTGGCCGGCGACCGCGCCGAGATGCCGATCATCTTCATTACCGGCTATGGCGATGTTCCGATGACGGTCAGGGCGATGAAGGCCGGGGCGGTAGAGTTCCTGACCAAGCCGTTCGACGATCAGGCGATGCTCGAGGCTGTTGCGTCCGCCCTCGACCGCAGCCGGGAGGCCCTCGACGAACAGGCGATCCTGCGAACGCTTCGCGAGCGCTATGAGACTCTCAGCCGCCGTGAGCGGCAGGTGATGGCCTTGGTGGTCGCGGGCTTGCTGAACAAGCAGGTCGGCGGCCGACTGGGGATCAGCGAGATCACCGTCAAGGCGCACCGCGGGCGCGTCATGGAGAAGATGCAGGCGCATTCCCTGGCGGAGCTGGTGAAGATGTCCGCCAGCCTCGGCGTCAGCCAAACCGCCGAGACCTAGGTCCGCGCGCCGCACCCCTACCAAGGTATCGCCGACACCATCGTCCAATCGCACCCGCGCAGCCCGCGGGTCATGTTTGCGGTCCAGCACCCAAACGCGAGAGGAGGCTTCCGTGGACGGAACGACGACCCCCGTACAACTGCGCCTGACCCGCCGGTCCCCGGCCTATTGGCGCGTGACGATCGACAACCCGCCGATCAACGTGATGGGCCCGGAAACCGTCCGGCAGTTCCAGCGGATCATCGACACCATCGAGTCCGACAAGGACGTGAAGGTCGTGGTCTTCGACAGCGCCATCGACGGCTACTTCCTCAATCACTCCGACTTCACGGCCAAGCTCGAGGATCTGACCGGCATGCCGCCCGGCCCGACCGGCCTGCCGCCCTGGCCGGACTTCCTGGTGCGGCTGACCCGCACGCCGGTGGTCTCGATCGCCCTCATCCGCGGGCGCGCCACCGGGAACGGCAGCGAGATCACGCTGGCCTGCGACATGGCGTTCGCCAGCCGCGAGAAGACCATCATCTCGCAGTGGGAGGTTGGTGTGGGCATGGTCGCCGGCGGCGGCCCGATGGCGCGGCTGCCGCGGCTCATCGGCCGCAATCGCGCGCTCGAGGTGCTCCTCACCTCGGAGGACCTCCGCGGCGAGCAGGCCGAAGCCTATGGCTACGTCAACCGCGCCCTCCCCGACGCCGAACTCGACGACTATGTGGACGCGCTCGCCATGCGGATCTCCAGGTTCGACAAATGGGCGATCGGCGAGACCAAGCGGCTGGTCAATGCCAGTCTGCCGCCCGACGTCGAGCTCGGCGCCGGCTGGGACGCCTGCATCAACTCGCTGGGCCGCGCCGCGGCGCAGGACGGGATCAAGGCGCTGATGGCGGAGGGCTTCCACAAGCCGGGGGAAGTCGAGGAGCGCCTTGCCGTCTACCTGGGCCAGCTTCCACCGCGCTGAACCGTCAGCCCCCTCCCCTGTCAGGAAAGATCGAACCCATGGATCTGCTTGAAAAAGCCAAGGCGCTGGCGGAACGCGCGGAAGCCGAGGCGACGAGGGCCAAGGTTCCCGTCGCCGTCTGCGTCATCGACGTGCACGGCAATCTCGTGCTTCAGCACCGGATGAATGGCGCGCCTGTGTTCGCGCTCGAGATCTCCGAGCGGAAGGCCTACACCTCCGCCCTCGTGGGCGTGCGCACGGCCGATCTGCTCGGCCTCGTCCAGCCGGGCCAGGCGCTCTACGCGCTGCCCACGGTCGGCGGCGGCCGCTTCTGCCCCATGGGCGGCGGGGTTCCGCTGCTCGACGACGGCGGCAAGGTGTTCGCGGGAATCGGCGTCAGCGGCGGCACCGTCGACCAGGACACGGCCATCGTCGAGGCGGCCCTCGGATAGGGCGCGCAAGGTCTGCCGGCGACGCCGTTGGCGGTCTAAGACTGCACGGCTCGAGGGTCAGAAGCTGATAACGGAGACGACCGATGGCCTCGGAAGGGACAGGCGAACGCTGCGCGCATGAGCTTCAGATCCGCACCGTCACGCCGAGCGCGCTCGGCTGCGAGGAGTGTCTGAAGATCGGTTCGCCCTGGGTCCACCTGCGGATCTGTCGAAGCTGTGGACACGTCGGCTGTTGCGACAGTTCCCCGCACAAGCATGCGACCGCGCACTTTCACGCCAGCGGCCACCCGATCATTGAGGGCTATGACCCGCCCGAGGGGTGGGGATGGTGCTACGTGGATGAAGTCATGCTCGACCTCACCGACCGGATGACCCCGCACAACGGCCCGATTCCCAGGTTCGTCTAAAGGAACGGGCTCGTCGATCGGTCCAACTGTCGGCGCGGGCGTCTTCGTCGGCGCGCCGTAGCGCCGACTCGGGTGAGGCGGACGGAACGATCCAGTCAAGCATCGTCGCCGCACGCCGGAACTGATCGCCGACGCCCGGACCACCGTCGCCGATCTCCCGACAACGGAGTTCCGCCTCGACTAGGCTTGGCTGTCGGACGGCCCCTCCGTGATCAGCCGCGAGCTGCGCTGTCCGGTCCAGCTGCGGCAAGAAGGCGATGTGGATGAAGGCCCAGATCTTTCAGCCGGATATGAGCGACTGTTCGTCGCCGAGGGCCTGCGGTTCAATCATCTGTTCTTAGAATAGTTCCACCTGTTTGTCGGCTTCCTCGCGCGGTGCCCGCCTGAAGGCCGCGCCGGTGTCGACGTGGGGGATCGCGGGCTTCGTCCCGGCAAGCGCTTGTTCGACGGTGATTATCTGCAAGCGCTGATACCGCCGACCGCCAAGCTCATAGAAGCCCGCCGAGGCCGCTTCCGTCTCCATCGGGCGCGTGGGGGGGGCGAGCGTCAAGAACACCCCGATGGGCGCTCGCTCGCGGTCCAGGACACCCTTTAGGTCGCGGACCATGGAGACGTTCACACTATCGCCACCCTTCACGCTGACAATCGCCCGTTCGGTCGTGCGCGGATCGGAGCGGAAATAGATCAAGCCATCGATCCCACCGTCCGCGCCTTTCTTCTTACCGGCAAAGGGCTGGGCGTCGATGAGCGACACCGCCCACCACTGGAATTGATACTTGTCGCGGAACGCCAGGTCGCGCGCGCCCCACAGGTCTTTTGGGGTTCCATGAACCTCGAACGCCACATCGGGGAAGGCGTCTTTCAACCGCCGCTCGATGAGCGAAATGGCCAGGTGGGTGACGTCGATTCCGACCCAAGAGCGTCCGAGTATTTGCGCGGCGTGAACGGCGGCTCCGCATCCGCAGAAAGGATCTAAAATCATGTCACCGGGATTGCTCGACGCCGAGATGATCCGCTCTAGGAGCGCAACGGGCTTCTGTGTCGGGTATCCCAGCGACTCGTTGCCGGCGGCCTGCGGAATGTCGGTCCAGCAGTTAGTTATCGTTCGCCCCTTCGAGTCCTCAAGGAACTTCTTGTATTGAGGCACGGCACCCGGCTTCAGTTGGACGACGAGGCCGGCTTCATAAGCATCCTGCATCCGCTCCCGTGTCCATCGCCAAACGCGCGTCACCCCGAGAAATTCATACGTGAGGTTCGGGCGATTATCGTTGGGATTCAGTAAGGGGAGCAGCCGGTATGGCCGCCCGCCTTCGCTGAATCGATATGCCTTTTCCACATAGGCGGGATCGTGCGCCTCAAATATCGGATTGAATGTCGGCTTAGCCCCCTTGGCATATCTGAGAATAGTGTCCGTGCACGTTGGGAAATTCACGGATGCAAGACTCTTGGGATTTGATCGCCGCCAGATGATTTCATTCCTGAATCCTAGCGGCCCGAATATCGCATCCAGCAATATCTTGAGGTAGTGACTCGCGGTCGCGTCGCAGTGCAAATAGAGCGAGCCGGTGGGCTTCAGGACGCGGTGCAGTTCGATCAAGCGAACCGCCATCATGGCCAAGTATGCCATCATGTCGTTGTCGCCCAGAAACGAGCGGACGGCGCGGAGCATGTCAGCCGCGTTCGTGTTTCCCGAGCGCATCACTTGGTCGAAGGCGTCCTCCGACTCGTGCCCCCAATGCCAGGTGTCCTCGAACGCCTCTATCTGTGCTTGTGAGCCGCTCCCGGCCGGCGAGCGGAACAGGACGTTGTAGGTGGCCTGGGAATTGAAGGGCGGGTCCAGATAGACCAGATCGACGCTTTGGGTGCCGATGCTGTCCCGCAGAACCGCGAGGTTGTCGCCGTAATAGAGCGCGTTTGCCACGGCCCCTCCGTCCGTCCGGAATCATCAAGAACTGGGCCTTCTCATACCGCGCTTCCGAGGGTCGTTGCGGAAATCCGCGGCCGCGCCAGGTCGCAGGCCGAAACCCTCTCATTCCTCCCCCTCATGGACCGTCGCGATCCCGAAAGACCGCGGAGGCCAGAGTACAAGGCCACCATCAATACCAGCCGTAGAGACGCGTGGACGTCCTTCCCCATGTGCCAAGCGCCAGCGACCGTCGGATAACAGCATCCGTCTGCACGCCCGGCCGGTGGACGCTGAAGTGGACGCGATGGTCATGGTCATCCAAGCTTACTACCGCGATGCCTTCCCTATTTGCCGCCGCCCAAAGAGCGTCGGGCGTTTCTCTGGGGACATTGAGCCGGAACATGCCATTGTGCTCATAAAACTTTGGTTTGAAATTCCTCACTTGATCGTCGTCACAAACCATCGTGCCCTCTGCGCCTTCGGCGGTCGGGTCGATAATCTTGTTCAAGACCTCAGCAGCCTTACTCGGGAATTCTATCTGCAATGTACCTCCGGTCAGTGTTTGGAGGCCAGCCCAGGCAACGGTGGCGTTCGCGGGCAGGACTGTCTGGCCGGTCGCTGGAGGTGCGTTTGCGCCGCCCTTCCTCGAGGCATCCGCGACTGAAGGTGTCTTCGCGTCAGCAACGCCGAGGGCAGCTATATCTTCGAGAGAGCGCCACTTGTTTCGTAAGGCGAAACGTTCCTCGTAGTCTGCCAAGATTGCCTCGTTGAGGGGCATGCCAAAGTTCCAACACTCTTTCCAGGCCGCGCTAGCCAATGAGGCAAATCGGGGTCCCACATGCAGGATGGAGCATTCCGCATTTCGCTTGAGGCCGCCGAGGCTGAGGTTACCTGAGCCTACTAACGCCATGGTCGCGGTCTGCACGCCCCCGTGTGGATCAAACGCGGCACCGCCGACGTACATTTTCGGATGAAACGTCCCGGCGGGATTGTGGACAACGCGAACGTCCCATTCGGCGTTTAGCGCTGCGCGGAGAGCCAGCGGGTGCGTGACGCAATCGCGCGTGTCAGAAACCAACCGCACATCGGCGACACCGAATTCATCGAAAAGCGCCCGCGCAAATTCGAATCCCGCACGCGAGACGTAGGCCACCGCCACTCCCACACACTCTGGCTTCGAGCGCCTGACACCCGTACGCAGCAACGAACTTAGGGTGTTTCCGGCAATACCCGTGGTGCGAAGGGTGGTTGGCATGTGAGTTCCCCATCGGCGAAAGCCATTCACGAGACCTTGCCCATAATGGTTTCGTCTTCATCGCCGACTGGGGCCTCTTTCGAGTCAGTAACAAGTGGGTCGGAGGCAGGTCGACAAGCATTCGGTCGGCTACTGGCGGGCAGGCGAACGGCGATTACATTCTGATTAATCCCATCACCGAAGCGGCGCGAACAGCTCGCCGTTGGGCGTATTATCAAGACCGTTTTGATTGCGAAGAGCAATACCTAATAATAACAATACGTTATGGTGATTTGCTGGCGGATGGGGTGGGATTCGAACCCACGGTGGGCGTGAACCCACGGCGGTTTTCAAGACCGCTGCCTTAAACCACTCGGCCACCCATCCCGCGGAGCATGCGCGGGTTCTAGCAGCGGCGGCGGCGGGTTGGAAACCGGGTCAGGAACTCCGATAGCAACTGCAACGTTAGTTTGCCACGGGCCCCCAACTATCCCCGGGGGCGCGCCTTAAGCAACTCGGCCGCTCGCTCCGCGGGCGGCCGCTTTTTCGCCGCCGCGGCCGAACCGGCGCGCAGCCGGGCGTTGCCGTGGCGGGCCGGCGGCGCCATCGTCGCCGCGCCGAAGCTATCGGAGGATCCGCGCCATGACCGCCCCGCCCGCCCCGCTCCGGCCGCCGCCGCATCGCCGGCTCGCCGCGCCCTGGTTCATCGTCGAAGGCGTGCTGCTGATCGTGCTGGGCGTGCTGGCGGCGGCGCTGCCAGGGCTGGCGGGCGTCGCCGGGGCGCTGGTGTTCGGCTGGGTGCTGATCATGGCCGGCGTGTTCGGCCTGGTGGCGATCTTCGGCTCGCGCCACCATGCCCACCAGGTGCTGGGGGTGATCTCGGCGCTGGTCGCGCTGGCGGCGGGGGCGCTGATCGTCTGGAGCCCGCTGGTGGGCGCGGTGACGCTGGCGCTGTTCATCGCCGCCTATCTGCTGATCGACGGCGTGGCGCTGATCGGGCTGGGACTGGACCAGCGCAAGCGCGCGGCGCGCGGCTGGCCCTGGCTGATCGTCTCGGGCGGGATCGACATCGCGCTGGCGCTGGTGATCCTGGCCATGGGCGCGGGCGCCGACGCGACGCTGCTGGGCTTCCTGATCGCGCTCGACCTGATCGTGGCCGGGATCGCGCTGGTGAGTCTCGGGCTGCACGCCCGCCGCGCCGCCTGATGGCGGAGGCTGAGATCGTCGTCGACGCGCGCGGCCATCGCTGTCCGGTGCCGACGCTGAAGCTGCGCAAGGCGCTGGCGGCGGCGCCGGCCGGCGCGCGGCTGCGGTTGCTGGCCGACGATCCGCTGGCCCGGATCGATGTGCCACACTTCCTCGGCGAGGTGGGCGCGGAGCTGTTCGAGGTCGTCGAGGAGGGCCCGGCGCTGGCCTTCGTGGTGGTCAAGCGCGCGGGCTGATCAGCCAGGTCCGGACAAGGATGCGGCGCGTCGCCGGTTAGGGCGACGCGCCGCCAGGATGACCTTGTCTTCTTCCTGATCAACCGGTCGCCGCCACGAGGGACGGGAGAGCGCGACGCCCGATCAACGCCCCGAGATTGACCGCCGCTGGCTGAACCCAACCTGAACAGGACGCGGAGTTTGGTTTCCGCCGTGAAACATCAGGCCGGCTGCGGCTCCGAAACGCCCCACTCGGCCAGCACTTCGGCGGTGTGGGCGCCAATGGACGGCGGCGGGCCGGCGATGGCGCCGGGGGTGGCGGAGAAACGCGGCGCGGGGGCCGGCTGGGTGACGCCAGTTAGTTCGACGAAGGTCTTGCGGGCGACGTTGTGCGGATGGTGCGGGGCTTCGGCCAGGCTCAGCACCGGAGCGAAGCAGACGTCGGTGGCGTCCATGATCTCGCACCATTCGGCGCGGGTCTTGGACTTGATCGCCGCGGCGACCTTGGCCTTCAGCTGCGGCCACTCAGGCCGGTTCATCTGCGCCTGCATCGCCGGATCGGAGAGGCCGGCCTTCTCCAGCAGCAGGGCGTAGAACTGCGGCTCGATCGAGCCCAGCGAGATCCAGTTGCCGCAGCCGCACTGGTAGGTGTCGTAGAACTGCGCCCCGCCATCCAGCATGTTGGCTTGGCGGGTGTCGCTCCACATGCCGCTGGCCGACATGCCGTAGAACATCGACATCAGCGAGGCCGCGCCGTCTGTCATGGCGCAGTCGATCACCTGGCCCTGGCCGGAGGCCCGGGCGTGGATCACCCCGGCCAGCAGGCCGAAGGCGAGGTAGAGCGCGCCGCCGCCGAAGTCGCCGACCAGGTTCAGCGGCGGGACGGGTTTCTCCGCCGAGCCGATGGCGTGCAGGGCGCCGGTGAGCGCGATGTAGTTGATGTCGTGGCCGGCGGCCTGGGCGTAGGGCCCGAACTGGCCCCAGCCGGTCATGCGGCCGTAGACCAGCTTCGGATTGCGCTTCAGGGCGACGTCGGGACCGAGGCCGAGGCGCTCCATCACGCCCGGCCGGAAGCCCTCGAACACCGCGTCGGCCCGCTCGATCAGCTTCAGCGCGGTCTCGACCGCGGCCGGGTCCTTCAGGTCGAGCGCCACCGAGCGGCGGCCGCGGGCGGTGACGTCGGTGGGGGCGCCGCCGCGGGCGCCCAGCCGGTCGATGCGGACCACGTCGGCGCCCTGGTCGGACAGCAGCATGCCGCAGAACGGGCCCGGCCCGATGCCGGCGAACTCGACGATCTTGAGGCCTGAAAGCGGTCCCTGGCGCATGGCGCGGCTCCTTGTCCGGACGAACGGGCTGACGTTAAGGGCCGTGACCGGGCGTCAGGCAAGCGGCGACAATGGGGTTGGAGCGAGCGGGCGGCCCGCGCTAAGAGGGCGCGGGGTCGGCGTAGGTTCAGGATCTGAGTGGGAGTACGCCATGCCTCGATGGATCTGGTTGGCCGGTGCGGCCATGATCGCCGCGCCGGCGTTGGCCGCGACGCTGGCCGGGGCCTCGGTCTATGGCGACTGGCGCAGCGACGCGCCGGGCGTCACCCGCAAGATCACCGTCGCCGACTTGGGTCCGCCGCAGATGCTACTCCCCGGCGTCGCGCCGCCGTCGGTGGCGCCGCGGCCGGCCGGCGCGGAGCTGAAGACCCTCCCCGGCTTCAAGGTCACCGCCTTCGCCAAGCTGGACGCGCCGCGGGCGCTGCGCGTGGCGCCGAACGGCGACATCTTCGTCGCCGAAAGCGAACGGGGCGCCGTGCGGGTGCTGCGCGCGGCCGATGGCGCGGACAAGCCGAGCATTGACGAGACTTTCGCCTCGGGCCTCGACCGGCCGTTCGGCATCGCCTTCTACCCGCTCGGGCCGAACCCGAGTTGGGTCTATGTGGCCAACACCAGCTCGGTGGTGCGCTTCCCCTATCACAGCGGCGATCTGAAGCCGGGCGGGCCGCCTGAGACCGTCGTGCCATCCCTGCCCCACGGCGGCAATCACTGGACCCGCGACATCGTCTTCTCGCCCGACGGCAAGACCATGTTCGTCTCGGTGGGCTCGGCCAGCAACGTCGCCGAGGACATGCCGAAGAAGACGCCGGCCGAGACGGCGGCGTGGCAGGCCGCGCACGCCCTGGGCGCCGCCTGGGGCCGCGACGAGGCCCGCGCCGACGTGCTCGCCTTCGATCCCGAGGGCAGGGGCCAGCACGTCTTCGCCACGGGGCTGCGCAACTGCGTCGGCCTGGCGCTGAACCACGCGACGGGCGCCCTGTGGTGCTCCACCAACGAGCGCGACCTGCTGGGCGACGACCTGCCGCCCGACTATGTCACCCAGGTGCGCGCCGGCGGCTTCTACGGCTGGCCCTGGTACTACATCGGCGACCACGAGGAGCCGCGCCACGCCGGCGAGCGGCCGGACCTGAAGGGCAAGATCACCGTCCCCGACGTGCTGATCCAGCCGCACTCGGCGCCGCTGGAGATGACCTTCTACGACGCCAGCGGCGGCGTCGCGGCCTTCCCGGCCCAGTACCGCGGCGACGCCTTCGTGGCCCTGCACGGTTCGTGGGACCGCCACAAGCGCACCGGCTACAAGATCGTCCGCCTGCCGCTCGTCAGAGGCCAGCCCACCGGCGCCTACGAGGACTTCGTCACCGGCTTTGTCATCGACGACCGCAGCGTCTGGGGCCGGCCGGTGGGCGTGGCGGTGGCGCACGACGGCGCGCTGCTGTTCACCGACGACGGCGGCGACATGCTCTGGAGGGTCTCTTATGGCCGCTAGCCGGATCTGGACTATCGGCGCCGTCGCGGCCGGGCTCGCCCTGGCGACGGGGGGCGCCGGCGCGCAGCCGCCGGGCGATCCCGTCAAGGGCGCGACGGTGTTCGACGACCACTGCAGCGACTGCCACGCGCTGGGCGGCGTCGGCCAGGGGCCGAACCTGGTCGGGGTGGTCGGCCGCCCCGCCGGGACCGACCCCGGCTACCACTACACCGAGGCGATGACGGCCTTGGGCCTGACCTGGACCCCCGCCAACCTCGACCGCTTCCTCCAGGGTCCCCGGGCGCTGGTTCCCGGCACCGCGATGTCGGAGACCGTGCCCGACCCGACCCAGCGCCAGGACCTGATCGCCTACCTGGCGACGCTGCAACCGAAGCCATGAACTCTCTGACTCTCTGATTTGCGCCTTGTATGTCCGGCAACTCACCGTACATTGGTGACTGAAGGAGCTGTCATGACAGACGCACAGACCCGCAACCAGCGCATCGAGGCCCGGATCGCGCCGGATGTGCTGGCGGCCGTCAAGCGCGCCGCCGAGATCGAGGGGCGGAGCGTCAGCGACTTCGTGGTCGCCGCCGCGCGGGACGCCGCCCAGCGAACCATCGAACAGGCGCAGATCTTGCGGCTCTCGCTGGAAGCCCAGGAAACCATTGTGGACCTGTTGCTCGATCCTCCCGCGCCTGGGCCGACGCTGGAGCGCGCATTCGCGGCGCATCGCAGGCTGATTATCGACGGCCGGTGAGCGACTATCGGGTCGAGCCGCTGGCGGCCCACGACCGTCGCGCGTTCACCTGCGGCGCGGACGCATTGGATCGGTACTTCCGCGAGCAGGTCACGCAGGACGTTCGCCGCCGCATCGCCGCCTGCTTCGTCGCCGTTGACGTGGAAGCGGCGATCGCGGGGTTCTACACGCTCTCGGCCAGCGCGATCGCACTGGACGCCCTACCGCCGGAACGCGCGCGGCGACTGCCACGCTATCCGGTCATACCGGCAATTCTCCTAGGTCGGCTCGCCGTTTCGATCGCCCACCAAGGCCGACAACTCGGCGCGGCGCTGGTGGCCGACGCGCTGATGCGCTCGACACGCCCCGATATCGTCGGGCACGTGCTGGTGGTCGACGCCAAGGACGACGCAGCGGCGCGCTTCTACGCACACCTGGAATTCACGCCGCTGCCCGGAACCCCAAGCCGGCTAATTCGCGCTCTTTGACGCGCCGCTCGATCGGTGCATCCGCGCGCGGCGAAGGTTCGCGACCGCCGTCCAACGCCCGCCTGCGATGATGCGGCGCGCGGCGCGCCGAATTCCGGCCTTGGCGGGGCGGGGCGGCGCCGCCTAAGCTCCGCGCAAAGGACACACGTTGCCGATTCACGCTCGCATCTTGATCGTTGCGCGGGAGGATGACCGGGCGGGGCCGCTGGCGGAGGGCCTCGACCGGCTCGGCTGGCGCACGGTGACGGCGCGCGGGCCGTTCGCGGCGATCGCGGCGCTGGGCGACCTGCAGATCGAGGCGGCGATCGTCGACCTGATCGGGGCCAGCCACGACACCCTCTCGTTCGCCCGCCGGCTGAAGGCGGCGTGCGCGCCGCGCCGGCTGCCGGTGATCGCCATCGCCGAGCCCGACCCGCAGATCGCCTCGCACGGCTTCGACCTGACGCTGGCGCCGCCGCTGCACCCTGCGCAGGCGGTGATGCGGCTGGAGAGCCTGGTGCGGATGTCGGTGGCCGAGGAGGAGTTCGAGCTCCGGCACGAGACCTTCGCCGAGCGCGGCCGCCGGCTCGAGCTGCCCGAGGCCGAGGGCGGGCCGGCGCGCGTCCTGTGCATCGGCGAGCCGGCGCCGCAGTTCCTGGCGCTCTCCAACGCCCTCACCCGCTACGAGGCGCAGGTGGTGGGGGCGTTCACGTCGTACACCGCCTTCGACTATCTGCACGAGCGCACCTTCGACGCCGTGGTGCTGTGGGCGGGCGAGACGCCGCAGGAAGCGCTGGCGATCATCGCCGGCATGCGCCGCAACACCCGGCTCTACCACATCCCCGCCCTGCTCTATCAGCGCCGCGGGCCGGACATCACCGCCGCCGACGCCTTCAACAAGGGGGTCACCGACGTCGCCTCGGCCGAGGTGTCGGAGAACGACACCGCCAAGCGGGTGCTGGAGCTGGCGCGCAGCTATCGCCGCCAGAGCGCCATCCGCCGGGCGCTGGAGAAGGCCAAGAGCTCGGGGCTGATGGACGCCGCCACCGGCCTCTTCACCCGCGACCTGTTCGCCGCCCACCTGATGCGCCTGGCCGCCGCGGCGCGGGTGCGCAACCGGCCGCTGGCGGTCTGCGTGCTGAAGGTGGCCGAGCGGCCGGAGGTGGTGGTGGCGCGGGCCGGCGGCTGGCTCGACCGCGCCATCCCGCAGATCGGCTCGATGATCGGCCGGCTGGTGCGGGCCGAGGACACCGCCGCGCGGCTCAGCCCCGAGGTGTTCGCCCTCGCCCTGCCCGCCACCAGCATCGCCGCGGCGCGGCTGACCGCCGAGCGGATCGCCGCGGTGATCGGCTGCACCGCGTTCGAGGCCGGCCCGGACCGGCAGCCGTTCGTCGCCGAGTTCGACATCGGCGTGGCGGAGGTGACGCCGGGCGAGAGCGCGGCTAAAGCGCTGGAGGTGGCCGCCGCGCAGGCCAGCGAGCGTCAGGCCAGCTAGGAGTTCCACGCATGGGTCCAGGTCCGCCGCCGGGCGCGCCGCTCGCGAATTATCTCGTCCCGCTCGCCGTCGTGTTCGTGGTCATCATCCTGCGCAACAGTCGGGCGCGGGCGCTGAAGATCGAGCGGCTGTGGGTGGCGCCGGCGATCTACCTGGCGATGCTGGTCGCCGCGCTCTACGCCGAGCCGCCGCCGGTGACGCCGCTCAGCATCGGCATCCTGGTGGCCTCGTTCCTGATCGGCGCGGCGATCGGCTGGCAGCGCGGCCGGTTCGTCCAGGTGCATATCCATCCCGAGACCGGCGAGCTGAGTTCGCGCGCCTCGCCGATCGGGCTGATCTTCATCTTCGGCATCCTGGCCGTGCGGATCCTGGGGCGGAACTTCCTGGCGACCCACGCGAACGAGCTGCACCTGCCGGTCATCGCGGTGACCGACGGCTTCTTCGTGTTGGCCGTGGCGATGCTCTCGGTGCAGCGGCTGGAGGTGTGGATGCGGGCCTCGAAGATGCTGGCCGAGGCCAAGTCCGGCGGCTACCCGCCGCCGCCGTCGAG
>Ga0302325_10019021_pt1 | contig 14460 bp, 13 predicted proteins | sample Palsa_T0_2_FD_201948 | JGI IMG/M metagenome (GOLD analysis project Ga0302325, IMG submission 201948) | Peat permafrost microbial communities from Stordalen Mire near Abisko, Sweden - Palsa_T0_2 | ecosystem: Environmental > Terrestrial > Soil > Palsa > Peat permafrost | place: Sweden: Abisko... | reverse complement strand
GGTACGTTCACCACGACGTGACCAGCGAAGCAGCCTGGGCCACCGCCGTCGCCGCGGCGACGGCCGCCTTCGGCCAGCTCGACGTGCTGGTCAACAACGCGGGCGTGCTGAAGTTCGCCAGCATCGCCGACATGCCGCTGGCCGACTTCCGGCAGATCCTCGAGGTGAACGCGGTCGGCTGCTGGCTGGGCATGAAGGCGGTGATCGAGCCGATGAGCGCCGCGGGCGGCGGATCGATCGTCAACATCTCCTCCATCGAGGGATTCGCCGGAGCGGCGGGCCTGTCCGCTTACAGCGCGAGCAAGTTCGCGGTCCGCGGCATGACCAAGGCCGCCGCCCGCGAGCTCGGCCAGTTCGGCATCCGGGTCAACTCGGTCCATCCGGGCGGGGTGCTGACCAGGATGATCATCGACGCCGACGGGGCCGCCGAGCGCGACGGCGACGCGTTCCTTCGGTCCATGCCGCTCTCCCGGTTCGCCGAGCCGGTCGAGATCTCGCGGCTGGTCGCCTACCTGGCCTCCGACGACTCGTCCTATTCGACCGGCAGCGAGTTCATCGCCGACGGCGGCATCCTGTGCGGGCCCGGCTACTGAGCGGACCGGCTACTGAGCGGACGGGCTACTGAGCGAGGGAGCGTGCGGCATGGACGAGGCGCTGGCACTGGACGGCCGGGCAGCGATAGTGACCGGCGCGGGAAACGGGCTGGGCCGGGCCGAGTCCCTGGCTCTGGCCCGGGCCGGCGCCCTGCTCATCCTCAACGACCTGCCCGGGGACGCGGTCCAGGAGGTAGCCGAGGAAATCAGGGCGGCCGGCGGCCAGGCCGTCGTGTCGGCCGGGGATGTCGGGGACTGGTCGACGGGCCAGGCCCTCCTGGCGGCCGCCCTCGACGCCTTCGGCCACCTGGACATCCTGGTCAACAACGCTGGGGTGCTCAGGGACCGGATGATCTTCACGATGTCTGCCGAGGAATGGGATCTCGTCATGCGGGTGCACCTGCGCGGTCACTTCGTGACCACCCGCTTCGCCACCGCCTACTGGCGTGACCAGAGCAAGCAGGCGGGCGGGCCCGGCTACGCCAGGATCGTGAACACCTCGTCCGAGGCGTTCCTGCTCGGCTCCCCGGGCCAGCCCAACTACGCCGCGGCCAAGGCCGGGATCGCCGCCCTCACCGTGGCCACCGCGCGGAGCTGCGCCCGCTACGGCGTGCGGGCCAACGCCATCTGCCCGCGGGCCCGCACCGCTATGACGGCCGACCTGATGGGCGCCCCACCCGACGAGGCCGTGGACCCGCTGGCCCCGCAGCATGTAGCGCCGCTGGTGGCGTACCTGGCCAGCCCGGCCGCGGAAGGAATCAACGGTGAGGTGTTCGTAGTGCACGGCGGGGTGGCCGCGGTGATGGAGCCGCCCAGGATCCGGGCCACCTTCCTGGCCGCCGACCACGGCTCGGCTGACGGCATGTGGACGCTGGACTCGGTGCACCGGGCGCTGGGCCCGGTATTCAGCTCAGGCGCGTCCAGCTCAGGCGCGTCCAGCTCAGGGACGCTCGACTCAGAAGCGCCCGCCGCCGCCCCACCCTCAGCGGGCTTCGCCTGCGAGGACACGCTTACCCTGGCCAGCGAGACGATCGGCTTCTGATGAGCGGGGCAGCGGGATGAAGCAGCGTGATCGGGTGGCCATGGCGGCCGGGGAGATAACGGCCTTCCTGGCGGAATCCCGCAAGGTCCAGCTCGCGACCATCAGCCCCGATGGGATGCCGCATCTCGTGGCCATGTACTACGTGATGCTCGACGGGCAGATCACGTTCTGGACCTACCGGTCCTCGCAGAAGGCGCGCAACCTGGCCCGCGACCCCCGGCTCAGCTGCCTGGTCGAGACCGGCGAGCAATACTTCGACCTGCGCGGCGTCCAGGTGCAGGGCACGGCGCGGTGCATCGAGGACCCGGCCGCCGTGCGGGAGATCGGCCGTCACATCGCCGTGGGGCTGGCCGACGCGACCGGCGGCGCGCTGGAGGAGTACGTCGAGCACGCCGCGCGCAAGCGGGTCGGCTACGCCGTCGAGCCGCGGCGGATCATCTCCTGGGACCACAGCAAGCTGGTGCCAGCCAGTAGCTAGCTGGCACCAGATGCCGCGGCCCGGTCGGGCCCGGCCCGGGCCCGTGCGTCCGCTCAGTCGGTCATAGCCGCGGCGGCCAGTTCGGCCGGCCGAGGCTCTACTGGATGGCCGGAGCCGGCCGCACCGGCCCGCGCCGTCCGGCGGATACCGAAGGCGGCCAGGGCGCCAAGGACCGACAGGCTCGCCGCGACCGCCAGGGCCGGGCGATACCCGCTGGTGACGGCGGCCGGACCGGCCAGGCTGCCCTTGGAGTTGAAGACAGCCGTCACAATCGCGATGCCGAACACGGCACCGAATTGCTGCATCGTGTTCAGCGTGCCCGCTGCCTTGCCGAGCAGTGCCGGAGAGACGGCGTTCAGCCCGGCCGCCGTCACGCAGGGCAGGGCCATGGATATCCCCGTACCCGCGATGATGAACGGGATCACATAGCTTCCGTAACCCGCGGAATGACCGGCCAGCCATACGATCCACGCGAAGCCAGCTCCCTGCATCAGCAGACCAGGAACGATCAAGGTACGGGCACCGATCTTGTCCGAGGCAGCGCCCGCGATGGGCGCAATCAACAGCGGTGTAGCGGTCCAGGGCAGGAAGCGAAGGCCGGTTCCCAGGGGTGAGTCACCCAGGGCGAACTGGAAGAACTGACTGATGAGGAACGCCGCTGAGAATATGGCCGCGGCCATCAGAAACTGGGTGATCACGGCAGCCGAAAAACTCGTTCCGCGAAACAGCCCCAGCGGGATCATCGGCTCGGCGGCCCGTGCCTCGCGCACGACGAAGCCGGCTATCAGGGCGGTCCCGAGGATCAGTCCGGCCAGGTTCTGGGTACTTCCCCAGCCCGCCTGGCCGCCCTGCACCAGCCCCCCGATCAGGAGGCCCACGCCCGCTGAGACCAGGACGAGCGCCAGGACATCGAGCCGAGCGCTTGGCCCGCGGCTTTCACCCAGGCGCAACCGGGCCCCGATAGCCGCGACCATGCCGACCGGCACGTTCACCCAGAAGATCCAGTGCCAGTTCAGTCCCTGGGTGATCGCCCCCCCGATCAGCGGACCGCTGGCCACCGCCAGCCCCGCGATGCCGCCCCAGATCCCCACGACCGCACCTCGCCGCTCCGGAGAAAATTGCGAAGTCAGCAGGGTGAGACCGAGCGGCATGACGATCGCCGCACCCAGGCCCTGAACGGCCCGACAGGCGACGAGAATCTCCGCGTTGGGCGCCAGGGCGCAAGCCGCCGACGCGGCGGTGAATATCACGAGACCGGCCACGTACACACGTCGGCGGCCGAGCCGGTCCCCGAGCGCGGCGGCGGTGAGAATTCCCGCTCCAAAAGTCATCGTGTAGGCGCTGACCGTCCACTGGAGGGTCCCAATGCCGCCCCCCAGCCCGCGATGCATAGACGGCAGTGCGGTGACAACCACCAGCGCATCGAGTGCCACCATGAAATACGCCACCGATGTCAGCAGCACGGTGAGTATTCCGCCCGACGTGTGCGGGCCAGGCCGCCCAGCTCGCGGGATCCCAGCTCGATTCAGATCAGCCATATCGCGCTCCGTTCCGGAAATATCTGTTCGGCCGGCTGCGGGCCGGCGCTATCTGTCGATGCAGACACCGGCGGCCGGGCGGATTGGGCGGCGGGAAGCGCCCAGTTTGCTCCCGCGGCGGGGTCTGCACCGGTGAGGGCGGGCGCAGCAGCGGGAGGACAAGGTGATGGGAGGGTGGCGTGGTGACCACGGACTTGATGGCCCGGGCGCGGGCCGGCGACGGGGAGGCGTTCGGCCAGCTCGTCGACCCTCATCGGCGCGAACTTCAGGTGCATTGCTACCGGATCCTCGGTTCGGTGCAGGACGCCGAGGACGCGCTGCAGGAGACCCTGCTCGCGGCGTGGCGGGGGCTGGGCGGCTTCGAAGGACGTTCCTCGCTCCGGACCTGGCTGTACCGGGTGGCCACCAGCCGTTGCCTGAACGCGCTGCGGTCGGGTAGCAGGCGGCCGCCGATGAACTCGCCGCCGCCGGGACTTGACCCGCCCGAGCCCACCCGGCTGGGCGAGGTGGCCTGGCTCGAGCCCTACCCGGACGTCCTCCTGGACGGGCTGGCCGACAGCGCCCCCGGCCCCGAGGCCCGGTATGAGGCCAGGGAAGCCATCTCGCTGGCCTTCATCACCGCCCTGCAGCTCCTGCCGCCCCGCCCGCGCGCCGCCCTGATCCTGCGCGACGTCCTCGGGTTCCACGCCAGTGAGGCAGCCGGCATCCTCGACGCCAGCGAGGAGTCGGTGACCAGCGCGCTCAAGCGGGCCCGCGCCGCCCTCCGGCAGCTCCCACCGCCAGGACCGGGCCACTCACCCCCGCCGCCGGACTCGGCCGTCGAGCGGGAGCTGGTCGAGCAGCTCACCCTGGCCTTCGAGAGCGGCGACGTGGACGGCATCGTCGCCCTGCTCACCGACGACGCGTGGCTGACCATGCCACCCGCCCCGTTCGAGTACCAGGGCCGTGACCTCGCGGCCCGGTTCCTCACCGCGGTGACCCGCGGCCGCACGTACCGGCTGGTGGCGACCAGGGCCAACGGCCAGCCCGCGTTCGGCCTGTACGTCCGGGACCCGCGGGCCCGGGTCGCCCACGCGGTCGGGCTGCTCGTGCTGACCCTGGCCGGCGGCCGGATCAGCGCCGTGACGAGCTTCGACAAGAGCGTGCTGCCCCGGTTCGGGCTCCCGCGAACCATGCCCGACTGAGCACCCCGGAGGACTACATCATCTCTTCGGTGAACGGCAGCAAAACGGTCTTGAGCTCGGTGTATGACTCGATGGCGGCCTGCCCGCCTTCGCGGCCGAGCCCGGATTGCCGGTAGCCGCCGAAGGCCGCGTGCGGCTCCAGCTGATAGCCGTTGATGCCGACCGTGCCGGCCCGGATGGCCTTGGTCATCCGCATCGCCCGCTTGAGGTCGTTGGTCCAGATGGTGGCGGCCAGGCCGTACTCGGTGTCGTTGGCGATCCGCGCCGCCTCATCCTCGTCGGTGAACGGGATCACCGACAGCACCGGGCCGAAAATCTCCTCCCGGGCAATGCTCATGTCGTTGGAGACGTCGGTGAACAGTGTCGGCGTGACGAAGTTACCCGCGGCCAGGTCACCATCGCCGCGGGTGCCGCCGAAGACGAGCCGGGCGCCAGCGGCCTGCCCCTCGGCGATCAGCCCGAGCACCCGGTCCATCTGCCGGGTGTTGATCAGCGGGGCCGCCGTGACCGCCGGGTCGAACGGGTTGCCGTAGCTGACCATCCCGCCGATCATCTCGGCCATGGCGAGGAACTCGTCGTGCACGTCCCGGTGCACCAGCGCCCGGGTCTGGGCCAGGCAGACCTGCCCGGACAGCCCGAGGGTGACCGTGCCCATCGTGATCGCGGCCGCCGTGGACACGTCCGCGTCGGCGAAGACCAGGGCCGGGCTCTTGCCGCCCAGTTCCAGGCTGACCCGCTGGAAGCCGCCCGCCGCCGCGATCATGATCTTCCGTCCGACCGCGCGGCTGCCGGTGAACGAGAGCTTGTCGAGCATCGGGTGGTTGATCAGCGCGTCGCCGGTCGGCTCGCCCGGGCCGGTGACGATGTTGAGCACCCCAGCCGGAAGCCCGGCCTCCTCGATCAGCCGGGCCAGGCGCAGCACCGCGAACGTCGCGTACTCCGACGGCTTGAGCACCATCGTGCAGCCGGCCGCCAGCGCCGGGGCGATCTTCTGCGCGGCCAGCAGCAGCGGCGCGTTCCACGGGACCACCGCGCCGACCACGCCGACCGGCTCGCGCAGCGTGAGGACCATGTGATCGCCGCCCTGGTAGGGCGGCAGCGTCTGGCCGGCCAGCTTGTCCACCCAGCCCGCGTGGTGATCGAAGACATCGGCCACGAAGGCCGACGAGGTCGCGTAGACGGAGCCGAAGCTCAGCGGCACGCTGTTGTCCAGTGCCTGCAGCGCGAGCAGTTCATCGCCGTGCTCGCGGACCAGATCGGCGATCCGGCGCAGCACCCGGATCCGCTCATTGGCCCGCGCCCGCGGCCACGGTCCCTCATCGAAGGCCCGCCGGGCGGCCCGGACGGCGATGTCTACATCCTCCGGCCCGGCGATCGGGAACGAGGCCACCTCCTCGCCGGTGGCCGGATGGCTGTGGCTCCAGGTCTGGCCGGACTGAGCCGGACGCCAGTCACCGTCGATCAGCATCAGCCCTTCGCGGAGGCCAACCTCGTCCCGATTCGGCTTGATCGATGCGACCATGGCTCAACCCCTCGACTAGAACACGTTCTACTCGTTGGGAGGGTACACCGAACCCTCCAGTGCGGCCAGAAACGCCGGCCGCTCACCGCCGCCGTGCAGCAGCAGGGCCGCGGCGCGGGCGGCGGTCGCCCCCGGCGCCGCCCCGACCAGCCAGGCCGCGGGCCCCGGCCCCCGCGGGGCGTAGGACGCCAGCGGCGACGCCAGGAACAGGCAGGCCGCGGCCACGTCCTCCGGCGTCGCGATCCGCCGCAGCGGCACCGTGCCGGCCACCGCGGCGAGCCCGGCGCCGCTGCCGTGGGCCGCGGCCGCCGACTCGGTCATCACCAGGCTGGGCACCACGCAGTTGACCCGCACCTTCGGCGCCCACTCCACGGCCAGGCTGGTGGCCAGGCTGTGCAGGCCCGCCTTGGCCGCCCCGTAGGCGGCCGTGCCCGGGGAGGGCCGGGTGCCGCTGACGCTGCCGATCATGATGATCGACCCGCCGTCGGCCTGGCCCTGCATCACCGCGTTGGCGCTCTGCGCGACATGCAGCGGCGCGATGAGGTTCAGCTCGATGACCTTGGCGTGAAAGCGCGGGGACGCGGTCGCGGCCGCCGCGGGCGGAGACCCGCCAGCGTTGCTGATCACCACGTCCACCCGGCCGAAGAGGTCCACAGCCGCGTGAATGAGCCGCTGCGCCTGGTCTGGATCACGCACGTCCGCGCGGACGCAGGCGGCCGCCGCGCCGCCGCTGGCGGGCAGCCGGGAAGAGTCCGCGGGCTCGGTCCGGCCGCACACCAGGACCTGGGCCCCGGCGCTGAGGAATCCGCGCGCGATGCCCGCCCCGATGCCTTTGGTGCCTCCGGTGATGACGACGCCCTGGCCCGCGAAATCGGCGACCCGCATGGGCCTCAGGTTAGGGTCGGCACCAAGCAAACGCTAGGTAGAGACGGCTTCGCGACGCAGGACGCCGGTGACCGGGCCGGCGTGGACCGCGGGCCAGGAGCACAGGGCGGCGGCGATGGGGATAGAGGTCAGCGCCAGCGGCGGCGTCGCCGAAGTGATCATCGACTTCCCGCCGGTCAACGCGCTGCCGGTGGCAGGCTGGTTCGAGCTGGCCGACGCCGTGGCCGCGGCGGGCGGCGATCCCGGCGTGCGGGCCGTCGTCATCGCCGCCGAGGGCCGCGGTTTCTGCGCCGGTGTGGACATCAAGGAAATGCAGCGAGCCCCCGGGCACGAGGCACTGGTCGGCGCCAACCGCGGCTGCTTCGCCGCCTTCGCCGCGGTCTACGACTGCGCCGTCCCGGTGATCGCCGCGGTGCAAGGATTCTGCCTCGGCGGCGGTGTGGGACTGGCCGGCAACGCCGACATCGTGATCGCCGCGGATGACGCCACCTTCGGCCTGCCCGAGGTGGACCGGGGCGCCCTCGGCGCGGCGACGCACCTGTCCCGGCTGGTGCCGCAGCAGCTTATGCGGGCCATGGTCTACACCTGCCGCACGGTGTCAGCGCAGCAGTTGCTGAGTTTCGGCACGGTGCTCGACGTCGTGCCGCGACCGGACCTGCGGCCGGCCGCGCTCGCCGTGGCCGGTGACATCGCGGCCAAGGACCCCGGCGTCATCCGGCTGGCCAAGCAATCCCTGAACGGCATCGACCCCGTCGACGTCAAACGCTCCTACCGGTATGAGCAGGGATTCACCTTCGAGCTCAACCTCACTGGCGTCGCGGACCAGGCGCGCCAGGCGTTCGTCGACGGGCACTGACGGGTGATCGCATGACCGACAAGGTGATGAGCCCGGCTGACGTCGTCGGTGAGCTGCGCTCCGGCATGACCATCGGGATCGGTGGCTGGGGATCGCGGCGCAAACCCATGGCGCTCGTGCGGGCCATCCTGCGATCCGGCCTGAGCGACCTCACGATCGTGTCCTACGGGGGACCCGATGTCGGGCTGCTGATGGCCGCGGGCCGCGTCCGCCGGGTGGTAAGCGGTTTCGTCTCGCTCGACACGATCGCCCTCGAACCGCATTTCCGGACGGGCCGCCAGAACGCGGCGATCGAGCTCACCGAGGTGGACGAGGGCATGCTGCACTGGGGCCTGCTCGCGGCCGCGCACCGGCTGCCGTTCCTGCCGATCCGGGCCGGCCTCGGATCCGACGTGCCACGGGTGAACCCGCAACTGCGCACGGTGCGCTCCCCATACCCCGACGGCGAGGAACTGGTCGCCATGCCCGCCCTGCGGCTGGACGCCGCGCTTGTCCACCTCAACCGGGCGGACCAGCGGGGCAATGGGCAGTACCTGGGCCCCGACCCGTACTTCGATGATCTGTTCTGCCTCGCGGCCGAGCGGGCCTACGTGTCCTGCGAACGCATCGCGCCGACCGCGAGCCTGCTGGAATCCGGGCCGCCGCAGAGCCTGCTGATCAACCGGGCCATGGTGCACGGCGTGGTGGAGACCCCCGGCGGCGCGCACTTCACCAGTTGCGTGCCGGACTACGGCCGCGACGAGGCGTTCCAGGCGCAGTACGCCAGGTCGGCGGGCGACCCAGACGCCTGGCAGCGGTTCAGGGCCGAGTATCTGGACGGCGACGAGGCCAGCTATCAGCTCGCCGTCCAGCGCTTCCACGACACCCAGCCGGCGGTGCCCGCATGAGCGAAGCCCGCATGAGCGAAGCCAGCATGACCGAAGCCAGCACGCCCGGCGCCAGTCTGGCCGAGGTCTGCGTGGTGGCGTGCGCGGAGGCGTGGCGCGGTGACGGCGCGATCCTGGCCAGCCCGATGGGCCTGATACCGACTTTGGGCGCCCGCCTGGCCCAGCTCACCTTCGCGCCCGATCTGCTGGTGACCGACGGAGAGGCCATGCTGATCGCGCCGCCCGACCCGCAGGGCAGCGACCCCCAGGGCAGCGGGGCCCAGGGCAGCGGGGCGGACGACGGCATAGAAGGCTGGCTGCCCTACCGAGACGTTCTCCGGCTGGTCGCCACCGGGCGGCGGCACATGATGATGGGAGCAGCCCAGCTCGACCGCTACGGCAACCAGAACATCTCCTGCATCGGTGATTGGGCGCGGCCGAAGGCACAGCTCATCGGCGTGCGCGGCGCGCCCGGCAACACCGTCAACCATCCGGTCAGCTACTGGATCCCGAGGCACTCACCCCGGGTCTTCGTCCCCCGCGTGGACATGGTTTCGGGTATCGGCTACGACCGGGCCGCGGCGCTGGGCGGCAACGGCGCCGCGTTCCACGAACTGCGCGTGGTCGTGACCAACCTGGCCGTGCTGGATTTCGGGACCCCCGAGAACGTCATGCGGCTGCGCTCGGTCCATCCTGGAGTCGCGGTGAACGAAGTCGTTGCGGCGACCGGTTTTTCCCTGGCCGTTCCCGAAAAGGTACCCGTGACCAGGGGGCCGACACCGGCCGAACTGGATCTGATCCGAGTCCGGCTCGACCCCGCCGGGCGGCGCGAGCGGGAGCTGCCCGGACAGGAACGGCCGCAGCGGGCGGCGACGTGATCCGCACGCCGCTGACCGATCTGCTCGGCATCTCCTGCCCGATCATCCAGACCGGAATGGGCTATGTGGCCGGCGCCCGGCTGGCGGCGGCCACCTCTGCGGCCGGCGGTCTCGGCATCATCGCGTCCGCGACGATGAGTACGGATTCGTTGCGTGTGGCTATAAAAGGGGTTAAAGAACGAACCGGCGCCCCGTTCGGGGTGAACCTGCGCGCCGACGCCCCGGATGCCGGCGAGCGGGTCGATGTGATCATCGCTGAGCGGGCCCCCGTCGCGTCGTTCGCGCTCGCGCCGAGGCCGGAGCTGATCAGCAGGCTGCGGGACGCCGGGGTGATCACCATCGCGTCGGTCGGCGCCCGGCGGCACGCGGAGAAGGTGGCGGCCTGGGGCATCGACGCCGTGATCGCGACGGGTGGCGAGGGCGGCGGGCACACCGGGCCCGTGCCCACCAGCCTGCTGATCCCCCAGGTCGTCGACGCCGTCGACATCCCGGTGATCGCGGCGGGCGGGTTCTTCGACGGACGGGGCCTGGCCGCCGCGCTCGCTTATGGAGCCGCCGGAATCGCGATGGGCACCCGGTTCCTGCTGACCAGCGACAGCCCGGTGGCCGATGCGGTCAAGCAGGTCTATCTGGACGCCGACGTCACCGGCACCGTGGTCACCACCCGGGTCGACGGGGTACCGCACCGGGTGCTGCGCACGCCGCTGGTGGAGCGCCTGGATGGTTCCGGGCGGATCGCCGGGCTGGTGCGGTCGGCCCGCAACGCGGCCGCGTTCCGCGGGATGGCCGGGCTGACCTGGCCGGAGCTGATCCGCCAGGGCCGCGCGATGCGCCGGGACACCGATCTGACCTGGGGCCAGGTGCTGATGGCCGCGAACACCCCCATGCTGCTGCGGGCCGCGATGGTGGATGGGCGGCCCGACCTCGGCCTCATGTCGGCCGGTCAGGTGGCCGGCCTGATCGACGACCTGCCCTCGTGCGCGGACCTGATCAGCCGGATCATGACCGAGGCGACCGACTGCCTGGGCCGCCTCGGCGGCGCATCAGCTCCCGGGTAGCGCGGGCGGCGGCGGTGATCCCGGGCCGATCTGGGCCTTGAGCGCGGCCAGCTCCTTGTCCACCTCGGCCGCCGACCCGGCTTCGTCGAGCTCCTTCTGGATGTCGTCGGTGTCGCCGCCGACGTCTTCCAGCACTCCGGACTGGAGCAGTTCGTCGACGGCGCCGGCCCGGGCCTGCATCGTGGCGATCTTGTCCTGGGCGCGCTGAAGTTCGGCTCCCGAGTCGCCGAAGGTCTTGGAGATCCCGGCGGCGCTCTCGCCCACTGAGCTCTCGGCTTTGGCCGCCGTGTACTGGGCCTTCAGCACTTCCTTCTGCGTCCGGAAGTCGTTCACCCTCTTCTGCAGGGCTTCGAGGGTGCGGGTGAGCTTCTCCTCCTGCTCGGTGAGCTGCTGGTGCTGGGGCTCCATGGCGTCGATCTGGGCCTGGGCGGCGGCCTTGCGGGCCAGAGCCTCCCGGGCCAGATCCTCGTTGCCCTGGGCGAGCGCCGCCCTGGCCTGGTCCTGGAGGTGGTCCACGGTGTGCTGGAGCTGCTGTTCCTGCAGCTCAATCTGCTTGCGCGCCGCCGCGATGTCCACCAGCCCCCGGCGGACCTGGGTGATCTGGTCGAGCATCTGCTCATAAGACAGATCGAGCATCTCGTCAGGCTGCTCGGCGGCATCAAGCGCCTTGTTGGCCTTGGCCTGGAGTATGGTGTGGGCCCGCTGGAAGAGCGTCATACCCAGAGGTTACCGCCGGGCTGCGGTCATCTGGGATGCCAGGCCCGCTCCGGTTCGGCGGCCCCCCCGATAGGCTGCCGAGGTGCTTCCCACTGGCCATTTGCTGGCCTTCTCGCTGATCTCCCTCGCGCTGATCGCGGCCCCCGGGCCGAACGTGCTCTTCGTGATCAGCCGCTCCCTGATGCTGGGCCGGGCCGCCGGGGTGGGCACCGCCGTGGGGGGCCAGATCGGGGTCTACGCGCAGGTCGCGGCGGTGGCTTTCGGCATCGGGACACTGGTCGAGCGCTCGATGGCCGTCTTCACCGTCATCAAGCTGGCCGGCGCCGCCTACCTGGTCTGCCTCGGAGTGCAGGCGATACGGCACCGCCGCTCGCTGAGCGCCGCGCTCGAAGCCCCGGTGGAAAGGAAGACCATGGCCAGGATCCTCCGGGACGGTTGTGCCGTCGGAGTGAGCAATCCGAAGGCGATCGTGTTCTTCGCGGCCGTCCTGCCGCAGTTCGTGAACCGGTCAGCCGGTCATGTTCCGGTGCAGATGCTGCTGCTCGGGGCGGTATTCATTGCCATCGCGGTGCTGTCGGACAGCACCTGGGCGCTGGCCGCTGGAACGGCCCGGACGTGGATTGGCCGCTCGCCGCGGCGGCTGGAGCTGGTCGGCGGGACCGGTGGTCTGGTGATGATCGGCATCGGGGCCAGCCTGGCTCTCACCGGCCGCAAGGACTGATCACCGGGAGTTCCGTGGCCGCCGGCCACGGCTGACGCGGACAGCCGAGAGATCCCGCTCACCTGGTGGTTATCTCTTCCGGGCCACGCCGCCAACGAACCCATGGTGAGTCGCGTTCCGCTTGGTGCTGAGGCGCCGATCGGGTCGCCACTCAGGCAACGGCACCAAGCCAGGTTCGAGCAGTTCCCAGTCTCCGAACCAGCCGAGGATCTCCTCGTGGTCCCGCCACCGTCCCGTCCCGAGCTTCTCGTTGAACATCTTCTCCATCGCCGCCGTCTTGGCCGCGTCCTCCGGATGCTCCGGACCGGGCATGCGGAAGCTGGAGATGGCTATGTAGCTGCCCGGGGCGAGCGCCTCGCGCAGCCGGGCGGCCACGCCCGCCGGGTCCTCATGATCGTTGACATGGTGCAGGACGGCCAGCAGCAGCAGCGCGACCGGGCGGCCGAAGTCGATGACCTCGCGCACCACTTGATCGTTGAGGATCTCTCCCGGGTCGCGGATGTCGGCGGTGAGGAACAGGGTGTTCGGGCCGTTGGCCAGCAGCGCCTTGGCGTGCGCCCGGACGACCGGGTCGTAGTCGACGTACACGACCCGCGCCGCCGGGTTCGCGGCCTCGGCGATCTCATGCACGTTGCCCTGGGTGGGCAGGCCAGAGCCGATGTCGATTAACTGGCTGACACCGGCCTCGGCCACGAGATACCGCACCACCCGCTGCAGGAACGCCCGGTTGGCGCGAGCGCCCTCGGGCGCGTCGGGGGTCACCTTCAGCGCGAACTCGACCACCGCCCGGTCAGCGGCGAAATTATCCTTGCCGCCAAGAAAGGCGTCATAAACCCGCGCGACATTGGGCTTCGTCACGTCCAAGCCCGGCGGTACACGTTCCCCAGCAGCCACTTCAAGCACCCATCCAACCTCGAATCGGCAACTCCGCCCGAATGGGATCCTAAGCCCCCGAACCACGGGCCGATACCGAACGGGCCCACGGCGCCGGGTCAGTAGTCCGCTCAGCAGTCCGCGCTCACAGGCGCTCGATGATGGTCGCGTTCGCCTGGCCGCCGCCTTCGCACATGATCACCATGCCGTACCGGCCGCCGGTCCGTTCCAGCGCGTAGAGCAGCGTGGTCAGCAGCCGGGCGCCGGTCGCCCCGAGCGGATGGCCAAGCGCGATGGCCCCGCCACTGACGTTCACCCGGGCCAGGTCCGCCCCGGTCTCCCGCTGCCAGGCCAGCACGACGGAGGCGAAAGCCTCGTTGATCTCGACCAGGTCAATCTGGTCCAGGGTCATCTCCGCCCGGCGCAGTGCGTGCGCGGTCGCCGCGATCGGCGCGGTGAGCATCATGACCGGGTCATCGCCCCGGGCGCTGAGGTGACAGATCCGAGCCCGCGGGCGCAGCCCGTGCTCACGCACGGCCCGGTCCGACGCGATCAGCAGCGCGGCCGCGGCGTCCGCGATCTGGCTGGAGAGCGCCGCGGTGATCAGGCCGCCGACCCGCAGCGGCGCCAGTGCGGCCATCTTCTCGGCCGAGGTGTCCCGGCGCGGGCCCTCATCGGCGGCCACATCGCCGTAGGGCACGATCTCAGCGGCAAACTCCCCGCGGCCGATGGCGCCGACCGCGCGCTCATGGCTGGCCAGCGCGTATTGCTCCATCTCGGCGCGGCTGATCCCCCACTTGGCGGCGATCATGTCCGCGGCGCGGAACTGGGAGATCTCCTCGGCGCCATACCTGGCGCGCCAGCCCGCCGACCCACTGAACGGGTCGTCGAACCCGTACGCCTGCCCGGCCAGCATCGCGGCCGCGATCGGGATCTGGCTCATGTTCTGCACCCCGCCCGCCACCACCAGATCGGCGGTCCCGCTGAGCACGGCCTGGGCCGCGAAATGCACGGCCTGCTGGGACGACCCGCACTGCCGGTCCACGGTGACACCCGGAACTTCCTCGGGCAGCCCGGCCGCGAGCCACGCCGTCCGCGCGATGTCGCCGGCCTGCGGGCCAATGGTGTCCACGCAGCCGAAGATGACGTCGTCGACGGCCAGCGGATCGATGCCCGTCCGGGCCAGCAGGGCCCGGATGACATGCGCGCCCAGGTCGGCCGGGTGGGCCGAGGCCAGGCCGCCGCCGCG
>Ga0302325_10019020_pt1 | contig 14460 bp, 2 predicted proteins | sample Palsa_T0_2_FD_201948 | JGI IMG/M metagenome (GOLD analysis project Ga0302325, IMG submission 201948) | Peat permafrost microbial communities from Stordalen Mire near Abisko, Sweden - Palsa_T0_2 | ecosystem: Environmental > Terrestrial > Soil > Palsa > Peat permafrost | place: Sweden: Abisko... | reverse complement strand
GAATACATTGAGCAAAGGTAATGACAGCCAAAGTTTCCATCGGCCATCCATCTATGTAGATACGCGCAACGCAGAATATCAAGCAGAAAGAAAATGCAGTCGTAAACAACTCCCCGAAAGTGAAATGCAGTCTGAACGTATCTACTCTCCTTCGCAGCCCAGACTATTTATCAAACAACCCCAAATGACGAAACTCCCGAAAAGAGAGCTCCATGCAACCGTATCAGCGCCCCTTCTAGCCTAGACTATCTAGCATACCACACTCGCGAGAAAATTCCGAAATGAGAATCCTGTGAAATCGAATAAACTTTCCTCGCCAGTTCAGAGCAATCAACATACCATCCTTTCAATACGCTCCCAACAAAGCGCTCTCCCTATATTGCTGAGCCATCATCACCGATCGACGCACTGAGTGATCAAGTCGCACCTGTCCCGGCTCAACCGGAGGATATGGTTTAAGTTCCGGCCGGTCGCCAATCCACCAGATAACCCATCGCAGGTATCTCTTTCCTGTCCACCACAGCTTATGCCTCAAACCTGGTCTCTGCAACAACCTACCATTTCCATCAATTGTCATAGTCTGAAGATACTCTTCGTATTCAAACCACTGGAGCACACGCAGCTTGTCCATATACGACATGGAACCAAAGATCTCCGAAGGCATCCACTTTGTCATCCATTTAGTCCAGTGCCAGAGCTTGCGTCCACAAAAATCTTTAGCATCTTTCTTGATGGCTCTCATAGCTTGACTATCCCATTCCTTGCCCATGTTATGAGGATGGGGAAGGATGTAAACATATTTGCCAATGTCTTCGTCAACCCGGCAAGCAAAATCAGAACAGTAATCGAGATATCGCTTGGCTAGAAAAGTTTCCTCGGGTGAACAACGGCAGGGTCCGTAGACATCGCGAAGGAGGAACTGAGGAGGGAGGTATTCGTGGTCGATCTGAACTGAATTGAGCTGCCAAACGACTCTACGGTATCGCGGACCCATCCAGACCTCTACCAAATCCCCAAGCGTCAACGGCCCTTGGTTGCTGATTCGATATTCGGGTGGGCTGGGTTCGTAGAGTGACACCTTGTTGGGATATTGGTATTTTAGGAACATGTTCATCTTTCGGCAGGTAAGGCCAATACCTGTGAGTAAAAGATCAGCAAGCAGCTCTCGGAAGTCTTCACACGTCATTTTTGTGCCTGGTTGACAGACCACTCAGGAATGTCTCCGCTGGGTCTTCGTTTGCAACTGCAAGCTGAAGCTAACTCGTCGGTGCTGTTTGTACGGGGACATGGTTTCGGAGCTACTTACAGGTTGCAGAAACAGGGTCAAGCTTGTCGAAAATAGCATGGAGAATCTTTCCTTCGAGTCCGACCAGCCGGCTACCCTTTGCCAAGTTGCCCGTTCCACTGAATGGATGACTGAGCCCCAACAGAGCAGCTGGATCGCGAACTTTTTCCCATTTGCCATACGCCTTTGGCGGTTCCCGAATAGACTCAGATCCTGGCAGATTTGTGAGGTTTCTCTGCACTGAAGTTGGGGAGCCATTATTTTGTATTGTGGAAACGCGAACCGCGGGTGACACGCCTGCTCCGTTGACGAGTGTGGATTGAGGAGATCCTGCCCATTCGGGGGAGTTTGTATTCGTTTGAGAGCCAGAGGAGGTGAGCTCAATATCGTCTGGTGTGTAGACGTGAGGGCGATCTTGTGGACGGGTAATGGGTATGGGTTGCCGCGGATATATGTATCTCTCTAGTGACCAAGGATCTAGCGACCCATCAGACACAGTTGAAGATCGATCGCTAGTCTTGCTTTCTAGACAAGGAGATATGGAAGAAACACATCGTTGACGTGTATCGTTATTCATTGTTGTGAACGCCACCTTTCCAGGTGCTGACTTGGTCGAATAGTGAAATAGGGGAGGAGTTGTGGGAGCCGAGAAGAAGGCGAGGTGAAGAATGGTGGTACTGAAAACAAAAAACTAGATCGCACAAAGGGGTCGTTAAAAATATAAAGACGAAATGTTGATTCACTTGCGTAAGCTGTCGACCCGATTTCCATTCACTTTATTTGTGGATGTTGCGAATCAAGACCGCTTACCGACATCAACACATAAAACCTATAAAGAGATTGAACAGGAACTGTATCATGAATTTGCTCTTTAGGCCCCTCCACAACATAGGAAAGGTTGCAGATATTGACAAAAGCGGATGGGAAAACAGGGACAGGAATTTGCTAAAGCCAACTTCTCTGTAGAAGAAAGTAGAAACAAGAGCAGATGTCAAATATTTCGTCTCAAATATTGGTTTACATTTGCCAATAAAGCCTGGAGAAAGAGCCAAAGGACAATGCAACGGCTTTTGTAATCTTCCGAAATGAGATCAACTAACTCGGACTAAAGAACCCAAGATGCATCATGATAAAGTATTTGGGCTTCACACTCCAATTATGAAAAGGCTGCACTCCTTGATGGAGAACTAGAAAGCAAATGTACTTTCCATTTCATATCTATGAAAGCGCCTCGCAATGCCATGTACAGTACTTATCAAATATCAACCAAACGCCACCCAATGCATGTACGAATCTAACTACTCGAATCCACCACTTCCGCAAACCACTGCCTAAGCAACGTCGCTAAGACGCCAGGCAACTCCTTAACATCACTAACAATTAAATAATATTGAAACGGGAATGTATCCAGATACCTCTCGATCTTAACATCAGAACGTCCAGTCTCCTCATTTTTCACAAACTTCGCTTCCTTGAGATCCATGACGCTTTCCCCTTTCTTCTTGTTCCGCACATCATCCACGATGACAAATACCATCATAATTCTTTCCTCGAGAGCCTCCCGTAGAAGACGACGAATAGGTTCGTGCTCAGAGGAATCGCACACTCCGTCCGAGATGATGAGTTCCATCTGCCAAAGATCCGAGGGACTACCGCTTGCCTTCGCTCTTGCGGCACGAAAGAGCTCAATGCTCTCTCTAACCAGCTTCGTGACATCTGTTCGCTTCTGCTCGAAGCCGAAATTCTGGAATACCTTAGGCCCAGCGTCGGAACTGAATGGTGTATCAAAGTTATGGGCCACGTTGACATTCTCACCAAAGCCGACAACGCATATCTCGCCCACTTCGAGCATGCTCAGAGATTTGGAGACCATAACAAGTGTTTCGAAGGCCAGGGAGCCGGAGCCGCTCTCTCCCATGCTTTTGCTGTCGTCAACGGCGAGCATTATTTGGTAGCTGCGTTTGGAAGGTACGCTGCGGCGCATCCAGATCTTGTCGCGCTTGTATTGAGATGCGATGTAGGGGATGATGCGTTTGATGTTGAGACGCTTGCCAGTGCGAAAGTCGCCTCGCATTTTGGTTGCCAATGTGGGTGCGAGGATCAAACGCAGTTGTTCGGTCAGTGAGAGGGAGAGATCGCGGGTCAGGGATTCGTAATGTGTCCATTGTTGGCGGGCTTCGGATGCTGAGCGGAGATCAAGAGCAATGGGTGTATCGAGGTGTGTACTCTCGAGCTGGTTGTCCACCTCTTCAACCTCCTCCTCCAGGTCTTCACCAGCGTGAGCGTGAGAATCATCAATTTCCTCATTTTGCTCGTCTTTGGCTTGCTTGATCATGGCGCCAGCTCGTCCTTTGTAAGCATCTGACTGTTCCTGTTCCATTTGCATTGATGGGTCCTCCGAATCCATGCCATCATCATGGTCGATATTGTCTGTCTCTGCATCATCGGGCTGGAACTGATCAGGCATGTCCTTGCTTTCAGAATCAACTGCCATCGACTCATCAAGGGCATGAGCTTGTTCCTCAGTCGTGGTACCCATAGCTTGAGTGTCAGTCTCGGCATCCTCATCTTGCAAGTGCTGGAACTCCGAAGCCTCAGCGTTCAAGTCCGGATTTTGATCTTGACCTTGTTCCTTCTGTTCAGCTGGGTCACGAATCTTTGTCTGCTGTCGATGCCAGCTTTCCAGAGCATCACCCAGCTTCTTGAAAGGTTGAACAGCGCTAGCGTCCTGGGTTTCATCGCCTGCATCCTGTGGTGCATCGCCATTTGCTTGTCTACCCTTCTCGCCATCTTCAGCAGCTGCATCCTTTTGTTCAGACGAATCACCGCCCTTGCCACCATCTTCTCGTTGAGCTTTACTAGCAGATTCGGTTTTGTCATCTTTGGAGTTCTCGTCTTGATCCTCGCCGGCTCCTTGTACATCGCTGGGGACAGCGTTGTCTTCATCCGCATTGGCGTCATTGTTTCTATCTTGAAGGAGGCCTTCCTGGTCCTCGGGATCCGGCTGCGAAGATTCGTCCTCAGCCGTCTCGCCAGCCTCTTCTGTTTGTTCGCCTTCGCCTGCTGCATCATCATCAAGATCGACAACATCCATGTCTGAGTCGATTTCTGGGTCCTCTTGAGCATCCATGTTCTCAGCATCAGACTCCTCCTTGCCATCATTCGCAGTCTCCTCGCCTTCCTTCTCCTCCTCCTGCTCGACATTGGAGAGATCATCCATACCATCATCACTGCCAGAAGCACTCCCATCATCCTCACTCCCATCCAGCTCCATATCCTCAGGCAAATCTAACGCTTCGCCCTCTTGTGCATGAGGATCATGCCTCTCAACCTCATCCTGCTTTAATTCTTCCCCCTGCTCGGCACCCTCCATCTCCTCCTCGTCACCTTCATCTCCTTCCGCAGCCTCCTTATTACTCTCCTGTGCAGCAACCTGCTCGTCTTTACTCTGCTTCCCCTTCGAATCATCGCCATCTTGGTCTTTATCAGCTTTCTCTCCATCACCGTCCCACATCTTCTCATCCACAGCTGTAGGATCCAGATCATCTATGTCACCAGCCTCTTCATCCATGTCATCCCCACTCTCCTCTCCAGAACCATCTTCATCTTCATTCTTCTCTTCCCCCTCGCCCATCTCGCCTTCCATTTCTCCATCTGCCATATCGACTGCATCTTGCTCGTCTTCGATATCTCCTCTCTCGCCAGTATTTGGTTCCTGTGCAAGTTCATCCAAATCTTCATCTTCTTGGATGTCCTTGCTGATATCTTCCGCTCCTTCACCATCGCCGAGACCTGTGCCACCTTCCAGTTTCTCGGTCTTTCCGTCTTGGGCATCGGACTTCTCTGACGGAGTGCAAAACCCTTGATTAGCGATTTGTGTAAAGGTCTTGGCGAGAATGTACGCGGTCTTGCAGGTGGCTCTGTGGAGATGTCCATATCGAGTCACGCTCTGTTGGAGGATGTTGAAATACTGTTGCAGAATCGGAAGAGCGACAGCGAATATTGCGGAGGCCATCCTGCTTGTAGCGTGGTCTTCCAGGCTTAGAGAGCGGAGAATGTCGAATGCTTGCCCGATCTGTTTGGTGATGTTGTCCGCGTGGAGAGAATTGATAGCATTCGCGAGGCAGAAGTCATTTTTGATCAGCCAGCCAGGGTCTTCAGCTGAGCTTGGAAGTTCGGCGACAGCTTTCTTGTGCTTCTCAATGGCGACAAGAACCGAGTCGCATACCATAGAAAGCTTCTGATCGAGCTCTGCGATTGACTGTTGTGAAGTAGCCGCAGTCGTAGGAATTGTGGTCACTAAGGCCCAAGGCGAGACTTGCTTCAGCACAAAAGCCAGATCAGGGCGCCTCTCCATCGTCTGCTCAAGTTCTAAGCTGAGTTGTTCCGTAGCAGTTTTGACAGCATTCTGGAGACCATATCGTTCTGTTGACAAGAGATCCACTGGAAGCTTGGCCAGCGCATCAAACTGCCTGAGGAAGCCTGAGAACTGATCATGATACTTCGCAATGCCATCCAACACAACCTGAGAATCAATCTTGCTCATCTTCGCATGAATCCGAATCATATCCATGGCAACAGCCAGTATATTCGGCAACCATTTTAAAACTTTCCCATGATTCGACGACCCCATGGCATTCCTGATCTCATAAGCGTCCGGAGCCCATAGCACCTCAGCCATCCTAACAATTGCTTGCAACTTCTCCATATCTTCCACAGCAACCGAGAGACAATTATGCTGGCTTATCAAAACCTGCAGCAATCCTTCCAAGAACCCAGTACTCCTTGCAACCTCAGCACTACTCAAGTCCTCAGAATGTTGTCTCGCTGCCTCTCTAGCTCTAGGCGCAATATCGATCGCCTTATGAAAGTAATACTCAACTCCCTGCACACAAGCCTCATGGAGTACGTCTGTGCTGGCGAGTACAAGCGAAAGGCTATCCTGTTTGGCTAGCGCGTCAACACCGAGATTGTATTTGATTCCCATCTGTCGTAGCTCCTTGAGTGTATCAGCGAAGAGCTTCCGCTTTCTTGATTTGAGATGCTTGACGATGTCTTTGTTGTCTTCTGTCAGAATGGAAGGGGTAGCTTTCTGAAGCTTAGCGGTGGAGGTTATGACGTTCGCGAGGAAAGAGTCGAGGTATATTGAGCCTTCGATAGCAGACGGGGAAATTTGGATTGCGTCTGCCATCATGCTGACAGTTTTGGAGACGTTTATGAATCGTTTGCTCTTTTGTGACCAATTGGGTACTGAGGCAGCACAGAGCGCCAGAGCGGATGGATCTACTGTCGGAAAGTGGAATGGTGCTTCGTGTACTGATCGTTCCGCTTCAGATGATGCTTCGTCTGGAAGACCTTGTTTGAGTATTGACTCCATGGGTTGGCCAAGCAGAGCTCTGAACTTGCGTACGATCTTAAAAAGCTTGTGATGCGATCTCTTGGCGCTGTCTCGCAGAGCCACAATGTTGGTGTCTTTCCAGCTCGCAAGCAGCAGCACATCACGCATAGCTTTCTCCAATACCACTCTGCCTTTCTTGAGACTTTCATGTACAGGCTTTTCGTACCGCGAGTATAAAGAAATGAAGTTCGTCAGAGCTCCGAGAATAATTGACATGGCAGGAAAGTCCGTGACCACAAGCTCAAGATGCTTCTGTAACTGCTTTAACAGTTGCAATCTCTGCACATACTGTCCCATAATGGCAGTCGAGAAGTAAGCTTCCAGGTCCTTAAGCAGCTTCTGCGCGTAACTTTTCAGCTCATCGTTGGAAGAGGAAATCTGCAACGGAGCAGCAACGACGACCTGGTACGCAACAAACCACCAAGACCTCGCATCATCGTCGCAAGTGTTTGTCTCCATATCGAACAGCTTTGCCCAAGTAGACAACTCTAGTCTCCGCCAACTCACGATTGTCGCTGTGATATTGTCATAGAGCGTGAGAGCAGAGTTTGCACGGCTTGCCCAGCCGCCAAATTGCCACTCATGCATGAAGCCGTGGACCTTCTCTACCTTTGTGATGATCTTAGCAAGCGGTTCTATATGGCGGAATTGCAGCAGTTCGTTGCAGGAAGCGAGAACATCCGCAAGAGGTTGCATGTGACCAATCTCATCCACTGCTTGTAGTTCCCGGAAGCGAGCCTGGATTTGATGAACTAGACTGACAAGCTTTCGAGATTCGGGAAGATTGGCGTCGGTGTAGAAGTTGTATGATTCTGGTACTGTTGCATTGGGGCTCAGAGCTTCGATCTCATCATTCAGGACCAGTAGAGTTCCGGGTAGGAAAGTGCCGGTGAGATTCTGTTCCTCAACGGTAGGCTTCCAATCATGGAGGTTACCAATTTTCTTGGCAACTTGTCGAATAAGGTTACGAATGCTCTCTGTTGGTGGATTACTACCCAAAAAGATGTTCGAGTGGATTTTGGCAAGCTCAATTGCTGTCTCTCGTACGGGACTCGAAGTACTTGCAGCAGCAGGCTTTTTGGCGTCGTATTCATACGAAGGAAACAGCTCATTGAACTGCTCCTCATCGTCCTCATCTTCATCCTCTGCGCTTCCTCTGAAACGGTAAAGGCCCGACTTCGACTCGGCTTCGACTCGATCAGACTCGAGCCGCTTGGTCCATTGATCGTAACATTCGTGAACCGTCTTGAGAAGTGAGTGCCGAAGGTCAGAATTAATGGAAGTGAGACTCTCAACGGCTGCAGTTGTCGCAGCGATCTGTAAACAATCCATCGGCCGAGTCGCGAAGAGATCCGCATTTGCCATGCCAGGACTACCACCCATGAAAGGCGTCATTTTGCTGGCAGTGAGTTGATCCTCCGGTTCATGTGTATCTTTTCTATGCACAACTTGTGTTGCCATGAATAGACCGATTTGTAGGCAACGAAGCATGCTGATAACTGGTCTCGTCAGGTCGTTGTAAGCACGGAATCTCTCCGAGAGTCGTCGAATGATTTGCATAACGTTGGATTGCATGAGACGAATTTGTTGTAGCGAGTCCTTGAAGTTGGCATTGTCCGTATCAAAGCAGCCGCTAAGCATACTCATGATGTCCGATCCTAGGACTGTCTTCAGCAAGTTGCTGAACTCACCCTGGAGCTGGTCCATTTCCGAACTCTCAGGTCGATAGATTTCCTGCAACACCTCTGGTGGATCCCCAAATTCTGAAATTTCAACTGCGAGAAGTTGGCACCGCAGATTCGAGTCTTGTGCCGAAAAGATGCGTTCGAATTGTTGGAAAGCCTGGAGCTTATTTTGCATATCCAACCGTAGCTGTGAATGTCGTTGTCGCTCCAACCGCTGTCTCTTATCGGGATCAAAAGCTCGATCAGGAACATAGAGTTTGATACAGCCTAAAGCAAAGGCTGACCACGCAATAGCTGCGTTACGAAGGCTGTTGTGTGGCTGCAACTTTGCTGCGGCAATTGCGCTGATGGCGCTGCGGAAATTTACTTCCAGGACATCGTTCAGATGTGATGGGATATCTTGTGAAGTCCCCACGTTCTTGTTGCACGGCATGCCAAATTCTGACCTATCGGCTGCAAAGTCCCGAACCGAGCTTGAATCCGTATTCGAAATTTGCTTACACCAGTGTTGGGAGAGAGAACCGATTTCATCTCCATGCAGAGCCAGAACCTTGGGAATGAGCTCCAGCAGCACATCATTCAAGACTTCCACTTGGTTCTTACACACCATGGCACTTGATATCGCGATCTTACGTCCCAAAATGGGCAGCTCGGTCTCCAGAAGCTTCAAAGACTTCATGTCGACCTCCCCCACCTGGTTCAACCTCGCAAGCATCGAGGACGAAAATGAATCAGTGATAGGTTGAAGTTTGTCACCCGCGCCCCAAAGAGAGTCGACAGTCTGTAGAAGCCTTGACGTCGGGGTGGAGCTACTAAAATGCATGCCGAGGACTGAGGGTTGGTTCGCAAGCACAGCTGTCTCAACATCCGCGTTCTGTCCAACTCCGTAAGTCGAATTCATGTTTTCAAGAGTCTTGTACTGTCTCAAAGCCTCGAATTGCATGGCAAAATATGGCATAACCTCTTCCGTCTCACTTCCAATGCTCTTTTCCAGGTTGTCCATCTCCGTGTCAAGAGTTTGAACAAGCGCAGCCCCATTAACATCAGAAGTGAGAATAAGATGATAAGCGCTGACAAGTGATGTCATGATGTTTCCCAAATCAGCTATGGAATTCGAACTTTTCCATCTCAGAGCATCGAAGCGGGATGCTAGTTGTTCCATCTGTAACAGTGTGTTCAGGACTTGGCGGCTAGAAATGATGGACGGACGGAGATATCTCCAGAGGACTTCCATGCTCAAACCTGTGGTAAGCTTGAAGCCTGATGAGAAATCACTGCTGAGACTGTGTTGGACGTTGGATAGAATTTGGATTTGGTGATCGCTAATTGATGCTTCCTGAGAGAGGCGTGAAAGCAAGTCGGTGCCGATTGCAAGGTGCGCTTGGAAAGTGGCTTCTTCGAACTGTAGTCCCGTAGCGAGAGTGAAGGTATCCCACCAGTATCGAAGCAGGGAAGTGAGAGTCCGCTTCTGGATTTTCCAGTCCGCGTGAGCATTGATGTTACTTTGAAGATACAACTCCAATGCCTGAAGCGTGTTCCCGAGGAAGCCGGAAATGTTAACAGTCGAATCCTTCGCAATAGCGGGGACTCTTTCCCGAACCAGTGATCTTTGCAGCCTGTTCATTTTACTCGGCTTCAGTGTCTCAATCTTTTCTCGTTGACTACTATCGGCACGACGAGCAGCGCTGATCTCGATCATGAGGTCAAAAATAGCGCCCAACCAGAGCACGCGATCCGAATGATCAGATTGTAGCAGCAAAGGAACCAGAGGCGAGTTCTGTATAGGATGTATGATCTGATATTTATTGAAGCTATCAGTACATGGTTCTATCAAACGAGGGACGGCACGGTCACTAACCTGTGCGTCTCTGAAGCCCACTGGTACCAGATTGGTCTTCTCCGCAAGTGTGCCAAACATGTTTCCAATTGCCTCTCGGTAATTTTGATACGAAGATGATTCGTATAATTGTGAGTATGTAGAGCAAAGTTGTAAGAAATCGGCATTTTCAGCCTGCGCGACGGATTTGGAGAAACGTGTGAGTATTGGCATATCAGACCAGGACAAGTTCTCCAGCGCAACTCGTCGAAGCAATTGGAACTCTTCTAAATCTGCGCTTGTTGCATCCAGTACTTTGACAATATTCTGATATCGCTGCATACTCGCTTCCGGTCTGGCTGCAACGCCAACGGATCCGTGGTGTATCTCAGTAACCAATGGCTCAATAAATATCTCAATTGCACGATTCCTCATGGCTCTCGACAGTTCTCCAAATCTCGGATCCATCGTTAAGAAAATTCTGAAGTCAGGATGCGGTCGTACTAGTTTTGGCTCCCCATCGGGACCAGAATGCTCGTTGATGCTCAGAAACCCGTTCGGTTCAAGCAACGAGTTGAGTCTATCCAATACAGAAGCGCTACAAAGATTAGCATTATCGAGAACAAGCCAGTGGCCTTGCTCTAGAGCTTTCACAAGGATGCCGTCAACCCATTCGAATCGCGCATTGTCAAGCGTCATAGGCATCTCGGAAAAGCGTTGGCAAGTGTCAGCCAATGTTCCAAATTCTGGCAGTGAGGTTTTACTCTTCAACGATTGGAGAAGAGAGGCAAGTCGATTAAAATATGATGGGGAAGGGCTGGTGTCTTTCAAGAGCCCCAGCAGCGTGATTGCGTCGTCTGGAATATCGGTGGGTAAAGATGTCAAAACTTTGCCATCAAGGAACGAGTTCAGCTCCTGAAGGAAACTGCTTGCAGCTCGCTGAGGATCAACTTGTTCAAAACCGCCAACAAGATCCATGGTGTCAATATCAGCATTGAGTGGGAAGACAATCAAAGATTTTCCGGCGGTCGCTGCGATATGTTGGATGATTGTAGTCTTCCCACAGCCAGATTGTCCGACCAAAATGCATGGAAGATTTTCTTGGATACACATCATCACAGACTCAATCTCTGGGAGACGATTGATCAGATCGACTGTTGGAAAGGGCAGTGGCTGAGCAAGGGGATTTCGGGGAAGGTAGGCAAGTCCAACTTGGTAGGCGGAGTTGCTAATGTTGTGGAAGAAGTGGCGGAACGGAACTTTCGAGCCAAAGACTGCAGTGAAAATCTTGTCAAGTTCCAGGCGATCCTTTGATGCCCTGAATCGTTGTCGGAAAATTAAATTCAAGAAGTCGGACGGATTTGCAGCTGCGAGCAAAGGGGCGGAAGATGTTAGTAATTGAAGCCATCGCAAAATGTCACGAAGATTGAATTCCCAAGGTCCACCTTGAGACCCAAATCGACGCTGGTGAACAATTTCCTGTTCTAGTTGTGATACGAAGCTGATGATGGTATTGACCAAATCGAGGGGCATGGAAGGAAAGTTATGCCTGCATATCAGTTTAAGATCTTCATCCCTAAACACGTCAGCATACACGACAGTAAAGCGGTTGACGAAAGAACTTGGCAAGCCCTTTCTACCACCGCCCTGGTGGTGGGGGTTCTGAGCGGCAAAGACGGAGAAGTTGGGATGACGTTTGAATGTCTGATCGAGTTCGGATATGTAGACTTCGCCCCGGTGATCAAGACAGGCATTGAGGCCTTCAAGAACGGACTGCGAGGCAAGATTCATTTCGTCAAGCAGGACCCATTCACCCTTCTGCATCGCTTGGAGGAATGGTGCATCTCGCCAAGCAAAATGGCCCGCTTCTGCACCTTCAACAGGAACATCGGAGCCAAAGAGGTCCATGAGATCCGTCTGTTCTGATAGGTTGATGCGGGTCAAGGGTAAGTTGCATGCACGGGCAAGTGCTGCAATCAAAGTGGTCTTGCCTACACCCGGACTACCTTCGATAAGGATGGGCTTTTGGACTTGAAGAGCACGGATGACTCTCATTGCGTTCAGCTTAGTAGTTGGAGCATCGAAGGCAATTCCTGAATCGGCACTAGCACCGACCTGCTTACGTAGCGAGAAGTCGCCCATGGTGAGAAGATTTTGTTCGTTGATGATATCAACCTGCTCGAGGTATATGGTTTGGATATCGTGTTCAAGAAGGCTGCTCAGCTCTAGCAGGCACCTCGCTCTTTCCTCACGAATACTCTGAGGATTAATGGCCAGCAGGGCCGCAGGATTGGCACCAAGAGTATCGATATATACCATCGCAGCCCCATGCAGGACCGCAAAGTATGGATCTGGGGAGCTGCAAGAATTCATAAACTTCACCCAAGCAAGCACGTCCCTCACAGAGATGGAAGTTGAAGCAGAAGATCGATAAGTCTGACCAAACCACTCTGCGAAATGTACCATAGCCTTTGCAAAGCACTTGAACCTATCGTCCAGCTTCGCATCCACAATCTGGCATACATCATCATGCTCAGATAGGGATGGGACCCATATCTCAGTGAAACGATTTCGCAGCGCTGGAGAAAGTTCTCGCTTTCCATAATCTCCACCAGGATTCATGGTGGCAAAGAACTGGAAACCATCTGATGCTTGAACGAATGAATTTTCGACCCCTTTCTCAGCCAGAAGTATCGTGCGTTGAGTTTCGAGGACAGAGTTCAGTCTCTCAAGAACAGAATCGTCTGCTAATGAGATCTCATCGAGGAGAAAGAATTGCCCTTCCTTCATGGCTTGAATAAGGCTGCCATCTGACCATTCGAACAGAGCTTTGGATTTCCCAAAATTACTTTCAATCCTATCTCTCAGCTCTCTAGCGATCTGAGACAAGATTTGTGGTGTTAAAGACTGATAAGTTTCGAGCAAAGAATCAAGGTCAGCTTGACCAGGTTGGCTATTTGGTAGACTCAAAGCCACAACCAAGTCCTGTCTCAATTGCTCCAGAATCGCTGCTCGATTTCGAATAGGTCGCTGCGCACCAATCAAGTCACCCGTTTCCGTGTTTTGATGAGCGTTGACAATATGGAGCTCTTTCTTGAAAGCATCTGCCAACATCTGACAAACGGTGGTCTTGCCACAGCCAGTCTCTCCAACCAGCAACACTGGCTCATTGTTGCGCAGGGCATGAGCAACAAGTACGTACAGCCGACGCATTGCTTGTGTCCATACAACTCCTTGGGTATTTCCCGTAGTATTGTAAGCCGTAATCTCTGGAGATATATTTGCATCGTACAGAACATGTGGGTCGATCTTGACTTTCATGACGCGCTCGATGATTTCTCTGACGGCAGTCCTCTCTTCTGGATTTCGAACCCGTTCGCCAAGGAGCATGTATCCGTTTGCAGCAAGTTGCTCTCTATTGTCTGCATCTCTCAGGGCCCATCGGAACAGATCTCTCAGAGTGGCGAAGCTGTCCTTCTGCTCGAAGAGTCGATTAGTTTGTCGCAGTCTTGAAAGCTCTTTATAGACGTCGACAATCCTCTTGCAGTCCGAAGGTGCCACTTTCTGGCTTCGCTCTTGCAGTATGGTGTGCAGTTCTTCTTCGGGGATATCATCAAAGTGAAGCTCTAGGAAACGGTTTCGGAAAGCGCGAGATAATGTCTTTCGCCCACCATATAATCCTGGGGGATTCTGCGTCGCAAACAACATGAAGTTCTCATGTGGACGGACAATTTCCTGGGTCTCAGGTATTAGAAGTTCACGGTTGTCATCAAGAAGTCGATTGAGAGCTTCCAGGACGTCTGTAGGCGCCAAGTTCAACTCGTCAAGCACAATCCAGTGACCTTGCCGCAGAGCTTGGACAAGTAAACCTTCTTGAAATCGAAGCTGGCCATCGGATCCGGAAACATAAGTGCCGAGGTACTCTTGCAAATCAGTATGTTCATGATTGTTGATTCTGATGAACTTGTTGCCGCTAAATTTCGCAAGGTATTCGATCATGCTGGTCTTACCAGAAGACGTTGGACCTTGAACCAGGACTGGAAAGCGTCGAGTTGATGTTGCACGGACTAAATTGAGCATATTGCGCTCAACGAAAGGGGTGATGATGTAGTGTGGCTGAGCTTGAGTAGTTTCTCCTCCTTGCATCATCCAGTATTGTCGGTCTTTCTTTTTATTCATGAATCGGACATATTGCTTTCCATCTTCTGGGTGCTTGGGAGTCTGCGACAACAGTGCTTGGGGGTTACCGTGACTGTCTAACAAGTGGTGGTTGATG
>Ga0302325_10019019_pt1 | contig 14461 bp, 18 predicted proteins | sample Palsa_T0_2_FD_201948 | JGI IMG/M metagenome (GOLD analysis project Ga0302325, IMG submission 201948) | Peat permafrost microbial communities from Stordalen Mire near Abisko, Sweden - Palsa_T0_2 | ecosystem: Environmental > Terrestrial > Soil > Palsa > Peat permafrost | place: Sweden: Abisko... | reverse complement strand
AGTTGCGCCAGGGCGAGATGGTCTTGCCATACTTGCTCGATCCCCATTTCGGGGGGCGTAGCTCAGTTGGTTAGAGCGCCGGCCTGTCACGCCGGAGGTCGCGGGTTCGAGTCCCGTCGCTCCCGCTTCATCGTTCCTTGCAGATGCTGGTGGTTTGACCGTTTGAGGCCTGAATGGCCCATCGATTGCCGGCCCGGGCAACGGTCGCGGGCAACGTTTTGGTGGTCGCTGGCCTCCTAATGTTCTTGATCTGGGTGTGGGTGCCTCTCGTCCCGTCGTGCATCCACTTGCGATTTGTCGACGGGCTCGGATGCCCGTCGATAAATCGCAAGTACCGCGACAGAGACCACCGGATCACCACTCGCCGTGTACGCCTCGCCACGCTTTCAAGGACCCGACCCCACGGTCTGGATGAGTCCCTGAGCGCGGATCGGTTCCATCGCCACCAGCTCTCGCTTGACGGGACGGACGACCAGACGATCGAGGTGACGAGCGCCTCCGTGGCAAAGCGATGGCCTCCGGGCCGGACGGGTTCGCCATCCAGATGTCGCCTAAGCGCTCGCCAGCCTCACGCCTCCGTCGAGGCGGAAGCGATCGCGCGCTTTTGATGACTATCAGCGCTCGACGCGCGAAGGTTTCGATGGTCCGGACTGCAGTTTGAGGCGGGCGCTGGGGAGAGGCTGGCGGTCGGGGGTAGGCTCTGTGGGTGGGCCGCCATGGTTAGGAACGAGCCGTCAACGTACACCGTGCCGGGCTTTTCGCCGACTCCGCGGTCGGGACCGCGAGCGCGCTTTGACAACGTCGAGATCGCGCGGGCGAGTGAAGCCGCCGCCGATTTGAATCAGCTTGCGGCGGCTACCGGCTACTCGCTCGAGGATGGAGGCGCGTTCCGACGCCGTCTGGCCAGCATGGTCGCGAGCGGCCAGATCGATCCGAAGTTCAAACCCTCACCGTCTCGCGAGCCCCAGCCCAAACAGCTTCGAGCTGCTCGCAACCGCCAACGAGTGGGTGCCAGTCGGTCCAGAGCAGAGCGGCCTCTTGCATGGGGCCAATGGATCCGTGACGCAGTCGCAGATGCGATCGGTGGTGACTGGGCTGAGGACATCGAAGTCCCCTCCTCAGGACATGTCCGTGTCGCGCGACAGTCGGTGACCTTCGACCGGGGCGATCTGGCGGCGATGCCGGCGACCACGCCGCAAAACTATCGCAAGAAGGGACTGGTGACTGTGGCTGGAAGCGACTTCTTCGCCGAGCTTGCCGTGACACGCCTGTTCTCGCTCGCCGGGTGGACGGCCTACTGGCGCGATGGCTTCCGACATGGGTGGGTCGCCGACGGGGACATGGAGTGCACGCGTGTGCGAGAGCTTCCACCTTCGTTGGGTCGGACTGTGGTGGGCGCTGTCCAAAACGCCCGAGGCAGCCTCAGCGGATGCTGGGACGTGGTCGCCTGGAAGGGCGACCACGTCGCGTTTGCCGAGTGCAAGCGACACTTACACGACCGGCTGCAGCCCACACAAGGGTATTGGCTGCGGGCTGCGTTGGACGTCGGCGTTCCGCTCGCGTCGTTCGTTGTCGTGGAATGGACTTCCTGACCTGCAGGCAGCGACCGGTTGCCGGTAGCCACCACAAGTTCCAGCGACGCCATCGAGCCGACAGCGCCGCCTCCTTAACGGGCCCGATGCTTGGTCGCCAATCCAATCGCGGCGACGGCGCTGGAGCGTCGGCGAATGCGATCGTTGCGAATGACGCTCGGTGCGCTACAACCGGATGGGTGTTGAGCGAGATCAGACGGTCGCAGATGGATTTCTGGACGGACTTCTCGAGGGAGTTGGAGTCCTCATCGTTCCCGTCGCGTACGCCGGCGGCAAAGAGCTGGAACTACCTCTCGCTCGGCACCAGCCGGGCACGCATCGTTGTTGTGATTGATCTCACGAAGAGGCAGGTTGGATGCAAGCTCGCGCTCCTGCGCTCGTCCGATGGACTCACACGCGATCAGGCGGAGCTCGTTTATGAGGGCCTGCACCGTGACCGAAGCGCGATCGAATCAGAGCTCGGATTCTCAGATCTGATCTGGGGAAAGCCGACGGGAACGCGAATTTACCGCTACGAGGACGTCCGGTCGATCAATGAGCGCAGAACTTGGCCGGCCGCGGTTGACTGGCTGATCAGCTGTGCTGAGCGGTTCAAACAGGTCTTCGGTCCACGGATTGGGCAAATGGAGCTCCCCGGAGCTCCTGGCTCGGCAAAGGCATTCGCAGCTGTCGAAGGGCTCGGCGACTGGTCCGGTTGGGTGCCCATCGAAAAATCCCTGCAGTTAGCGCCGCGTGAGCCGGGGGTCTACATGGCGCGAACAGGACGCCACGGCCCGGTGATCTACGTCGGAATGGCCGGCGAGCGTTCAGGTAAAGGCACCAAGACACCTCAAGGGCTCAGGGGCCGCCTATCCGCGTACCTCACCGGGCAGGGCCTGGGCGGCGGCCTTCTTGGCCGCAGCTTCGATCGGGCCCTCCGAGATCCTGCTTGGCTGCGCCAGCGCATCGCTGACCTCGAGGCCGGCAACCAGGCAAGGGCGAAAGACTGGGGAATCGCCGCGTTGGTTCCCCACCATCTTTACGTCCGCTGGATGGAGTGCACCGACAAGAAGCACGCCCTCGAACTCGAGCGAAACTGCTTGAACCTGCTGAAGGACGCCGGGCTCTGGAACCACCAAGACTGACCTCTGGCGCGATCCCGCCGTCGCCGAAGACGTCCTGTGTCATCCATGAAGGGGCGGGTGTTGTCAAGTGGCGGCTGGGTGCTGTTGACGTTTTTGGTGGCGATGTTGGTGGTCATGGTCGGTTTTGTGGTTGAGTCGCTAGAAGTGGTGTAGCTCCCACGTCGCGGGCCCGGAGTTGGTTCCGGCCACCGTGGCGCTCATGATCGTCGTTCCTGCCAAGGTCCGATGAAGGAGAACACCACGATGGCCGAAGGTCGCAGTTTGACGACGCGTGAAGCGGTTGAGGGGGTGCTCGCGAGCGAGCACGCTGATGTGTTGCGTGAGTCGGTGGCGGTGATGGTCGGCGAGATCATGGAGCTCGAGGTCGCGCGGTTGGCCGGGGCCGAGCTCGGTGAGCGTGCGCCTGGCCGGCGGGCGGCGCAGCGCAACGGGTATCGCGAGCGCGGCTGGGAGACCAGGGTCGGGGAGATCGAGTTGCGGATCCCGAAGCTGCGGACCGGGAGCTACCTGCCGAGCTTTCTGGAGCCGCGCCGGCGCGCCGAGCAGGCACTGATCGCGGTCGTCCAAGAGGCGTATGTGAATGGGGTCTCGACCCGGAAGGTCGACCGGCTGGTGGAGCAGATGGGCTTGCGTGGGCTCTCCAAGGATCAGGTGTCCAGGATGTGCCGTGGGCTTGATCTGCAGGTCGAACTGTTCCGCAATCGGCCATTGGAGGGCGCGTATCCGTACCTGTGGTTGGACGCGAAGATCGAGAAGGTCCGCGAGCCCGGCGGGGTACGCCAGAAAGCGTTGGTGATCGCGTATGCCGTGCACGAGACCGGGGATCCGGGAGGTGCTCGGGATCGATGTCGGCGAGGCGGAGACCGAGGCGTTCTGGACCGAGTTCCTGTTCTCGCTCAAGGCCCGCGGACTGAACGGCGTGCGCCTGTGCGTCTCTGACGCCCACCAGGGGTTGCGCAGCGCGATCGCCCGGGTCCTCGGCTGCCGCTGGCAGCGGTGCACCGTGCACTTCCTCAGAGACATGCTCGGACACTGCGGCCGCTCCCAGCAGCCGATGATCGCGACCGCGATCCGCCAGATCTTCGCCGCCGACAACGGCGCCCAGGCGCGCGAGCGATTGGACGAAGTCGTCGACCGACTCGCCGGGCCCGCGCCGAAGGTCGCCCGGCTCGTGGAGGACGCCGCCGAGGACCTGCTCGGGTTCTACGCGTTCCCCCGTGACCACTGGCCCAAGTTGAGATCCACCAACCCGCTGGAACGGGTCAACAAAGAGATCGGTCGCCGGTCTGACGTCGTCGGCATCTACCCCAACGACCAAGCCCTGATCCGGCTCGCCGGGATGCTCCTGGTCGAACAGAACGATGAGTGGCTCGTCCAGCGCCGCTACCTGAGCGACCACTCCATCCGGCAGGTCCTCACCATCCAGACCGACACCAACGACAACGTCAACACCCGCCACGAGGGGGAGAGCGGGGTGATCGAACTCAACGCCGGCTGAAGTCCGAGATCGTTACCGACGATCCGGAGCTACACCACAAACCGCGACGTGACTAGCAATATCACCGGAGGACAGCGGCCGCGGCAGCCTCCTCTGATCAGTCGTGGGCGCGCGGTAGGCTGGGCTGCACTGTGAGTGATGACACCGTTAGAACATCGATCAGCGTGCCTCTGGATAGCGATGGCTTCCTGCGTCGGGAGTGCCCTACTTGCGAACGCGAGTTCAAATGGCTGCCTTCGGAGGACGAGAAGTCGGCCACCCCGGATCCATCCGGGTACTACTGCCCCTACTGCGCCGTCCAGGTCAGCGATGGCTGGCTGACGAAGCCACAGGCCGAAGCCGCTCAGGCGACTGTGATGAGGGACGTCGTGGATCCCATGCTCGACGACTTTGCCAACAACCTCGGCCGGAGCAGCTCAGGAATGTTCAAGGTCAATGCCAACCGGGAGCGGTCGCCAGCGCCCCCCGAGCTGTCGGAGCCTGATGACATGCGCCGTATCGACTTACCCTGCCATCCATCCGAGCCTCTCAAGGTGCTCGAAGACTGGACAGGGCCCCTCCACTGCCTGATCTGCGGCGCGCCGGCCCCTACGTAGGATCCGGTAGCGCGTCGATGAACGCCTGCACCGCAGCTTCGGGCAACAAGCCGCCGAACCAGAGCGCGGTGGCGCTAGCGACGACGATCGGTTCCGTCCAGGTGAGATCTGCGGAGCGGTTCGTCCACGCGCGTGAACACGTCGTCGACCGCGAGGAATCCGCCGGTCGCGAATCCGGCGCAAGCGGACCTGCGCTGCCGGTGCGCGCGACCGTATCGGGGATGCTCCCATGTTCACCACCGCCGACCGCACGCGTCGCGTTGCTTCGCGAATCCAGCGTTCGCCGACTATCGACGGTGGCCAGCTAGGAGCTGGTTTGGCCGGCCGGTGGTGCGGCCTGGATCGCTTCGCGGACCGCGGCTTGGATCGCGAGGTCCACGTACATGCGCGCGATGCCCGCGAGGTTGTCCACGTTCGGCGCGATGTTGCCTTCGTGGACGATGTCGTTGCGGGCGTACTTCACGAGCGTGAAGTCGTCGCGAACCTTCTGGTCACTTAGCACCCCACCGGCTACCAGCTGCACCAGTCGCTTCCTCTGCGGCTCGAGTTCGGATTCATCGGTCAGTGCCTCTATCGCGATCACGAGGTCGATCAACTTGTCGGCTGGCCGCGCTCTCTCCGAGATGGCCATGAAATAGCGACGAGCCGCGACGGCGATCGGCTTCACATTTGGAACCCGCGCGACGAGTTCGGCACTGCGCTTCAGCCGCTCGAGGTCGAGCTCTGGGTACCCGTCGGGGGGCGAGTTGATCAACGCGGCGCCGATCGGAAGTGGATTGCTTCCGATCGAGTCTCCCACATAGAGGGCGCCAACCCACGTGAGATGCTCTTGAATCGGGTTCGCGTATGAGACCGCCAGCGCGACCATTAGTCGATCGAGCGGCTCGTTGATCGCCTCGTCTGTGGCAGCGGCGTGGCGATCACGTTCTGGATCGGTCCACGGGTGGTTGTTCGTGTCGGCTACGACGCCTGGAACGTCGCGAATCGCCTCGAGCACGACGGCTTGGGGGGGATCGCCCTGGAGTTTCGGCAGCGCGATGTCGCGCCGCAGTGCCGGCACGAGCTTCCCGAAAGGGAGACCGACTGGCTCGGACACGCTGAAGCCGAAGATCACGATCCTGATCAGCGCGGGGACGACGCTGCCAGTCAACCTGACGGAGCGGAGAAACCGCTCGGCTTCAGCGTCGAACGGGAGCCCACCGATCCGTAGCTGGCGGAGAAAGCCAACGACGCAATCGTGGAGCTTGTACTCCACGCCGCCGTGCGCCGTCATCAGGAAAAGGTGGCCTGGGATCGCGAGCTGATCAGCGACCACCGGATCGCGCTCAAGCAACCCAATGACCGGGGCGTCTGCGTCGTTGTGGCGCACCCACGCGTCTATGCCGTCGATCGAGCTCCGGAACTCAGCGTCGAACCGCTCGTGAAGCTCGCGAAGCTCGGCGATGACCTCGACATCGATGGACGCTGAACTCGACACACAGGAATGTCACGCGCTGATGTGACGATCGCGGAGCGCAGGAGACCCGTCGCGCATCCGAACCGACCGGGCCCCAAACGCAGCCCAGCAAGTCAAATCCCACATCGGCGCATCGAGTCGACCTATCTCCCCGCCAATCGCAGGTCAGCGAGTGCTGGGCACGAGGCGCCATACGCCAATCCCGCCGGCGGGGCACGCGCCGTTGTCCTGGCGGAGAAGTGGGCGAGTCGTACAGTCCAACTCGATGACCATATTCGGCGTTGGTTGGGACGAGCTCACGCTCGAGCGCATCGAGCAGTTCCTGGCGGACAGCGGCCCGGAACCGCTGTTGTGGGAGGCGAAAGGAATGAGAGCCGATCGCGGAGAGGTTCGGCGCCAGGTCTGCGGATTCGCGAACAGTCACGACGGCGGGTTCCTCATCATCGGCGCTGACGAGTCCGGCGGCCTTTGGAGCCTTGACGGCGTCGAGTTCCCAGACGAGCCGCCGCTTTGGATCTCAAGCGTGGTTGGCGATGGCGGCGTGACGCCGTACCCGGACGGGCTCGACACAAGGTCGTTCAGGCGCGCCGACGGCCGATACGTGGCCGTCGTACGAATTCCGCCGATCGCAACACCGCCATGCAACGCGCATGGCACGGTCTATGAGCGAGTGTCTGGGAGAACGATCTCGGTCCGTGAGCCATTGCGCCTCGCCGCACTCTTCGAGCGCGGCGACGGGGCTAGAACGCGAGCGAACGACAAGGCGGCGTTGGCGGCGTCGACGGCAATGCTGCGAGGGGTTGGCCACCGCGACCACGGCGACGAATTCATTCAGTTCGGGCTTGGAGTCGCAGCCGCCGGCTATGAGCCGGACATCGCCTCGCGGCTCTTCAGCCAGAGTGTCGAGCAAGACGTCTGGGCAGTCTTCGAGGCGGTCTTGCGGACAGACATGCTCCAGCCGCACCCGCCCATCCTGACTGAGACCACGCAAGATTCGCGGATCCTCGAGACGGAGCGCAACCACACACTCGGCGACTCCTGGTCTTTACGCATTTCGTGGGACGGCGCGATCGGGATTTGGTGGACCAAGGCGATCACGCAGACAGTCATTGAAAGCATCGTGGACGGGCCGATCCGCATCGCGTGGACCGCCCTTGAGAAAATGCTCGGGTCACTCGGCGCCAAAGACCCCCACTACAGCTACCTCACGATCGCTGGCGGGAGATTTCCAGCGAATCCGCGTGAGTTGCCGCAGTGGGGAGCCGAGCGGCCGAAGCTCCCGATGGTTTCCCGCGGACCCCTAGCCGGCTTGGTAACAGACGACATGCTCGCCAGCGTCGACCGCGAGCTGCAGCGGGCCCTCGGCGAGATGGCTTACGAACCCGAGCCGTCCGCGTAAGCCCCCGCAAGGCCTCACTCTCGGCGTCTCGGGCAGCGAGCGCTCAGCCTGAAAGCACTCGCGCTTGCGCGGAACGTCCGACGCTCCTGCAAACTGCGGCCCCCGAGTGGCGCTGCCGCGGACGACTGGTTTGGTCGGGAACGCGCGCGCGGAGCTCATGAGCGCATTGGCGACATCTGAATTACGCGGATCGTCGCGGCCCAGCGCCGGCGGCACGATTGCATTCGCGGCGGGCGGCGTTCGGAGGTGCCGCCGAGCGCGCTTGCGCCATGCCACGGAGGCGCTCGTCAGCTCGATCGTCTGGTCGTCCGTCCCGTCAAGCGCGAGATGGTGGCGATGGACCCGATCCGCGCTCAGGGACTCATCCAGACCGTGGGGCCAGGTCCTTGAAAGCGTGGCGAGGCGTACACGGCGAGTGGTAATCCGGTGGTCTCTGTCGCGGTACTTGCGATTCATCGACGGGCATCCGAGCCCGTCGACAAATCGCAAGTGGATGCACGACGGGACGAGAGGCACCCACACCCAGATCAAGAATTTGTCGCTCTTCTGCAAGCTTGGATGCCTCAGCGGCCGTCGCGCGTCTTGCGACGAGTTCGGCCGTCGGCTTTCAGAGCCGACGCCCACTCCTCCATCTCCGGCCGGAGCCAGAGCTTGACGCGACTCTGACCGAGGTCGAGGACAGGCCTGGGCATATCGGCGTATCGGCGCTGGTACTGGCTGACGGTGTTGCGGTGAGAAAGGCCGAGCACGTCGGCGACCCCTTGGGCGTCGATCAGATCCTCGGTGGCGACCTGGGGAGTCACGCGCCAATCCTACAGTCGTAGGCGGATCCGTCCGAGTGGAGCTCTATCCTACGAGCATTGGATAAAGAGTTGGCCCCGGCGATGCGCCAACACCCCGGGGCCCGGCCGAGACCTATGAGGAGGTCCGACGATGTCAGCCTGTCGGGAGTCAGTCGCGAGCCCGAAGCGCCCAAGGCCACTCATGGCCTCACGCGGGACGAGGTGATGACCGCTCGCGAGGTTGCAGAACTGCTCAAAATGCCGGTGTCAACGATCTACCAGCTTGCTCGACGCGGAGAGCTCCCGGCCAGCCGGCCCGGGCGCACATGGCGCTTCCTCCGGCCGCGGCTCGAAGACCTGCTCGCAGGCTGAGCTGGGTCAGGCAGCGGCGGCCAACACCGAAGAGAACTCCTCGGGCGGCACGTGGGCCTCGGGCCACGTGATCTTGAGCTCGCCGTCGCGCTCGAGAAGGGCTCGGAGGTTGACGATGATCATGCCGATCACGTTGCCATCGGTGTCGAAGTCGACGGCATGGCCCTCAGGCGTCGCGTCGGTCTCCGCCGGTACCCGCGGCTCGCCGACGCTGAGATACAGCACATCACCCTCCTGGTCATAGGAGTGGTGGTCGAACTCAATGGTGCCGATCTTGATGCTCATTGATCTTTCGCCGGGCTCGTTCGCTGGATGAAGGCCGTCACCACGAGTCCCGGCCTCCTGCTGAAGTCTACGACCACCCTCAGCCAGCGGACCTTGTCTGTAACCGCTGCTGGTAGAAGCGCTCGCGACCAGCGATGGGGTCGTCCTCGCGGTAATCCGGGCGCGCAACGACGGCGAGCACCGCGTCGACGTCATCTAGCAACTGCGGCCGCTGGACCATGATGTGCCGCCAGCTTTCCTCGCTGAACTCGACCACACGGCCATCGGGATCGTGGACCGTCCGAGGAAGCTCCGGCTTGGTCACGCCGCAACTGCCGCCGGGGTGGCCGTTCCGGAAAGCGCTCGGGTGAAGCGATCCGCGAGCTCGCCGGCCGGACGCGCGTGGAGGTAGCGCTCGGTCGTGGTGATCCGGGAGTGGCCCATAGCCGCCTTGACGCTCACCAGGTCGATCCCACCAGCGACGAGGAGCGAGCCGTAGGTATGGCGCAGGTCGTGAAAGCGCAGCGGTTCGAGGCCAGCAGCGTCCCGAGCGCGCTCGTAGCGGCGGCGGAGCGCGGAGGGGTCGAGACGGCGGCCGAGGCGGCTGCAGAAGACGTAGTCATCTGGCCCCGTGAAGTCGTCGCGGCGGCTCAGGCGTTCGAGCGCAACCGCCGCCTGGTCGGGCAGCGGGACCTCTCGGACACGCCGGCTCTTCGTCGACTTGACCTCGGTGTCGCCGGAGAGCGAGCGGCGGACGACGAGCTTTTGGCCGGTGAAGTCGACGTCGCGCCAGTGCAGCGCGACGAGCTCGCCACGACGAAGTCCGGCGTACGCGGCAACGCGAACGAGTTCGGCGTCCTGGGCGTCCTCGCGGCGGCGGGCCTCCATCTCGTGCTCGCCGAGCGCAGGACGCGACGGATCGCGGTGGGCGCCGGCAGTGAGAGAGCGCGCCAGCTCCTCGATCTGCTCCGGTGAGAAGAAAGCAAGGACCGCACGCTCGGGCTCGGTACGACGGTCCGCGTGGGTCGCCGGGTTGGTCGGTAGCGCATACGTGCTCGGCCGCAACCCGTAGTTGAAGACCGCGCAGACCAGCTGGCGCACCTTGTTGACCGTACGCGGAGCGACGCCGGTCGCGGCGACGGACCGCAGCAGGTCCTCGACTTCACGCGTGGTCACCTCGCGCGCCGGACGGTCGCCAAGCGCGGTCATCACGGGACCGCGGGACACGCCGACGCCACGGCGGTAGGCCGTCCCTGGCTCGGCGAGGAGTAGACGATGGTCACGGAGCGTCGAGGGCTTGGCCGCCTTGATGTCCTCAAGCCACCGCAGATACTCGGCGGCCAGCTCGCGGAACGTGACGCCCCGCCGGCGGCGCTCCTCGGCGTCACGTTCGAGCAGCGTCTGCTCAGCGTCGTGCTCACGCACCAGCGCCAGCATTCGCTCAGCAGCCTGCGCCTCGGTGAGCACTCCTTCGGGTGGACGCCCACGCTTCAGGCGGCAACCACCGTTGCCGTCGGACTCGGCCCAAGCGCGTCCGAGGGCGCGAACGACGGGCTGGCCGTTGCGGGACCACTTGCCGTACCAGAACGGGCCCGTGGACCGCTGGCGAATGAAGGGACGAGCACTCGGATTAGGGGTCATCGCACGACCAAAGATACGCCTAGGATCGGACGCAATCATCCCGGGCAACGGTGCGGGCAACCGCCTCACCGGGCAACGGCCCCAGGCAACCTTCTCCGCCAGAATTCCCGCTAAATCGGCATTTCTGAGCCCCCAAATCGCCGGGACCTACGGGAACCACCTCTTCCTCTCCGGCCTGTCACGCCGGAGGTCGCGGGTTCGAGTCCCGTCGCTCCCGCTCGTTGAAGTGCCCGCAAATCGCGCGGTTCTCGTTGATGGGACCAGGATGGCCGTCGCGGTGCGTGGCCCGAATTGATTCAGCGAGTCGACGCCACAGCGTTCCCGACACCGTTCTGGTTGATTGGGCTGGGTCGTCCGTAAAGGTAGCCCTGACCGAAGTTGACGTTCAGGTCTCGCAACGCCTCGGCGGTTTGTTCGTCTTCGATGCCCTCGGCGATGGTCCACTGACCGAAGTCGCCGGCCAGGCCTACGATCGCCCTCACGACTGACACGTCTTGCAGGTTGTGCGACAGTTCTCGCACGAAGTCGATATCGATTTTCAGATATTGAACCGGGAGCCGCTTGAGGTAGGTGAAGCTTGCGTATCCGGTCCCGAAGTCATCGAGGGCGAAGCGGCAGCCCAGCGCGACCAAGTGTTCGGCGAACAGCCGGGCGCGATCCAAGTTCTGCATCAAGGCGGTCTCGGTGATTTCAAACACGAGCTTTCCCGGATCCGTTCCGTGGCAGTGGAGCTCACGCTCGATGAGGTCGAGCACGCCGGGATCCCCGGCGGACGTCGCGGAGAGATTGACCGCCACCGTCGGTCCACGAGCGGCGATCTTGGTGGCCTGCGTGATGACCCAGTTGTCGATCTCCGAGATCAAACCGCACTTCTCGGCGGTGGGCAGGAAGGCCAGCGGCGGAATCAGCTCGCCGGCGCGATCGACCATGCGTAGCAGCAGCTCCTCCTGGGTGACATAACCGGTCGCCAGTTCGACGATCGGTTGCGAATGGAGGACAAAGCGGCCTTCATCGAGCGCTTCGCGGATCCGAACGCTCCACGCGTCGGGGCCGTTCTCAAGAATGTTGTACGTGCTCTCCGCATCGAACAGCTCCGTACGTGATCCTCCGAGGGACTTGGCGTAGTACATCGCGGTGTCGGCATGTTGGAGCAAGCTATCCGGGCTGGGATCGTGTTCGAAACGCTTGGTGTCGGTGACCGATATGCCGATGCTGGCCTTCACGGGCACTGTGCCGTGGTCGAGTTGGACCGGCACGTTGATCGCCGCGGCGATACGGCTTGCCACCGCCGCCGCGCCGGCGGCGCCGTCAACAGCGGGTAGGAGCACCACGAACTCATCGCCACCTAACCTCGACACGCTATCCATGGGCCGCACAACAGAGAGCAACCGCTCGGCGACCTGACGCAGGACTGAGTCCCCCGCCGCGTGACCCCGAGTGTCGTTGATCAGCTTGAAGCGGTCGAGGTCGACGAACAACAAGCCCGTGGACTGTCCTGAGCGTCGAGCGAGCGCCAGTGTCTGCGTGATTCGATCGATCAGCAGGATACGGTTGGGAAGCCCGGTCAGGGCATCGTGGGTGGCCTGCTCGGTCAGCGCCGTTTGCGCCATCTCGAGCTCCAGCATGCGCTTGGTCTGGGCCCGGCCCAGCCGCTCGATCTCGCGCCTTTGCGCGTTCTGGTGCGTGAGATCGGCAAACGTGAGGCACAAAACCACTGCAGAATCCACCTCAAGCGTTGAGGCGTTGACGCGAACCGGAATTCGCTCCCCGCTGCTGGCCAGCAGATCCGTTTCGACGGTCCCTCCGGCCCCGGCGCGCTCGCCGATCTCCCGCAGTTCAGCTGGGTCATGGTCCGGGACGAACGACATGATCGCTGAGCCCAGAATGTGCGACAACGGAAGGGCCAACAGCTCGGCCAGACGACGGTTGGCATACAGCACGATTCCCGACTCCGACACGGTCGCGACGCCGTCGCGCATGTTCTCGACAAACATCCGGTATAGCCGGTCCGCGCTGGCGAGCGTAAATACCTGGCGGTCGGTTGACGCGCCGTCGCCGACCACGAGCGCGTCCACCTCGCCGCTGCGAATCGCACGCAGCGTCTCCTCCGCCATGGCCAGAGGGTCCAAAATGTGCGGGCGGCCGATCGTGACCGCCTCCGCCGGCGATGCCTGCCCGGACGGACGCGGGGGCTGCGTCGGGGATCGATCTAGGGCGTCTAAGCGATCGGCTCTCGGCGCCGTCATCTGGCACTAGGTCGCAGTTGAAGCCCCACGAGCACGCGGTCGATGTCCGAAAGGTCGCCGATGATCTTTCGCATCGGCGCCGGGAGCCTCCGCACGACAGTCGGAATCGCGATGATCTCGTCGCCGGCCGCGAGTTGCGGATTCTCAAGCAGATCCACGACCTCCACGTCGTATCGCGACGGCAGATACTCCTCGCAGAGACGGATCAGGTTCGCGAAGGCGATCAGCGACTTGGGCGACTGACCAGCGACGTACAGCCGCAGGTGCCAATGCTCGGGCTCGTCGACGACTTCAGACCTGCCGGTTGGGATCTCGTAGCTCATCGGGTGACCTGCTGCGGATCAGCGCCGTTCGAGCGATTTTCGTGCACCAGAGGATCGCTGCGGCGCAGGCGACCCTGCTCAAGACGCTGCTCCGCGCCTTCCTCACGACCGGTGGTACCTCGGCTCAGGAGCCGGTTCACGGCGTCGGCTTCGTCCTCGAATTCTCGCCATAAGACGGCCACCTTCGCCTCGACTGACTGCCGCTCGCGCTCGAGGTTCGCTCGCCGCTGCTCCAAATCCTCCTGGCGCTTGACGGCATCCGAGCGTTCCTGCGCCTCTTGCGCCGCTCGCGCCGAGCCCGTCAGGACACCCTGCGGTCCGACGTAGACGTCGGCGAGCTCGACTCCGCGGTCGGTGATCAGGAATTCACGCACCTGGTTGGAGTGGGCCATGCCCCGGGATTTGAGCACCGAGAGGGCGCGATTGTGCTCTCCGTTACCCTCCAGCGTCCGGACGAAGAGCCAGGAGTCGATCAGCGACGCGATCAGATGGTCAGTGGGCTCGCCTTGTCCTTCGGACCCGAGGCTCGTGTACATCGCGGTCACACCTTTGCCCTTCAAGAAGTCGACCTGGCGGGTCAGCATCGAGGAGACGTCATGGCCCGTGCCGACGCCCATCAGGTCGGATATCGGGTCGAGGATGACCACCGAGGGATTGAATTTCTCGACCTCGGTCTGCATGGCTGAGAGGTGAGCTTCGAGGCCGAAAAGGCTGGGGCGCACGCATCTGAACTGCAGCAGGCCCTGCTCGACCCACGCTCCGAGGGACATGCCGACCGAGGCCATGTTACGGATGATCTGGTCCTGAGACTCCTCAAAAGCGAAGTAGATCGCCCGCTCACCGCGCGCGCACGCCGCATCACAGAACTGCGCGGCGAGGGTCGACTTTCCGGTGCCCGCCGTCCCGCTGACCAACACCGAGCTACCTCGATACGGGCCCTGGCCCCCCAACATCAAATCCAGGCGCGGAACGCCCGTCGATATCCGCTCGGTCGATACTCCATGCTGCAGACCGAGCGAGGTGATCGGCTGTACCGAGACACCGTGCTCGCCGATCAAGAACGGATATTGATTAGTCCCGTGCAGAGAGCCGCGGTACTTCAGGACGCGAAGCCGCCGGACCGAGGTCTGCTCGGTGACGAGATGATCGAGCACGATCACGCAATCAG
>Ga0302325_10019018_pt1 | contig 14463 bp, 14 predicted proteins | sample Palsa_T0_2_FD_201948 | JGI IMG/M metagenome (GOLD analysis project Ga0302325, IMG submission 201948) | Peat permafrost microbial communities from Stordalen Mire near Abisko, Sweden - Palsa_T0_2 | ecosystem: Environmental > Terrestrial > Soil > Palsa > Peat permafrost | place: Sweden: Abisko... | reverse complement strand
CGAACGGTGGTCGCCACGGAAAGGGTAAGGACGCTCACAACGAAGGAGGGTCGCGGGGCAAGAGGTTGGCCACGGCGGTCCGCAGGTCGTCCATGTCGAAGGGCTTGTCGAAGAGAACGGCCAAGAGATCCTCGGCCCGCTTTCGGGTCGCCGCATCGCCGAACGCGGTCATCAGAATGACCGGCGTGTGCCAGTGCGCGACGCGAAGCGCTTCGAGGATCTGCAGCCCTGTGCAGATCGGCATGCGAATGTCGGAGACGAGGAGGTCGATCGGATCGCCGTCGCCTCCGGGTTGGAGCGGCCTACAAACCCGGTGAAATGACGTGCGAAGACTTCGTAGGTCTCGCCGACATTGAAAAGCCAAAGGTCGTCTACTGGGCTGAAGGCTTCAACAAGAATGGCAAGGCGCTCGACTCCGTCGTCGACGTCACCGAAACGGATAAAGCCGTTCCGTTCATCGTTTCGGATCGCATGAAATATCCGAAAGAGCCGCTGGTGAAGGCCATCCAGCGGCAACCTGCAGGCGCCATGAAACCGGTGGCAACTGCCCCCAAGCCGGCGAAAATGAGGTGCGACGAGTTCGTTGCCCTCGAGGATGTGGCCAGGCCCAAGGTCGTATATTGGGCGGAGGGGTTCGACAAGGACGGGGGCGCAACCGACTCGGTCGTCGATATCGCGGAAACGGATAGGTTGGTTCCGGTTCCCGTCCAAGAGTGCACCGACGAGCCCAAGCTCACCTTCTGGCAGAAGCTCAAGAAATATTTTTGACGGTGCGCGATCTCGTGCACCTCAGCGTCGACCCTCCGCGCACCCTCGCAGGAACCGATTTGGGCGATGCTGCCGCCGAGGTCTGCTCGGAAGTGTCGCCGAGGACGTTGTCCGCGCCGCGCAATCGTCGGTGCCCGGCTCCCTTCGTGAAAGCAAGCTGCGTCCGAAGGTTCATTTGGCGGAGTGTTCTCTTTGGAATATCGGTCGGACGGAGCCCGCCTTGGCGTCGGGCTTTGGTTCTGCCCCGCGCTTCGTCGCGGCCTTGTTGTCGGCCCGGTCCAGAACCCAGTACGCCGCCAGCTTCACGCGGTCGTTCACGAAGGCCCACGCAATGGCATAGCCCCACACGAACCCGGCCCAGCCCCAGCCGAGCGGAGGCATGAACAGCCCGTACACCGCGATGAGCGTCGCTACCGTCTGCGTGCCCAGGACCGCCATCCACAGAATGCGCGCCGGGCGTATGGACCAGAACGGGCCGCGTGTTCGCGCGAGGAAGATCGTCAGATGCCCCGCGACCGACAGCTTCAGGTACATCAACGTCTGGATGTGCGCGCGATCGAGATGGAACACGCGCTCACCGAGATAGAAGAGTCCGAACGCCGCCATCACCCCGCAGACTCCCAGCACCGTCGCGATCCCGAGCACCGTGCGCATGTTCCACGCCTCGGGCTGGTCCTTGTAGCGCACGTTGTCATACGCAATCGAAAGGATGGCGCCGTCGTTCAGCAACGCCAGCATCACGATCATCACGGCCGTCAGCGGGAAGAAGTTGAACACCAGGATCGCCAGCGTCATGAACAGCAACACCCGCAACGTCTCCGCGATCCGGTAGATCGCGTAGCTGTTCATCCGCTGGAAAATCCTGCGGCTCTCCTTGATCGCGTCGATGATGATCGACAGCCCGGGCGTCATCAGAACGATGGCCGCCGCCGCGCGCGCCGCATCCGTCGCGCCCGACACGGCGATGCCGCAGTCGGCCTTCTTCAGCGCGGGGGCGTCGTTGACGCCGTCGCCCGTCATGCCGACGATGTGTCCGCGCTTCTGGAGGACGTCGACGATGTGAAACTTGTGCTCGGGGAACACCTGGGCGAAGCCGTCGGCCTTGTCGATCGTGTCGGACATCTGCGGAGTCTCCTGGCGCTTGACGTCGCCCAGGTCGCTCGCATCGAGAATGTTGGTCCCCATTCCCAGCTTCTTCGCGGTCTCCTTGGCGATGGCCAGCTGATCGCCCGTGACCATCTTGACCTTCACGCCCATCTGACTCGCGGTGGCGACTGTGGCCTTCGCATCTTCGCGCGGCGGATCGAACAGCGGTAACACGCCTTGAAATTGCCACTTTCCGGCGCCGTCGGCCCGGGCGACGCCGAGCGAACGAAAGCCGCGCGCAGCAAACTCGGCGATGGCCTTGTCGACGGCGGGCTTTACTGCGTCCGCGTTCGCGGAGAGCTTCAAGATGACCTGGGGCGCGCCCTTCGTTGCCTTGAGCATCTTGCCGTCCTTCGCCTTGACGGTGGCCTCGGTGCGCTTGTGCACGGGATCGAACGGCTGAAAGTGGTCCACGTGGTACCCCTCCAGCGCCCCCTTGCCGTCCTTCAGGCCCCCGAGGACGGCCAGGTCGATGGTGTCGTTGTTGTCGGCGCGCGACGCTAGCGCGGCCGCGAGGATGACCTGCGCGGCCGGAACGCCGTTCACGCAGAACGGATCACCCAGCGTCAGCTTGTTCTGGGTCAGGGTCCCGGTCTTGTCGGCGCACAGCACGTCGACCCCTGCAAGCTCTTCGATGGCCACCAGGCGGCTCACGATTGCCTGCTTCTTGGCGAGAAGCCGGGCCCCGACCGCCATCGTGACCGACAGCACGGTCGGCATCGCCACGGGGATCGCGGCCACGGTCAGCACCAGGGCGAACTGCAAGGTAGTGAGAATGTGGTCGCCCCGAACGATGGCGAAGGTGATGATCACGGCGACCAACGCCACCGCCAGAATGATCAGGTAGTTGCCGATCTTCAGCACCGCGCGCTGAAAGTGACTGACCGTGTGAGCCCCTTGCACGAGCTGCGCGGTCTTGCCGAAGTACGTCTTGTCGCCCGTGGCATAGATCAGCGCGCCGCCTTCGCCCTGGCGGACGATGGACCCCGAGAACACCGCATCGCCCGCCTTGCGCTCGGCCGGCAGCGACTCGCCCGTCAGGGCAGACTGATCCACCTGGACCGGGTCCCCCGCCAGCAACCGCGCGTCCGCCGGCACGATGTCACCGAGGCGCACGCGTATCACGTCGCCTGGCACCAGCTCTCGCGCCGGCGGAGTGACCCACTTGCCGTCGCGCTTCACTCTGGCCTTGATGGCCAGCTTGGCCTTCAGGGCCGCGATCGCGTCGCCGGCCTGGCGCTCCTCCCAGAATCCGACGACGGCGTTGGCGCCGAGCAGGACGAGGATGATCCCGAAGTCCGGCCAGTGCCGGGCGACCGCCGAGAGGACGACGGCCGCCTCGATCATCCAGGGAATCGGGCCCCAGAAGTACGTGACGAACTTCAGCAGCGGATTGGTCTTCTTCTCCTCGATCTCGTTCGGCCCGTATTGGGCGAGCCTTCTCTGAGCCTCCGCTTGACTGAGACCATCCGGCGAAGAGCCCAGCTTGGTCTGGAGCTCCGCCATGGGCATCGTCTTCATGCCGTGGGCGTCGGGCTCGGAGCCGGACTTCGACTCGGGGCCCTTCGGATGGGCCGGCGGAGAAGAAGGCTTCGCTGGCTGCGGTGGATCGGTTTTCATGGCTGCCCTTCCATGGCGGACCCGTATTCGCCACGTCGCGCGGCGGAGTTGCACCGTGCCCGATGACAGAGGGCCCGCTGCGCCGCCGGCACGTGGTCCACCTCGCCTCGCCAGATCTCCAGCGCGGGTTGCTGGATGGCGCGCGCAAAGGAGAACGCCAGCGCCCAGGGCAATCGCGACTTGAAGCGCACATTCATCGCATTGAGCCGTGCCGACGCGAGCTCGCCGGGCTGTCCACCCGAGAGGAACGCGATGCCCGGAACGGCCGGGGGAACGGCTCGCAGCAGGCACTTCACGGTGGCGTCAGCGACCTTGTCGACACTCTCCTGTCTGGGGCATGTCAAGCCTGCAAGCACCATGTTGGGCTTCAGGATCATGCCTTCCAGCGCGACCCGTTGCGCGTAGAGCTGAACAAAGACTGCCCGCAGAACCTCCTCCGTCACCTCGCTGCACCGGTTCAGCGTGTGCGTACCGTCCATGAGCACCTCCGGCTCGACGACGGCGACGAGCCCCGCCTCCTGGCACAACGCTGCGTACCGGGCCAGGGCGTGCGCGTTGGCCTCGATGCAACCACGGCTGGGAACACCGTCGGCCACAGCGATGACCGCACGCCACTTGGCAAAGCCCGCCCCCATCCGCGCGTACTCCGTCAGGCGGTCCCGCAATCCGTCGAGCCCTTCGGTGATCCTCTCTCCAGGATGACCGGCCATGCTTTTCGCGCCCGTGTCGACCTTGATGCCTGGAATGATCCCCGCCTCGGCGACGGCCTTGGCAAACGGAGCGCCGGCCTTCGTACGCTGACGGACGGTCTCGTCGTAGAGGATCGCGCCGCTGATGTACTCGCTCAGCCCGGGCGTGCTGACGATCCAGTCGCGGTAGGTGCGTCGCTCATCCTCGGTCTGCGGGATCCCCAGCGCGGCGAAGCGCTTGTTGCAGGTGGGATTGCTCTCGTCCATCGCCAGCAGACCCCTGCTTCCGGCAACCAGCGAGCGAGCGGTGTCCGCGAGCGATTGCGCGCTCACTTGTGGTTGGCCCACTTCCAGTTGCGTATCTCCGGAAGGTCCTCACCATGCCGGTCGATATACTGCTTGTGCTCTATGAGCCGGTCCTTCACCATCTGCTTCAGGTAGGCGCCCTTTGCGCCCAGCTGCGGCACCCGGTCGACGACGTCCTGCACGAGGTGGAACCGGTCCAGATCGTTTTGCACCCTCATGTCGAAGGCCGTCGTAATCGTGCCCTCCTCCTTGTAGCCCCGGACGTGCAGGTTGCGATTCGTCCGGCGATACGTGAGGCGATGGACCAGCCACGGGTACCCGTGAAAACCGAAGATGATGTGCTTGTCCTTCGTGAACAGCGCGTCGTAGTCGACGTCGCTCAGCCCGTGAGGATGCTCACTGGCGGATTGAAGCTTCATCAGGTCCACGACGTTGACCACGCGGATCTTCAGGTCGGGCAGGTGCTCGCGCAGGATGGATACGGCAGCGAGGATTTCCAGCGTGGGAGTATCTCCGGCACAGGCCATGACGACGTCCGGCTCGGCGCCCTGGTCGTTACTCGCCCATTGCCAGATGCCAATTCCTTCCGTGCAATGAATGACCGCGGCGTCCATGTTCAGCCATTGGGGCAGCGCGTGCTTTCCGGCGACGACCACGTTCACGTAGTGCCGGCTACGCAGGCAGTGATCGAACACGGAAAGGAGGCAGTTGGCGTCGGGCGGCAGGTACACGCGCACGATATCGGCTTTCTTGTTGATGACGTGGTCGAGGAAGCCGGGGTCCTGGTGGGTGAAGCCGTTGTGGTCCTGCTGCCAGACGTGGGAGGCCAGTAGATAGTTCAGCGAGGCGATCTTCCGGCGCCAGGGCAGCTCGAGCGTGACCTTCAGCCACTTTGCATGCTGGCTGAACATCGAATCCACGATGCGAATGAAGGCTTCGTAGCTGTTGAACAGCCCGTGCCGCCCCGTCAAGAGGTAGCCCTCGAGCCAGCCCTCGCACTGGTGCTCGCTCAGCATCGAGTCCAGTACCCGCCCGGCAGGTGCGAGGAATTCGTCGTTGGCCTGCACGCGAGCATCCCACTGCCGGTTGGTGGTTTCGAACACGGCGCCCAGGAGGTTCGAGAGCGTCTCGTCAGGACCAAAAACCCGGAAGTTGTGCTGATCCTCGTTCAGCCTGGCCACGTCGCGCAGGAACTTGCCCAGCACCAGGGTATCCTGGCCGTCCACGGACCCCGGAGAAGGCACCTTCACGGCGTGCTCGTGAAAATCCGGCATCCGCAAGTCGCGCAGGAGAATCCCCCCGTTGGCGTGCGGGTTGGACCCCATGCGCCGGTTGCCCTTCGGGGCCAGCTCCGCTAGCGCAGCGTCGAGGCGGCCGTTTTCGTCGAATAGCTCCTCCGCCTTGTAGCTCTTCATCCAGCTCTCGAGCTGCGCGACGTGCTGCGGGTGCTCCCGGTCCACAAGCAGCGGGACCTGGTGCGCTCGGAACGTGCCCTCGATCCGCAGACCATCGACGACCTTTGGCCCCGTCCAGCCCTTCGGCGACCTGAGGACGATCATCGGCCAACGTGGTCGAGCGACGTCGCTCCTGGCGCGCGCCGTTCCTTGAATCCGGCGAATCGCCTCGATGGCCTTGTCGACCGTAGCGGCCATGAGCTCGTGCATCGGCTCGGGCTCGTGGCCTTCAACGAAGTAGGGGTCCCACCCGCAGCCGCGGAGAAACTGCTCCAGCTCCTCGGGCTCGATGCGGGCGAGGACGGTGGGGTTGCTGATCTTGTACCCGTTGAGGTGCAGGATAGGGAGCACGGCGCCATCGGTGACCGGGTCGAGAAACTTGTTGGACTGCCACGCGGTCGCCAGCGGCCCCGTCTCCGCTTCGCCGTCGCCGACGATGCACGCGACGATAAGGCCCGGATTGTCGAAAACTGCGCCAAAGGCGTGGCTGAGCGAGTAACCGAGCTCGCCGCCCTCGTGGATCGAGCCGGGCGTCGTCGGTGCGACATGGCTGGAAATGCCGCCAGGAAAGGAGAACTGGGTGAACAGCTTCTTCATACCCGTCTCGTCCTGGCTGATGTCCGGGTAGATCTCGCTGTAGCTCCCCTCGAGGTACGTGTTTGCGACCAGCGCAGGACCGCCGTGGCCCGGTCCGGCGATGTAAAACATGTTCAGCTCGAACTTGTTGATGACCCTGTTCAGATGCACATAAATGAAGTTTTGGCCCGGCGTGGTACCCCAGTGGCCGACGACGAGCGGCTTCACGTGCGACAAGCTCAGCGGCTCCTTCAGGAGCGGGTTGTCGTATAGATATATTTGGCCCACGGATAGATAGTTGGCGGCGCGCCAATAGGCATCCATTTTCCTAAGAACTTCCGGAGTCAGTGTCTTGGTGGCCATGGTTCAAGGTCTCCCGATTTCGAGCCGAGGTGGAGGACGCGGCGTACGGTCTTCAGCGGTACCCGTATGGCCACCACAATGCGGTCATCACCCAGATGACTCCGACGACGAAGATGAGCCAGACGAAGTCGCCGCCCCATCCCCAGCGGTAGTGTCCGGCCTCCTCGGGGGCGCCGCGGGCGGCCGCCTGCAGGTGCCGGCGACGCTGGACGTAACTCTCGACGACCATTTCGTCAGTCTCGGCAAGGACGCGTCGCCTCTCGCTGTGTCCGATGATGACCCATGTGCACCCGATGTCCTTGATGGTCTGCGCGCCGACCCCCCCGGTGCATGGCCCCCGCTCTTGAGGGTGGATGTCCTGCGCCGCGAGACCGAGGGGGCTACCGAGACACTCCGCCGCGCACGCCGTCAGAGCGGTGAACGGGGGCGCGATGACAAGCTGCACCCCGACGGTGGCTCGCGCGATTTTCACGCACTCCGCGGCCAGCAGCGCCCCGGATCGGTCGCCGTGGAACATCTTCCAGTTCCCTGCGACGATCGGTTTTCGAGACGAGTTCAACGCACTACCTCCTCCCGACAGAGGCGACGCACTGCAGCTCGGAGACGAGCTCGGCAAGCGATCCGCTCGCCGTGGCGCCGGGGCGGCACAGGGGAACCAGCACGACACATGCCACGCCGATGAACGGCACTCTCACCGCGCCTCACGGCGGACTCGCGATGTCCGGACCGCTCGGGCGCACGCCGTCCTCATGCAGTTCGCAAATTCGATTTGCGAACTGGTTCTTGGCGACCCCATCTCTACGGGGACAGGCTGCGCTCGGACTGTGTCGCTCTGGCTCGCGTCGATGCCGGGCGCGCTCTCGCAGCGAGATCACGACGACAGGCTGGAGGGCGGGCGGCATCGACCTTGCGCGGGAGGGCAGACGCGAAGCCCTGAGGCGATCCCGATGCCGGTGCGGAGATGATGCGACCGATGTAGTCGCGCGCCGCGTCGGACACGTACACGCCGTCGACGACGGAGCCGCTGGTCGATGGCGCGCGACGCGAGGGTCGTCGCGTTCGGTTTTTGTACGAGGTCGGCCCCGAATTCGATTGGTTTACCCCGGGCGCGAGTGTGGGAAGACGCCAAGCTCGGGGTCCGAGCCCTGCAATCGTTTGCCTGCTGCGCCATCGTCAGCGACCGCACATGGCTGCGGCGAACCACACGGATTGCCGGCTTCTTTCTGCCTTGCCCCGTCGAGGTGTTTCCGAGCCGCGGTGGCGTGGGCCGCGGGACAGGCAGTCTTCGCAGCCTGATCCGATCGCATTTGGTCGACTTGCTCGACGCGCCGTCAGTCTCCGAAGAGCTCCATGCCTTCGGCGAGCGTCTCGACCAGCGTCGACTTCGTGACCACCCCCAGGACTCGCCCCAGCCCGGCTCCGGGCGCGTCGGCGGGCGGAGCCACGACGACCGCGACCGCGGCACGATGGGTCACCATGCGCGCGAGGAGATCGACGATCGTCGCGTCCTTCGAGACAGTCACGTAGTCTTGCAGCGCGACATCGGCGAGCCGTCGCGCCGAGCGAATCTTGCTGGGGTGGCCGAGCGCCCAGTCGCGGGGCAGCACCCCGGTCACGCGATCGCCGTCGACGAGGACGACGCAGAACGGCGCAGTCCCGTCCTCGCTCCAATCGAGCGGCTCGATCGGAGCATTCGGCGGCATGACCGTCGCGGGGTCGAGAGTCATGTCCGAGACGTGATGAACCAGGTGCGCGTTGGCCTGCAGCGCCTGCGGCATGTAGTGCCCGCGCCGCACGAGCTTCATCGTGTAGATGCTCTCCGGGCACAGATAGCGGCGTAGGCCGTAGCTCACCGCTACGGTCAGCGTCATCGGAAGGACGACCGAGTAGTCGAGCGTCATCTCGAAGATCATGACGATCGCCGTGAGCGCGGCGCCGGTGGCCCCGGCCACGACTCCGGCCATGCCGGCGAGGGCAAAGGCCGCGGGGACGACCTGCAATCCCGGAAGGATGGCCTTCAGCGCGACTCCGTAGGCGCCACCCAGGGCCGCGCCCATGAAGAGGGACGGAGAGAAGACCCCACCCGACGCGCCCGAACCGAGCGTCAAGCACGTCGCGAGCAGCTTGGCCGCGAAGAGAAGGAGCAGAAACCCCACGCCCTGGAGCTGCCCGGACAGGATATCGAAGATGGTCGAATAGCCGACGCCCTCGACGTAGTAGTGCCCGGCGAGATGCATGAACGAGGCGGCGAGAATGCCGAGGCCGAGCATCCCGATGACGTGACGAAGGTAGTCTCGACCCGGGATGCGCTTTTCGAAGGCGTCCTCGGAGGCGTAGAGCGCGCGAATGAAGAGGGCCGAGACGGCCGCCATCACGGCGCCGAGAACGACGTAGGCAGGAAGCAGGACGAGCCGCGACGCCACCGGCAAGCCCAGCGACGGGATCTCGAAGGCGGGATGATCGCCGAGGAAAAAGCGACCGGCATAGGTGGCGGTCGCCGTCGCGAGGGCCACCGGGACGAGCGTCCTCACGCTCACCTCGTGCATCAGGACTTCGACCGCGAACAGAACGCCCCCGATGGGCGTGTTGAACGTCGCCGCGATCCCGGCTCCGCCGCCGGCCGCAACGAGCGTCGCGAGCTGCCAGCGAGAGGCGCGCGCCAGACGACCGACCGACGAGGCGAACGCGGCGCCGATCTGGATGATGGGGCCTTCCCGCCCCACGGACCCGCCGCTGCCGATCGAGATCGCCGAGGCGAGCGACTTGACCACCGCGACGGCAGGACGAATGACGCCCTTCTGGTAATAGATGGCGTCCATCACCTCGGGCACTCCGTGACCCTTGGCTTCGGGCGCGAAGTTCTTCACGAGAAAGATGACGACCAGCGCGCCAGCGGCGGGCACGAGCGCGACGGCCGATCCGAGCGGACCGGGAGGCGTGTGCAGATTGCTGTCGTAAACCAGCGATATCCGGCCCAGAAACAGGAAATTGTGAAACAGGGAGATCAGGGCACGGAAAGCATACGCACCGACGCCCGCGACGCTTCCCAGGAGCACGGCGAGCAGCGCGAAGGGTAACGGGCCGATGGGTTTCGAGGCGCCCGGGGCGAGCCGCTTGGGAGCGACGGGCGGTACAACCGTTGGTGAAGCGGTGGCGCCCTCGGTCAGCGGCACGGTCAGCATGGCACGCCGCTCATTCGCCTCCCTTACGTCGGCGTCGCCAGGAAGGAAAGCGGGACCTTTGACCGCATCCTCGGCGATCGAAGCGCGGTCAGGCACGGCGCGACCGCCGCATCCCTCGCGCGGCCGCGCAAGCCGGCCGAGGGCGACGGCAAGGTGCTCGGCCCTACGACCTTCGGGTTGTCAGCCCGGGGGTCGTAGGTTCAAAATCGGCCGGTCCTCGGCTACGAGCCCCAACGATCGCCGGATCTCTGTTCCGGCCCGTCGGGCCCGTCGCATGGGAGGTAGCCGCCGGGCGGACTGCAAGTCCGCCGACGAGTGCGATCGTGACGCCGCAACAAGCTCGGACTTTGGAGCCAACGGCAGCTGAAGGCCAGGATCTGGCCGCGCGTCTCGAAGCCCCGGGGTCGAGACGGCATCGACGAGCCACAACGGCAAAGAGGGGTGTCGCCGGCGATCGGCAGGTGCCGGCCCCCGTGCACGTCAGGACGGTTGCTGCTCCTCGGTATCGCGAGCGTGCGCCCGCAGGATGTCCGCGAGCTTCGTGCGCTGATCGGACGTCAAGACGGGGTTCAGCGCTTCGAAGAAGTAGGCCATGCGCGCGGCGCCCCAGCTCGCAAGGTGAGCGCTGGGCCCGCCGGACCCGAGGCCCGACGGATCGAACGACGACCCGCTGCGGAAGGTGTCGAACGCGCGCACGCGAGCGTCGACCTCCTCGAAGGCCATGGGGCGAGACCGCTCCTGCGCGGAGTCGAGCGCGGACCGCACCTTCTCGACCTGCGCCGGCGTCAGCGACAGCTCGGCAGTGAGCCGGTCGAGCCGGGGGCGCCGCTGCATACCGGTCGAGTCCTCGCCGTTGGCGCGTTGCCAGACCAACCAGTGCGCCTCGACCTTGTCGACGAGCGCGGCGCGTTGCTCGGGCTTCAAGATGGAATGGAGCTGGTTGAGGTCGGCCGTGAGGGTCTCCGAGAGCCCGGTGGTCGTGGACGCGAGGCGTGCGAGCGCGTCTTCGACCCGCGCCGTGTCAATGAGGTCGGCCACGACGCCGTCTGCGAGCGCCTGAAGGAGCGCCTGCTCCGCCGTGCGGGCGGGCTCCATGCGCCGGTACAGGTCGCCGCGGATGTCGTCGATCGCCGGTTGCTGGCCGGGATCCCCGCCGAGGGACTCGAGGCTCATCGCGACGAGCATCGCGAGGCCCCCGCAGTGGTGATGGCTGTCGTGTTCGGCGAGATCGGTCGCCGCCTCGTAGCTGCTCGCGGTCTCGGTGGGCGCGGCGGCCGGTGCCGTGGGCCTGCTCGCGCAGCCGACCACGACACCCGCCAGCACGAGGCCAAGCGCGGCCGTTCCTCGCACCGCGAAGTTGGTTCTGGTCTCCATGAAGAGCCAGGGCCTGCATCATTCGGGCCCGTCGCCGCTGAGGCCGGTCAGTTGCGGACGACGACCGGAAGGGCGCACTCGGGCCGCGCGTTGACGATGACGGCCGCGTCGTGGCTCACGATGGCCTCATCGTCCCCCGTGAGCGCGTCGCACTCGAGATCGACCTGGGCCCTGAGCCCGTCTGCTCCTCGACATAAACGCCGAACCATCCGTTCATCGATGGAAACAAGCGCGCGGCGCTCAGCGCGGCCGATGTCGCCAAGGTGCTCGAAGGCGTCCACCAGCTCCCGAAGCTGTGCCCTGCTCCACAGATCCGTGAAGTCCGGCTCGAAGCGCGCGACGGCCTCTTCGAGCATCGGCAGCGCCCTCGGGTCGCCATAGTCAGCGAACGTGGCCGCGCCCGCCATCTCGTCACTTCGCACACGCTGTGGACGGTGTCCTCGTCGGCCTCCTGGTCGGCGAGGAACGCAAGCGCCGGCTCGAGGACTGGGGCGCCAAGCTCCGGCAGGCGGACCGCGACGCGGTTGAAGAGGACGTCGTCAAAGTCCAGCTCCGCGAGCGCGCGGAGCATCGGTTCGATCGCCTCCGTCGCCTTGAGGTCGACCAGCAGGTCGGCCGCGTGCACCGACGCCCAACCGCCGTCGACGTCGTTGAGGAGGTCGAGGAGGCGAGGGACGATCGCCGGCGCCAGGGCGAGAACCTCGGCGCGGACCCTGCGACTCACTCATTGCTTGGCCTCCTCGATGGGCTCGAGCCAGCGCTCGTAGATCTCGATTTGCACTTCGTCAGACGCGAGCCCGCGGTATTGCGGCCACAAGTCGTGCGCCGCGCGCTCGCCGACTGACGTGTCGCCGCGCTCCGTCGTTCGGCATGTTCTCGGCGCGTAAGTATACAATTCAGGCATGCTGACCCCGGCCCACGTTCACGACGGGGTCCTCGCCGATTGGACCAGGGAAACCCGCGGGGGAATGAGCCATGTCCACGACCAAGAGCACCAGCCACGTCATCCTCAAGAACCGCGACGCCTCGGTGAGCCGCCGAGCGTCCCGAGGCCGAGCGCCGCGATTGCGGCGGAGATCTGAAGTCGGACGAAATTTATTATTGTTGCGCCAGAGCGTCGGCGCGTCTCGTGGCGCCAACGAACGTCGGTCGACGTTCGGCGATGTGCGCGACGAGGCCCTGCGAAAGGAGTGCGCGCCCGTAGAAGTCCATCCAAACGGGCGTGCCGCCTTCGATCGGCCGCACGACGAAGGATACGTTCGCCACCCCTTTGTAGATGGCGCACTCGGCCCGGTCGGTAAGGACCGGTAGTGTCGCCGTGGCATCCTGTCTTTCGCAAGTGTCCGTGCGCGCGTCGTATTGGTAGAAAGAGTCGCCTGCGCAGACGTCGACGAGCGACCCCTGCTGGAAGCCGCCGGCGGCAGGCGCCCGCGCGACGTGAAGACCGTCGTCCGCGAACACGAAGATGTCCGATGTCACGATGGCTCCCTGGCCTCCGTCGACCGAGGCCGTCCCGACGAAGGCCGTCCGTGAAACCCGGCAGGGCGAGACGAGCGCAAAGTGCTCCTCTTCGACGCTGCTTCGTCCGGCGTCGTACACGCTCACCTCATTTCCCTTGACGTTCCACACCTGGACCGCGCCGGGATAGTCGGCGTCTCGAATGATCCACACCCCCTGCCATCGCCCCCACAGGTCGGCCAGAGTCTTGTCGGTGGGCGACGCGGACGCATCGCCGGCGAGCCACATGGCTGCGAACGGCACGGCCCATACCAGCCAACACGAACGGAAGAGCCGACGGCGGTCGAAGAACCAGCGAACGGCGCTCGGAGAGACGCTGGGAGAGACCATGGGGAGTTCCTCGGAAGACTGCGGAGCATTGAGCGTGCCGGAGTTCTTGCCGCTCAGGTTGCCGCAAACGCGCGACACGAGCATGGGGCTTGCACATCCGCCCGGCCGAGGGCCGCCGCGTGACGGTCGCCAAAAACGGAGGACGAGATGGATACGCGAAACGAAAGCAACTGCGTCGCAGTTTTCGATCGGCATCAGGAAGCCGAGGCCGCGATCCGCGAGCTTCAGAAGGGCGGCTTCGACATGAAGAAGCTCTCGATCGTGGGCCGCGACTACCATACCGAGGAGCACGCAGTCGGCTTCTACAACGCCGGCGACCGCGTCAAGTACTGGGGCAAGCACGGCGCGTTCTGGGGCAGCATGTTCGGCATTCTTCTGGCGCCGGCGTTCTTCTGGATCCCCGGGGTTGGGCCGATTCTGACCGGGGGTCTCGTCGGTTCCTTTCTGATGGGTACCATCGAGGGCGCGGCCGTCGGAGCTGCGATCGGCGGCGGCACGAGCGTGCTTGCGGCGGGGCTCGTTGGGCTGGGCCTCCCAAAGGACAGCGTCATCCGGTACGAAGCGGAGCTCAAGGCGAACAAGTTTCTTCTCATCGCGAGCGGAACTGCGGCTGAGGCTGAACGTGCCCGGGGACTCTTCGCGGAGCGCGGAGGACGCGCGCAGGTTCACGGTCGCTGACGCTGGGGAGATCCCGAGGGGAGACGGGTGCTTGTCGAGGTTCGGACGCGGATGGCGTTGGCCGTCAGTTTCCGAAGAGCCGCCGGCCATTCCGGCGAGCGCAAAGGCCGCCGGTACGACGTGCAGGCCCGGCAACAGGGCACGCAACGCGACCCCATAGGCGCCGCCGAGTGCGCCCGCTCTAGACGCCAAGCGTGACGTCGACACGGCGGTCGTGGAGCCAGCCGGACTCGTCGCGACCTGTGGCATCCATGGCGCCGCGCGAGGTGGTCACCACGTGGGTCCTGTCGACGCCGTGCAGATCGAGGTACCCCTCGACCGAGTCGGCGCGTCGCTGGCCGAGCGTCATGTTGTACTCGGACGGACCGCGAGGGTCGGCGTGGCCGACGTGACGCATGGCGCGTCCGGCGAGCGGGCCGGTGCTGAATCACTTGGCGACGAGGTCGAGCGGCCGGATAT
>Ga0302325_10019016_pt1 | contig 14464 bp, 9 predicted proteins | sample Palsa_T0_2_FD_201948 | JGI IMG/M metagenome (GOLD analysis project Ga0302325, IMG submission 201948) | Peat permafrost microbial communities from Stordalen Mire near Abisko, Sweden - Palsa_T0_2 | ecosystem: Environmental > Terrestrial > Soil > Palsa > Peat permafrost | place: Sweden: Abisko... | reverse complement strand
GCCGTGCAGCAGCACGTTGCCGTGCAGCATGTCCCACGCCATCAGCAAGATGTTCGACTCGTCGGAGTTCTCCGGATAGGTCCGGGACACCTGCAGGTAAGCGACGAAAAGCAGCGCCACGGCCAGCACGATCGCCGCCGAGGCCAGCATGCGACGGCGGATGGCCGCCGGACCGGACGGCCGCCGTTCGCTGACCGGACGCGCGTCACCGCCGGGGGTGTGCTGAGCCGATCCGGCCTGCCCGGATCCGGCCTGGGACGACCCCGGAGGAGCGGCGGAAGGCGGCGCGGAGGACCTCTCCGGCGTCCCGCTTCTCGGCACGGCAGCCACCACGTCCTTCGATCTCGGTGTCGTTCTGGGCCAGTCGCGGCGGGCCATGCCGTGCGCCCGCTTGGCGAATCGTATTCATTTGCAGCCAGTCACAGCGTAGGGCGTCACTCTGGTAAGCTGCGCGCGCCTGGCCAAGAATTTGCCCTTCCCGCTGAGACAGCCATGGTGGAGGCTCGCGGTTGCAGCTCACTTCGACGTCGGAAGAGGACAGGTCCCTCCGGCAACGCGCACCATCGCTTGGGTCGAAATTGAACCGGCCGCTCGTGCCGGGTGTCATCGCCTTTCTGGGCTGGCTCGGTTTCGCTCTGGCCCGCTGGCAGATCTGGGCCAAGGGTCATCTCAGCCTCTTCATCATGGCCGGGCACGTCTACACACACCGCGGTCAGCTTCCCCGCGGTCTCCTGCTCGTCCCCTCCGCGGGCTATGACGGGCAGTTCTATTACCGGCTCGCGCTGGACCCGGCCAACTGGAACGCGACCGCGTTCGGCATCACCATGGACCAGTCCTATCGGTACACCCGCATCGGGTACCCGCTGGTGGCCTGGTTGGTGTCGGCTGGCCAGCACCAGCTCGTACCCGCGGCTCTGGTCGCGATCAACCTGGTCGCGGTGGCGGCCATGGCCATGCTCGGCGGCATGTTCGCCCGCGAGTCCGGCCGCCACGCCTTGTGGGGGCTCGCCTTCGCCGCCTACTTCGGCCTGGTCATCAGCGTCGGCCGGGACACCGCCGAACCGCTGGCCGAGGCCTGCATGCTGGGCGGCCTGCTCGCCTACCGCCGGAATAGGTACGTACTTACCGCCGGCCTGTTCGCCTTCGGCGCGATCACCAGGGAAACCATCCTGCTCGCCCCCGCGGCCATCGCCGTCACCCGGCTCATCGCGATGGCCCGCCGCCGGACCGGACCTGGCCTGGCCGACCTGACCTGGGTCGTTCCTGCTGCCGTGTACGGCCTGCTGGAAGTCGCTGTGCACTTCGTGGTCAAGGGCGAGTTCCCGCTGCTCGCGAACAGCAGCCGCAACCTCACCGTGCCGTTCACGGCCCTGGTCGACGCGCTCAAGTACGACATCGCTCATATCAACACCAGCCACCTCAGCCCGACGGACATCAACCTGCTCGAGTACGCGACGCTGGGGCTCTTCATCGTGGCCGGGCTGGCCGTGCTCTGGGTCACCACCGCGCCGGTGCACGAACGTCTCGCGTTCGTGTTCTTCGTGCTTCAGCTCGGTCTTCTGTCCAGCCAGATCTGGACCAGCACGTTCGGCGACGGGCGTTCGCTCATCGAGCCCTACCTGATGGCGCTGATCCTGCTGTTCGCCACGCCGCGGCGCTACCTGTCCTGGCGCTATCTCAGCCTGATTGCCGCCTGTGCCGCCCCAGCGCTGCTGGTGGTCGCCAGGCGGCGCACCCTGTACATGTGAGCAGAGCCGTCCCAGGCCCCTGCCGTGCGGGTCAGCCGAGCGAATGAGCCATGTCGAACCGTCCTAACCGGGTGCAGCAGCGAGAAGTTCTCAGTATGGTTCGAACCATGGTCCGGGGGAAACGGATCCCAACGGATGAAGATCGGCTCGATGCCCAGCGACCTGGGTCGGCCCCGTTCCAGCTCCCGGCCGAACCCAAGAGCCCCAGACACACCTGGGTACGTCGCCTGCTGGCGGCGGCGGCGTGGATCGTCGGCGTCTTGGCACTGTTCGCCTTTTACCTACGGATCTCGTTCACCGGGTACGTGACTTCGGACGGGGCGAACAATGCTCTGCAAGCATGGGATATGGTGCACGGCCACCTCCTGCTGCACGGGTGGATAATTGGCGACGCGACGTATTACACCTTTGACCTGCCGGTGCTCGCGCTTGCTGAGATCTTTTCCGGGCTGTCCGACCTGGCCAGCCATGTTGCCTCCGCGCTCATATACCTGATCGTCACGGCCAGTGCTGTGGCCCTGGCCCTCACGGACAGCCGCGGCCCCGCCAGGGTGGCCCGCTGCGGTGTCGTAGTCGCCGTGCTTACCGCCATGTTCCACGTCGGACCGAACGCGCCTTACCTGCTGGGGACGCCCGACCACACCGGGACCTCGGTGTTCCTCCTGGTCTCCTTCCTCCTGATCGACCGGGTGCCCGCCCCTCGGTTCACGTCACCGCTGCTGCTCGCGATCCTGTGCGCCGGCCAGATCGGCGACGCCACTGTCCGCTACGTCGCCGTGCCTGCCGTCGTCGCGGTGTGCGGCTACCGTGCGGTGGCCGCACGGAAGGTCCGCACGGGCGATGCCGCGAACGCCTTGGCCGCGGCCGCGTCCGTACCGCTGGCCCTCGCGGTCCGCGCGGTGATGCTGCATTTCGGCGCGTACCAGATGGTCGCCCCGAAGATCGCGATCTCGTGGCCCTGGCAATGGCCGCATAACGCAGAACTCGCCTGGCACGCCATATGCGTGCTGTTCGGGGTGATGGCCGGCTCGGGCTCCTCCGCGCTGGAGCGCGGCGCGGGATACATCCTCGGGCTCGCCTGCTTGCTTGCCGCGGCGGCTGGCGTCGCACGGGTGGCGTGGACGTGGCGAACCGCGAGCCGGGCCGAACAGCTGCTGTGCGCCGCGATCGTCATTGACCTCTCGGCGTACGTGATCTCGACCATGCCGATACTCACCAACCCCTACGAGGTCGTCGCCGTATTGCCCTGCGGCGCGGTACTCGCGGCCCGTGCCTGCGTGCCCGGGCATATGGTCGGCACGCTGAGAGCCGGCCTGGCGACCGGCCTGGCCGCCATCGCCGCACTGCTGCCGTTGACCACCGCGGCCGCCCGGCCCGCGGCCGCAGTGCCGACGGCGCCCCTCACCGCGTGGCTCGAGGCGCACGGACTCACGTACGGCCTCGCCGGTTACTGGAACAGCTCGGTTATCACCCTGCACTCGGACAACCGGGTGCAGGTTCGCGCGGTCGTCATCAAGGACCGCCAGGTCTTCCCGTACGCCTGGGAAACCAATGCCTTGTGGTTCGACGCGTCCCGGCACGATGCAACTTTCGTGATCATCGACCTCGCCGGCAATGGCCTGAGCCCGTCAGCCGAGCAATACTTCGGCAAGCCGGCGAAGATCGGCCAAGTCGCCCACTGGGAGATCTTGATCTATCAGAAGAACCTGCTTGAGCAGGTCGCTGTAGCTGGGACGGGACCACCTCACGACGCTAGCTAGTAAGTCCGGGTCAGCCGAGCTTCGTCAGTAGGTTCGTGTTCCAGACCATGATGGTGTAACCGCTGGTGTGGAAGGTCCGCAGCGGAGACCCGAAGGCGAGCACCGCGGCCTGCTGAAGGCCGGGCAGGGAGTCGGGGCCGTCCGTCACCACGAAGTTCGCGTCGTGCAGGGACGGGTTGTAGTTGGCGTCGTCGGTCTCCCATTGGTAGGGCACGAGCTGACCGCCGTTGCCCAGCGTTACCGCGCTGACGATGACCCGGCCGCGGGTATCCACGGTGGTGCTGTTGGCCAGCCAGTATCCGGCCAGCCCGTCGCTAAGCCGGTGCATCATGAGCCATGTCGCGAGGGGCTCGTTAGCGGGAGGAACCGAGGACTGTGCCGCGCCGTATCCGAACGCGCCGAGATAGCCCGCCATGACCACCGCCAGCACGGGCGCGGACCAGGCCTTCGCCCGCTGGCCCAGCGCGCGCGGGCCGAAGATCCGTATCCCTAGCGTCCGGCCTGCCAGTACCGCGCTCAGGGGCAGGACGCCGGCCATCTCGCGGGCGCCCAGGAGATCACGCGCGTGCGGGCTGACCAGGAAGGCGCCCAGGTTGAAGACGATGGCGACGGCGAATACGGGGACGATGAGCTCACCAAAGCGGAAGAAGCGGCTGGCGGCCACGCCCAGGGCCCAGACCACCACGATCGCTCCGGCCAGGTGCAGGGCTACGAATACGAACTCGATGACGGAATTCGTGTTCGTATCGAAGACGTTCGCGCCGAGGAGGTCAAGGAAGGCCCGGAGCGTCACCCACGCGTTGTGCGGCAACTGGCTGAGGTCCGTGTCCGTCCCGACGTGAGACTCCCGGTATCCGCCCAGAGCGGATATGACTCTCGGCGCCAAGGACCCGGCCACCCCGGCCACCGCGGCCGCCCCGGCCAGGGAAAGCTCGTACCATCTCGGCGCGGGCCGTTCCCCGCCGCGGATCAGCCCGGGGCAAGCGCGCCAGGCGCACACCAGCACCAGCGGCACGATGCCGGTCAGCAAGACGTCCGAGTCAGCCACCATCGTCCACAAGAACCCCAGCCCAACCAGCACCGGAACCAGCGCCAGGGAGGCCAGGGCGGTACGGGGGGGCGGGGAGCCCCCCCGTGATCGGGGGGTTCCGGGGGGTTTTTGGGTTCGCCCCCCCGGGTCAGCACCGTCAGCACGATCGATCAGCAGCCAGATCACCAGCAGGGGCACTGCGGTTCCGGTGTGGTCGGGCGACAGCAGCAGGATCCCGGTGGCACTGAACTGCGGCGCCAGCATCAGGCCCCCGGCCAGCAGAGCGCGGGCCAGCCCTGGCCAGCCCTGAGCACGGCCCTTGGCGAGCAGGGCGGCCAGCAGCACGAGCAGCGTGTAGGTCATGGCCGCGGCTACGTGAACCACCTGGGTCCCGAGCCCGAGCAGGGCCTCGATCAGCATGTACTGCGGCAACTCGGTGGTGTAGAAGGACACGTCCGACACCCACCAGTGCCGCAGCAGCAGGTTCCCGTGCAGCATGTCCCACGCCTGAAGCACGTTCCCGGCACCGTCGGAGGGCAAGGGCACCGACTGCGACTGACGCCAGTAACAGAAGAAAAGGATCGCGACCACGCCCGCGGCCGCGGGTATCACTCGGGTCGCCCGGGACGCCCCGCCCGGCTTGACCGGCAGAGCCGGAGCCTGCTGATCGCGCCCGGCGACTCTCACCTGTACCCCTTGACAGCACTCACGACGAAAGGGCAGGCGCCACCGCGACACCGCTGAAGCGGAGGATAACCGGCGCGTTGGGTGGCGCCTGCGGGGTGTAGAACCAGTAGGCCTGGCCGCTGGCGGCTTGCGCGGACGTGCAGATGAACTGCTTCGTCATCATGAATGTGTACCACGGATCGTCTAGGCAGGCCTTGACCCCTGAGCGCTCCGCCTGGACGAGGAACCCTGTGGTCTCGACCCAGGCCGAGTGGTCGATATGCAGCACGATTGTCTTGCCGGGAGCCCGCGCGGCCAGAGTCGCCACCACCCGCGGGAGCGACTCGTCCATGTCCTTGGTGTTAGCGTGCGTGCCCGGTATCACCGCGAGCACGGCGAAGACAGCCGCCGCGGCCAGCACCGCGGCCGCGGTGCTCAGCGCAAAGGCGCGTTGAGCGAGGGCACTCCGGACTCGACCCCGAAAACCCGAAAACCCCGAAGGCTGGGTGCCCGGCGCATCCGGCTGCGGGCGGAGCGCCTCGGCGGCGGCAAGGACCACGACCAAGACCGTGACCAGAGGTGCCGACCAGTAGAAATAGCCGATGTAGTACTCGCTGAGGTCGTCGATCCCGACGGCCGCGTACACTCCGAACGCCAGGGACGAGACCACGTTGACGGCGAGCAGAACGAGCAGGAACCGTCGCATCGCGCCGCGGCTGAGCCGGTAGGTGACAGTCAGCGCCAGTGCGTAAAGCAGCACCGGGGCGACCCACGCGTGCCGGTGCGGCCACCAGAACCACAGCGCGTACAGCATGATCCGGTGCAGGCTATGCCCGCCGGCTTGGTTGGAAGCCCCGTAGGAGATGTACTCGGCGAAGTCGCCCGGCCAGTGCAGCACCAGGTTGAGAACGATCGGCAACGCGAACAAGCCGCTGATGACCGCGACCGGGACCCAGACCCGGCGCTGTCCGTGGAAGAACGAGCCGACCGACGCCCGCAGTGTGCGCCGGCGCGGCCACAGGACCGCCGCGAGCACGACCAGGGTGAGCACCGGGACGAAAAACAGGAAACACGCCTGCCCGTGGATCAGGAACCACCCGGCCAATGCGAAGATCCAGGCGTCCTGTGACCGCCCGGCCGCCACCGATCCGGCCGTGATCACGAATACCACGTACGTCGGCACGTACATGTACGGCATCCAGTCGGAATTGACGATCGGCGGGTAGGCGACCGCGAAGGCGACGAAGACAGCGAAGCAGATCGCAGCGCCCCGCAGCGAGCGCGTCCAGCCGTAGACGACCCCGACGGCCAGCGCCACGAACGCGCTGTCGAGGGCGAAGACGCTCAGCATGTGCGCGTTCCACGCCGTCGGCACCACATGCAGGGCATCGGAGAACAGGTACTCACCGAAGGCCTGCACATACATATATGCAGGCCCGGGATGGTTGAAACCCTCGCGTGAGTAGTTGCCGATGAGCAGGGTGAAGTGCTTGGCCTGCTCGATCAGGATCGAGTTCGCGCCTGCATCGCCCTGCTCATACAGCCGGGTCGTGAACAGGAACCGGTTGCGCACGCAGAGCAGGACAAACAAGAAGGTGAAAGGAACCGCCCAGACCCACCACGGCCGCCGGCCCGTCGAGCCGCTGGCCGCCGGGCCGGCTGGCGCATTCTTCAGGCCGGCGGTCTCCGGTTCCGGGGTGACGGCCCCGGACACCGCCGTCGGCGGCTCACCGCCGGCCGCCATGCTCAGATGGTTCCGGCCTTAATGGCCGCGTCGATCCAGGGGATGACCTCGTCGAGCATCTCCTCGAGCGTGGTGGTGGCATCGAAGCCGAGCATCTTCTTCGCCTTGTCCGTATCGGGGACGCGACGCTGGACGTCATACTCGAAAGGCTCGTCGTGCACGAGCCGGAGCGGGACGTCATCGTCCCTGACCTTGCGCCAGATAAGCTCGGCCAGCCGCCGTACGGTCGTGCTTTCGGCCGTGGACAGGTTGAAGTCCTCGTTGAGGGCATCCGGGTGCTCCATCGCGGTGACCACGCCGGCCGCGAGATCGCCGCCGTAGGTGTAGTGCCGTACCTGGTCTCCAGAGCCGAGGATGTGCAGTGGGTCCTGCCCTTTGAGCACCTTCTGCACCAGATCGGGAACCACGTGGCTCATCGCGAGCTGGACGTTTCCTGACAGGATCTCCGCATCACCCAGGGCGCGGCTTTCGCCGATGCCCACGCAGTTAAACGGCCGCACCAGGGTGTAAGGAAGACCGTACTGATCCCACGCTGCCCGGGCGAAATATTCCACCGCCAGCTTCTGGAATCCGTAGGACGACAGCGGCGGGGGTATCTGCCGCTGCTGCCCTTCGTAAGACGGCCACTCGTCCGCGCTCTCGAACACCATCGACGAGGACAGGTAGGTGACCTTGCGCAGCCGACCTTCCCGGTGCGCCGCGATCGCCGCGTCACAAGACGCCGCGATGATCCGCTCGTTGGTGGCGAGCAGGTCGTAGGCGTAGGTATGAAAGTAGGAAATGCCGCCGATCATCGCGGCGCCCGCGATGAAATGGTCGCAGCCGGCGAGCAGTTCCGCCATCAAGCCGGTGTCCCTGGCGTCGCCCTCGACCAGCCGGTAGAGAGGATTATCGTCGTAGGACTTCCTGACCTTGCCGTACTTCGAGAAGTTATCGAGGCCCACCACCGCGTAGCCGCGTCTCAGCAGCTCTTCTACGACGTACCCGCCGATAAAGCCTGCGGACCCGCTGACTAGGACCTGCTCCATCAAGCCTCCTGCCTTTTCTGCTGCTCCCGTTGATCGCCCGGCCCACGGCCACGTACTTGTTCGGCGGTCAGCTGCGGTCCGAAGGCGAAGCGATACCAACGGACATAGCTAGGCACCCATTTCGCAACCTTGAAGTTCGATATCCCCGCCTGCCGGTCCAGCCATATGGTCGGTATCTCCGCCACTGGCAGGCGCAGCCGCTTGGCTTTAGCCGTCAGCTCGATGCCGATCTCGAACCCGTCCCTTGAATCGATGCCGACTTCCCTGACAAATTCCGTCGAGTAAGCCTTGAACGAATTCGTCGCGTCCCTAGTCCCGACGTGGGCGAGGGTCCGCAATGACCGGCCAGCCAGGCGGGACAATGCGCCCTTGAGGACCGGACCGCCGACCTGCTGACCGCCCGGCATGTAGCGCGAGGCGGCCGCCACCGCCACCCCGCGTTCGACCAGCCGGACCAGCTCGTCGATCTGCCGGGCGTCGTCGCACCCGTCCGCCATGGTCACCACGACCACCGGTGCCGTCGCAGCGTCAATGCCGAACCTGATCGCGTTGGCGGGCCCGCGACCGTAGGTATTGACCAGGCACCTCAGCCGAGGCTCTTTTTCTGCGTACTCGTCGGCCACAGGGACGGTCGTATCGTCGGCAGAGTCGACGACGACCAGCACCTCGGACGCCAGCCGCACCGACTCGAACAGCCGGTCCAGCACGCTGAGAATTTGCTCACCCTCGTTGTAGGCCGGTACCACGACTGAGACACGAGGACGCTCGGTCATACCCGGACGCCTTGTCCGAGGACGTCCCAGATATCGGCGGCCGGCTTGCCGGTCACCAGGCCGCGGTACTCCGGGTGCGGTGCCCCCACGACGAGCAGATCGGACCGGGCAATTACCTCATCGAGCGGCAGTAGGCGAGGGTCGACGGTCACGTAGGGATCGGTGCAAAGGACCTCGGCCGCCTTGAACTCCAGGATCCGCTTGAGCTTGTACGACAGGCTCGACCTGATATCGTCCGAGCCCGCCTTAAACGCCATGCCCAGGATCCCGACAGTCATCGAGGCAAGGTCGAACTGCCCCTCCAGCCGGTGCACCACGTACAGCGGCAGGCCTTCGTTGACCGCCATGGCAGCGTGGCCGAGCGGGAAGTTGTTGTGGTTAAAGGCCGCGAGCTGCATCGTGTCCTTGAACAGGCACGGCCCGGCCGCGAAACCGGCACCGGGCATGTCCGCGGCACGCGGGTAGTCTTCGGCCAGACCCCGCCGGATCCGATCGAAGTCCAGACCCTGCTCGTTCGCCATCATGTAGAGCTGGTTGGCGGTAGCGAACTTGATGTAACGCCAGACGTTGGTGAACAGCTTCGCCAGCTCCGCCTCTTCCGGCGACATCACCACGATCTTGCTGGTCAGCTTCCCGAACATGGCGGACGCCCGCTTCGTACCTGCCGGCGTACGAGACGAGACGATCTGCGGCAGCTCGAACAGTTCGGTCATCGCCTTACCCTCGGCGATCCGCTCTGGACAGAACGCGACGTCTATCTCGAGCCCCCGCCGGGCCACCATCTTCTCCACCAGCGCCGTCACTCCAGGGAAGACGGTACTGCGCAAGACGAGCAGCTGACCATCGCGCAGGAAGTCCGCGCACCCGCCGAGCGCTTTGGTGATGGCGGTCTGGTTGGGATTCAGGTGCTCATCCACCGGCGTGCCGATCACCACCACCACATGCTCCGCCGTCCCCACGATGGCGGGATCGGTCGACGCCTCAAGGCGCCCGGCGCCGAGCACCCGGTGCAGCACCTCATCAGCGCCGGACTCGGCGAACGGCATCCGGCCCGAGTTCACCAGGGCGACCGCAGCCTCACTCAGATCATAAATCGCCACCCTGTCACCACGGTCAGCGAAAGCGAGCGCGAGCGGCAGGCCCACATGACCGCATCCCCCGATGACGACTACATCTCGGTCGATCTGATCAGGCACGTTCACAGTGTTGTACCTCCGGCTGATATAGCAGGCCTCCGGGGGCTTCGGGCAGCACCGCATGGGGCTCGCCTGCGTCACGTCTCTCTGGCGCTTTACCTTACCGCCATCCCCATCCCTCGAAGGGCTTGTTATCCTGCTGTCGCCGTGCCAACCTGCCCGTCAGGTAGCACGCAGACACTCCTTTCCCTGGATGGCCCGCGGCGTCAGAGTTCTTCACCAGCGAACCGGGTCGCCTAAGGTAAGCTCTCGGATCGATTGAAGCGCGGCTGGCCTGGCCCGCTTGACTAAGGAATGCACCAGAGCCAGGTCAGGAGCATGCATGGCGCGCAGGCAGGTCGCAGCGTCGGTCATGCCGGACGGCCCGGAAGTGGCCGCCGGGGGCAGCCGCGTGATCGCCGCCACCAGCGATTCCGATGGCACCAGCCCGCGGTCCCCCGCTGACCGGACGGACCAGCCCGCCGTGGCCGGCCTGATCGCCCTGCTCGCCGCGCTCGGCTTCGCGCTGGCCCGCTGGCAGACTTGGGCCAACGGCACTATCGGCCGGTTCATCCTGGTCGGGAGGCATTTCGCGACTCCCGCTCAGCTGCCGTCCGGCGTGCCGGTCGCGCCGACCTACGGTTACGACGGCCAGTTCTTCTACCGGCTGGCGCTCAATCCGCTGAACCTCAGCAAGACGGCATACGGCATCACCATGGACCGGCCTTACCGGTACATGCGGATCGGCTATCCCGCGCTCACCTGGCTGCTCTCCTTCGGCCAGCACTTCCTGGTGCCCGCCATGCTCGTCGCCGTCAACATCGCCGCCATCGGCGCGATGGGCTACCTGGGCGGCGTCTTCGCCCGGGACGGCGGGCGGCACGCGCTGGCCGGGCTGCTGCTGCCCGGGTACTTCGGCCTGATTACCAGCCTGTCCCGTGATACCGCGGAGCCGCTCGCCGCCGCCTTGCTGCTGGCCGGACTGCTGGCCGTGCGGGCCCGGCGACCCGTCCTGGCCGCGCTGCTTCTGGCCTACGGCGCGCTGACCAGGGAAACGGTTATGGTCGCCGTGGCTGCCATCGCCATCATGCGCGTCATCGGCGTCCTGCGCCGCGGCCAGCGGCCCGGCCGAGACGATCTGGCGTGGGCGATACCCACCGCGGTCTTCGTGGTCTGGGAGGTCGTGGTGAAGGCCGCGACCGGAAGTATTCCGCTGCTGGCCGACGGCGGCCGTAACGCGGGTACGCCGTTCATCGCCCCGCTCCAGGCGTTCAAGAGCAACCTCGCCCACATCAATACGCACCAGTTCGACCAGTACGACCTGTGGTTCCTGGAGATTGCCATCCTCGCCCTCTTCGCGCTCGCGGCACTGGCTTCACTGCGGTCCACCAGCGCCCCGGTGCATGAACGGCTGGCCTTTGTCCTCTACCTGGTCGAGATCTGCGTGGTGACGCCGAGCACATGGAGCAGCCTCGACGCCGACCTGAGATCTTTCATCGAGGTCTACCTGCTGGCCGTGATCATCCTCCTGGGCACGCCCCGGCGCAGCCTCGGGGCCCGGCTGCTCCCCACCCTCGCCGCCCTCACGCTGCCTGCCCTGATCGTGGTGACGCAGCGCAGGCTCACGATTTCGTGACCGCCAGCGGGCGGTAGCTCAGCTGAGTTCGCTCAGCAGGTTCTTGTTCCATACCAGGATCGTGTAGGAACCGACGTGGTAGGTTCGCGCAGGCTGGCCGAATGTCGCCAGCACAGCCCGCTCGCTGGTGAAGCCGGGATACCCGGCGCCGCCGGGGGCGAGCACGACGAAGTTGGCCGCATTCCGGTCTGGGTCGTACCAGCTCGCCTTCGCCTCGTAGTTGCTGGCGACGAGCCGTCCATCGTGCGGTTTCACTTGCCGGATCTGGATCCGGTCGCCGCTGGTCAGCGTGACGATGTTCGACTCCCAGTAGCCGGACAGGCCGGTCTGCAGATGCCGGGCCAGCAGCCAGGAGGTGAGCTGCTGGTTCTGCGCGGCTACCGGCGGCTTGCTGACCTCGTGCGCTAGGCCGGCCAGGTAGCCGGCCAACACGACTAGCAGCAGCGGCATCAGCTTGGCCGCTTTGAGCCGCTCGGCCAGCAGCCGTCCGGCCAAGGCAGCGCTGAACGGCAGCACGGGTGCGATCTCGCGGGTCTGGGTGACCACATTGGCCCTGGTGCTGAGCACGTAGACGGCCAAGTTGATGGCCACGCCGGTAACGAGCAGCTGAGCGACCAGATCACGGTCCCGCAGGAAGCGCCGCGCGGCCAGCCACGTTCCCCCTGCCGCCAGGCAAACGCCGACCACGTGGAGCATGATGAAGGCAGTACTCGCCGTCGGGCGGAGCCCGAGGAAGTCGGCACCGCCCAGAAGCAGCAGCCCTTCGAAGGTCACGGCCAGGTTGTGGAACAAGGCCGGGCCGTCACCGATGAACTGCGCGTTGGGAGCCGGCATGTAGAACCCGCCATGGGCGTGGATGACACGCAGCGCCAGCACGCCTGCCGCCGCCCCCACCAGGGCGGCAGCGGCGAGAGCCAGGTCATACCGCTGCGACGCCAGTGGCTCTCGCTCGACGGCCACGGCCCGGTAGACGCGGATCGCGCACACCAGCGCGAGCGGCAGCACCCCGATGTAGACCACCAGCATGTCCGCCACCACGGCCCAGCCGAGGAACGCCCCGGCGATGACCGGGATATACCAGCGGGGGCGGGCACGGTCCAAGATCAACCAGACCACCATCACCGGCACGGACGTGCCGATGTGGTCCGGTGAGGAGATCAGGATGTTCACCCCGGAAGCCAGCTGCGGCGCGAGCATGATGCCCACGGCGATGAGCACTCGCGCGAGGGCCTGACGCCCCGTCGAATTGCCCTTGGCCAGCAACGCGGCCAGCAGCATCGCGAGCGTGTAGGTCATGGCCGCGGCCACGTGCACCACGCCGGCGTTCAGCCCCCGGATGAGCTCCACCAGCATGTACTGCGGCAGTTCCGTGGTGTAGTACGAAACGTCGCCGAGCAGCCAGCTGTGCAGCAGCAGGTTGCCGTGCAGCATGTCCCAGGCCTGCAAGGCCTGGCCCGCGCCGTCCGAGTTGACGGCCCGCGTCCGCGCCAGTTGCAGGTAGCACACAAAGGCGGCGATCACGCCGAGCGTCCATAGGGCCGTTACCGTCCATCGGCGCGGGCGCAGGACGCTAAGCCTGGCGGATCTGGTGGTGCCTGTCGCCTCGTCCTCCGCCACTTCAGTGGGCAGCGCTTCGCTTGTACTCACGGCCCGGTCACCACGGCCTCCCGGAGCCGCGCGATGACGGTGCTACCGGGCGGGGCCGTGGGGTCGATCCAGTAGACCCGGCCATCCGCGATATCCGAGCTTGTGCAGATGAACTGACTGGTCACAATGAACGTCCACACGGGGTTCGCCACGCACGCGCGGACCCCTGTCCGCTCTGCCTGCACCAGGAAGCCCGTGACCTCGCCCCAGGAATCGTGGTCGAACCGCAAGACGATCATCCGGCCACCTGAGCGCACGGCAAGCGCGGACACGGCACCGGGCAGCGCAGCATCCGTGTCCGCGCCGCTACTGGGCACGGCGGGATCGCTGCTGTTCGTGCTGGTGTGCGTCTGCGGTGCCACCGCGAGAGCGGCAAACGCGAGCACCGCCGCGGCGATGGCCGCGGCGGCACCCAGCCGCAACGGCATCGCCTCGATCACGCCTACCGCGATGACCAGTAGCGTGATGACCGGCGCCGACCAGTAGAAATAGCCCTCGTAGTGTCTGGAGAGGTCGTCGATCCCGGCCATGGCGTAGTAGACGAACACCAGCGACGACACCACGTTGACGACGAGCAGCGCGGTGAGGAACCGGCGCAGCGGAACGGGGGCAAGCCACCTGGTAACCGCGGCGGCGATCGCGTATCCCGCGACCGCGATCGTCCCACCGACCCACGCATGCCGGTAGGGCCACCAGGACCACAGCGCCTCTCGCACCGCCTGCGTGATAGTGTGCCCGCCCGCCTTCCTGGAGGACGAGAACCTCAGGTACGCACCGAATTGGCCCGGCCAGTGCAGCACCAGGTTCACGACGATCGGGAAGGCGAATACGGCGCTGATCACCGCTACGGGAACCCACACCCGTCGTTGCGTGGCGAAGAAGGACCGCACTGAGGCGCCAAGGTCGTGCCGCCGCGGCCACAGCACCGCCGCCAGCACGGCGCAGCTGATCACAGGCACGAAGAGAAGAAAGCACGCGTGCCCGTGGATCAGGAACCAGCCAGCCAGCGCCATGATCCACGCGTCTCGCCCATGTCCTCCCGCCACCGACCCCGCCGCCACGATGAAGGCGACGTACGTCAGCACGTACAGGTACGGCATCCAGTCTGAGCTGAGCACGGCCGGGTGGACGGCCGCAAGCGCGACCACGGCCGCGAAGCAGGCCGCCGCACCGCGCAGCGACCTGGTCCAGCCGTAACCCACGCCGACCACGAGCGCCACGAACATGCTGGTCAGTGCGTAGACCGCGAGCAACTGG
>Ga0302325_10019015_pt1 | contig 14465 bp, 9 predicted proteins | sample Palsa_T0_2_FD_201948 | JGI IMG/M metagenome (GOLD analysis project Ga0302325, IMG submission 201948) | Peat permafrost microbial communities from Stordalen Mire near Abisko, Sweden - Palsa_T0_2 | ecosystem: Environmental > Terrestrial > Soil > Palsa > Peat permafrost | place: Sweden: Abisko... | reverse complement strand
TCATCGGCGTTCGGATCTCATGGCTCATGTTCGCCAGAAACTCGCTCTTCGAACGGTTGGCCTTCTCGGCGACCACCATCGCATGATGCGACTCTGTTTCCGCTTTCTTCCGCTCCGTAATGTCATTCGCAATTCCCAGATAGCCGGTGATTTCTCCATGCTTGTCGTGAACCGCCGTCGACGCGAGCGCAACCACGAGATGCTGACCGTCCTTCCTTACATAGATACATTCCCGCTCTTGGCTCCCCCCGTTACGTACGCCCTCAACCAAGACCTCAAAGTCGCTGACCTCCGGTCGCGTTGGCGCGCTCAGCTCTTTTCTGCCGTCGTTGATCTCACTCTCCACATGCAGCATCGCCGGAGTCGCTTTTCCAATCATTTCGCTGGCTGTGTAACCCAGCATTCTTTCGGCGCCTGAGTTGAAGACGGTGATAAGCCCGTCCTTGTCGGTGGCGATAATGGAAACGAGCGTCGCGGCGTTCAGCACCGCATTAAGATCGGCGTGGGACCGCAGCAGTTCAGCAGTACTTTCCTGCACGCGCTTCCGTAGCAACACGATCCACGCGATGGACACCAATACCGCTAACAACGCGATTCCCAAAACTCGCATGGCGTGCGCGAGGTTCCACCACGACGGGCGTTCTAACAGCGTAACTTCTCCAGCGGACCTCGCCAGGATCTCAAACGACCGTGGTTCGCGGCGTTCGTCGGCCTGCACGCTGCAGATTCCAATGACCGCGATCTTGGTCCCAGCTCGTAGTTGCTCCAAAGCACTGGCTCCGGCCCCGCCTTCCCAAATCACCCGAAATAGCCAGTCGCCGTCCTTCAACACCACTACTTCGTCCCCTCCTCGTTGTGATCGCTCGACTACCCACCCTTGCGTTCGGACCAGGAGCGAATCGTACGGAGCTGTCGGGAACCCTTCACCCAATTGCCCAATCATTTCGCTTGCGGTGGCTTTGCGGGCAGCAGGCGGTTCCGTGCTTCCCAGGACTCTAAAGATCGCTGATTCCAGCACCGGCGAATACGCGCCCGCTGCGCCGAAACCAACTGCCTCTACTCTAGTCCCGGGTGGCGTTACGGTCGCCTGAGTCGTCTGCACGTAAATTCCTTGGTCGCCTTCCTGAAGGTACAGGCCGCGGCCCAGCCGCTGGTAACTTACCGTGCCCGCAATCTTAATCCGGTGCGCGCCTGCCCCTTCCGTGCCAAACGTTAGGACGCTTTCAAGCCCGCGCAGCGGTATCGCGAAGGCGTCCGGCGGCGGAGGCCGTTCGATTTTTACGTCCAGTAAATTTTGGACGAATAGCCGTAATCCAATGAACTGCCGACGCCCGTTGAACTTTGTGCCGCACACTCCACGCACATTTATTTCCGCGTCGATAAAACTCTTCGGGTCTATTGCCGGGAAATCGTGTACGCGCACCGTAATCGAGCCGCCGCCAACATCGGTCTCCAGAAACAGCGCTTGTCGCCCCCAGCTTTCCGCGATGGATGCCGCATGCACAACTCCACGGATTTCGATCCACTGACTGTCCAGCGCACCTCCCGCCATTTCCTGGAAGCTTTTCAAGGGAGCCGGCGGCAATTTTCCGTGGCTCAGGATCTGCACGTGATTCGATCGGACCGACGGCGCGAAGTAGCCAGGTTCGCTGACTCCCGACACTTCGACCCGGTCGCCGGATTGCACCTCGGGGTTCCCGTCGTTCCGATCGATGGAAATTCCCCCCGTCTCATCCAAGAAGAAGAATGAGTTTGCCGAGCCCGAGATGACGGTGACCACCCCGCTCAGTGTCACCGGGTACTCCAACCTCGCTTCTTCCAGGGACAACGCGCGCACCTGTCTCACCGTTGTGAGTACTGGGAGCTTCGGGCCGGCGTGCGCTATGGGTATCAACACCGCGGCCGAGAGGAAGAGACACATGGTACGAATTCCATCCGCCACCATTCGCCGCGAATTCCACGAATCGACTTTGCGCAGATCTCCGGAACGGTTTTCTGATTTCGCACTCAGGACTGTGCTCATGGCTCGCCCTGCAGGGCGGGGACAAAGTCCACGGGCGGAAAAGCAGGTGGAACGCCCCCGTCGCGCGGCGGCCGGATGGAGCTGCCGCACCGCACGGACTTCATCGGTATCACCGCACCCTGCACACTTGGGCACCTACCGGTAGATCCCGGAACCTTTCGGCGCTTTCCGCCAATACTGTCATATCTGCCACAAATCACGCCGATCTGATCGATTTCGCCACACATCGCCTGAAAAGGGTCACAACCGCAAGACGGTCTACAACAGGCTCGTCGTCCTCTCGCAGCAGCTCAAACAGCACGCCAAGCCTCGGTGTACGAACAGCGTATTGTTTGTTTTCAGCTAATTTCGTCTTCCTTGTAATGTTGCCGATCATCCAGGCCTGACTCTTTCATTATCGTCATCCCTTTGGAGTTATTGAGCCGGACTGGTGACCCCTAGGACGATACCAAGTCCGAAAGCTTCCGGACATTCGGCAAGCTGGCCTTGCGTAATGGCCTCAGGAGGATGAAATCGCTTGTGGGGAACGTGACATGCCGAATAGACCGCTGGATGGAGGGCGCCTGGATTTGATAAACGAAGACGCGCGCTTGCCTCATGCCGGCAAATGTGTAGAACCGCAAATCCCGGTGGACAGAGAAGGTATCAGGTCAAACGGACTCTATTCCATTGATCTTGCTTGAGACCTCAAAGGCAAGCACGTCAGCATCGGAGCAGAACGCTTTTCGCTCGCGATCTGGAAGTTCGTCAAGCAGATCGTCATACGGTGTGAGCTCGCAACCTTGAAAGACAGCGAAACCTACGCTATCAGCCATTCTGCAACTCACATTGATTAAGCCGGGCATATCCCAGGGATCGCTCTTCTGCCTGGGTAAATGATGATCGGAGATAATGGCCCCGAAGTCATAGGGCAATTTCCAATCCCTTATGAGATGTCGTCCTGCCTCACAGTGATCGAATCCGAACCACTCGCGCTCCGCGTGGAGGTATTGCCGGCGGCCAAACAGCTCATCATCTGAAGATAGTAGCTGTCATCACGCAATCCGACATCCTCTCCACAACCTACAGGGTTTAGTCGGGGCCTAAGGGAACGTTGCGGGTTTGCCGATATGAACTCCAAGTCGCGCGTCTATTCACCTGGCTCGCCAGAAATCCATGAAGGGCATCATATTCAATTTGCTTGAAGATGGTTGTGGTCAGCAATCACGGCGAGGACATATGGGACCAGCCACTGACCGCGACGGCACTGGGTGGAACTATACGAAAAGAAGCTGCAGATTGAACTGCTGGTCAAGATTGCCGTCGCCGCCAATGAATCAACATGCTTAGAAGATGCGCTGAGGTTTGCGCTTACTCTGTCAATTCTGTCGCCGAAGACAGACGATAAGCGCGAGGGAAAGATAATGGAAGCGAACGAACCGCTATGGAATATGTCTAAGACCCTGGAGCAGCTCGGTGGAGATGAAATGCTTCTCCAGGAGGTGATGGACATCTTTCTCGAAGAGGCTCCGAAACACCTGGCAGCCTTGCGTCTTGCCGTGACACAAGGGGTAGCGGAAACAGTTGAGACAGCTGCCCACACCCTAAAGGGAGAGCTCGGTTACCTGGGCATTCCAGAGATATCGCAAAGGGCCAGCCAGATCGAAGAAATGGGACGTTGCAACAACGTCAGCGGTGCCGCGACACTTCTTCCGCAATTCGAAGCTGATGTCAGCGGTTTGTTCACTGCGATACGCAGTGCGAAGGCCTTGTCCTGGAACCGCCCGTGACCTCTATACCTCCTTTTTGAGTGGGCCCCATGTTTGCTTTCGTCGCCCTATAAGTCTTGTCATGCCATTTCGCCGGTCTCTTTGAGATGCCGTCGGCTGCCTACCCAATCCTTGTGTGGCTGAAGCAGTTTTTGGGGTGGCTCAAATTCACCCGGCGGCCGAATTGGCCGATGAACGAGATATGGCTAGCTCCTCGACGCTGGTGACCTTCATGCCGGACAGGTTCAACCGGCTAAGACGTGCGCCACCGAGCGCAGGAGCACTCAGCACGGTTCGGCGATGAATGGCTGGGTTGCTTTGAGCAATGTTCTGGCCGGGTTTGCGGTAGGCCTATTTATGCACGCTATACCCGCGTCATGGTGGCCCCGATGGTTAGGGAAGCTAGTTGGGAAGAAGGAATAAACGCAGATCAGATTTTGTTTATCCAGCGAATTCGCTGATGGAGCTTCAACTTAAGCGTGGCAATCATGTATTCGCCGAAATCTTGACACCAGGCACGGTGCCTGCGCCCGTCTTGCACCAACGCTCCGTACTAATGCTCTTGGCCAAACCGAGACGCCCCATTACCCAAATGCCGTAGTAATTCAGATCAAACTCGTACCAGGCGAGACCATGGCGGGCAGAAACCGGGTAGGCGTGGTGATTGTTGTGCCACCCTTCACCGCCTGTAAGTAGAGCGACCCACCAATTGTTCCGCGAATCATCGCGCGTAGCGAAACGCCGGGATCCCCACATATGGGTTGCAGAGTTAACCAACCAGGTAGCGTGAAGGCCCAGTGTCACCCGCAGGAAGATACCCCACAAAACCCAAGGCCAGCCTCCAACCGCAAGCAGAACAAAAGCAAGCGATGTGAGCGGAACCCAGTGATATCGATTCAGCCGCCGGTAGAAATCGTTCTTCATCAAATCGGGTGCATACCTGGCGAGCAAAAGAGGTTCTGTGTCTGCGCCCGAACCATGGATCACCCACCCCGCGTGGGACCACCACCCGCCTTCGCGCGGGGAATGGGGATCTCCCAGCCGGTCGGTGTGCTGATGATGAACCCGGTGCGTCGCAACCCAAACCAACGGTCCACCTTCCAGGCTCAGGGTGGCGCATACCGCTAGAAGATATTCCAGCCATTTAGGGACCTGGTAGCCCCGGTGTGTGAGCAGGCGATGGTAGCCCATACCGATTCCGACATTAATGGCGATGACATGAAGAGTAACGGCAACAATAAGTGCGGACCAGCTAAAAAAGAACAACGCTGCGATGGCGCCCAGGTGAAAAAGAAGCATAAAGCCAAGAATCAGCCAGTTCACTGACAGCGTTTGCGCTGCGCGCGAGAGCGCTAGAATCGCAGGTTTCGGCTTGCCAGGGGCCGGCGGCTGCTCGTGAGCGGTAGCTAGGGAGCCAGCCGCGATGTCGCCGTTCTGATTCTCAATCGAAGTAAAAGGAGAAAACCTTTTCACAAGTTCAATTGAACGCCTGTCCGACCAGTTTCGTTCGTCATAGTTTTGTAATGCAAACAAATAAGAAACGAATAGTGATCCAAATTGCTCGTTCATGTCACCGGTGCGGTGGAATCTGTGAGGCGGATGCCCGTTTGCGCAGGCGCATGATTCAGATCGAAAACAACGATCGAACGCGCGCTTTGGCCGCTTTCGCCCTGTACCCACAATCAATCTTTGTTGGCTTCAACTTTGACCCTGGGGAACCGCAGCGGCCGCGTAAACCCCGGCGATGGGTATACTGGCAGCCGACCAGTGTTCCGGTGGCCGGTTGTCCATCTTTGAATAGAAGTTTGGACGATGCAACGCCACGGAAAAGATTGCGGGGAAAGACGATGTCAACAGCTATAGGAAATTGGGCTTTCATGAGTATGACCTGCTTCTTAGTTGTGAGCTCGGGGGCTCAGCAGTTAAGCCAGACAGCCGCGGGAATGACGATGACTTCCAGTGGATTGACCCTGGAGGTGACTGCATTACGCGATGATGTGCTTCGCGTACGCATGTGGAAGGGGACTGCTGCGCCCGAAGATGCCTCGTGGGCAGTCCTCCCATCGGCGCGCTCAAGCCGTGTTGCGGTCGTAGCAGAGTCGCGTGGGTTTTCAACCGGGAAACTCAAGGTGACGGTGAATGACCAACTCCAGCTGACGGTAGCCGATCTTGCCGGTAACGTCATCCAGCGCGATGCAGCGCCGGTTCAGTGGGACGGAGCGAAATTCAAAGTAAGCAAGCAGGGTACGTGGAGCGACCACTTCTTTGGACTCGGCGACAAACCGGGACCGCTCGATCGAAAAATGGAAGCATTCACCATGTGGAACACCGACTCCTTCGGCTGGCAGGAGTCTACGGATCCTATCTATAAGAGCATCCCCTTCTTTATCGATATGAATCACGGACGTGCCCTGGGCGTGTTTCTGGATAACACCTGGAGGACGGATTTCGACTTTGGGCGTGCTGACCCGGATCAGTACACCTTTGGTGCGCTGAACGGTCCACTGGACTACTACCTCCTTTATGGCCCTGAACCAAAGGATGTAGTTTCCGGTTGGTCGTGGCTCACTGGACCTACGCCGCTGCCGCCACTCTGGGCTCTCGGTTTCCAACAGTCGCGCTACACCTATTTTCCCGAGTCGCAGCTTCGGGAAGTTGCTACAAGGCTGCGCAAAGATCGCATTCCTGCCGATGTGCTTTGGCTGGATATCGACTTCCAGCACGAAAATTGGCCTTTCACCGTAAATGAGAAGGCGTTTCCCAACTTTGCCGGGATGGTACATGATCTGGCGCGAGAGCAGTTCAAGCTCGTAGTCATCACCGATCTGCACATCGCCAGGCAACCGAACGTCGGCTATGCACCGTACGACTCCGGAGTCGCGGGCGATCACTTTGTGAAGAACCCGGATGGCTCTACCTTCGTGGGCAAGGTATGGCCCGGCCCGGCCGTCTTTCCGGATTTCACGCGGGCGCAGACGCGGCAATGGTGGGGATCCCTCTATAAGACGTTCGTTGACGACGGCGTCGCCGGATTCTGGAACGATATGAATGAGCCTGCGGTGTTTGAGACACCAACCAAGACGATGCCAGACGATGTTCAGCACCGTATCGACGAGCCTGGGTTCAACAAGCGCACTGCCCCTCATCTGGAAATCCACAACGTGTACGGCATGCAGAACGCGCGCGGCACTTATGAAGGCCTGCTCGCGCTTCGGCCCGACGAGCGGCCTTTCGTTATGTCTCGTGCCAGTTTTGCCGGTGGTCAGCGCTACAGCACCACATGGACCGGTGACAACAGTTCCACCTGGAATCACCTGCGCATGACGGTGCCGCAGATCGTCAACCTCGGACTCAGTGGCTTTTCCTTGTCCGGCGCGGATGTGGGCGGCTTTGCTGGTTCGCCGCCGGATGATTTGCTTACCAAGTGGATTGAAATATCGGCCTTTCAGCCCATCGATCGTGACCATTCGGCAAAAGGAACGCGCATGCACGAAGTATGGGTCGACGGCCCTCAGCAGGAAGCGATTCGCCGGCACTATATTGAAGAGCGATATCGGCTCATGCCCTATCTGTACACCGTGGCTGAGGAGACCTCGCACGACGGGTTGCCGATTAACCGTCCACTCTTTCTCGAATTCCCGCATGCCACCGAAGATGGCACCCCCTTTGACCTGACGACGGGCGGAGCCGAATTCCTCCTGGGCAGCCGCATTCTCATCGCCCCTAATCCATCTCCAGAGGAAGTCGCCCCTTATGTCGTGCGACTCCCTCCGGGAACCTGGTATGACTACTGGACTGGCGAGCAATACATACGGGGAGTTCCCGGCGGTTCGCTCGATGCGGAGCAGCGCGATCTGGTACTTGCAGAAAAGCAGTTAAGCGTCACCCCAAAACTGGATCAGATGCCGGTGTATGTGCGCGGTGGCAGCATCCTTCCTATCGCACCCCTCACGCAGAGTACGGCTCAAACCCCCAGTGGTCCGCTAACACTGCGTATTTATCCCTTGGCCGCAAGCCTGAAAACTGCGGGAGAAGAGTGTGGTGGAGAGGTTTACAGCGACGATGGCCACACCTTCTCTTTCCGTCAAGGCGTGTACGCGCGCATTCACTTCACCTGTGCGGTCGCGGCGGATGGCTCGGTAAGCGTGATCATCGCAAAACAAGAAGGTACCTGGAAACCCTGGTGGCAGTCGTACCGGATCGAAGTGGTGGGATGGAAGCCCAAACAAAGGCGCGGAACCGATAATGGTCGCAGTGTCCCTCTCGCGATAGCGGAAGGACGGTGGGGAGTGACCGTCGCGGCCGACGGCAACGCAAAACAGGTCGAGCTACGTTAGAAGCGTGCGCGGGCCATCTTGTGGGGTCGCTTCGCGGGGCTGTGCTACTGTTCTATGGGTCATGAGATCAAATCTGATTTCCCGCCGAAGTTTCCTCATCACGGGCAGCGCTCTGTTGGCGGCGCCACTCGCCAAAGCCGAACCAACGCCAACCCAATTCACTGCCGCCCAAGTGGTGGAACGAATTCGCACCCACGTGGGCGTTCCCTGGCGGGCGGAGACGGTCGACCGCATCCTCGCCGGAGACCCGGATACTGTTGTGCGGGGCATTGCGGTCACCATGATGGCCACGCTGGATGTGATCGAGCGAGCCGTCGCTGCCGGCAAGAACATGATCATTACCCATGAACCGACGTTCTATGTACATCAGGACACAACCAAAGAAATTCAGGACGATCCCACCCTCAAGTACAAACTCGACTTTATCCGCAAGAACAACGTCGCCGTTTTTCGTTTTCACGATCACTGGCATGCTCATCATCCGGATGGCATTGCTGTCGGGATGATGCAGGAACTTGGCTGGGAGAAGAACGTCGACCCCGTTGATCCGAAGCGATTCGTTTTTGCCGGTGAATCGCTGGCCCAGTTTAGCCAGGGACTACAAACTCGCCTGAAAGATCGCACCATGCGCGTCATTGGCAAGCCCACGATGCCGGTCAAGAGGGTAGCTGCCAGTTGGGGTGCCGCGGATCGGTTGACCACCATCCCCTTGTTTGCCCGGCCTGACGTGGATGTGCTCGTCGTCGGGGAAGCGCGCGAATGGGAGTTGGTGGAATACGCGCAAGACAGTATTACCGCCGGCAATCAAAAGGCGCTTATCGTGTTAGGGCATGTAGTTTCAGAACAGGGCGGCATGAAGTACTGTACGGAATGGCTGAAGTCGTTTGTAACCGAAGTACCGATCGAATTCGTCCCGGCGAGGGAACCTTTCTGGAACCCGAGCAACCCCGTCGAGAGCTGAGGGAGACCAGAGTTGACGCCCATTATCACCGGAATTGCCTGGCACATGGTCGGTGCCGCCTCGGCCGCATCGTTTTACGCACCCATCAGCAAAGTCAAGCGTTGGACCTGGGAATCCACCTGGGCCGTAGCCGGCATCTTCTCCTGGGTCTTGCTGCCGATTTGTGTCAGCGCCATCCTGCTGCCCGATATGCGCGCCTTCTACGGGTCGCTTGATTCATTCGTCGTGCTCAAGACCTTCCTCTTTGGCTGCATGTGGGGCGTCGGCAATGTTAGCTACGGTCTCACCATGCGATATCTCGGTATGTCACTCGGCATCGGGGTGGCCATCGGCGTCACCCTGGTTGTGGGAACGCTGATTCCGCCACTCGTCCACGGGCAGGCCAGCGAACTTGTGACCACGCGCGGCGGCATGCTCACTCTCTTAGGCATTGTGGTCGCGCTCTGTGGCATTGTCATCGTGTCCCTGGCCGGGCATCGCAAAGAAATTGCACTGGGTTCGGAAATCCGCGAATTCGATGTAAAGAAGGGGTTGCTGCTCGCCATCATGTGCGGCATTTTTTCCTCCGGCATGTCTTTTGCCATCGATGCGGCCAGACCCATACAGGCTGGAGCGCTGGTGCTGGGGGTTAAACCCCTCTACAGTGCACTGCCAAGCTACGTGATCATCATGGGCGGGGGCGGCTTGGTCAACTTCGCTTACTGCTTCAGCCGGCTCATCTTCAAGAAAGATCTTTCGTTGAAGGCCGACCTCGCACTACCTGGAGCGGCTTTGTTCAAGAACGGAGCGCTCGCCGCCACCGGCGGCATCATGTGGTATCTCCAGTTTTTCTTCTATGCGTGGGGAGCAGCCAGCATTCCTGCCAGCTTCGCCTATGTGAACTGGATGCTGCACATGAGCGGCTATGTTCTGTTTGGCGGGATCGTGGGCCTGGCGCTAGGCGAGTGGGCTGGCGTAGGTCCCAAACCGGTTCGCCTGCTCTGGGCCGGCATGCTGGTCATCATTGCGGCGGCCAACATAGTGGGTCTTGGCGTGGCCTACTAGTCAACCAGTGATCGCAATCTCCAACTGCTCGCCCTCTCGCAGTTGGACAGGATCTGCAAAATACACTGTCGTTTGTTCCTTGCTCTTCTCTAAACGCGCAGTGATCTTTTTCGTGCCTACCTGCGCCGTTGAGCGGGAACCGGGCGCTGCGATCGTGCACGCGCTGCACGGCAAAGTGCCGGCTAGCGTCTTGATCGTGAACTGCACTGCGCCTGATTGTGTGCGCCTCAGAGAATAAGTTCCCCAGCCAGTGCCCGTGGCCCAGAAGCACTGGAAGTTCTCGTGCGGAAGCCGCGGCATGGCGATTACATGGGCGCGATCTCCTTCATAGTGGAACCCACTCAGGGCCACAACGCTCGACCACGAAGACATAGCCCGGGCATAGTGATGCCCGCATTCCGCCTCATCCCAGGGGTTGCGCTTGATGCCGTCATACCGTGCGCGAAGATTTTCAACGTACTCCACCCCTTGCGGAATCATTCCCGAGGAGAACATCAGCGCGGCGGTTGAATGCTCCAGGCCGGTCCATGCTTCAGCGTAGTAGGGAAAAGGAATATGCGGGCGAGGCGCCTTACCGTAATCGCAAACCACGACCGCGGCCTCATCATTCAGAGCATAGGTACGCTGCACGGTGTCATGATCCACCAGGCTGCGCTTGTAGTTGTAGCGATAAATCGAATCCAATGTGGTGCGCACATGCTGCGGCGAGACTAAAGGTCCCAGGCCGGCTACGTCAGCGAGATATTGACCCAGAAGTTGGTCGATCAGGCATCCCGCACCAACTTGATACTCTGGCTGTTCCGTATTCTCGCTCCCCATGCCACTGCGCAGTTGCGGTGAGATCTGATCCGGACGAAAGCCTCGAATCTGCTGGATATAAAATTCCCCCTGAAAGAGGTTAGTGTCAATCCAGCGGCTGCCCTGATCAAACAGCCTGCGATATTCATTGGCGGAAGCATCATCGCCGGCGGCACGTCCCATCTCTTCTGCCGCGCGCAAAGCCCCCAGGTAATAGATCCCGCACAAGGGATTGGGGCCGTAAAACTCCACGTCGTAGGTGTTGTGTTGCACTCCGTCCAGAACGCCGTCGCGGTTCGCGTCCCAACCGCCAGGAACCCAGGCGAACTCTACCCCTTTCTTTACCCGGGGCCACATCATCTTGAGCCACGCCTCGTCGCCGGAAAGCTTCCAATCCAGGTACGCGTGCATGATCTGCCCCATCTGCCCGTCGGCCGCTGCGATATGGGATCTCTCTTTGCCATCTGGCAGCAGCTGGCGAAAACGCATCCCACCCTGGTCGTCCATGCTGTAGCCGAAGGCGGCCTGGCGCAGCGATCGCGCATATGAGGGAAAGAGGAACGCAGTGGCCGTCTCGTAATTCCAGACATGGGTGCAGTTGCCGAAGCAACAACCCCGATGGTCATCAGAGCCCTCAAAACCGTGAAACTCTCCATCCGCAGTGCGGAAGCAGGTGGTCGTCGCCAGCGTGGAGAGGTTTGCACCCGCCGCCTCCTTAACGGCCGCAGGCAGCGTGCTGGCAGCGAAGGCATTGACGAAGGTGCGGGTGCGATTTTCGAGCGAGGGCAAATTCGTCGCCGTGTATTCGGCCACCGCCCACGCGTCTTTGAACCGCGTGGCGTAGTAATTGCCGATGATGGTCTGCCCCTCGCCCGGAGGAAAGTCCCACCCACACCACTCCGGGGTGCGGTTTGGGAAATGCCACGCTAACAAAAAAGTGAACTCCGCAGAGCCGCCTGCAGGAATTGACCTTTGTTGGCACACCGCGCCTACGGAGTTGTGCGATGCGGGCTCGTTCAGCAAGGCCCCATCCTGCGAGAAGGCATCCCAAAACAACATGGGCGAATTCCACCACCGCCCTCGCGGCCAGCCACGCCAGTGAGTGGTCTGCGCCCCTTGGCTCGAAACCGCTGCAAGGGCGAAGCTACCCTGCATTGGGTCAACGGCGGTCAAGCTGGGGTTGGTCATCAAGAGACCTTCCAGTTGGTTCCCCGTTCGGTACTCATTGACGCGGGGATCCTCGGTGGCATGCGCTACGTCGGTGTTGACCGGCGCCTTGACCGGGTTGTCGATGGAAAACGCAATGGCCACCTTCGCGCTCGAAGCTGCCGGGTTGCTGACGCGATAACGCAAGATCGCGACCGGCAACCCCGAGGCGTCGGGATCATGCGGGATGAACGGCGAAAACGCATCGAGTTCGATCTTGACCGGAAGGCTCGAGTCTTTGAATTGCAGGTGCGCCAACGGATACTGGGCGGTAAACTCAGCCGTTGCGATGCGGCTCAATCCGGGTGCATTGCTTGAACCCAGGCCATCTTGGCCTTCATAGGGGGGCAGTATCCGTGCTTCGAGCACTCGCGTGACGGGTTTCGCATTCCCTGACTTGATCCAAATCGAGGGAAACGCATACGGCGGAGAATAGCCTTTGTTGGGCCGGTTGAAAATCTCCCAATCGCGTAGCTGACCTCGCCCTCCAAGCGCCAGGCTTCCAGCAGCGACGCCACCCAATGGAAAAGCGAGCATCTTCAGCTGATTGCCCGAGAAAACCCGGGGAAACGAAATCTTTGCAGCTGCCGTGTGAAGGTGCCGCTGAGCGTCTTGAGTTTCCGCCTCTGCAAAACGAGACCAGTGGGGAATCTGTGTGGCAGCGCCGACGGCGCCTGCGGCTTGTTTAAAAAAATCCCGACGTCCTATACGATACTTGCCCGCCATCGGATTAGTGTAGATGAGCGACCCGTTGACTGACCTCGCGGGATACTTTGCCCATGTCGTTCTTCTGCAAATGGTAGGTATCCACCAACAGATCGCCCCCGACGTACACTTTGGCCAGGTTCATCGCATTGCAGGCCAACACCACGGCAGCGTACGGATCGACCACCGGCCCGCGCTCGACCAGTTTGGGATCGACAAAGATAATGTCGCCAAACTTGCCCACCTCCAGGCTGCCCACTTTATCCGCGACACCCAGAACTTCCGCGCTGCCCATGGTGTGAAAGCGCAGCACGTCGATCGGCTGCAAAACCTTGGCACTTTCATATCGGGCGCGGATGACGTATAGGCCCATACGCATATTCTCAAAAGGGTCTGGCAGGTCCGAGCTTCCTTCGCCGTCGACACCCATGCCCACCTTAATTCCCATCTTGCGATACTTGGGAATATCGGCGATGCCTGAGGCCAGCCGGCCGTTCGACATAGGGTTCCATACCATTCCCGAACCCGCGGCCGCTACGGCTTTGAGAATCGTGTCATCGGGGTGAATGAAATGCCCGAAACTGACGTTCGGGCCAAGAATATTGACCGCCGTGATGTATTTGAAAGTGTCGCGTTGCTTCTCCTGGTTTACCGGGGATTCAAGGAAATGAATTTCCGAGTAGAGATGGTAATCGCGGAGAAACGAAGCATCGAGCTGCATGGCCTGAGGAGTGGTGATCCATCCGGAGTAGGCCATCTTTAGAACAGTTGGGCGCGACATATCCTTTCTGGCAAAGGCCAGAAACTTTTTGAGGTTCGCCCGTCGAACCTCCGGGGTCGAATTACCCGAAGGTTCGTAGGAATGAATAAAGCGCATGCCGGAATCGAGTTCGGCGCGCCATTGATATTCCTCGAAAGCCTCGTCATCCTTCCGCGCATAGGCGAAGTTATAAACCGACGTGATTCCGTGAACCAGGTGATCGAGGGCGCCTTGCAGAGTGAACCAGTAGTAATCTTCCGGCTTGGTGCCAAGCTCCCGGGTTTCGAGGGCTTCCACCCAACCCGTCAACGCGGGGTACTCGTAAACGTATTGGTCCGTTGCCAGCCCGCGAAAAGCGCTCTCCGAGAGATGGCTATGCGCAGATATAAAGCCAGGGAGGACGAACTTTCCCTTAGCGTCGTACGTGGTCCGCGCAGCGGTACCTGCCGGCGGTTGGCCGGTGCCGACGGCCTTGATTTTGCCATCATTGCCCACCAGGATGTAGCCAACGAAGGGTTCAGTCTGTCCCGGCTTCATGGTCAGCTCTGTGCCGTTGACGATGAGCAGCTTGTCGACTGCGAAGACGCGGCAGGGAAGCAGCGAAACAGTCAGGACAACCGCACAAAACCAGCCCCAGCGACCGGAAGAGGTCATGCTCTCGGATCCTCCATCTTTTGTAGGGGCTATAGAGTACCACCGAAAAAGTCCATCCCTGAATCAACTCGCCATGGCGGTGCGAAGGGTGTTGGAAACCCATGGTAAAACCCAATCGAGCCCCGCTCGAAACCTACCGGCCACGCCGATTCAGAATCAACACGCGAAGGGTGCCCCAGGTCTCGCCTTTGAGACCTGGGATCCTCCTAGTGAAAGCCAATCGAGTCCC
>Ga0302325_10019014_pt1 | contig 14466 bp, 6 predicted proteins | sample Palsa_T0_2_FD_201948 | JGI IMG/M metagenome (GOLD analysis project Ga0302325, IMG submission 201948) | Peat permafrost microbial communities from Stordalen Mire near Abisko, Sweden - Palsa_T0_2 | ecosystem: Environmental > Terrestrial > Soil > Palsa > Peat permafrost | place: Sweden: Abisko... | reverse complement strand
GCGGGCGCGGGCCGCGGTGGCGCAGCTTTGGGCGCGGGCAGCCTGGCGGCAACCGGTCTGGGGGGCGCGGATTTGGGCGCAACGGTCGCGGGCATCCTGTTGTCTAGTCCATCTTGTCGCTAGTCCATCCTGTCGTTCGTCCATCCTGTCGTTAGTATGTCCGGGCGGATTCCGCCTGCTTCAATTCGTTGGGCAACTGGCGGCTGAGCTTGCGATACTCCTGGGCGACGCCGGCGAGCAGATGGCGGTAGGAGATGCTTGCGTTCTCCTGTGCGGCGGCGACGGCGCTGCGCAGGACCGCGTTGCGGATCTGTCCTCCGGTAAGATCGGCTACCGCGCTAAGCTGGTTCAATTGTGCCGGGAGCACGCCCATGCCCTCGCTGGAACCGGATTCGCCGAGGTGGGCGATCCATAGTTCGCGGCGCTCCTGGGGGCCGGGCAGCGGAAAGGAGACGATCGCGTCGAAGCGCCGCGAAAAGGCGTCGTCGAAGCGGCTGCGGCCATTGCTGGTGAGGACGGTGATGCCATCGTAGCTTTCCATGCGCTGGAGCAGGTAGTTGGTTTGCGCGTTGGCGAAGCGGTCGTTGGAGTCCTGGATGTCGGTGCGTTTGCCGAAGAGGGAGTCTGCCTCGTCGAAGAGGAGCACAACCTCGCTCTGCTCGGCGCGCGCGAGTAGCTGGCTGAGGTTCTTTTCGGTCTCGCCGATGTACTTCGAGGTGATCGCGGAGAGGTCGACGCGAAAGAGCGGAATGCCGAGCCGGGTTGCCAGCCATGCGACCGCGAGGGTCTTGCCGGTGCCGGACGGACCGACGAAGAGCGCCCGGACCGACGGTCGATAGCGCGCTTTGATGGAGAGCCCCAAACGGTCGGGAAAGCGCTCGCGCAGACGGCAGCGAACCACAAGCGATTCAAGTTCGCGGTGGAGCGCGGGCGCGACCACCAGCGCAGCGTCATCCACCTCATCGGGGATCAACTCCGCGAGCGCTCCGAGGCCGACGTTTTCGCCGCGGCGTGAGACGGCGCGCACCGCGGCGTGAGTCACCCGGTGCGGAGGGTCGACATCCTCCCGTGCCCTGGCGGCCAGCATGGCGATTCGCCCGGCGGCATGGCGGTGCTCGGTTGCCAGGCGGACGATGGTGGCAGGGTCGTGAGCAGAGTCGCCGAGGGCGGCGCGCCATAGCTCCATGCGCTCGTCGGCGCAGGGGGTCTCGAGCTTCCAATCGAGCAGGCTGCGGTCATCCGCCTCGAACTCGCCCTCCGGTCCGGTGAGCACAATCAGGGCGCCGTGATAGCCCGGGACCGATGGGATGGCTCTGCGCTCGCCGGGCGTGAGCCACTGCGCAAAGACGGGCACGAGCCCATTGAGGCGGAGCCAGGGGGCCATGCCCGATAGCTGGTCGGTGCGCACGAGCACGGCGCGCATGGCCATGCGGGTGCAAATCCGATCGGCGGCTGCGCGCGCTTCATAGGTGTCTCCGCTGCGAATGATTAGCGCGGGGGTGGCCGCAGTGGCGGACTGGAGGCTGACGGCCAGCAGGTTGGCGCGGGTCTCGGCGGTTTTGCCCAGCGCGACCGAGTGGGGTTCGAGGACTACCGGCGCGGTACCCGGCCACGCGCTCTCCGCGCCGTCGAGTGCGAGCGCCGTGGGCAACGGAATGCGCAGCGACCGCTCGGGCAGAGGGAGATCGTCGCCCGACATCTGCAAGAGGCCGCAGCGGACGGCGTTGCCTTGTCCCAGCAACTGCACGGCGCGGTACAACTCCGCGGGCGCGTAGGCCTGGGCGACCAGACCGATGGTGGGCCTGCTGAGCGCCAGCGGCTGCTGGAGATGAGAGAGCAGATGGCCGATGAGCAGGTCCTGCTCGGCGGCGATCGCGAGGCGCACGGCAAGCACCTCGATGACCTCAAGCTGGAAGAGGCGCGCGACCTCCGCCAACGCTTTATCCTGCTCTCCGGGACTGCGCAAGTATGCGGCGAACTGCGAGAGGAGGCCTTCGCCATTGCCAATGTGGGCAGCCTGAACGCGGTCGCGAACGGAGTCGTCCAGGGTCTCGCAATTGACGGCGAGCCTGGCCAAACCTTCAAAGACGAAGGCGAACGCAGTTTCTCGCTGGCGGAGGGCGCCCTGGGCGGCTCTGCTCACTGGCCCTCCGTTCCGGCTGCGGCGTCCCATTCTTTTCCGCGATAGTGGAAGCGCACTACCCTGCCGAAGTCTCCCAGCCAAGGCAGCCAGCCGGGGTCGATGTCCAGGCCGACGCGGCGAATGCGCAGGTCGGCTTCTTGGAGCGGCAAGGTGACGTCGATGTCGGCACGTGTGGTCCAGACCGCGCCTCGACGGCGCACGATCTGGTGGAGTTTGAGGCTGGCCGTGTGCCAGCACCAGCGGCGAACGCCCAGCGTCCAGGCACGCAGAAGTCCCCGGCTGGAACACGCGGTGTCCTCCGGGGGGCGAAGGTTGGCGGGCCAGGCGAGCCGAGGCATCGCGGCGAGCGTTGCCGCGGGCAGGGCAAATTCGGCACCTGCCAGGTCAAGGCACAGCAGGATCGGGTCTTGGGCCGGGGCGTCCGCCTGGCGGGCGAGCCGGTGCAGGAGGTGGGTGACGAGCCCTGCCTCGGCCAGAGCCGGACAGGCGTCCAGCGCCGAGGCAATTCCCAATCGACGCAGGGGATGGAGAAGAAAGTAAAGGCCGGCCCAGTCTGTCGGCTCGCCGAGCAGGCCGGAGCGCGGCGCAGGGTCCACCGGCCCAGATACCGGCGAGGGGGCCGGGAAGGCTTGAACCGCTGGGGTTACGGGTGCGGGAGGCAGCGGCGAGCGAACAACGCCGGCAGCAGGCCGTTCCTGGGGGACCGAGTCAGGATCGACAGCCTGCGTACCTGATGCTGGAACGGAGTTTGTGGAGACTGCTTCATCCTCATCGAAGCGCAGTGGGGTGGGGCGGCGGGTTGCCGGGGATGCTTCCTGAGTTGTCTCAGGCGGGGCCGACTCAGGCTCGATCAGACGCAGCGTGGCGTGTGTGCGCCGCAACAGCGGCAGGGGCTGGATGCTGGCCGGCAGCGCACAGTTGACCGCGAGCGATGCAAACCAGATTGTGCGCGGATCTTTCCAGCCGAAGCGATGCGCCGCTTGGACGATCATGGATCTGCGCGCCTGGCTGAGAATGACGGGCGGGTCTGGCGGCGCCGCGCCTATAGGTAGTGTGTGGTTCAGGCTTTGTCCCGCATCGCGTGCGTCGTTGTCACGCAACCATGCACGAGCGGTGGTATCGGCGATGCAGTGCAGCAGCGACACGAGAGCAGAAGAGGGCGCCCTCTCCAGAACGGAGAGGACGATGGCCGCGGTGGCGGCGGGCGGCAGAGTGTGGCGAAGGCGGTCCACCAGGGCGAATACCACCGCGGCAGTGGAAGAGCCGGGCGCAAGCTGCAGGATGGTGTTCGCGAACCACTCGGTTGGGCGGCCACACAGAGCACTGTGAAGCAATGTCTCCAGCGCCTGCTCCTGACTGTCGAAGTAAACCGCGCTGGCCGAGCCTGCGTGGGCCAGCTTGCCATGAACGGCTTCGATCGCGAGGCCGGTGAGGACCTGCTGCACACGGTCCATCCACGCCTTGCGAGACGTCTGCCCGGTGATGCCGGCCAGTAAAACACAACGGAAGAAGTAGACGCGGCCTTCCTCCTCGCCGGGAAGATTGGCGAGGCGAAGCGCCTCTTCGAGCGAAAACTCAACACGGAACCGCGACGCGCGGGCGCTCATACGGACGTAGCTGTGCAGTACATGGCGGTCTTTGCGGTCGAGTTGGCGCCCTGGCATCTGCATGGTCAGCTCTGCCCGAAGACCGAGCGCATGGCGACGGCCTCGGGCGTCTGCGCGGTGACGTGCGCGACATCGCTGGCGTTGAGGTATGTGTTCGGCGAGTAGACATCGGTTACGGTGGCGCTCACGGTGGTTGCGTCGAGGTCTGTGACCACGGCGCGGGCGGTCAGATTGCCGCCGGAGTAGAGTTGCACGAACATGCCGGAGGCGATTCGGTCGGAGGAGAGATTGATGGTTACCAGACCGCCGAGAGCGGGCAGGACACGCTGGCTGATGTTGCTGGGGATGATGTTGTCGAGGGGGACGTCGCTGGCGAGCAGGATCGCGGTGCGCACGACATCGCTCATGAAGGCCATGGCCTGAGTATTGGAGTTGTCGATCTGCTGAAAGAGCCAATCGACGAGCATCTGCATCTGCTGGCGATCGGTGTAATCGAGAGCGTTCCAGCTGGGGAGAATGGCAAGACTCTGCAGCGCGACTGAAGCGCCGGAGCCGCTGAGATACTCGGCCCACGCGAGGCGATCTACGGGGAGTGCCGCGCTGACGCGGGTGTAAAGGCAGGTGGCGACACTGGAGACCTGCTGAATCAGGCGGGCGACGGCGTTGCTGACCTCGGTGTAGGCCGCGTCGGAGGAGATGAGGTCGTTGAGCGCGGCGCTGTTCTGCAGGTTGGCGACCTGCATGCTCCAACTCATGGAGGCCAGGGATGCGGGCTGCGTGGATGCGCGCTGCACCTGGAAGCTGCTGAAGACGGCAGCGTTTGCACTGTACATGTTGGAGATTGCCGGGGCATAAGGACCTGGCTCACCGGCGGAGGAGGACGGGAGCGATATTGCGTTGGTCATCATGACGGCGCGGCTCTGCACGTCCAGAGCGAGCTTTTGCAGGAGCACGGGACGCTGCAGCCTGGCAACCTGTGCGGCCGCGGCGGGAAGCCAGTTGGCCGGGGCCTCGCGCAGTTGGCCGATAATCTCGCGCAGCTCTGGCGGCACGGAAACGGTCTGCTGCAGGCATGCGGGCACCGGATTGGCGATGTTGGCGGGCAACAGTTGCCGACTGGGCGCGGTGTCCGTCGCTTCGAGAGTGCGGGCGCGCGTGTATGCGATCAGCGGCACCTGGGTGGCGAGAATCTGCTGGCGCTGGGCGTTGACGCTGGCGACCAGGGTCAGCTCATCGCTCAGCAGGGCGGTGGTGAAGGCGAAGTTCTGTCGCGCCTGAAGCAGGTTGTTGTTGAGATGGGCGAGGTATGTCTGGCCCTGCTGGATGTTGCCCTGCATGTTGGCGAGCGCGGTCTGGCACTGGGCGACGAAGTTCGAGTACTGTTGCACGCGCGCCTCGAGTGCGCGCAGAAACATGACATGCTGCTCAAGCACCCGTATGCCAATCGAATACAACGTCGCCTCGGAGACGTCGTTGGAGGTATAGGGTCCCTGGATCGCTGACTGGATGGTGGCTTGCGTGGCCCCCCCGGCCCGCCAGGCGGAGTAGAGGTAGGATGTCGTTCCTATGCCGGGCGGGACCGAAGTGGTTGGCGCGCCGTCCACCAGAATCGGCAGATCGTCCACGACCAGGTAGGGGTCGCCCGCCGGAGTTTGCAGGGATTGCAGCGATTGCAGAAAGTTCAGACGGTTTGAGATGGAGTAGAACAGCGCCTCCTGCGAGGGCGATTGCTGGAGCCGCTGCGCGATGGTGAGGGTGCGGAGGTTGAGTTGTGCGCCGGGCAGGGGAGACTGGCCGGTGATGTCTGCGGAGGTCGCTGCAACCGTTTGATTGGGAATCAGAATCTTGGCGGGGCTGGTGAAGTCGACGGTCTTCAGGATGGTGGATTCGATTGGGGTCGCCCCGAAGCTGGTTGCCAACTTGCCTACGCTGGTTGCCACCTTTCCTATGCTTGTCACGTTCTCGAAGCCGGTTGTCACCTTGCCTATGTTGCTTGTCTCCCCGGCGATCCGAGTTGCGGCCGGGCTGCTGGCGGGAGTAGCGAGAACAGCCTTTCTCACTACCTCGTCGCGCAGCAGGCCGGTGGCGCCCGCGGTTGCGAAGAGGTTGGTGTCGGCCTTCACGAAGGTACCCACAGGCTGATAGGCGATCGGTTCGGTGGTCGTGGTGGTCGATGCGCCTGCGGTGGAGGTGGTTGTGGATGCGGGCAGGATTGTGCTGAGATAGCCCTGCAAATTGGCTGAGGTGGCGGCTGCCGTGTCTCCGGTGGCGATGTTTGCAAGGATGGGCGAGGTTGCCAGGGTGGCGGCCGAGGTCGCCCCCAAAACATTCTGACGGTAGCGGTAGATGTCAGTCTGGGCGGTAAGAAAAGAGGTGTCGAGAAGATCGTTGATGCTGGAGATACGCGCATTGAGGCTGGTGATGAGCGCTTGCAGGCCGTTGCCGCCGTACTGGAGCAGGCCGGTGTCTGTCGAGTTGAGCAACGGCAAGGTTTCGGCGGCGCCGGCGGCATTGGTAAACGACGCGGACTGCGGAGCTGCCGCCAACAGTTGCTGCACGTCGGTCGATTGACAGGCCATGAAGACCCAGGAAATGTTCCCGTCGGTTGTGGTTGCGCCCGGCGTAGTGCTCCAGCCCGGCGCTGCATTGGGAGCTGCATTGGCTGCATCGGCGGATGTGCCGCCTGCGACCGTGGTCTGGAGGTATCCATTCGAGTCGAGCACGATGCTGCCAGGCGGGTATTGGCGCCCTGCCTGCCATTGCATCGAGCCTGCGTTGCTCCAGGCGATCGATGCATCGTTTGTCGTGGCGCTCGCGCCTTCCTGCCAGGCTGGAGGCTTTGCGCCGCTGGTCCCTCCAACCAGGACCGTCTGAATCTCACCATTGCCATCGACGATGGCCTGCCCCGCGCTGAAACTGGAGTTGGCCTGCCAGCTTCCATGGCCGAGGTTCTGCCAGACTACTCCGCCATCCGCAGTGGTCTGCCCGGCGGTCAGGTTCCATGGCGACGGCACCGAATCGCCGGAGATGCCTCCGGTCTGCACGATCTGCACGTTGCCGGCGACGTCAAGGATGAGATTGCCGGCGCTGTAAAGGGTGTCTGGATGCCAAAGTTCGTTGCCCCCGGCTTGCCAGACGATGCCGTCCAGAGTCGTCTTCCCTGCGCCGTCGTCCCAGCCTGGGGCGGAGTCGGCGGAGTTGCCGGCGGCGGTAACGACCTGGCGGAAGCCGTCCTGGTCCACCACGAACTGTCCTTCGACATAGGCGGTGTTGGGCTGCCAGCTCCAGGGGCCATTGTTGAGCCATGTCACGCCGGCGTCGGTGGTTGTGTCTGCGACGGCGGTATTCCAAATTGGCGGCTGCGCGCCGGTCGTCCCAGCGGCCTGAACCACCTGAATTGTTCCATTGCCGTCGATGACGTACTCGCCGGCGGTATAGGGAAGTGACGCGAGCCACGTCGACTGAAGCGCCGTGCCAAAGGTCTCCTGCGCGGTTGGCGTATAGGGGGGCGGCGTCTGGCGCCCTGCGACCTCCCCGGCGGTGAGACCTGCGTCGGTATCGACTACATTTGGATTGGAGGGCGTATTCGGCCCGATCGCAAGGAAGAGGGCATTCATCTCAAGCTGCACGGTCGCGATCTGTTGCAGGGTGAGGTTGCGCGCAGAGGTCGCGGCATCGACCTCCTGCTGAAACACGGCGGGAGGGGTGTCTATGACGAGGATGTCAGGATCGTAGACCGCATCGGGAAGCGGTATCAGAATTTCGACGGGTTCGAGGTCGGCGGAGTCGGCGGGGGCCGTGGTCTCGGCCGGCAGGGGTGCCAGCATCATGCCAGTCTCGATAACGCCTTCGAGTTCTTCAAGCTTGACCGGTGCGGCGGTAACGCTCCAGTTGGGAGGCAGCCAGGGAGCGCTCTGATTGGTGAAGTTGACCGCGGAGACGGGCAGGATGCCGCTGGGCGGAAGGGTTGGGAAGATCTCCGACAGGTTGGTGATGGGGGCGCCCTGGGCAAGCATCTGGCTGAGTTGCTCGGAGAGCTGGAAGACCTGGGCTTGCGCCTGCGCCGATTGCACGATCGGCTGGGCGCCCGATCCGTCGTTGATCCACACCACCGTGCCATCCGTGGTCGGCAGAAAGACCCCGTTCCAGACCGGCGGTTTGGCGCCGGTAATCCCCGCCTGGGTCACGGTTTGCTGATAGCCGTCGGGATCGAAGATGAACTGCCCGGCGGCAAACTCGGTCGCGGCGCTCCAGGCGGAGGGGCCATTCTGCTTCCAGACCAGGGTGCCATCGTCGGTGGTGTCGCCCAGGCTGCTGCCCCAGCCTGGGGCTTTAAGACCGGTGGTGCCATATTCGGATTGGACGATTTGTACGTTGCCCTTGGGGTCGATGATGTAATCTCCCTCGGCGAAGGACGTCGCTGGAAGCCACTGCTCCAGCATCTCCGGCTGCGCCGGCAGGACGAACCGGGATCGCGGAAGACCGCCCGCGCGCACCACGGAGGAGCAATCGACGAAGAGCGGCGCCCAGGCGGCGGTGTTGTCAAAGGCGATGAGTCCGACGGGCACGCCGGCGGTTGCCCAGGGAAGCTGGTCGTCGGGCCCGAGCATGGACTCAGCTTCGAAGATGGTATAGGCCAGGCGGTTGCGCAGCGTCGCCTGGGGAGCGAGTTCCGGCAGAGGCAGATTGGTTGCGCCGGCGGGCCAGGGCATGAAGACCAGCTGCACTGCATCGGCGATCTGCCAGTCGTCGAAGGGATACTCGGAGGGGTCCTGCGCGCAGGACGCGCCCAGGTTGCCGCTGACGATGAGCGGCAGGCCGGAGGTGTCCATCTGCTGGCCGCTGACCTGGGCGACTACCGGCTGAAGCAGCAACACTCCGGCAAATGGACTTGCCGGCACGGTTTGCCAGGCGGAGAGCTGGGAAGTCGATCCGTTGACGACGGTCAGGGTGCTGATCGGCGTCTTCAAGGTGGCATTGAGGACGACGTCTTCGCCGGTGGGCATGATTCCATAGCCGGCCGTCAATGTGAGTACAGTGCCGGTGGGGTCAAGCGTCAGGGCCAGTCCCTTTACTGTTCCCGGGCTGACGCTCTGCCCGAGCGTAGCCAGCAGCCCGGCGCGATAGAGCTGCTCGTTGTCGAGCGCCGTATCGGTCAGGGCACGGCCGGTAAACATATTCAGCCGCTCGCGCCAGCAGGCGTTGGATGTGGTCTGCTCGAGTTGCGGCTCGGTGCCAACCAGGGTCTCGCCGCTGACCGGATTCGTGATCGCTGTTGCGGGCATAAGGTGTCTCCGTTACGAGATCGAGTTGGTCCCGGTGCTGAAGCTCACATAAGCCGGCGAGCTTCTGGCGCGGATGAAGAACCCGTAAGTCTGGCTGCCTATCGCATTGGCCCACGATGCGTTCTGGCTCTGGGTTGGCTGCACGACGGTCAGCGAACCCTGATAGAGGCGCAGCAGGTCGATCGGGGTTCGAAAGCTGAGCACCTGTGGCGCTGTGGGACTTGGAGCGAGGGTTGGCAGGTTGTTTTTCAGCGCTGCAAAACCCTGCCGCGGCACGGGCACGAGCGCGAAGACGGTCAGGTCCGCGTAGGAGCTTGCGGGCTGGGTGAGGTCGATCGGCGGCAGCGACATGCTGTCCTCAACCAGCGCGGCGATCTCGTCGACGGGGATGACGCTGAGGCGCACATCCATCGTCTGGGGAAAGAACGCCTGGGAAAAGTTCTGCGCAGTGCTGTTGCTGGTAATGCTGAGGCTGGCCAGCGGAAAACGGCCCGCGGGCGGCATGGCCTGGAAGTAGTCGGTGACGGCAAAGCTGGGCGAAGTGCCGGAAGAGATCCTTGTGGCGACGGTCTCCTGCAACTGGGTGTCGAACTGGGCCAGGAAGGCCTGCTGGGTGGAGGGGTCGGTGAGGCCCAGACGCAGACCGCTGAATTCCGGCCCCGAGTCGCGGCGTACCAGGTACATGTCGACCCACTGGATGATGTCGCGCTGCAGGCTGACAATCGCAAGCGGAAGCAGCGAATCGGAGAGCTGCGCTGGATTGGCGTTGAGGAAGATCTGCCGGGCCAGCGCCGCTCTTTGCTGCGAGGCGTCGGTATTGCTGGAGTTGCTCCAACTGACGGGATTGGGATACGGCACCAGCGAGACCGCGGTTGCTTCGACGATGTCGCCGTCATGCGTGGTGCGGGTGCCCTGAATGCTGGTTGGATAGGAGGTAACAGGGTTTGCCGTAAATTCCACCGGCCGCAGCGCAAGGACATAGAGGCCGCTGCGAGTACGCGCCGGAGAGTTTGGAATCTGTGAAAGGTTGAACTGCTGATCGAGATTCTGCTCATCGGGCAGATCGGAGAGTTCCACGGTGAGATCGTTGGGCATCAGCACCAACTCCCCGGCGGGAGTGGTTCCCTGACCGGCGGAGATGACGATGGTGTCGCCATCGGCGCCCGTGGGTATGTTGACCTGGAGTCCATGGATGACGCCGAAGCCCGCGGCCTGTCCCATGTCCGCCTGTCGCTGCAGAAAGTAGTCCTGCTCACGCTGCAGGTCGCGCGCCGCGAGGAAGCGGCCGTCGAACCAATAGGGGCGTGTGCGCTGGCTTGCGATCACCAGGGACCCGTTCTGTTGCCCGGTCAGCACCTGGTCCTGGGTGAGCACTGTCCGTGTGTCGCCTGCGGCATAGTTGACCATGTGTGTCTCCTGGATACTGCTGGGATACTCCTGGGAATACTGCGTTTAGGTCTCGCTTCCAGAGCTGATCCCGAGGGTGCGCGCGACCAGCGAGGCCGGATAAAGGAACAACCGGGAGTTGTTGTCGATCGTTGTCGCAATGAAGTTGTATGGCGATGAGGCGTTGCCGGTAACCGGAATGGAGAGGCGTGCCAGGAAGACGGAACTGGTGTCGAACCCCGGAGGATACTCCGCCGGGACGACCCCGTTGGTCAGGAAGGGCGAGACGGAGGCTGCTCCCGCGCTGCTCTGCAGGATGATGTTCTGCAGGCCCTGAACATCGGTGCCGGTAATGCTTCCGCTGGGCGCCGCGCCCGCGCCCTTCCACTGGTCCTGGGGCAGCGACGGGGCGGAATCGGTGCGTAGAACGAGCTGCATCGAGAATGAATCGACCAGCCGGTTCACGGAGAAGGCATCGGTGGCGTCGTAGTCGTCCTGGGTTGCGAAGCACGGCGTCACCCCCTGTGTGCAGGGGATAAACGTGGCAAAGACATCGACCACCAGGTTGGAGCCTTTGACTGCCAACTGAAGATCGGACTGGGTCTGGCCGGCCAACCAGGGCTGCAGGAAGATGCAGACGGTGCTCGGCGATTCGATCATCCTGCCTACGCGGTCGATCGCCAGGCCGGCCGTTACTTCGACCTCCAGCTGCGAAGGGCCGGCGCAGGTCCAGGCCTTGATCAGCGGATTTCCATCGTTGGTGGTGCTGCCCACGCCTGTCCTCCAAACCGGGGGCGGGGTGCCGCTGATGAAGCCGGCGGGTGCGGTTAACACCTGCACATTGCTATTGGTGTCGACGATTGCGATGGGACTGGTGTAGGCGGTATTGGGCTTCCATACATTGTTGACGCCGGACGAGGTGAGTGGCCCCTGGTTGGTCCATATGATGTCGGGTCCATCCGCAACCGTGCCGCCGGGTGTCTCGTTGAAGGAGACCGACGTTCCGCTGACGCCGACGCTGCCGGTGTTCACCTGAACGTTCTGGTTGGCGTCGAAGACGAACGCCCATTGCAGGTAGGGTGTCTGGGGTTGCCAGACCTGCGGCATCTGCACGCAGAGCCCCGACACCGTGCCGGTGCCGCAGAGTTGCAGCAGCGCGCGCGCCAGAGCTGCGCGATGATAGTCCTGGTCGGCCTGGAAGTCCTCTGCGGCCAACATGCGGCCCAGAGAGTAGAAGACGCGGCTGGGCGCCGGTGGCGGTTTCAGGTTGTCGGTGGGCGTTGCCATTGGCTTCCTCGTGTGGTGGATTCAGAAGATCGGTTCAGGTGGTTTCTTCGGTGGGTATGTTGCCCACAATACCGGGTATGTTGGTGTCCGCAATACCGGGTATGGTGGTGCCCACGATGGGCAGGATGGGTATGGCGGTGCCCACGATATTGATGGGGGGATTCGGCTGGCCTGTAAGCGTGTATGTGTACGTCGAAATCGTCCCTGGGGCGGATGCTGTTGAAGTGGCGCCCGAGACCGTGATGGTCTCGCCGGGGACCGCCGGACTGGGCGATGCCGTGATCCTCGCGACTGGCGCAGGCTGGATCGTCACGGTGATGGTTGCCGGGGCGCTTGGCGTGCCCAGATTGTCGGTAACGACCAGTTCAAAGGTCACCGATCCGGTAACGTTGGGGGGGACGACGTAGATGGCGCTGGTCTCGGCCCCGCTCACGCTGGGTGTCGCGGCAGAGAGCACATCGTTCGCTGAACCGGCTGCGGCTGCGGCCGCGGCTGCGGCTGCGGCCTCGGTTGCGATCGCGCTGGTAGCCGTGACTTCGACGGGTTCGAGTGGCGTTACCTCGGATAAGGTGGGTTCAGTGGACATCGTGGCTTCTCCTTGTTTGCTGGTCTTCTAGAGCATTTTCACACTTACTGTGGCCTTGCAAAGATGGTGCTATGTGGTTTTCGCTGGGCGAAGACCACGCGGACTTATTTCGCTTCGCTCTACACCTGCTGTGAAAATGCCTTAGTCGGGCCTGACGCCGCCTTACGGCTGTACCAGGTTCCATTGATAGTTCACAATCTTGAGATCGTCGGGTGCAGTAGAACCACTGCCATCGAGAACGATCGTTCCTCCAGGGGCAACGGCGACGGGCCCTTTGATGTTTGCTATGGGTATGGGGTAGGACTCCGTACTCTGCCCGTTCTCCAGTCGCGGATCGAGGCTGGGCATATGGGTGACGACGTCGTACCGGCCGATATCGCTGACGTCGAGCGTCGCAGTGCCAATCTCGGGGCCGGGGCCGAGGTAGGTGTTGACGCCCAGCAACGAGGCGAGGCCGATCATCAGCGGCTGTTTGGCCACCTTGACGGAGGCTTGCACGTGGGCCGGCTTCTGGTCTTCCACAATGCGCTGGACCAGCTTGAGGTTCACGTTCTGAACGCTGTTGTGGACAAAGACGGTCATGCGGTTGGCCAACTGGTCGTAAAACTGCGCGACCGCCTGTGCGCTGCCGGCGATCTGCAGATCGGTTTCGTAGAGCGCCTGCAACTCGGCCTGAGTTCGCGGGTCGCCGAGAAAAAGGGTGTCGCCGACAAAGGAGTTGCTGCTGCCGGAGTACCCGGGCAACAGCGGATCGTCAGTGTCCGAGAGGTCCGCGCCCAGGATGGTGGCGAAGATGTGGCGCAGGCGGAAGTCTTCGATCACGATGATGGCGCCGCTGCTGCACATGCCGTTGGTGGCGACGTCGAGCGCCTTGGTGATGCCCTTCACGGTCCCCCGCCAGCGATAGAGGAACGGGGTTGCCTGCAGCCGGGCGCGGGTTCGGTCGGGCGGATAATTGGTCGGGTCGACGCCAATCCATCCGCCTAGCCAGGGCAGCGCGGAGTCTGGAGTGGATTCGGTGCGTGTGAGCAGGTACGCGTTGGCGACGTTATCTTCGATGCGGGTGAGCTGGGCTTCAAAGAGATTGACGAACCGCTCCAGGAAGTCGCGGCGGCTGCTCTCGCCGACAGCGTCGGCGGCGGTCCCGAACTTGTCCTCACGGTAGACCTCGGGCAGATAGTTGCGCACATAGGAGAAACGCGAGGCATAGATGCGCATTCCGGCTATCTCCGGCGTGTTTCTGCCATCGCCGTTGAGGGCGATGCGCACTCCCAGATAGCGCCCGCTCAGATTGCGGACGACGCGGTCAGTGCGCTGCACCAGCGCCATGTACAGCCCCTGCGAACTCTGCACCGGGTCTTGGCCAAGCAGCGTCGGCCCGAACGGGACCTCGGTCGGCTCGGTCTGCCATACGCCGGCCGGCGCCTCGTTCAACAGACTGGTTGGCACGGTGGAAAGGGCCGCATCGCCGAAGAGATGGGGATACCAGGGAGTAGTGGGATTATTCAGGTCGGCGAGGTTGTCCGATGCAGTCAGCCAGAGGACGGCTCCGCAGCGTGTGGGGAATATGGCCTCCAGGAATACACGATGCCAGATGCATTGCGCGATGCCGCTGTCCACGATGGCCGGGGCCGCCGCGCTGGTGGACCCATTGGCGGCCACGCTATTGAGCGAAAGCGGCAGCAGCGGCAGCAGTAAAGGCTGGGCGCCGGGGGCATTGGCATACAGCTGCGGCATCTGGAAGCCGTGGGCGATCGGTCCCAGATTGTTTGCCGCGAGAATGTAGGTCTCCCCTGCCGGTATAAGGGACTCCGCGGTCGCCGCAGAGGTGAGGTCCACATTCGCCAGGTCATAGATCAGCGCCTCGTTGAGGTTGGTCGCCAAAACCGCGAGCTTCTGGCTGCCCAGCCACGCCAGCGCATAGGGAAGCCGCACTCCGCCGAGCGTGAGCGCCGGGCTGGCCGGCGTGATGGAGTTTCCTGCCTCGTTGAACAGCCGCAGATACGCGGTCGAGTTGGTTGGCGTGTTGCTTGCCCATGAAAGCAACGCCACCTGCATCGGAGTTTGCGTCGGGTCCAGCGGCGCGATGGCAACAAAGCGCTCTGTGGACGGCAACGCGCACTTCGCGACGATCCGAGGTGGATTCGGGTTCTTCCTGCAGGGCCGCATGAC
>Ga0302325_10019013_pt1 | contig 14466 bp, 9 predicted proteins | sample Palsa_T0_2_FD_201948 | JGI IMG/M metagenome (GOLD analysis project Ga0302325, IMG submission 201948) | Peat permafrost microbial communities from Stordalen Mire near Abisko, Sweden - Palsa_T0_2 | ecosystem: Environmental > Terrestrial > Soil > Palsa > Peat permafrost | place: Sweden: Abisko... | reverse complement strand
AGCGTTTGCTCGCGCTCACCGCGGCTCAGCAAGGCGATTTCGAGCGCGCCATCATCGGTTACGATCGGGTCATCGCCATCGAACCCGGCTTTGCCGATGGGTATTCAAATCGGGGGGCTTGCTTCGCAGCGTTGAACCTGTTGAACGAGGCGCTGGTGAATTTCGATCAGGCGATCGCCATCGACTGCGCCCATGTCGAGGCGCACGTCGGACGGGCCATCGTTTGGTTGATGCAGGGAGACTTCGCTCACGGGTGGCCGGAGTTCGAATGGCGCTGGAGAACACCCCAGGGTCGCGCGACACAAGCACGCAAAGGCATAACGCAGCCGCTCTGGCTGGGCGCAGAAGACATTGCCGGCAAAACCATCTTGCTCCATTCCGAGAAGGGTCTAGGCGATACGCTGCAATTCTGCCGCTTCGCCAAATGTGTGCGCGACCTGGGCGCCACGGTTCTGCTACAGGTTCAAGAAGCGCTCGTGAACGTGCTCGAGCTGGAGGGTGTGTCGCAAGTATTCTCTGACACGCAGCGCCCGCCGCCTTTCGACCTGCACTGCCCCTTATTGAGCCTGCCCTTGGCGCTCAAGATCGAACTTTCCGCAATACCAGCCGGAAAATATCTGCGCACGCCGCCGGCACGTGTCGCGCGCTGGCGTGAAAAGTTAGGCGAGCCCTCGAGGCCGCGTATCGGCCTGGTGTGGCGCGGCGATCCCGATAATCCGGTCGATTGCACGCGCAGCCTTGCGCTTGATCAATTGCTGTCGCATCTTCCGGATCGCTTTCGGTATGTGAGCCTGCAAAAGGAGCTCAACGAATCGGAACAGCGCATCGTGGCGGCGCATTCCCTCGACTTCAGCCTCTGGCAGAACTTGAAGTTTCCTGAGACCGCCGCGCTCTGCGAGTGCCTGGATCTGGTAATCAGCGTCGATACGAGCATCGCTCACTTGAGTGCCGCGCTGGGACAGAAGACCTGGATTTTGTTGCCGTTCAATGCCGACTGCCGCTGGCTACTGAATCGAAGCGACAGCCCGTGGTATCCCTCCGCCACGCTCTATCGACAAGCGAGCAGCGGCGACTGGCGCGGCGTGCTGACGCGCGTTGTCGCGGACCTGAACCGGCCTCTTTGATCGCCCGGCTCAGATGCCGGTGTCAACGGCGTTCGGTCCGCTCCCTGTCGCAACCGTACCGATGAACGAGAGCGCACCGCCCGTGCCGAGGCTGTACTGTGAGACAGTGCTGTCGTTGAAATTCGCGACATAGATATATTGGCCCGACGCGTCCACCGTGATGTACCAAGGCCCGCTTCCGGCCGCTACGGCGCCAATGGCAACGAGCGCACCGCCGGTTCCAATTTGATATTCCGATACCGTGCCGCCGCCATAATTGGCCGCATAAACATAGTGGCCGGTAGGATCGATCACCAGCGACTCGGGCGAGCTTCCCGCGGCGATTGAGCCGATGGAGGTGAGTGCGCCGCCGGTACCAATCGAGTACTCCGAAACGGTGCCGTCGTTGTAGTTCGCAACATAGGCATATCGGCCTGTGGGGTCAACGGCGACGGATTGGGGCAAGCCGCCCGTTGTCGCCGTCCCCGCAGAGGTGAGCGTGCCGCCACTGCCGATTGCGAACTCCGAGACGTCGTTGCTGCTTTGATTTGCCGTATAGACGTAGTGGCCCGTGGGATCGATGGCGATGCACGCGGGTCCGCTTCCAGCCGTTATGGTGCCGATGGACGTGAGCGTACCGCCCGCCCCTATCGCGTATTCCGAGACTGTATTGCTACCTAGATTGGCGACATACACATAGCTGCTCGTCGGGTCGACAATAATGGACGCGGGGTTGACCCCGGTGGCCACGGTACCGATGGCAGTGAGCGAGCCGCCGCTGCCAATCGTATATTCCGATAGCGTGTTGTCGGCCCAGTTCGCTACATAGAGGTAGCGGCCGGATGGGACGACGGCAATGGCGTTGGGCTCAACTCCGGTGGCTTGGGTGCCGGTCAAGCTCAGCACGCCGCCCGCGCCAATGGTGTACTCCGACACCGTGTTCGCAGATTGGTTTGACGCATACGCGTATTCCGGCGCGGCGGTCGCGGTCAACGTTGCCGCAGGGCCTGTCACCGTGCCCAAAGCGGCGCTGATCGAGGTCGTGCCGACACCCGCGGCCGTTGCAAGCCCGCTCGAGCCGCTCGCATTGCTGATTGAAGCGATCGTGGTATCGGACGACGCCCACGTGACTGATGCAGTCAGGTTCTGCGTCGAGTTGTCCGTGTATGTTCCGGTTGCGGTGAACTGCTGCGTAGTTCTATCGGTAATGCTGGGACTGATCGGCGATATTGCGATCGATACCAGTGTGGCGGCGGTAACCGTCAATCCGGTAGAACCCGAGATCGTGCCGATCGTCGCAGTGATCGTCGTCGTGCCTTGACCGACTGAACTTGCCAATCCATTGGAACCGGACGCGTTGCTGATTGTAGCGACCGTCGTGTCGGAGCTACCCCAGCTCACTGAAGTCAGAGGTTGTGTTGAGTTGTCGGTATAAGTTCCGGTCGCCGCAAACTGCTGGCCGGTGCCGTTCGCGATGCTGGAGTTCGCCGGTATCACGGCGATCGAGACCAGTGCCGCGGGCGTAACCGTCAAGCCGGTTGTGCCTGCGATCGTGCCTAGAGTCGCGGTGATCGTGACCGCTCCCTGACTGACCGACGTGGCGAGACCGTTGGAACCCGACGCGTTGCTGATCGTGGCAATGGTGGGGTCCGAAGAACTCCAGGTGACCGCCGCCGTCACATCGTGTGTGGAGGCGTCTGTATAAGTGCCGGTTGCGGCGAACTGTTGCCGGGTGCCGTTGGCGATGCTGGGATTTGCCGGTATCAGCGCGATCGAGACGAGCACCGCGGGCGTCACGGCCAAGCTCGTCGACCCCGAGACCGTGCCGCTGGCAGCGGTAATCGTAACCGATCCCGGGCTGACACCCGTTGCGAGCCCATGGGAAGCGGACGCATTGCTGATCGACGCCACGGTGGGATCGGAAGAGGTCCACGCCGCGGAAGCAGTAAGGTCCTGGGTCGAGTTATCGGTATACACACCGGTCGCAATGAACTGACTGATGAGCCCGTTGGCAATACTCGGGTTCGCCGGGGTCACGCCGATCGATACCAGGGTAGCGGGCGTGACAGTCAAAACAGTGGACGCAGACGCACCGGCCAAAGTGGCGCTGACCGTCACGGAGCCCGGATTGAGTCCCACTCCGAGTCCGTCATAACCCAACGCATTGCTGACCGTCGCCACAGTCGGATCGGAACTGCTCCATTGAACTTGAGCGGTGAGGTTTTGCGTGGAGTTATCGGTGTAGGTACCAGTGGCGGTGAACTGAGATTTCAGACCCTTGGCGATGCTGGGATTCGCCGGCGTCACGCCCAAGGACACGAGCGTCGCGGCGGTCACCGTCAAGTTCGTCGATCCGGATATCCCGCCAAGGGTCGCGCTGATCACGGTTGAACCGGGGCTTAGCGTCGTGGCCAATCCATTCGACCCGGGCAGATTGCTAACCGATGCCACGCTGGCAACCGATGAGCTCCATGAAACTGAACTCGTCAGGTCATGTGTGGATTGATCTGTATAGACGCCGGTCGCCTGAAGCGCATCGCTCAAACCATTGGCGATGCTCGCACTCGTCGGCGTGACCTCGATCGACACCAGGGTCGCGGCGGTCACGGTCAGAGTCGTGGACGCAGACACCGCGCCGAGAGTCGCCGTAATCATGGTCGAGCCTGGGCCGGCGCTGGTGGTCATTCCGCTCGAACCGGGCGTATTGCTGACCGTTGCGACGGTGTTGACGGAGGAACTCCATGTTACCGAGGCGCTGATGTCGTGCACCGAATTGTCCGTATATACGCCGGTGGCGACAAAACGACTGGTCAGGCCGTTGGCAATGCTTGCGTTGGTCGGCGTCAGATCGATCACCACCAAAGTCGCTGGGGTCACGTTGAAGCTCGTCGAGCCCGACATTTTCCCCATCTTTGCGGTGATCATGGTCGACCCGGGGCTGGCGGCGGTTGCAAGTCCCGCGCTGCTGATCCAGGCTGCCGCCGCATTCGCGGAACTCCACGTCACCTGTGACGAGACGTCCTGTTTCGAGCCGTCAGAGTACAGACCGGTCGCCGTGAATTGGCTCGTCAGGCCCATCGCGACGCTGCTGTCCGGAGGCCCTACCGCAATGGAGGTGAGTTCCGGCGTCGGCGCTGAGTAGGAACCGGACGAGGAATGGCAGCCGCTCACCAACGCCATGCCGCATAGCAGGTGAAGCACGGCGGCCGGCTTCCATCCACCAAAAAACGCGCGCGCAAAACGCGTTGCACGTAGGGGGAGCATTCATTGACTCCACGATCGCCTGCTTCATTGCAGGCGCGAAAATTGTAGGGATAAACCCTACAGTCAATGTGTGATGCGACCGGCGGCGAGGACGAAGCGTTTCGAGCGGTGGTTCACCGTCGGAGGAGATTGTGGAAAATTATGTCAGGCTCGCGGCCCGTATTATGTCGCCAACGATCTATGGGGCCACCGTGTACACATTCGGGATGCGGACCACTTCGTCACCGGTGAAAAATGCGGTTTGGCTCAAGCGGCGCCCTTGGTACGCCAGCCTTCTTTATATGTCTCTCGCGCTACGCGGCTGTATGGCAGCGGGCTCACGACGGCGCGAACCTCGATTTGCTTGTGACGCTCGACCGTCGTCTTCTTGGTGCCTCCATCTTCCTCCCCCCAGACGACACGCAATTCAGTTCCAACGGGTATTCGAGGATCGATGGTGGCGAGACTGAGCGCCTGCTTTTCATTGTAGCTGTATCCCGTAAACATCGACACGCCCACTGTCTTTCCGGCGGCGTCGACTACGCGGTCGTAATTGGACGAGGCATAGTTCGCGAGTGGCACGTCGAAGAATTTGTATTGCTCCCCGTCCGGATTGAACATGGACGCCATGATCTTGGCCATGTCCGCTGGATTCCACGCGAGCGTCACCTTCTTTCGCTGAGTGTCCGGGGCTATTTTCTGCAGTGCCTCGCGGCCGTGAAAATCGTGGTCGAATTTGATGAACTGACCGTAGCCCAGTTCCCACGGCGTCAAATAGTAATCTTCGATTTTTTCGGTCACGAAGCTGCCGCCGATGGAGCCGGTGGCCTCGTAGCCGTCGGCCGGCAACCATCGGCGATAGCCCTTCAGCTCCTCACCGGTGTAGATGGCCGGCAGCGGCGAGGGGATCCAGCCCGACTCGAGTGTATTGGAAGGGTACGCGCGGGCGCCGCAGGGAACCATTCCAAATTCCTGGCCGGCACTTAAAATCGCTGCGCGAACCTCCTCCTGCTGCTCGTAGGGCCCCCAAATCTCCAAACCCGGTGCCCCGGACATTCCGTGGCGCAACGTGCGGACCGTCTTCCCAGCGATGTTCATGGTCGACATATTGAAGAACTTCAGCTGTTCGAGCTTCCCGCCATGCAGCTTTTCGATGATGGCCCAGGCGTTGGGACCTTGAATCTGAAAGCGCCAGACCGACCGCGTCACAGGCTTGCCCATGGGACGCATCGGTGAACGATCATCCAATTGCACGTCCACTTTGTAGCCGCCGCTTGCTGCCTGATAGCGCAGCCAGTTGGACGCAGGCGCGCGGCCGACGTACAAGAATTCTTCTGGGGCCAGATAGAACAGAATGCCGTCGCCGATCACATGACCGGACGGCGTGGTGGGTACGTATTGTTTAGCCTTGTTTATGCCGAAACCTTGCATCGAGTTAATCGCCGTGTCGCTCAGCAACTTCAGCGCATCCCTGCCGCGGATGTAGAGATTCACCATATGATGCGTCTGGTCGAACAATACCGCGCTATGTTGCCAAGCCCATTGCTCGGCGCGCCAATTGTGGAATTCAGGCGCGACCACCGGATATACATAGGCTCCCAGCTGCGAATTCCGAAGCAATTTCACTGTACTGCCTGCCGCCGCCAAAACCTCTTCGAGATTGCCCGCCGCCATGAACATTCCCCCTTTAAGTAAAGACCTGCATGGAACTCACATCGAATCTTTGTATGCTAAACAAACAAACGACCTGGCGTAAATCCGCGCCGCTAATCGGCTAACCCGCGGCGCCGGCCGGTTCTGGCGTTGGCTTGACGGCGTAGGGTCTAAAGGTCAGTGCGATCAAGAAGGCGCCGATACCTATACCCCACGCACCGATGTACAGCCATCCGTAACTAGCAAAGGTGTCGTAGATCAGCCCTCCAGCCAGCGGGCCAGTCGCCATGCCGAGACTGCCAGCCATTGCTGTTCCGCCGATGATCGTCCCCATCATCCGCAGCGGAAAATTCTCGCGCGCGAGTACTGCATAAAGAGGCATTACACCGGCGTAGATAAAACCAAACACGGCCGCCACGGTGTAAAACGCGCTCAACTGACGTACGAAGAAATAAGCCAACGCGCCGAACGCCTGCAGCAGCAGGCCTGAGACCAGCACGCGTTTCGCACCAAATCGGTCACCGAGAAAACCAAACGCGACTCGGCCACACAGGCCGGCCAGCCCCTCCACGCTGTAAATCGAAACAGCCGCGACTAGCGGGATCCCGCAAGTTATTGCATAGCTAACCGTATGGAAAATGGGACCGGAGTGCGTGGCGCAACAAAAAAAGTTCGTCAGCAGCAGGGTGATGAACTGCGGCGATCTAATCGCCTGTCCTACAGTGATCCCTGATTGCGGCTCTTGGTACGCGGCGAGGACGGCATCTTCGGGTTTCAACGCCGGCGGGCGTCGCACGAGTAATGCCACTGGAATCATAACAACCGCGGCGAGTGCGGCGAGGATTTGGAGCGACGTTCTCCAATCATGGTTGGAAATGAGCCGCGCCGCCAATGGAGACATGGTCAGTGGCGCCATTCCCATGCCGGCGGAAACCAGAGACACAGCCAGGCTGCGATGTGTGTCGAACCAGCCTGTCACGCAAGCCATCATGGGCGCAAAAATGGCCGCTGTCGCACCGCCCACCACCAAGCCGAAGATCAGCTGAAACTCAATGAGCGAGGTCGCCCGGCTCGCCAGCGCCAGAGCCATGGCCACGACACTGGATCCTGTCAGCACTATCCGGCGCGGACCGAAGCGGTCTGACAGGTTTCCCCAGATGATGCTTCCCAACGCCATGGCGAGAAAACCGAAGGTCATGGCACTGGAGACGCCGGTGATGGACCATCCGGTGTCACGTGAGATGGGCCGAAGAAATACCGGCAGTGAAAACATGGCGCCAATTGCAACGCAGCCCAACAGGCCGCCGGCGGCAACTATCACCCAGCGATAGTAAGATCTGTTCACTTCCTGCTTCCCGTCCAAGCGTTCCAGCTAATTGTAACGACGAGCGAGCGCGGCGATATTCGACACCGACAAGCACAATTTGCAAACACGCAGGTTGGTTGGCGCGCGCGTCGCAGCAGCTGGAATCAGATTAACACGGCTACCAACCGTTTCAGCAGTTTAACCGGTCAGCAGCGCGCCTGACCAGCGCACTGCATGACCGTCAATTCCCGGCCGTTGAGCCGGCGTTGCCTCAATTAGGGAAGACACCATTGTTGAAGCCTTGGGAACCCGCGGTGTTCAATTTGTAAAGATCGTAGGTATCTTGAAAATTGTAGGATTCCTGTCCGTCGGTGATAAAGCTATCACTCTCTTCGGACAAATCCAGGGCAAAAAAGGCCAACGTATTTATATTGATGTTGGTCGAACTGCTTATGATCACAGTGCTATTTTGATGGGTAGTCAATCCTGAAAGCATGATGTTGTTGGAATGCTCGATCGCAAACCAATAGTTTGCAGAGCCGGATTCTGTTTTTGATCCCAAGACACGAATATTCGAGGCATTCGAAAAACCGTAGAATGCTGATCCGGTGGCGTGCTCGATATTAGAACCGTATATGGTGAGAGGTGCTGAAGTCCCTGTGGCGTAGAACGTGTAGCCCGATGGGCTGTTAAACCCGCCGCCCGCTACTTGCAGGCCATACCAACGACCACCGCCGGAATGATCGATTTGGACGATATTTCGCGTAGCCGGCGTGATGAGAATGGAACCGGCTGGTGCCGGTGAATATTGGGTGAGATTGCCTGAGCCCTGATAATTCACCGAGACTTGATTCGCGACTGAGCCTTGTCCTGTTTGCCAATCGATGGCGTACAGATAAGTTTGATCGGTCGGATCGTAATTTGCGCCGTTGTTTGGAAGCAGCTTGGCGTAGGGCGCGTAAGAGGTCGAGTTCGACGGCAGTAAGATGGCGATATCGCTGACGATCGCCTGACCCGCGATCGTTGCAGCGGCGTCGTTAATGGCATCGCCCACTTGAAGGTAGGGTTGCAAAGTGTGGTTGGTCACCCAGCCATACCCCAGAAGCTGCGAATAGGCCCCCGGGAGCCCGAAAAATTTCGTGTCGGCAAAAAGCTTCAAAGTTCCCGATATGGAGTAATCACCGCGAGGGAGAAATACTTCGTCGCTGCCGTTGGCATGGGCCGCATTGATGGCGTTCTGAATGGGCGTGGTCGAGTCTGCGAAACCGGTGGGGTCCGCGCCATAATCAGTGGCCCAAAAGGCATTTGCGTCAAAAGCCCACGGCATTGGGCCCGGCACGTGACGCGCGACCAAATCGGTCGGAGGTGTACCGTTTACGGCTCCATAAGTCGGGCCAAAATCGGCGGTGGATTGTCCACTGCCATCGACCAATATGGAGGAACCCACTGCATAGCCGGGATTGGCGGAGCCGCTGGCATTGGCGCCCTGGTCGGAGTGCGCATATTCGCTGATGAGTTGCATTGCGCCGCTGGCCGCGATGGCCGTTGAACCGTGATTCGCAACCAATGTTTTCGGCGCTTGGATGTAAACATCATTGAGATATAAGCTATCGCCGCCCGTGTTTGAAAGCGCAGCTTGGCTCGCGCTGCTGGTCGAGATGATCCCATCGACCAGCGAAACCGTGGACCCCTGTGGAATCCGCTCACTCGCAACGATTGCTGTTGCTGCCGAATTGGTCTCTTGAATATTGAAGCCGGTGACCGATAAGTCGCCGACTGCATCGAAATAGACGCCCGCGACCGATTGATTCTCGAGAGTCAAGCCGGCGATGGCACTAACACCGGCGGTTTGATCGACCCATATTCCGTATTGGCCGCCGTTGACTTCGACATTGGTCCACATATCCGTCGCGGGGGAGCCTTGAATCCCAATAAAACCATTCGTGGCGTTGACCAGAACATTTTGCATGTAGCTCTTCTGAGCGGAGTAGAACTGCACTCCGATGGCGCCGGGGTTATTTCCGGTCGTGACGTTGATGTCCCGAACGACCGCATTGAACAAGATATCAAAAGCACCTACGGCTGCTGAACCGGCGTATTGACCTCCGCAGCCTCCTGCGCCTGCGTTCGGTGAGTTCACCAGATGAATCATCGGCTGCGGATTACTCGGGTCGTTGAAAGTATTGTCTTTAAGCACAATCGTAGGCCGTGGACCTGAGCCAGGGCCCACGAGACTCGGTGCCGATACCGCGCCGTACTTTTGAATGGACCCGTAACTCTGGTTCGAGGAAGGGGAGCCATTGGAACATGACTGATACCCGGTGATCGTATTGCTGATCAAGTAAGTGCCGGGTGGGACGTACACGAGCATCGAACTGCCAACGGAGCTTGTCGAGTCGCCTGAGGCATCGATCATCGCCTTTTGAAAGGCCGCGGTGGAATCCGCTTGTCCCGTTGGGTCCGCCCCGTACAGCGTGACATCCAGGTAGCCCGCATAGACCAAGGGATCATTTAGGTGCCCCCCGCTTTTGATCGACGACGGGACCGACAGCAGGGTTTTCGTGGAATGGGTAGTGGCCGGCGTGGCCGGCGTGGCCGGCGTGACTGGCGTGGCTGGCGTGGCTGGCGTTTGCACGACTGGCGCCCCGACGCTCGTCACAGTGCCGGCGGCGACCAATGAGGGCGGTGTCCCGTAAATTGCTAGGGTATTCGATCCGATGTGCGGCTCGCTAGGGGCGGCGTTGTCGCTGCCGCTTGAACTGGAATCGTCGTTGCAACCGCCGAGGGCTGCGCCGAGTGATGCCACCAGCATCAATGCGAGAGATGTGCGTACTGTTGCCATAAATATCAGCCCCTGAATGAGTTAATTCACCCAGGCTGTTGGCAGCAGACATGCACGCACGAGTTCACGGTAGCGATTTCGCCGACCGGCAACTCCGCTATCTGCTACCCGCAGACCGGAAGCTTTGCGTCCCCGCCTCGCGACGGGTTTGCTCTTGCAAGTGCGTAGTTAACCGGCGGAAAGAAACTTCGGCAACGTGTCGCCGCCGACAGACAGATCGAAGCACGTGTGGCTCGCAGCACATATGAGCTTCAAAAACTGTTAGCTAGATCGCGGAAAATTAAGGGCCGGTCAACTAAGTCTCGATCGACGCCTGGGTTTGGAAGATCGAGCGCTTACGATCCAGCATGTCTGGACCGCGATATGTTGAATAGCGCAGAAACCTGCGTGTCCCTGGAGATTTGCGCGCGGCAGGAACGCGGCAAATATCAAAATTCGAAGTAAATAAAATCCCCGGAAATTGCGGTGCGTGGGGCGAGGATGTCGAAGGGCATCGCGGCCGAAGCCATCGTTTGCATGCCAACGAGCGTCCTGAGGCGATCGGCATCACGCCAGCGACGCCGCGCCGAACCTCACGCTCGGACCATAGTTTCCAGCATCCGTTTCACGCGCGGATCTTTGGACTGCAGATCGCACTTTAAATGCGCCGCTGACTTATTATTTATCCAGAGAAATTATAATTTTAGCGAGCAAAGATAGATTTGGCATCGGTCAACGCCGCGCGCCGGCGGTCCGGTACGGGACCCCCCCTTTTTGGGGTGCCGATCGCTCCTTCGCGCGACGACGCGCGACGACTCCATTCAGCCGCTGGTGGTTGATTGTCAAAGCCCTTTGCACCAAACTCGATCCGTTCCGACTCGATTGACACCATTAAGGGGCTGAGCATTGCGGTTTCCGCATGGACTGCTCGTCACATTAATTCTGCTGGCGTTCTCGCTGCCTGCGCCGGCAGAGAAACGCGTGGCGCTAATCATAGGCAATGGCGACTACGCAGATCCGAGCTTGAAACTGGACAACCCGGTGAACGACGCGCGGGCCATGGAGCGCGCGCTGAAGGCCGCCGGGTTCACCACCATCGTGCTGCTGAACGCGAAGCGAATCGATTTCTACCGCGCGGTGGCGCGACTGCGCGAGGAAATTCACGGTGACCCGAACGCCGTTGGGCTTTTCTACTATGCCGGCCACGGGATTCAGGCCGACGGCATGAACTATTTGATTCCCATCGATGCTCGGATCGAGACGGATGCCGATCTCGAAGCAAACGCCTATGACGCAGCGAAGGTATTGCACGCCCTGCAAGAAGCCGACAACGGAACGAACATCGTCATTCTCGACGCGTGTCGCGACAATCCCTTGCCAAAAGGCCGCGGGGTCGAACGAGGCTTGGCCCGCATGGATGCACCGGGCGGAACCTTCATCGCGTACGCCGCGGCCCCAGGTCATGTCGCCCATGATGGCCTGAAGGGCACCAACGGGGTCTTCACCGGAGAGCTGATCAAGGCGATGGTCCGGCCGGGCGAGCCGCTGGAGCAGGTATTCAAAGTTGTCATTCGCGGCGTAGCAGCCGCGACAAATGGAAGCCAGCATCCCTGGACAGAAGCCTCTCTGCCGGGCGATTTCTTTTTCTACCCCGCGCCAGCTACGGTGGCGTCAAAGCCAGACCCCGAACAAGCGACCTATGATGCGGCGTTTTGGCAGCAAATAAGAAACAGCAAAACTGCCAGCGATTATGCCACCTACTTGCAGCTCTTCCCGCATGGAGGTTTTGCGGAAGAGGCTAACAGCCGGCTGAAAGGATTGGGCTCACCACGAGCAGCCAATCCGAAGCCAGAGGCGCCCGTTGCGCTCGATGCGCGCCCGAAGGAAGCTCGGCCGTTAAAAATTTCCGATGCTGCGCGCCAGCCTCGCTGCGATTCCATTCTGGCGCGAATACAACTTGGGGAGACGCTCGATGAAGATGAACGCGGATACTTCAGGGAGAAGTGTCATTAGGGTAGTGAGCAATTCTATTGCGATTGCGGCTTCGATCGCTTTGCTGAGCAGTTGTCATTTACCCCCTCCCCAAGATGATGCATCGGATCATGCGCCGTCCGCGACTGCGCCGGCCGTAGTCGCCCCCGCGCCGCCCGCCCCGGTCGTCGCCCCAACGCCTGCGCCCACGCCTCCGCCCCCTCCTCCAATCGTCAGTCTCGAGGATGCGGTGTCGAAGGCTGCGCACGAAGTTTTTAAGAATGCGCCCGCCCCGGAAGGCGGCCCGCTGACGGTGGTGATCGATCCTTTGATCGACGGCATCACGGGCTATCAATCCAAGGCGACGCAATCGATCCAAGATCGCATTCTAAGTGTCGTAAGAAAGGATTTTCCGCAATATTCGGTTCAACGAATTACGCCGGCCAGCTTGAGGCAGCAGCCGCGCGTGCTCATAGGCACGTTCACGCCGGTCAACGCGCAAATGAAGACTTCGGGCGCGCGCGAGGCATATCGGTTTTGCTTGGTCATGGCCGATTTGAAGACGGGTAAGATCATCGCCAAATCGGTTCAGCGGGTGCGCATCGAGGATGCGGATTCGACTCCGACCAGCACATTCAGCGACAGTCCCGTGTGGACGGACGACCCCAGCGTTCAGGCTTACGTGGCGACCTGCCAAGCCTCAAAAGTCGGTGATCCGATCAAACCAGAATATTTTGACGGGCTGCTAGCCGCCGCCCTAGTGAGCGAAGCGATGGATGCCTACGATGCCGGGCATTACGCGGAGGCACTGGATCTCTTCACCACGGCCCGCAAGACGCCTGCGGGCGACCAACTGCGAGTTTACAACGGCATATACTTGTCGCTCACGAAGCTCGGCCGGAATGAAGCTGCAACCGCGGCGTTTCGCGATCTCGTGGATTATGGGCTTCGAAAGAAGCGGCTGGCAGTGAAGTTCTTGTTCAAACCCGGCTCGGTCAGGCTTGCCGCCGATGGCCAGTTCGGTGCGAACTATGGTATGTGGTTGAAACAGATCGCTTCGCAAACGGTCGTAAACAAAGCCTGCCTTCAGATAACCGGGCACACCAGTCCCACCGGGCCAGCCGCCATGAACGACAGCTTGTCGCTCCTGCGCGCCGAGTATGTGCAAGTTCGACTCGAAGGCGATGAGCCGCCGCTCAAAAAGCGAACGGTGGCTTCAGGTGCAGGATCACGGGAGAACCTGATCGGTACCGGCAAGGATGATGCCAGCGACTTACTCGATCGCCGAGTGGAGCTTAGACCGATCGAGCCCTGTAGTTAGCAATGGCTCTCGCTCGCTAGATCGCCGGCGGTCAGGACGGGCCGCGCCAAAAGCACGCGGCGAATGACGCGAAAAGAGAATTTTGCGCGATTGCATCCAACCGCTCACTGCCATGCATCTTATTTGCTAGGCGATCAAAGTAGATCGCAACATCAAGGAGCAAAACAGATGCAAGTGGATAAAGGGTATTTGGGGTTGGGTATGGAGGGTCGAATTGCCACCTGGTACGCGCGCAATACCGCGCGTGATATGCCGGAGTTCGCTGCGCTGGCGCGGCGCGTGAGCGCGACGCTACCGGCACGTAGTCGAATACTGGAGGTCGCACCGGGTCCGGGGTATCTCGCCATTGAAATCGCGCGACGCGGCGCATATCGAATCAGCGGCCTCGATATCAGTCACACTTTCGTTGAGATCGCCGACCGCAACGCGCGCGAAGCGCAGGTGGACATCGACTTTCGGCAGGGCAACGTCTCTGCGATGCTGTTTAGCGAATGCTCCTTCGATCTCATCCTGTGCCGGGCAGCATTTAAAAATTTCTCTCAGCCCCTCGCTGCGATGAACGAAATGCACCGGGTCTTAAGGCCTGGCGGACGCGCACTCATCATCGCTCTGCGCAGCGATGCCTCAGTGGACGAGATCGATGCGTACATCAAGCGGTCGGGCTTAAGCTGGGCAAATTCCCTCATCTACAAGGCGACGTTTCGATATCTGCTACTCCCGGGCGCGTATTTCGAGGCAGGAGTTCTTAGAACTCGCGTCGAGCTCGGCCTTTGCAGGCGCGAGGATAGATGCCGACGAGATTGGCTTCGAGGTCACGCTTGAAAAGCGCGCCACGACACCTTGATTGACCATCGAGCCACGGCCGCAATTAGTTGATACAGGCCTGTCGGCCTTGCCGAAAGCCGCCATAGCTCGGCGGTTTCAAAGGCTCGCCATGTGCCCGGCGGCGCTTCTAAGCGCAACCGGTGCGAAGCCCGTGACACGGTGAAAGTCTGGCTGGATAACTACGCAACCGGAACGCATTACAATTTCACTTTAAAATAAGTTC